>Ga0315899_10000378_pt1 | contig 54375 bp, 51 predicted proteins | sample LakEriMetagenome_2_FD_203518 | JGI IMG/M metagenome (GOLD analysis project Ga0315899, IMG submission 203518) | Freshwater fungal communities from buoy surface, Lake Erie, Ohio, United States - Buoy 4 MA112 | ecosystem: Environmental > Aquatic > Freshwater > Lake | place: USA: Lake Erie, Ohio... | reverse complement strand
CTGCCACTCATCCGGATGACAGGCTTTTTGATGGGTTTGGGTTGAGCTCATTCAGTCTCCTTTTGGCGCTTGTCACGAGCTTAGCTTCAGACGGTCGCCAGGGCCAGTCGCGCAAGGAACAGCTGATACAGATAAAATCAACCCCCTTGGCCACTGGCCTCTCACGGCGCGAGCAGCGCCGACCTTACGGTGATGGACTGGTGATTTGATGCTTTACCCACAAGAATTTGATGTGATCGTTGTCGGCGGCGGCCATGCTGGCACCGAGGCCGCCTTGGCGTCTGCGCGCATGGGTTGTAAAACCCTCTTGTTGACGCACAACATTGAGACCTTAGGTCAGATGAGTTGCAACCCCTCTATTGGCGGCATTGGCAAAGGCCACCTGCTGAAAGAGGTCGATGCTTTGGGTGGCGCTATGGCCATCGCAACGGACGAGGGCGGCATTCAGTTTCGCATTTTGAACAGCTCCAAAGGACCTGCTGTGCGCGCAACACGTGCGCAAGCAGATCGAATTTTGTACAAGGCGGCCATTCGCCGCCGTCTCGAAAATCAAGAAAACCTGTGGTTATTTCAGCAGGCTGTTGACGACCTCATGGTTGAGTCAAATGGCGTAGAAGACCGTGTGGTGGGGGCTGTGACGCAAGTGGGTGTTCGCTTCCGATCAAAAACTGTGATCTTGACGGCAGGCACATTCCTAGATGGCAAGATCCATGTGGGTCTGGAAAACTATTCGGCCGGTCGGGCAGGAGACCCGCCGGCGGTCAGTCTGTCTGCTCGCTTGAAAGAACTTAAGTTGCCACAGGGCCGTTTGAAAACGGGCACACCACCACGCCTAGATGGCCGCACCATTGACTTTTCTAAGTGCCAAGAACAGCCCGGCGACGGCATGCCTGGCGGCTTGAATGCCGAGGCCGGTGTTCCAGTTTTCAGCTTCATGGGGCGCGCAGACATGCACCCAGCACAGATGCCGTGTTGGATTACGCACACCAATGAGAGAACGCACGAAATCATTCGGTCTGGCTTTGACCGTAGCCCGATGTTCATGGGCAAGATTGAAGGCGTTGGCCCAAGGTACTGCCCAAGCGTGGAAGACAAGATCAATCGCTTTGCAGACAAAGACAGCCATCAAATCTTTTTAGAGCCCGAGGGTCTCACCACCCACGAGTTTTATCCGAATGGCATTTCCACCAGTCTGCCTTTTGACATTCAATACGCTTTGGTTCGGTCTATGAAGGGGTTAGAGAACGCCCACATTTTGAGACCCGGTTATGCCATTGAGTATGACTATTTTGACCCGCGCTCACTGAAAAGTAGCTTTGAAACGCGTCAAATAGGGGGGCTCTTCTTTGCCGGCCAAATCAATGGCACGACGGGTTACGAAGAGGCGGCATCGCAGGGCTTGTTTGCGGGAATCAATGCAGCGCTTCAATGCCGGTCTTTATCTGGCGTTGGCAACGACATGGGCGGCTCATGGTTGCCAAGCCGTGATCAAGCTTATTTGGGTGTGTTGGTAGACGACCTCATTACCAAAGGCGTCACCGAGCCTTATCGGATGTTTACCAGCAGGGCAGAGTTTCGACTGCAACTCAGGGAAGACAATGCGGACATGCGCTTGACGGAGCTTGGCCGTCAAATGGGCCTGATCGATGATGAGCGCTGGTCTTCCTTTTGCACAAAGCTCGAAGCTGTTTCACGTGAAACAGAGCGCCTCAAGGCTACTTGGGTCAACCCGAGAAATCTACCCGATGCAGAGTCGAAGCGCGTTCTGGGCAAAGCCATTGAGCATGAGCACAACCTCTTTGACTTGTTACGCCGACCCGGTGTGAGCTATGAAAGCCTAATGTCTTTGGACGCCGATCGGTATGCTTCAACAACTGTTTCACGTGAAACATTGGGTGAGCTCTCTGCCTCCGTCATTGAGCAGGTTGAGATTGCGGCCAAGTATGCGGGGTACATTGACCGCCAAAGGGTCGAGGTCGAGCGCGCAGCGCATTTTGAAAACCTGAAGCTGCCCGCAAAACTTGACTACCTTCTGGTCTCCTCTTTGTCGATCGAGGCCCGACAAACCTTGTCCAAGCATCGTCCAGAAACCCTGGGCATGGCATCCCGAATTTCTGGAATTACCCCGGCAACCATTTCTTTGCTGCTGATTTATCTCAAAAGGGGTGGTTTTAAGGAGTTCGTTCCGGTCAAGCCTGAAGTGGCGGAGTCGGTTGCCGAAGGCTCGGAGAGTTTGACGCCATGACCGACGCGGCCGAAGTGCCCGAAGTGGCGCTTCTTCAAGCGCTTTCTTTGGGCATAAAGGCCTTAGAGTTGAATGTTTCAGAGGCTCAGCAGCAACAGTTGTTGAGCTACATGGCGCTCATTCAAAGATGGAACAAAGTCTATAACCTCACGGCCTTGAAAACGCCTCAGGAAATCTTGACTCACCATTTGTTAGACAGCTTGTCCTCAATTTTCCCCTTACTTCGCTATCTTGCTCAAAGCGCAAAGGGCGTCGACCAAGACGTCGAGTTATTGGATGTGGGCTCAGGCGGTGGTTTGCCGGGTGTGGTGATTGCCATTTGTTGCCCCAAAATTCGCGTCACATGTGTCGATACCGTCTCTAAAAAGGCGGCATTTGTGCAGCAGGTGGCCGCCAGTTTAAAGTTGTCAAACTTGCGCGGGCTTCATGCGCGAGTAGAAAGCTTGACGGGGCCGTTTGACGTCATCTGCTCCCGAGCATTTGCCTCTTTGCCGGACTTTGTAAACTGGTCGGTTAGCGCCTTGTCCGAGCAGGGTGTTTGGATGGCCATGAAGGGCAAGTTGCCCGAAGCAGAGATGGCGGCGCTGCCTCCTTTTGCAGAAGTGTTTCACGTGGAACAACTGCAGGTGCCTGGCTTGCAGGCCGACCGTTGCATGGTCTGGATGAAAAAAACCAGCAACTTTGCCGGCTGAAGCAATCACGACTTGAGTTTCGCCCCTTACACTTGGGCTCATTGAGAAAGCCTTTGATGTTTGGAATTTCTGATTACGGTGCTTTTGTTGCCGCCTTTGTATTGCTTTTGTTCTTGCCTGGCCCAGGGAATTTGGCCTTGATTACCTCTACCACCCAAGGCGGTATGAGGGGCGGCACAGCCTCCGTCATGGGCTTGATTTTGGGCGATCAAATTTTGCTCTGGATGACGGTGGCCGGCGTGGCCGCACTGTTGCAAACCTACCCTCATTTGTTTTTGGCCTTGAAATGGGTGGGCGCGGCTTACCTTGCTTGGTTGGGTTTTAGAATGGTCTTTGCCAAAGCGGGTGAGGGCCCATCGATCAAGATCACACCGGGTCAATATTTCAAAGAAACCATGTTCATCACCTTGCTCAATCCTAAGGCGATTATGTTTTACTTTGCTTTTTTTCCGCAGTTCATTGACCCTGAGCAGCACCAAGGAATGATTACTTTTGTATTCATGGCGGCTAACATTGCTGTTTTGGGATTCTTGTACTGTTTTGGCGTTGTGGTCATCACCCACAGGATGGCAACACGCCTTAGAGCCAACCCCAAAGTTTCTGGGTTCTTGCAAAAAATTGCTGGATTGTTCTTAATCGGTTTTGGTCTGAAATTGGCCTTGGGCAAATAATCGCTTCGTCGGAAAATTAAAAGAGTTACAAATGGCAAAGATTTTCTGTGTAGCAAATCAAAAAGGCGGCGTTGGCAAGACCACGTCAGCGGTTAACTTGGCTGCGGGCTTGGCCAAAGTGGGGCAGCGTGTTTTGTTGGTTGACCTCGACCCACAGGGCAATGCAACCATGGGCTCGGGCGTTGACAAGCGGCAGTTAGAGCTCAGTGTGTACGATGTTTTATTAGAGTCAGCCAGCATTCAAGAGGCTGCCATTTTTTCAGAAAAATGTGGCTATCACGTGTTGGGCGCCAATCGCGAATTGGCCGGTGCAGAGGTTGAACTGGTTGACCTTGAAAGACGTGACCAACGTTTGAAGTCAGCATTGGAAGTGGCAGACAAAGACTTTGATTTTGTCTTAATTGATTGCCCGCCCTCTTTGTCAATGCTCACTTTGAATGGTTTGTGTGCCGCGCATGGTGTGATTGTTCCGATGCAGTGCGAGTATTTTGCGCTGGAGGGGCTGACCGATTTGGTAAACACCATCAAGCAAGTGCATGCCAATTTGAACCCTGATTTGAAAATCATTGGTTTGCTGCGCGTCATGTTTGATCCGCGAATTACTTTGCAGCAGCAAGTGAGTGAGCAACTTAAATCGCACTTTGGTGACAAAGTGTTTAACACGGTCATTCCTCGAAATGTCCGGCTGGCAGAGGCGCCCAGTTATGGTTTGCCAGGCGTTGTGTTTGACCCATCTGCCAAAGGCAGCCAAGCGTTTGTAGAGTTTGCCAGGGAGTTGGTACAGCGCACTCCAACGCTTTAAGGCCACGAAAGCGCGTTGATGGAAAATCCTAAAGTCCTTATATTGCCGGGTTGGCAGGGAAGTGGGCCCCTACATTGGCAAAGCCTTTGGACCCGTCAATATGCGGATCAGCTTGTAGAGCAACATGACTGGATGCGGCCACTTCGCGGCGATTGGTTGGCGCGATTGGACGATGTGATGTCCGACTTGAGTGGGCCCGTGTTCTTGGTTGCACACAGTTTGGGTTGCATTCAAGTCGCAGCTTGGGCGCAAATTTCTGCACAATGCCACAAAGTCAAAGCGGCCTTGTTGGTAGCGCCTGGCGATGTAGAAGCCTCGCCCGCGCAAGATGTTTTTTCAAGTTGGCGTCCTGTTGCGTTGACTGCGCTGCCCTTCAAATCAATTTTGATTGGCAGCGAAAACGACCCTTATTGCACCCTTGCACGGGCAGAACAGTTTGCGCAGGCCTGGGGGTCTGAGTTTTTAAACTTGGGCGAATGCGGACACGTGAACGCCGAATCAAATTTGGGTGACTGGCCTGAAGGCCGTGCCTTGTTGAATGAATTGATGAAAGAAAAAAAACATGGTCACTAAAAAACCAAAGGGCTTAGGCCGAGGGCTGGAAGCTTTATTGGGCCCTAAGGTGCAGGACGAACCCAGCTCGCCTCAGGCCGTTGAGGCAGCAGCCAATCGAACACCCAGTAGTTTGTCTTTGAGCGAGTTGGTGCCTGGCATGTACCAACCTAGAACACGAATGGACGAGGGTGCTCTCTACGAGTTGGCAGAGTCGATCAAAGCGCAAGGCATCATGCAACCCATTTTGGTTCGCAAGTTAAGTGATGGGCCTAATGCTGGAAAGTATGAAATCATTGCGGGTGAACGTCGCTTCCGAGCTTCTCGATTGGCTGGTTTGAACGAGGTCCCGGTCTTGGTTCGCGATGTGCCCAATGAAGCGGCAGCGGCCATGGCCCTGATTGAGAACATCCAACGCGAAGATCTGAACCCACTTGAAGAGGCGCATGGCTTACAGCGACTCATCAAAGAGTTTGGTCTGACCCACGAAACTGCGGCCCAAGCTGTGGGGCGCTCTCGAAGTGCTGCCAGCAACCTGCTACGTTTGTTGAATTTAGCAGAGCCCGTTCAAACCATGCTGATGGCAGGTGACATCGACATGGGACACGCCCGCGCTTTGTTGGGTTTGGACAAGGCCGCCCAAATTACAGCAGCCAATCAAATCAGCGCCAAAAAAATGTCTGTGCGCGAAGCAGAGAGTTTGGTGAAAAAACTCAGTGCCGAATTTTCTTTGGTGCAACAAAAACCGAAAAAAGAAAAGTCGCGAGATATCAAGCGCGTTGAAGAAGAGCTCTCTGACTTGCTCACGGCGCAGGTTGAAGTTCGCATCAAAAAGCGCGTCAAGCGGCATGGCCGGTTTGAGGAAATGGGTGAACTGTCGATTCAGTTTGCGTCCTTGGATGAACTCAACGGCTTGATTGAACGTCTGCGCGCTTAAATCCTTCGTTTCAACCGAATGAAAAAAGGGCCTGTCGGCCCTTTTTCAATGAAAGATTTTTCCAGGATTCATGATGTTGTGAGGGTCCAGGGCCTGCTTCAAGGTGCGCATCATGTTGACGGCGCCAACGCCCGCTTCTGTCACTAAAAAATCCATTTTGTGCAGGCCAATGCCATGCTCGCCAGTGCACGTTCCACCGAGACTCAAGGCGCGGCTGACCAGTTTGTGGTTCAGGTCTTCTGCAATTTCACGCTCACTTGGAATGTCGGGATCAATTAAATAGCCGAAGTGGAAATTGCCATCCCCAACGTGGCCCACCAAAAAGTAAGGCAAACCACTGGCTTCTGTTTCAGCCACAGAATCTAAGAGGCAATCGGCCAATTTACTGATGGGAACACAGGTGTCGGTACTGATGGCCCGGCACCCAGGTCTGCTTTGAAGCGCCGCAAAATAAGCGTTGTGTCTTGCGGTCCAAAGGCGTGTGCGCTCTTCGGGTGTAGTGGCCCATTCAAAAGCGTTGCCCCCGTGGTCGCTGGCAATTTCTTGAACTGTTTCCGCTTGCTCTTTCACGCCAGCAGGTGACCCATGAAACTCCATCAACAACATGGGCTCTTCACGCAAGCCCAATTTGGCATAAGCGTTGACCATGCGAACCGAGTTGTGATCGATCAGCTCGACCCGCGCAATGGGCACACCCAGTTGGATGACTTGAATCACGGTTTGCACGGCGGCCTCAATGCTAGGAAAAGAGCAGATGGCTGCAGAAATTGCCTCTGGCAAGGGGTAAAGTCTTACAGTGACTTCAGTCATGACGCCCAAGGTGCCCTCACTGCCGACAAACAAACGTGTAAGGTCGTAACCCGCACTTGATTTTTTGGCCCGGGTGCCTGTCCGAATGACTTCGCCAGACGCGGTGACCACTTCAAGGGCCAACACATTTTCACGCATGGTGCCATAGCGTACGGCATTGGTGCCGCTAGCGCGTGTTGCACTCATGCCGCCAAGGGTGGCGTCTGCGCCGGGGTCGATCGGAAAAAACAAGCCCGTCGATTTGATTTCTTCGTTCAATTGTTTTCGCGTCACGCCTGGTTGCACCGTTACCGTGAGGTCTTCTGAATTGATCGACAAAACTTTGTTCATGCGCGTGAGGTCAATGCTGATGCCGCCTTGCACGGCCAGCAAGTGGCCTTCTAAAGAAGAGCCAACGCCAAACGGAATGACCGGCACTTTGTAGTCGCTGGCCAATTTGACGGCATCGGACACATCTTGTGTGCACTCGGCAAAGATCACGGCGGAGGGTGGGGGAACCGGCGCAAAGGCCGATTCATCGCGGCCATGCTGCTCTCGAATGACCATTGCCGTCGAGCAGTTGGCACCAAAACGAGCTTTCAAAGCATCTAGAAAGACCTGGGGAACAGGCCTTGCTGTGACAACGGGCGCCAAATGGGCGGCTGGGGTCGGTGCGTTCATGGTGAGGCTCCAAGTCGTAGGTCAGTCAAAAATTGAGGCGAGACAGCGCGCAATGACCGTGGTTAGGGAATTCTTCCCAAACTCGGTCAAAATCAGAGTTTACGCTGAGACCTGCATTTTTGCAGAACGCCACGCACAGGGAAAACACCATGGGAAACAGACTGACACAAATCGCTACTCGAACAGGCGATGAAGGCACCACCGGCTTGGGCAACAACCAACGCGTGTCAAAAAATAGCTTGCGTGTGCACGCCATGGGCGATGTGGATGAATTGAACTCGCACATTGGTTTGTTGTTATGTGAGCAAATGCCAGAAGATGTTCGACATTTGTTGGTCGAAGTGCAGCATCAGCTTTTCAACTTGGGCGGGGAGTTGTCCATCCCCGGCTTTGAGTTGTTAAAGGCAGAGGCGGTTCTGGTGCTCGATGAAGCCTTAGAAAAATACAACGCGCAATTGCCCAAGCTAGAAGAATTCATTTTGCCGGCTGGCAACCGGGCGGCGGCTCAAGCGCACATTTGCCGCACAGTGGCCAGGCGGGCAGAGCGAGCTACGGTCGCTTTGGGCAATGAAGAGGCATTGAACGATGCGCCCCGTCAATACTTAAACCGAATTTCCGATTTGATGTTTGTGCTTTCGCGGGTCTTAAACCGCATGGATGGCGGCTCCGACGTTTATTGGAAAAGCGAACGAATGAAAGGCAAGGGCTGAAAAAAGCCCTTTATGCCACAGTCAAGTGTCACCTAAGCGCAAGCATTGGGGGTTTTCAGGGTGACAGCCAGCAACGCGCAAGCTAGGCTATGAACATGAACGCCAGTCCCAACGCCCCATTTTTATCGCCCTACCTTTCTTCGCTTGCCGACTTGCCTAAGTCTGCGCCTCAAGCGCCGTATGCCTACGTGCCGCAAATTCGACTGTATCAAGACTGGTTGCAGAAGAACCGAGGCATAGCATTTGAAACATACAAAGACTTGTGGCAATGGTCTATCACCGAGCTCGATGCGTTTTGGCAAAGCATTTGGGACTACTTTGACATTCAATCGCCAACGCCATATGAGGTGGTGTTGGCTAAAAATGCCATGCCTGGTGCCATTTGGTTTCCTGGCGCGCAGGTCAACTATGCAACTCAAGTCTTAAGGCATGTCGATCAAGCCCACGCAGCAGGCTTTGCGGCCTTGATTGCTCAAAACGAAAAAGGGCAGCACCAAGAAATTTCTTGGCCTGAGCTACAGCGACAAGTGGCTTCCATGGCCTTGCATTTAAAAGCACAAGGCGTTCAACCCGGTGATCGGGTGGCAGCCTATTTGCCCAATATTCCCGAGGCCATCGTGGCTTTCTTGGCCACCGTGAGTGTGGGCGGCGTGTGGAGCATTTGCGCACCCGACATGGGCACCTTGGCCGTGCTCGATCGTTTCAGGCAAATCGAACCCAAGGTGCTCATTGCCTGCGATGGCGTGACTTACGGTGCCAAGGATTACGATCGGATGGCGGTGGTGCAAGAACTCAAGAATGCGTTGCCTTCGGTACAGCATGTGATTTTGCATGAAAACTTGGGTGTAGCAGATTTGGCCAGCAACGAAGTGGCCTCGGCCATTCGCATGTCACAAACCACGTCCAAGTATGGACCCGAGGTGAATGCCTTCAAGCCCCTGTCACTTCCCTTTGATCACCCACTATGGATTGTTTATTCAAGTGGCACCACGGGTCTGCCAAAGCCCATTGTGCATGGCCATGGCGGCACCGTGATTGTGGCCTTGGCGCTCAAAATTTTGCACAACGATGTCGGCTGCAGTTATCACCCTAACAGCTGGGGTGAGCGCTTTCATTGGTACAGCTCAACGGGTTGGGTGATGTGGAACGCGCAAGTGGGCGGCCTGATGAATGGCACCACCTGCGTGATTTATGACGGCAATCCAGGTGGCAGCAAAGACAACCCTGACTGGAGCACGCTCTGGCGTTTTGCGGCAGAAAACAAGGTGACCTTTTTTGGCGCAGGCGCCGCATTTTTTGCCAACTGCCAAAAGTCTGGCGTTGACCTCACGCAGTGTGGCGACTTGTCTCGTGTGCGCGCATTGGGCACCACAGGCTCACCGCTTTCGCCTGAAACGCAAAACTGGGGCAACGCACAATTTCAACGCATCCAAGCACAGCACACGCATTCACCGTATCTTCACCGTGAAAAAGATGGCGATATTTGGTGGTGCAATATTTCGGGCGGTACCGATTTTTGTGGTGCGTTCATTGGCGGCAATCGTGAGCTACCGCAAGAGGCCGGCGTCATGCAATGTCGCTTGCTGGGTTGCGCCGTGGAGGCTTGGAATGAAGCTGGCGAGCCAGTACATGGCGAGGTCGGTGAACTGGTGTGTGCGCAGCCCATCCCTTCTATGCCTTTGTATTTTTGGAACGACCCAAACAACGCACGGTACTTGGCCAGCTATTTTGAAATGTACCCTGCGGGTCACGGCCGCAAACCAGGCGGCGGTGACGCAGAAGCTGCGTATGGTGGTGTTTGGCGGCATGGCGATTGGCTGCGTATTGGCGCAGCAGATCAGGGACAAAACGGTGGTGAAGGCTGCGTCATTTTTGGCCGCAGTGACGCCACCATCAACCGCCATGGTTTACGCATGGGCACCAGTGAACTTTACAGCGCGGTCGAAGCCTTGCCAGAAGTGATCGACAGCATGGTGGTCGATTTGGAATACTTGGGACGCGAAAGTTACATGCCATTGTTTGTGGTGCTAAGGGCTGGCCTGACCTTGGACGCCGCCTTGAAAAGCACCGTGAACAACGCCATCAAAACAGCCTTGAGTCCGCGCTTTATTCCGAACGAAATATTTCAAGTGTCTGAAATACCACGCACCTTGTCGGGGAAAAAACAAGAGTTGCCGATCAAAAAACTCATGTTGGGGCAAGCCTTAGAAAAAGTCGTCAATAAAGATGCGATGGCCAACCCGGCTTGCTTAGACTGGTATGTTGACTTGGCTAAAAAACACTTGGCTAAATCGGCGTGACATGAAAAAAAGCCAGTGTGGGTTCACACTGGCGCTGCATCGATTGGGGGTGCGCATGCAGCGCAACCTCAAAACTAGTTTTTGTGCAAATCTGCGTTCAAGCTGCCCCAGCTTTCGGTGCGAGGAATGGCTTGTACCGCGCCTGTTTGTGAGTCGCGGCGAAACAAGATGCCATTGCGGCCAGACAATTCGCGCGCTTTAACCACGCCGCCATCGGGCATTTTGACGCGCGTACCACCGGTGACATAACAGCCGGCTTCCACCACACAATCGTCGCCCAAAGAAATGCCAATGCCTGAGTTGGCACCCAGCAAGCAACGCTTACCAACGGAAATCACTTCTTTGCCGCCACCCGACAAAGTACCCATGATGGAGGCGCCGCCGCCCACATCACTTTGATCGTCAACCAACACGCCTGCACTGATGCGGCCCTCTACCATCGATGCGCCCAAGGTGCCGGCGTTGAAGTTGCAGAAGCCTTCGTGCATGACGGTGGTGCCAGAGGCCAAGTGCGCACCCAAGCGCACGCGATCGACGTTGGCGATGCGCACACCTGACGGCACCACGTAATCGGTCATGTAAGGAAATTTGTCAACGGCCTTCACGTCAAACACCACACGCGCTGCGCGAGCACGCAGTCGAGCATCTTGAAGTTGGTCTAGGGGACATGGACCCATTGAGGTCCAAGCCACATTGGCCAGCATGCCGAATATACCGGCCAAGTTGGCTTGATGCGGTTTGACCAAGCGGTGGCTGAGCAAGTGCAAACGCAAAAACACATCGTGTGTGTCTTTGGCGGGCTCTGCCAAAGTGGCGATGCTGGTTTTGACCGCCACCACATTCACGCCGCGCAACTCGCAAGGGCCAAGTGTTTTGACAAAGGCTTCGCCCAGTCGCGTCCGCGCATCGGCTTCGCTGAGTACGTGACTGCCATTCTCTTGCACGCCTTCGGCCAGTTCAGGTGCGGGGTACCAAGTGTCCAACACGGTACCGTCTTTGGCGATGGTTGCTAAGCCGTAGGCGATGGCGCCACTTTGAATCATGGGAGGGGTTTGCATGGAGGTGTCTAAAAAAATCAAAAAAGAGATTATCGGGCTTTGTGAGGTCGTTTGTCTTTAGCGCAACTCAGACAAGGCAATCGATTGCTTTTTAAGCCATTCGCCTTGGGTATTTTGGAAGCCCAATTGAATTTCTTGCTTTGACCAATCCATTTCAATCAGGCCAAAGTGGTTTTGTGTGATGAGTTCACCCAATCGATTGGGGCCTGCTTCTTTGGCCGTCGCCCAAGCATGTGTCATGCCGCTAGAGGTAATCTCGTACAAGGGATAGCCCAGAGAGCTGCTGCTTTTGTAAATGGCGCCAATGTGCCGGTCGCCTGATAAAAGCACGACACCCTTTGCGCCAGTGTTGACAATGAGTTGTTTTAACTTTTCTTGCTCTCGAGGGAGGTTGCCCCAGCCCTCCCAGCCATGGCCTTCCACAATCACTTGAACGCCAGAGACAATCAAGCGAACTTCAGCGGCTTGCTTCAGCTGAGTTTCAAGCCATTGCCACTGCGCTTCTCCGAGCATGGTTTTCTGTGGGTCGGTGTCTGGAAGATACCTTTCTTTGCCAGGTGCATCGCGTTGGTCTGTGACGCGCAGCTTGGAGCGAAACCATCGGGTGTCCAGCAAAATAACTTGAACGCGTTGACCGACCGGCCCAAAAACATGGGCGTGGTAGAGGCCTTCACGCGCTCTTCTGGGATCGTCAACGGGCAAACGCCAGAAATCAATGAATGCATTTTTAGCTTCTTGTTTGTGAGGGAACTCTAAACCGCCATCGTTCAGGCCCATGTCGTGATCGTCCCAAATGGCCACGTGAGGCACGGTAGCACGCAAGGCCGCGAAGCCGGGCTGAGCGGCTTGGCTTGCATAGGCGTTTTTTAAGTTCTGCAATAGCCAAGGCTGGCTGCTGGCGTAAACGTTGTCGCCACCAAAAATAAACAGATCAGGCTTGGCGGCTAGGATGGTTTGCCAAATGGGCTGAGCTTTTTTTTGATCAAGGCAAGACCCAAAAATGATCTTTTGGATGTTGACGGGCCATGCCGGCAAGTCCTTGCTTTTTTCAGCAGCCTTGAGCGTATTGAATTGCGAACAAGCGCCAAGGCCAGCCAGCATGCTGCGGTAAGCGCTGATTTTCAATAGTTGACGACGGTCCAAGGGGTCTCCTGTCAGATAAAGGCAAGGGCGCTGGGTGAAAAGAAGGCCATTTGGCGTTGGCATGCCAATGAAAAGACAAGACCAAATAGACGGTGAGGCTATTTTATGACCAGCAAGTTCAAATTCTCGGATCGATCGCTAAAATGCCAACATGACCCTCATAGCTGAGCCCCTCAAAAAGTCCTTCAAAGCCCAAATGCTGGAGGCCAGAGAGCATGCGATTACCGCGTCGGTCAATCGACTGTTGTCTGAAAAAGGCTTTGATGCCATGACGGTGGATGAAGTTGCGGCAGAAGTGGGTATTGCCAAGGCAAGCCTTTACAAGCACTTCAACAGCAAGGAAGAATTAGCTTGCGCGGCCATGGTGCAGGCCATGCAAAAAGCACAAGCCTATTTGGAAGACCTCAATGATCAAGCTGCACCGCCACGATTAACTGCTCTGGCAAGTGAGACTCAGGGCTTGGCCTTGCACAAACTCAAGGCCTCCACGCGCTGGACCTTGCAATTGAAACTGGCAGGACAAATGCCAACCTTGCCCAGCCACAACTCTAGCTTGCGCGCCAGCCTCATGGCCAGCCGCCCTTACATGGATGGGCTGATGAAAGTGAGTGACCTGCTCGGCGCCTGGATTGTTCAAGCGCAAAAAGAGGGCGACATCAACCCAGCCTTGCCGCCGATTGCGGTGCTGTATACCTTGTATGCGCGAGCTTGTGATCCGGTGGTGGAGTTTTTGAAAATGAGCGAACTGCACAGCAATGAAGAAATCATTGAGATAGTGATGACCACTTGTTTTGATGGCCTGATGGCTAGAAAAAACGGATAAGCCCTAGCTGTCAACACGCACAGTTTTGAGAGGGTCAAACTTGACTTGCTCATTCTTTCGAGCGTAGCCAAAGGGGTTGGCCAACACACGACAAGAGTGGTGAACATAATCTTGCGCGCAGTGCAAATGGCCGTGTAACCACACATCGGCTTTCGGCAGCAGGTGGTCAAGCGCATTGCAAAATCCAGCGGTACCTGGTGTCAAGCCATAACGTGGATCGGCACTTCTTAAGCTAGGCGCAAAGTGCGTGATCACCACCGTCGGCCCTTCAAAAACTTCTGACAAGGCACCGGCTAACCATGCTTGATCTGCTTGTGCTTTGTCCCTCACTGCCGCTGACAAAAAGGGCTCGCCATTCAAGGTGGTGCCCGTTTTGCGCAGGTAAAAATCTGCAGCGCGCTCTGCTTTTTGGCGCGCTTGGAGTTGTTGTGTGATGGGCCCACTCAAAGGAACCAAGGCCTCAAAATCACTCCACAAGGTGCAGCCTATCAAACGCACACCCCGTAGCACCACAACCTGCTGATGCAAGAAGGTGATTTCCAGTCGCGCGCATGTTTCGCGCAGTCGTGTATCGGCTTCTTCAAATGGTAAACCGTCGTATTCATGATTGCCAGGCACAAAAAAGACAGGCACTGGCCATGCGGCCAAATCTTTGCGAGGAGAAAAGCGTGCCAATCCAAAATCAGAGTCTTGTTGATCAAACAACATCGAGTCTGTTTGGTAAGAGCCAATGTCACCCGCCAAGACAAGCGCATCAGCCGTAGATGCAATCTGCGGCACAAAATGAGGATGAGTTTCAAGGTGCAAATCGGAAAGGAATTGAATGTTCATGAAGGCCTTGCACTTTTGAAAACTTCGCGCGCAATGTCGATCAACTGCGCTCTAAGCCAGACATGTTCGCTGAGCGCATGCTTGCGTCTGTGCCATACGGCATCCACATGAAGGGTGGGAACTTTGAACGGTAACTCGCACATGAACAATTCATTGGCAATACCTGTTGTGGGTACAAAATGTTTGGGCAAAACAGTGAGCAGATCTGAATTCACGACCACACGACCTGCTGTAAAAAACTGGTTCACAGTCATCATCACTCGGCGTTGTTTGCCAATCGATGCCAAGGCCTCATCGATAAATCCATAGGGGCGCCCTGAAAAACTCACAAGCAAGTGCCGTGCATTGCAAAACTCTTCTAAGGTGACATTTTTTTGCGCCAGGGGATGCTTGCGGCGCATCACACACACATATTCACCATCATACAAACGCTGATGCGCAAACGCTACCGCTTCACCTGATTGTGCTTTCGCAGTAAGGTCTGCTAAGACGGCTGGAAAATAACCCAATGCCAAATCGGCAATGCCATCGTTCAGCATGTTTCTGGGGTCTCGCGTGGTCAGCGGCAAAACGCGAATTGAGACACTGGGTGCATGCATTTCAAGCGCCTGACCCAAACTTCCCATCAACTCGGCAGCGGTGGCGTCGGCCATGGCCAAGACAAAAGAATTTCGGGCTTCGGCCGGAATGAAGCGTTGTGGCACCAAGGCGGTTTGCAATTGGTCCAGGGCCGCCCTGACGTTTGGCCAAAGCAGCAATGCAAACGGTGTGGGCGTGATGCCGTGTCCCTCGCGGCGAACCAGATCGTCCCCTAAGGTTTCACGAAGGCGTCGCAGCGCGTTGCTGACGGCGGGCTGCGTGATGGATAAATTGCGCGCAGCTTTGGTCAAGCTCTTTTCAGCCATGACTTCGTCAAACACCCGAAGTAAATTCAGGTCCAAGGTTCGAAAATTGGTTTGGATGGCTTCAATCATTTCTTTTGTGAATGTTAAGCATCATAAATATAAAGTTGAACAACACTAGAGTAAACCCTATGATTGAAGCATGGTCAAGCAAAAAGTGGGTTTTACCCAATGCTAAGACCCCGATGTATTGTCTTGATGAACAAGGAAATCAAAATGAACCACAATTTTGTCCACTTAGATTACCCCCTGACGCACCCCGGCGTCGAACGGGCTGAGCAAGCTGTTGCCAACTTCAAACGCTTAGGCAACAACTTTAGCCCAACTCACACCTTGGCAGCCATGCTCTTGGCCGCGATTGTTGCTGCCTTTGTGGTGGTGGCCGATCAGATGATGGACACATGGGCCGATGGACATTTGCTTGCCGCTTGGGTTGCCCTTTGGGCGGTTGCATTTGCGGCTGTTGGCTTGTTTGCGGACGTCTCCAAAACATGGGCGGTTCAAATGAAGCAGGCCTTGGACACATGGTCAGCGCGTATGGCGCAGCACCGATCAGATGAGCGTTTGTGGTCTCTTGCACAAACGGATGCTCGTTTGATGTCAGAACTTCAAACCGCTATGAGCCGAAGTGACGAAGAAGAACAGTTTGGAGGCAACAGCACCCAGCGCCGAGTTGCTCGGATGTTGCACAACCGCCAGTACTACATTTAAGAAGTTCAGGGAAAGGCATTTCTGATTTCATAAATTTTGAAGCTTGCTTTTTCAAACAGCCTCCTTCGGGAGGCTGTTTTGATGCGGAGATACAAATCATGACGGCTCTTTGGGGTCTGTTGTGATTTTTTCCGAAGCCAAATAAATCCCAGGCAAAATGAATGCAGCACCCACGGCGTGGTGCCAACCCAAGGTTTCGTCCAAGAAAACCCAAGCAACCAAACCACCATACAACGGCCCGAGGTACATACAGGCAGCCACGCGGCTAGCACCTAAAGTCTTCTGGCAAAAACCATAAGACCAGTAAGCGCCCACGCCTGGAAAAACGGCAGCAGCAACCACAAGCAAGCTGGCATTCAAACTCCAGCCTGCATGCTGCGTCGCGAACCACTCAGTGATCGCAAAAGGAAGCAAGACCAAGCTGCCGCCCATGCATGTGGCGGCCAATCTTGCGGTTGAACTTAAAGGGCTTGCCCACTTCTTAAGCAGCAATGCATAGGCCGCCCAGGCCACCATGGCAATCACCACCAGCCCATCACCCAAGACCCATACAACTTGAGACAGCGCGGCCCATTGACCTTTGACCACCACATGCAAAACACCTAGCAAAGCGATGGCAACTCCCAAGGATTGTTTCCAAGAAAACGATTCTTTCAGCCCAACAACAGCGCCTAAAGTGATCAACACCGGAGAGGCGGCATAGATCAGCGCGATGTTGATGGCCGTCGTTGTTTCTGCGGCCCAGTAAACCCAAGCGCCGCAAACGAGCATTCCTAAAATTCCGAGAACCAAGTATTGTCGCCAAGCATTGAAAGTACCTTGACGTTCATGCCAGAGTTCATGGCGTGCAATCAAAGCCAAAATGAGACCTGCCAAGAACCATCGCCCCAACGCCAAAACATGGGGGCTGATGATGCCGGGAGCGATTCTCGCGACGATGTAATTCACGGACCACAAGGCCGGCGTCACCCAGATTAAAACTTGCGCCAATTTTTGGCGCGAGGCTGCGCTTTTCAGACAGTTGCTAAGCGTTGAGCCAGCGCCGCTTTGGTATCAAGCAAGGCTTTGGGCATGTTGTAGGCCAATTGCTCAAAGTGTGTGTTGTGCAATTGCAGTTCTTGTTGCCATGCAGCCTTGTCGATGCTGGTGACCGTTTTGAATTGATCGGCAGAGAAGTTCAAACCTGTCCAATTCAACTCCGCATAGTTTGGCGTGATACCGAAAATGGTTTCTTGACCTTGCGCTTGGCCTTCCAATCGGTCGATCATCCACTTCAAAACACGCATGTTGTCGCCATAACCCGGCCAGACAAATTTGCCGGCCTCGTCTTTGCGGAACCAATTGACGCAGTAGATGCTTGGTAACTTGTGGCCACCGGCTTGCACCTTGGCGCCCACATCGAGCCAGTGTTGGAAGTAGTCGCTCATGTTGTAACCACAGAAGGGCAGCATGGCGAACGGATCGCGGCGCACCACACCTTGTGCGCCAAATGCGGCCGCCGTGGTTTCAGAGCCCATGGTTGCAGCCATGTAAACGCCCTCTGTCCAGTTCCGTGCTTCAGTGACCAATGGCACTGTCGTTGAGCGGCGACCGCCGAAGATGAACGCATCGATCGACACGCCAGCAGCATCGTCCCAGGCGGGGTCGAGCGCGGGGTTGTTAATGGCAGACACAGTGAAGCGCGCGTTGGCGTGAGCTGCTTTTGCGCCGGTGTCTTTGGCAATTTGGGGTGTCCAGTCTTTGCCTTGCCAGTCAATCAAATGATCGGGCAATTTGCCAGAGTCTTTCTCCATGCCTTCCCACCAGACGTCGCCGTCATCGGTCAAAGCCACATTGGTGAAGATGACGTTTTTGTCCAAGCTGGCCATGCAGTTGGGGTTGGTGTGGTGGTTGGTGCCAGGGGCCACGCCAAAATAACCAGCTTCGGGGTTGATGGCCATCATCTTGCCGTTGGCTTGTGGTTTGATCCAAGCAATGTCATCGCCAATGGTGGTGACTTTCCAGCCATTGAAGCCTTCTGGCGGAACCAACATGGAGAAGTTGGTTTTGCCACAGGCGCTGGGGAAAGCAGCAGCCACATGGTATTTTTTCCCCTGAGGATTGGTCACACCCAAGATAAGCATGTGCTCTGCCAACCAGCCTTGTTCGCGGCCCATACTGGACGCGATACGCAAGGCTAAGCATTTTTTGCCCAGCAAAGCATTGCCGCCATAGCCAGAACCATAGGACCAAATCTCCCGGGTTTCAGGGTAGTGAACGATGTACTTGACGGTGGGGTTGCAAGGCCATGATGTGGTGTCTTTGGCGCCATTGACCAAGGGGGCACCAACGGAGTGCAAGCAGGGAACGAACTCGCCATCAGTTCCAATCACATCAAAAACAGCTTTTCCCATGCGGGTCATGAGTTTTTGGTTGACGGCCACGTAGGCGCTGTCGGTGAGTTCAATGCCGATGTGGGCAATGTGTGAGCCCAAAGGGCCCATCGAAAATGGCACCACATACAAAGTGCGGCCTTGCATGCAACCATCAAACAAAGGGTTCAAGGTTTTGCGCATTTCGGCGGGCGCCATCCAGTTGTTGGTGGGGCCCGCATTTTCTTTCTTCTCAGAGCAGATGTAAGTGCGGTCTTCTACGCGGGCCACATCGGAGGGGTCAGAGCAAGCCAAGAAACTACCAGGACGCTTGGCAGGGTTGAGCTTTTTGAAGGTGCCGTTGTCTACCAAAAGTTGACACAGTCGGTCATACTCATCTTCTGAACCATCGCACCAGTAGACGTTGGCAGGCTTGCACAGGGCCGCCATTTCTGCCACCCAAGCAATCAGCTTGGGGTTTTTGACATAGGCGGGGGTGTTCAGGTTCAAGCCCTGCATCACGGGTGAGTTCATGGGGAAAGCTCCAAAGTTTAAAAATCGTTTTTTGAAAAGAACTTTCTAGGCACCCAATGCTGAAACTTGGACCTTTTCAAAAAACGACAAACGGGCTTGTAACCAGCCTGTAACAGACCTGAATTTTAAAGACGATGGCAAGAAAAGGGATGTGAAAAAATTTAAATCCCCTTCAAAATATATGCAAAACTTGCATAACCTTGGGCTGAAGCCATAGTGCTTCTGTTTTTTTGGAAAAAAAACCCGCCTGCAAAAGCGGCGGGTTGTATCGGCGCAGAAAATGCGCCAACATTATGTGACTTTAGGCCATGAAGATGGCAATGAAGGCCAGCAAGAAGATCAAAACTGCGCCAACAACGGGAATCACAACAGGAATGTGTTTGACGACAGCTTCAACAGGATCAGGAGACTCGTGTGATTCGGGGTGTGCGGACATGAAAAACCTCATTGAAATTAGCATGCTATTTTAGCTGAACTCGGCACACCTGCAAGACTTCTTGGCCATAGGCTTCTAGCTTTTTGGCGCCAATGCCACTGATACCATTCAAGTCATTGAGGTTTTGAGGCTCGGCACTGGCAATCAATGCCAAAGTGGCGTCGTGAAAAATGACATAGGCTGGCAGGTTGTGTTCTTTGGCCACTTCTGCGCGCCAGGCCTTTAAATTGATGTACCGCACCAAGGCCTCTTGGCTTAAGTTGGCGGCGGCGGGGCCGGGTGCTTGAGACTTGCGGCTGCGTTTTTCAGCCTTTTGACTGACAGACTCTCGAAGCAGCACACTGACTTCGCCTCGCAAAACTGCCCGAGATCCCTCTGTCAATTGCAAGGTATTGAAAACTTGACCTTGTACATTCAAAGCACCCATGGCAATGAGTTGTCTTAAAACGCCGCGCAATTGAACTTCGCTGAAACTGGCCCCGATGCCAAAAGTGCTGAGCTTTGAATGGCCATATTGAGAAACTTTTTCGGTTGCTTTGCCGCGAACGATGTCCATGATGTGGCCAGCGCCAAATGAAAAGCCACTGTGTTGTTCAGCCCGAAAAACGGTGGACAGTAGTTTTCGGGCGGCATCCGTGCCATCCCAAACAGCTGGTGGATTTAAACAGTTGTCGCAATTGCCACAAGGCTCGCTGGCTTCGTCGAAATATGACAAAAGCCGAACACGACGGCAGTCAGTGGCTTCGGCCAGCGCCAACAAGGCATCTAGTTTGCCGCGCATGACTTGTTTGAAGTTTTCTTCGGCAGGGCTTTCATCGATCATGCGTCTTTGGTTGACGACATCTTGCAGTCCGTAGGCCATCCAGGCATTGGCCCGCAAGCCGTCGCGTCCCGCACGGCCAGTTTCTTGGTAATAGCCTTCGATGTTTTTGGGCATGTCCAGATGCGCAACAAATCTAACATCAGGTTTGTCAATGCCCATGCCAAAAGCAATGGTGGCCACCATGACAACGCCTTCATCACGCAAAAATCGATTTTGGTGTTTTTGGCGTGTGCCAGCGTCTAAGCCGGCGTGGTAGGGCAAAGCATCAATGCCGGTTTGGGCCAGCATTTCAGCCACTTCTTCAACCCGTTTGCGCGATTGACAATAGACCACACCCGCTTCCCCCTCGTGCTCACGTTCAATGAATCGCAGCAATTGTGCGGAGGCATCTTTTTTCTCAACAATGGTGTAGCGAATGTTGGGCCGATCAAAACTGCTGATGAAAAGCCTGGCGTCTTCAAGCTGCAGTCGCTCAATGATGTCTGCTCGAGTCAGGGCGTCGGCTGTGGCCGTCAGGGCGACTCTTGGCACACCAGGGAACCGCTCGTGCAAGACGGTGAGGCTTCGGTAGTCAGGCCGAAAATCATGACCCCATTGACTAACGCAATGGGCCTCATCGATGGCAAATAAACTTAACAAACCTTGCGCATAAAGACTATCCAATTGCGCTAAAAAGCGAGGGGTGTTTATTCGCTCAGGCGCTGCATAAAGCAGCGTGAGTTCACCCCTGCGCAACCGAAGCTCAATGTTTTGCGTCTCTTCGGGAGAAAGTGTGGAATTTAAAAAAGCAGCACTGACACCAGCCTCATGCAAGGCACCAACTTGGTCGTGCATGAGTGCAATAAGGGGCGAAACCACAATGGCGATACCGTGCCCCGCAGCTTGCCTTGCAATGGCGGGTATTTGATAACACAGACTCTTACCGCCGCCAGTCGGCATGAGGACCAAGGCGTCGTGGCCGCTGGTGACGTGTTCGATGATGGCTTGCTGCGGCCCTCTGAAGGACTCATAGCCAAAAACCTCGCTGAGGACACTCAGAATGTGGGTTGGCGGGTTCAAAAGGGCAGAGCTTGGCACAGAAGCTATTGTCTACCATGTCAAATGGCTATCTTTGAGCGCGCCTTATTTATCAGTCAATGCAAGTGCGCCAAGCTAGGCATGCGCGCCGAAAAGGCAACGCAGTGAAGGCTTAATTGTTGCCAATCCTTTTGAGCCCCTTTGATTTTCTACAATAGCGCTATGAAAGACCTGAACTACACCCGCGCCAAAGCCTTGCCAGCCATTCTGGAAAAACGCATTGCCATTCTCGATGGCGCCATGGGCACCATGATCCAGCGCTTCAAATTGAGTGAGGCCGATTACCGTGGTGAGCGATTCAAAGATTTTCCCAAAGATATCAAAGGCAACAACGAATTGCTCAGCCTCACACGCCCCGATGTGATTCGGAGTATTCATGAAGGCTATTTGGCGGCTGGCGCCGACCTGATCGAAACCAACACCTTTGGCGCCACCACCATTGCGCAAGCCGACTACGACATGGCCGATTTGGCCATTGAAATGAACCATGCATCGGCCCTGCTGGCACGAGCAGCCTGCGACAAGTTTTCCACATCCGACAAACCGCGTTATGCCGTAGGCGCTTTGGGCCCAACCCCCAAGACCGCCAGCATCAGCCCCGATGTGAACGATCCCGGCGCGCGCAACGTAGATTTTGAAACTTTGCGCAAAGCTTATTACGAGCAAACACAAGCATTGGTGGAAGGCGGCGTCGACGTGTTGTTGGTGGAAACCATCTTTGACACACTCAATGCCAAAGCCGCCTTGTTTGCCATTGAAGAATATTTTGAGAACAGCGGTGAGCGCTTGCCCCTCATCGTCAGTGGTACGGTGACCGATGCGTCAGGCCGCATCTTGAGCGGCCAAACTGTGACAGCGTTTTGGCACAGTGTGCGCCATGCTCGTCCGTTGGCCATTGGCTTGAACTGCGCATTGGGAGCCACCTTGATGCGCCCCTACATCCAAGAACTGGCGAAAGTGGCGGGCGACACCTTCATCAGTTGCTACCCTAACGCCGGCTTGCCCAACCCCATGAGCGACACGGGCTTTGATGAAACGCCAGAGGTCACCAGCCGCCTGTTGCATGAGTTTGCGGCTGAGGGCTTGGTGAACATAGTGGGGGGGTGCTGCGGTACCACGCCTGACCATATTGGCGCCATTCAAAAGGCTGTCGGGCCGCTTGCGCCACGAGGACTGCATGTTGGGGCGTTCTACAAAGAAGCTGCTTGAGTTGGTGCTGGCGTCAGCGTTCACGCACCAAATTGAGTTGTACACAATGACTCGGCGCGCCGCATTGGTGCGCTTCGTGCATGAAATTTAAAGCGGCTTGTTCATTGGCTAGAGCTAAACCACGGAGTCACAAAATAAACAAGGCCGACTGAAGGTTGGCGCGTTGTTTGCATAGAACCTCTTGTCTTCCATGAAAAGAGGTTGTGATGTCTGAGTTTTTTGATCCGTACAATGCCGACCGTCCTTTGATGCTGAAATGCAGCTGTGGGCGCAATCATTCTCCTGCCGACCACCACGCTGAAGTGGCTGCTGATGCAGCGGCTGCAACTTTGCGTGCACGTTCTGAAACAGCTGAGTTTGAAGCCTACAGCCAAGAGTTCATTGAAGCCACATTGGTGAAGGCTTTGTTTCCGCAGGATCAAGAGCGGCGTAATTTCTTGCGCGCAGTTGGCAAGAAAACAGCGATGGCCGCCATCGCCAGTGTGTTGCCTGTTGCCAGCTTGCAAGCCATGGCGCAAGACAAGGGACCGCTTGAAAAACCCAATTTAAAAATTGGCTTCATCCCAATCACGTGTGCGACGCCACTCATCATGGCGCACCCGCTTGGTTTTTACAGCAAGCAAGGATTGAATGTTGAAGTGACCAAAACAGCAGGTTGGGCTTTGATTCGCGACAAGGTCTTGAACAAGGAGTATGACGCCTCGCACTTCCTGTCGCCTATGCCTTTGGCCATCAGTTTGGGCCTTGGCGCGAATGCCACACCCATGAGTGTGGCCACCATTCAAAACGTCAACGGCCAAGCCATTACCTTGAGCCTGAAACACAAAGACAACCGCGATCCAAAAAACTGGAAGGGCTTTAAATTTGGTGTGCCATTTGATTATTCAATGCACAACTTTTTGCTGCGCTATTACTTGGCAGAAAGCGGTTTGAACCCAGACACAGATGTGCAAATTCGCGTGATACCACCTGCTGAAATGGTGGCTAACTTGCGTGCTGGCAACATTGATGGCTTCTTGGGCCCTGACCCTTTCAATCAACGAGCCGTGTTTGATGAGGTTGGCTTCATACACATGCTGACCAAAGACTTGTGGAATGGCCACCCATGTTGCGCATTTGGCGCCAGTACCGAATTCATTCAAAAAAATCCAAACACCTTCGCGGCCTTGTACAGAGCGGTTTTGACGTCTGCAGCCATGGCACGTTTGCCAGGCAACCGAGAATTGATTGCCAAGGTGATTTCGCCAACGCAGTACCTTAACCAGCCAGAGGCCGTGATCAGCCAAGTACTGACCGGCAAATTTGCAGACGGTTTAGGCAAGGTACAAAACGTGCCAGATCGGGCCGACTTTGACCCGATGCCATGGCAAAGTTTGGCGGTCTGGATGTTGACGCAAATGCAGCGCTGGGGTTACATCAAAGGCAACGTAGATTACAAACAGATTGCTGAAAAAGTGTTTCTCATCACCGATGCACGCAAGCATATGAAGGATCTTGGGCAGACTGTGCCAACCGGCCCCAGTTACATCAAGCACAAGATCATGGGCAAAGAGTTTGATCCAAGCAAAGCAGACGCTTATTTGAAATCCTTTGCCATTCACAAGATGGGTTGATGAGCAGTGAAAACAATTTCGATCAACGTGCGAGCCGCTTTGGTCTCGTTGCTTATCATGGTCTTTTTCTTGGGTGCATGGCAGCTTTCAACACAAGGTCCTTCTGTTGCAGGCGCCACCAAAGCAGGCGCCACAGCGGAGGAAATTGAGTATTTGAAAATGATGGGCAAGGATCCTGGGGCCAGCAAGAGTACTGGTTTCCCGCCGCCCATCGAAGTGGCCAAAGCAACGCTCAAGCAATTGTCCAATCCGTTTTACGACAACGGACCGAACGACAAAGGCATTGGCATTCAGTTGGCGCACTCTTTGGGCCGAGTGAGCCTTGGATTTTTACTGGCTGTGATGGTGGCGCTGCCATTGGGATTTCTGATAGGCATGTCACCGCTGATGCACAAAGCCATTGACCCGTTCATTCAGGTGCTCAAACCCATCAGTCCATTGGCGTGGATGCCACTGGCGCTTTACACCCTGAAAGATTCCAGCATCAGCGGCATTTTTGTGATCTTCATTTGTTCTGTTTGGCCCATGCTGATTAACACCGCGTTTGGCGTGGCCTCTGTGAAACGCGAATGGCTGAACGTGGCCAACACCTTGGAGGTCAAGCCACTGCGCAAAGCATTTTTGGTGATTTTGCCCGCTGCAGCGCCCACCATTGTCACGGGCATGCGCATTAGCATGGGCATTGCATGGTTGGTGATTGTGGCAGCAGAAATGTTGGTTGGCGGTACGGGCATTGGTTATTTTGTTTGGAATGAATGGAACAACCTTTCCTTGGTCAATGTGATCTTTGCCGTCTTGGTCATTGGGGTGGTGGGCATGTTGCTTGACATGGCCTTTTCGAAGTTACAAAAAGGCGTGAGCTATGTGGAATGAGCAAAGCGAGCGCACAGGTCATGTAGCGCAAGCCAACTTTTTACAAATTGAAAAATTGGGAAAGGCCTATCAGGCGGACAAACCGGTGTTTGCAGATGTTTCGTTTTCTGTGGCGCGCGGTGAGTTTGTTTGCATCATCGGCCACTCAGGTTGTGGCAAAACCACCATCTTGAATGTGTTGGCTGGCTTAGATTTCGCCACTTTGGGGCATGCCTTCATGGATGGCCGTGAAATTGCGGGGCCCAGTTTGGAGCGTGGTGTGGTGTTTCAAAGCCACGCCTTAATGCCTTGGCTCACCGTGCGTCAAAACATTGCTTTTGCCGTGAAGTCGAAGTGGCCCGATTGGAAAACACCCGAGGTCAATGCGCATGTGGAAAGGCATGTGGACATGGTGGGCTTGTTACCAGCCATAGACAAGAAGCCCAGCCAGTTGTCTGGCGGCATGAAGCAACGCGTGGGCATTGCCAGAGCCTTTGCCATTCAGCCCAAGATGCTTTTGTTAGACGAGCCTTTTGGTGCATTGGATGCCTTGACGCGCGGCACGATTCAAGACGAACTCATGGGCATTGTGCGTCAAACACAGCAAACTGTTTTCATGATCACACACGATGTGGATGAAGCCATTTTGCTGTCGGACCGAATTTTGCTAATGAGCAATGGCAACGAACATAACGACAAATACGTGCCTGGAGGTCTGGCTGAGGTGGTGGTCAATCCTTTGCCGCGTGATCGAACGCGCGCACAACTGCATCACTTGCCCGGCTACTACGACGTTCGAAATCACATTGTTGATTTTTTGGTGTCACGCGCTAAAGCACATTGAGCCAGACAAGCTGCATTGAATATTTTTAACCAACTCTTATTTCAGGAGGAACATCATGAATCGCTTAGACGTGACAGAAAAAATCATCAGCACCAAAGTGTCCAAAGACATCAAGTGGAGTGAAGTTGCTGACAAAGTAGGCTTGTCCAAAGAGTGGGTCACCGCAGCTTGCCTAGGACAGATGACTTTGGATGCCAAACAAGCCAAAGTGATTGGCAAAATCTTTGGCCTGACTGCAGAAGAGCAAAAGTGGCTGCAAGTGGTTCCTTATAAAGGCTCATTGCCGACTGCGGTACCCACAGACCCGCTGATCTACCGCTGGTATGAAATTGTGAGTGTGTATGGCACCACCATCAAAGAGCTCATTCATGAGGAGTTTGGCGACGGCATCATGAGCGCCATCGATTTCAGCATGGACATTGTGCGTGAACCTGACCCCAAAGGCGACCGTGTGAATGTGGTGCTGTCGGGCAAATTTTTGCCTTACAAACAGTATTGATATCTCTAATTCCTTGGGCGTGGTTAAAATACGCACATTCCCAAGGAGCGTTGCAGCCCGCCAGCCATTTCGGGCGCGGGTCAGGCTTGGGACTCAATGCGGGGCTTGACCCCCTTCCAATTGCAAACCACGCTCACCTGCGATCCAAGGGGTGAGTTTTGTTGTCTGCTGCTGTTTCTAATTCCGTCTCGCCACTCAAACTTTCTGGCCTAGAGCCCGTCTCGATTGGTACTGACTCTTTGTTTGTGAACATTGGTGAGCGCACCAACGTCACAGGCTCCAAAGCTTTCGCCCGCATGATTCTGAATGGCGAATACGAGCAAGCCTTGGCGGTGGCCCGTCAGCAAGTGGAAAACGGCGCGCAGATCATTGACATCAACATGGATGAAGCCATGTTGGACAGCCAAGCGGCCATGGTTCGGTTCTTGAACTTGATTGCTGCTGAGCCTGACATTTCCCGCGTGCCCATCATGATCGACTCCTCCAAGTGGAGCGTCATTGAAGCAGGGCTGCGCTGCATTCAAGGCAAAGGCATTGTCAACTCCATCAGCATGAAAGAAGGCGTTGAAATTTTCAAGCAGCAAGCCTTGTTGATCAAGCGTTATGGCGCTGCTGCAGTGATCATGGCGTTTGATGAAAAAGGACAGGCAGACACCTACCAGCGCAAAATTGAAATTTGCGAGCGAGCCTACCGTGTGTTGGTAGACGAGGTGGACTTCCCCCCAGAAGACATCATTTTTGACCCCAATATTTTTGCCATTGCCACCGGCATTGAAGAACACGACAACTATGCAGTCGACTTCATTGAAGCCACGCGTTGGATCAAGCAAAACTTGCCGGGCGCTAAAGTCTCGGGCGGTGTGTCCAATGTATCGTTCAGCTTCCGCGGCAACGACCCCGTGCGCGAAGCCATCCACACGGTGTTCTTGTACCATGCCATTCAAGCCGGCATGGACATGGGCATTGTGAATGCCGGCATGATGGGCGTCTATGACGAGCTAGAACCCGACTTGCGTGAGCGCGTTGAAGATGTGGTGTTGAACCGCCGCCCCGATGCAGGTGAGCGCTTGGTGGAGGTGGCAGAAAACGCCAAAGGTGCGGCCAAAGACGATTCACAAAAGTTGGCTTGGCGCGGAACACCTGAAGCGCCAGTGACAGTGTCCGCCCGTTTATCGCATGCCTTGGTTCATGGGATCACCGAGTTCATTACCGAAGACACCGAAGAAGCATACCAAGAAATTTTGGCCAAGAACGGCCGACCTCTTCATGTGATCGAAGGCCCGCTCATGGACGGTATGAATGTGGTGGGCGATTTATTTGGCCAAGGCAAGATGTTCTTGCCGCAAGTGGTCAAGTCTGCCCGCGTCATGAAGCAAGCCGTGGCTCACTTGGTGCCTTACATTGAAGAAGAAAAGCGCCTACAAGAGGCTGCTGGCCAAGACGTGAAATCCAAGGGCAAAATTGTCATTGCCACCGTCAAAGGCGACGTGCACGATATTGGAAAAAACATTGTGACAGTGGTACTTCAGTGCAATAATTTTGACGTCGTCAATATGGGTGTGATGGTGCCGTGCCACGAAATTTTGGCCAAGGCCAAAGAGGAAAATGCCGACATCATTGGCTTGTCCGGACTCATCACGCCCAGTTTAGAAGAGATGCAGTACGTGGCCAGCGAGATGCAAAAAGATGCGCATTTCCGTTTGCGCAAAATGCCCTTGCTGATTGGGGGTGCCACCACCAGCCGTGTGCATACTGCTGTGAAAATTGCACCTCACTACGAAGGCCCTGTGGTCTATGTGCCCGATGCGTCGCGCAGTGTGAGCGTGGCGCAAGGTTTGCTGTCGGACCACGCTGCCGCCTACATTGACGAGCTCAATGCTGACTATGCCAAAGTGCGTGAGATGCATGCCAACAAAAAGCAAACACCGATGTGGCCACTCGCTAAAGCGCGAAGTAACAAAACGGCGATTGACTGGACCGCTTTCAAATCTCCCGCACCCAAATTCATTGGCCGCCGTGTCTTCAAGAATTTTGATTTGGCCGAATTGGCGCGCTACATCGACTGGGGCCCCTTCTTCCAAACTTGGGATTTGGCGGGACCCTACCCGGCTATTTTGAAAGACGCGGTGGTGGGTGTAGAAGCTCAAAAAGTTTTCAACGATGCGCAAAAGATGTTGCAAAAAATCATTGAAGGCCGCTGGATCACAGCGCATGGCGTGATCGGCTTGTACCCTGCCAACAGCGTGAATCACGATGACATTGCTTTGTACGCCGATGAGGCACGTGAAACGCCTGTGCTCACTTGGCATGGCCTGCGCCAACAAACTGAAAAACAATCGGGCAAACCAAGTCGTTGCTTGGCCGATTTTATGGCGCCACTTTTCGACGCTCAAGGGAAACCGACCCAGCTGAAAGACTACGCAGGTGTGTTTGCAGTCACAGCAGGCATTGGTGTGCAAAAGCGCGAGCAAGCATTCGAAGCTGCGCACGACGACTACAGCGCCATCATGCTCAAGGCCTTGGCCGATCGATTTGCAGAGGCCTTCGCAGAGTGCATGCACGAGAGAGTACGCAAAGATTTATGGGGCTATGCCGCGCAAGAGCGCGCATCTTTAGAAGATTTGATTGCCGAAAAATACCAAGGAATCAGGCCTGCACCAGGCTATCCTGCATGCCCCGATCATTCTGTGAAAAAACAAATGTTCGAACTTTTGCAGTGCGAAGAAATTGGCATGGGTCTCACAAGCAGTTTGGCCATGACGCCGGCGGCCAGCGTGTCTGGTTTTTATCTTAGCCACCCCGCCAGCCAATATTTCAACGTGGGTAAAGTGGGCGAAGACCAAGTGCAAGATTTGGCCAAACGTCAGAATTTAAAAGTGACGGACATTCAGCGTTTGTTGGCACCCAATTTGTAAGCGCTGATTTGCGCCCACCACAAACACGCGACACCCAAAACGCCAGCGACTAAAAGCCAGCGCAAGCCGTGTGTGTAGCCCACCTCCGGCGTCCACATCAAACCCAAAGCAAAGGGCGCTACTGCGCGGCCCAAGGCCAGAGGCACACCCAACACGCCATTGAGTTGGCCCACATGCTCGCGGCTTACATATTGCGCCATGGCCGTACCTTTCACAATGGTGTTCAGGCCATTGCCCAAACCATAGAAGGTGACAAACAACAATGCAGCCCAAGGCTCTAAACCGCCAGCGACCAAAAACACCAAGCCCAACGGAACCAGACACGGGATCCACTTGTTGGCGGCATGAACGTCCAAATGTTTTTCAAAGATAAACAACAAAAACCGACCTAAGACTTGAATGGCCCCAATAGAGGCTGGAATGGCAATCACCCATGCGGGCGACAAATGGGCTTCTTCCAGCAGGCTCACCATGTGCGCCGGCAAGGCAGAACTCACAACAGCAGTCATCAGCATGAAGCCCGCAAGCAACCAAAAAGGCGCGCGTTTTAAATGAAGCTTGATTGAGTCAGGGGGTGCTTGTGGGCGTTGTATTTCAGAGGTGCTCTGCGCCTGATTCGAGTTTTCGGCATGAAGTGACACCTTATTTTTCTGGGTGCCGCGCAACAACCATGCATGCAATGGCCAACAGATCAACCATTGAAAGAGAGCCAAAACCCACAGGGCATGGCGCCAACCTAAAGATTGAATCAGCCAAGACGAGAGGGGAATGAACACCGTACTGGCCAGTCCGCCTAAAAAGGTCATGATGATGATGGCGCGCCTGAAGTCGTTTGGAAACCTGCGAGTGACGATGGCAAACACAGGGGCATACAGGGTGGCCGACATGCCTAAACCCAAAGCCAGCCAGACGCTATAAAACCCAAGCAACGAGTCGATGAAACTGTGGGCAAACAAACAAGCACCCACCCAAACAGAGCCCCAAGTCATGACACGGCGCTCATGGCCGCGATCAATCAGTCGGCCGATTGGATAGGCCATGAGTCCATCTGCCAACAAAGCCAAGCTAAAACCCAGCGATGCTTCAGCGCGGCTGAAACCCAATTCCCGCTCGACCGGCCCCATGACCAAAGAGAAGGTGTAAAACACACTGCCCCATGTGATGAGTTGAGCCCAAGACAGCCATACCGCAAAAGGCCCGAGTGCGGGGGCTTGGGTGCTTATCTGGGTGAGGTCCCAATAGGGCCGATATCTGCGCATGACCACATTATCAATGCCCAGCCACCTGTCTCCTGTATTGCACGGCTTCAGCAATGTGCACCGTTTCGATGTGCTCACTCTGCGCCAAATCTGCAATGGTTCTGGCAATTTTTAAAACGCGGTGTGAACTGCGGCCACTCCATCCCAAATGCGCTGCAACTTGCGTGATGTAAAACAAGGCGTCCTGTCCCAAGGCTGCATGTTTGTCTATTTCTGTACCGCTTAAAGCGCTGTTGCTACAACCTTGCCGCTCCCTTGCAATGGTACGTGCCTGAAGGCATCGCTTTTTAAGCACGGCTGTACTTTCGCCAGCGGGTGTGTTGATCAGCAATGCAGCGCTCTGACTTGGCACTTCGATGTGCAAATCAATGCGATCTAAAAGGGGGCCACTGACTTTGCTGCTGTAGCGGCGCACTTGATCTGGCGTGCAGCGACACACAGGGCCTTTTTGACCAGGACTTCTGGTGTACCCCGCATAGCCACAGGGGCAGGGATTCATGGCGGCAATCAATTGAAAACGAGCTGGAAATTCAGCGCTCTGCGCGGAGCGAGAGATGGTGACGCAACCTGACTCCATGGGCTCGCGCAATGCCTCTAAGGCAGCGCGGGGAAACTCAGGCAGCTCGTCCAAAAATAAAACGCCATGGTGTGCCAAGGAAACTTCACCAGGCCTGGGTGGCGAGCCGCCGCCCACCAATGCCACTGCACTGGCAGAGTGGTGCGGTTGGCGGGTTGACCTGATTAACCATTGAGACAATTGAAATCGGCCAGCCAAGCTGGCCACAGAAGCGGCTTCCAAAGCTTCTTCTACGCTCAGCGGAGGTAAGAGGCCGGCAAACCTGAGCGCCAACATGGATTTTCCCGAACCAGGGGGCCCCACCATGAGAAGGCTATGGCCGCCTGCGGCAGCAATTTCAAGCGCGCGTTTGGCGCCGGCCTGACCCTTGACATCGGCCAAGTCTGGGTATGCAGTTTCGTCATCCCATCGTGGATCAGGGGTGTGACTCATTCGCGTCCAGCCATCTGAGCTGCTGGGTAAAGGTGCTTTTGCCGATGATCCTGTCAAACAAAACTGATGAGCAACATCCCGCAAATGGCGGGCTCTGTAAACCTTCGTATCAGGTACCAATGCGGCTTCTTCAGCGCTTCCAGGTGGCAATACCAAAGCATGGGCGTTGGCTTGCTGGTACAAAGCCAAGCCCATGACCAAAGCGCCTCGAACCGGTCGCAAAGCCCCCGACAAAGATAACTCTCCAGCAAACTCGTTGCCAGTCAATCGTGCGCCATCGATTTGACCGCTGGCAGCCAAGATGCCTAGGGCAATGGGTAAATCAAACCGACCAGAGTCTTTGGGCAAATCAGCGGGCGCCAAATTGACCGTGATGCGCTGGTTGCTTGGGAATTCAAAACCTGAGTTTTGCAACGCGGACCGAACGCGCTCTCTGGCCTCTTTCACTTCGACATCTGCCAGGCCGACCAAGGTAAAACTGGGCAGGCCATTGGCCAGATGCACCTCAACCGTAACGGGGGGCGCTTGAAGACCCAGCAAAGCCCGACTTTGCACCAAAGATAAACGCATATTGGCTCCAAGCACCAAATGGGTGCAACATCTGTGCGACTTTTTATAAATCAGTCCTAGGGGGGTGCAATTGCGATTGGAACAGCTGTGCTGCAAAAAAACCATTTCAGAGTGATGACAATGACTTGCACTGATGCAGTGCAGCATTGGCACGCTAAATGCTTGAAAGCTCTGATATCAATCTCATTCAAAAGGAGCTTCCCATGAAAAAAATCGCAACCCCCTTGGTGTTGGCCTTGTCTTTGGCATTCGCTGGCAATGCATTTGCGCAAGCTGCGCCTGCAGCACCAGAATCGACTTTGTCATTCAATGTTGGCGCAGTGAGCGACTATCGTTACCGTGGAATTTCACAAAGCCGTTTGGATACTGCTCTGCAGGGTGGTGCAGATTACGCTCACAAGAGTGGTGCGTACATTGGCGTTTGGGGGTCCAGCATCAAGTGGATCAAAGACACCAAGGTGGGAGCTAATTCTGGTAAGGCTGACACAGAGTTAGACATCTATGGAGGATACAAATTCACAGTTGGTGATGTTGGATATGACGTGGGTTTTCTCAGATATGAATATTCTGGGAATGATTTGCAAAAAGTTGCTGGTTATGCAAATGCAAATACCAATGAGTTGTACGGCGCAGTTACTTTGGGCGTTGTGACTGCGAAATACTCTCGTTCCACAGGCAACCTTTTTGGCAATGTTGGTAGCAAAGGAAGTACCTATTTAGATTTGACAGCTACTTTCGATTTGGGTGATGGTTACACCCTTGCCCCACACATCGGACGTCAAGATGTCAAAGGTGGCAGCTTTTATTCCTACACAGATTACGCATTGACCCTGGGCAAAGATTTGGGCAATGGCTTGACAGCATCGGGTGCATTGATTGGTACGGATGCAAAAAAAGGCGCATATGTCAGCCCAGCAGGCAAACAACTTGGCAAAGCGGGCTTTGTCGTTGGCATCAAGTACACATTCTAAATTTTTCCCATATTTAAGGAGCCATCATGAAACTGGTGACCGCCATCATTAAACCTTTCAAGCTGGACGAGGTGCGTGAAGCCCTCTCAGCCATCGGTGTACAAGGCATTACTGTGACCGAAGTGAAAGGCTTTGGTCGCCAAAAGGGACACACAGAACTTTACCGCGGTGCCGAATACGTGGTTGATTTCTTGCCGAAGGTCAAGATTGAAGCCGCTGTGTCAACCGACCAAGTTGAGCGGGTCATCGAAGCGATTGAAGCTGGCGCACGCACCGGCAAGATTGGCGACGGCAAAGTGTTTGTGTACGACTTGGAACAAGTTGTCCGCATTCGTACCGGTGAAACTGGGGCTGAAGCCCTTTGATGTCCCAGAAAGAGAGATCAGAATGAAAAAATTATTTGCCTCCCTCGCATTGGGACTCACACTGTGTTTTGGCGGTGCTGTATTTGCGCAAACCGCGCCAGCAGCAGAGACCAAAGTAGAAGCCAAGGCTGAAGCTGCCGCGCCAGCCACTGCCCCTGCTGCCGCGCCCGCTGCGGCTGAAGCAGCACCCGCCCTTGTGCCCAACAAGGGGGACACAGCGTGGATGATGCTGTCCACCATTTTGGTCATCATGATGGTGGTCCCTGGTTTGGCTTTGTTCTACGGCGGCTTGGTTCGCAGCAAGAACATGCTGTCAGTCCTCATGCAAGTCATGGTCACCTTCTCCTTGATCACAGTCTTGTGGTTCATCTACGGTTACAGCTTGGCCTTCACAGAAGGCAATGCTTACATTGGTGGACTCGACCGCTTGTTCATGAAAGGCATTTGGGACAACGCAGCCGGCACCTTCGCCAACGCAGCTACTTTCAGCAAAGGCGTGGTCATTCCTGAAATCACCTTTGCTGGTTTCCAGGCCACTTTCGCTGGCATCACGTGCGCCTTGATCGTGGGTGCATTTGCAGAGCGCATCAAGTTCTCAGCAGTGCTGATCTTCATGACCTTGTGGTTCACCTTCAGCTACTTGCCCATCGCTCACATGGTTTGGTTCTGGATGGGCCCTGACGCCTACACAGCCAAAGAAGTTGTGGATGAAATGAATGGCAAAGCCGGCTTGATATGGCAATCAGGAGCGCTTGACTTCGCTGGCGGTACTGTGGTTCACATCAACGCTGCTGTGGCTGGTTTGGTCGGTGCCTTTATGATTGGCAAGCGAATTGGTTATGGCCGTGAAGCCATGGCACCTCACTCTTTGACATTGACCATGGTTGGTGCCTCCTTGTTGTGGGTGGGCTGGTTCGGTTTCAACGCAGGTTCTGCGCTAGAAGCCAACGGTTTCGCAGCACTTGCTTTCGTGAATACCTTGTTGGCCACTTCCGCAGCAGTATTGGCGTGGTGTGTGGGTGAAGCTTTGATGCGCGGCAAAGCGTCCATGTTGGGTGCAGCATCGGGTGCTGTGGCAGGTTTGGTGGCCATCACACCCGCAGCGGGTAACGTGGGTATTGGCGGCGCCTTGGTCATTGGCATCGTGGCTGGCTTTGCATGTTTGTGGGGTGTTAACGGCCTCAAGAAAATGCTGGGCGCAGACGACACATTGGACGTTTTCGGCGTGCACGGCGTGGGTGGCATTGTGGGCGCTTTACTCACAGGCGTGTTCAATTCACCCGCCTTGGGTGGCCCTGGCTTCGTGGCCGATTGGGTGACTGCCACCATGGTGACATCTGCTGATTACTCGATTGCCGCACAAGTTTGGACGCAAGCTAAAGCCGTGCTGATCACCATTGTGTGGTCTGGCGTGGTGTCCTTGGTCGCCTTTAAGCTGGTTGATTTGACGGTGGGTTTGCGTGTTTCTGAAGAATCAGAGCGCGAAGGCTTGGACATCACATCACACGGTGAAACGGCTTATCACAGCTAATCTGCCAAGATTTTCCAAAGACTTTCCGAGAAGTTAGTCTCCAAACTCACAGCCCGCTTCGGCGGGCTTTTTTTCGCCTTCAAACTTTGCGGCAACTTAGAAGTTGAATTCTTAATTCACAATCTCACCATCCCATCACGCCATTTAAAGCAATGAACACCATGCCACCAGTGAGCCATCCGAAATGGCACCGTATCACTTCACAGGCAGATGGCTTGGGCGAGTCTCCTTTTTGGAACCCAGCAGAAAAATGTTTGTATTGGGTCGATATTCCCGGCCAACGCTTGCGACGCATGGCCATGACGGCAGACGCCTTGTGTGAGCAAAAGCTTGAAGACTGGCCATTAGGAGAGGAGCCAGGTTGCTTTGCGCCTGCTGCCCAAGGCGGCTGGGTGATGGCCACTCGCAGCGGTGTTTATCGTGCGCTTTCTTGGGGCGGCCCTAGGCATTTGTTGGCTGCTGCGCCCTACAACACGGCCCTGATACGATTCAACGATGGCAAGTGCGATCCGGCGGGCAACTTTTGGAGTGGCTCCATGTTTGAGCCGCGCGACCAAGCTGTTGCCGTGTTGTATGCCTTGCAGGCGGACGGTCGCTTAGAGACCAAAGCAGGCAACGCCACTGTGGCCAATGGCCTGGCTTGGTCACCCGATGGACGCACGCTTTATTGGTCGGACACCGGCGCTCACTGCATCAGGGCTTGGGACTATGACGCTGCTACCCAATCATTGAGCCATGAACGCTTGTTTGCCCAATTTCCGCTCAAGCCAAAAAACTGGGCCTATGGCACTGCCAGCGCCCAAACGTATTGGGGCCGACCCGATGGTGCAGCGGTGGATGCGGATGGCTTCTACTACTCTGCCATGTACGAGGGGCATCACTTGGCCAAATTTGCGCCAGATGGCCGCTGCGTAGCTTTCATGAAAACGCCTGTTCAGTGTCCTACCATGCCCTGTTTTGGCGGTGAAGATTTGCGTACCTTGTTCATTACCACATCGTCCCACGGCCGCAGCGCTCAGGAACTGCAAGCCCTGCCTGATTCAGGCTGTGTGTTTGCAATGCGAGTAGAGACGCCAGGCTTACCTGTGAGTTTTTTCAACAACTGAATTGACCTATTTCTTGCAGTCAAAAAAGCAAAAAAACGTCTAAACAAGGGCGTAGCCGTTTAACATGGGCATATGCATGAAAGCCCCCAAACTAGCCAAAACACAGATCTGTTCCCCGATCTGCCAGCGCTTGTAGACACCATCCGATCTGCTGCCGCGCAAAATGCAAGTGAACGTCAGACGTTTCGCATTCATGGCTCTGGCAGCCACGATTTTTATGGCGAATCATTGCAAGGGGCGCTGTTAGAAACACGGGGACTCAAGGGCATCGTTCAATATGAACCGAGTGAGCTGGTCGTTACGGTGGCCGCTGGCACGCCCTTGCAAGCCTTAGAAACCGTTTTGTCAGAGCAGGGTCAATGCTTGGCTTTTGAGCCGCCCCATTTTCAATGGGCCGGCAACAAGCCACACGGCCAAGCCACAGTCGGCGGTATGGTGGCTGCTGGCTTAAGCGGCCCTGCCAGAGCCAGTGCAGGATCGGTTCGAGATTTTGTCTTGGGTCTGCGGTTCATCAATGGCCGCGGCGAACACCTTACCTTTGGTGGGCAGGTCATGAAAAATGTCGCTGGCTACGACGTCAGTCGATTGCTGGCAGGCAGTTGGGGCACGCTGGGTTTGATCACCGAGGTGTCTCTCAAGGTCTTGCCGATGGCTCCGTCCGAAGCTTTTTTGATGTGCTCTCTGTCGCAAGCACAAGCCTTGAATTTATTACACCAATGGGGAGGCCAGCCCTTGCCCTTGAATGCCAGTTGCTGGGTCAAAGACAGCACGCAGGCTGGCGCACCAGAGATGTTGTTTGTTCGCTTGCGAGGAGCGCTGGCTGCGGTGCAAGCCGCCAAACTGCGCATGTCACAAGATGTCGCTAAGCTACAAAGTGAATTGATAGAACAATCGGCTGAATCTGCCGCCCAAGATTGGGCCTTGTGCCGAGACCAAGCCTTGCCATTTTTCACAGAACACAGCAACTCCAAAGACATGGCGCTTTGGCGCTTGTCTGTGCCGCAAACAGCACCGGTTTTGAATCTACCAAACAGTGCAAGCGAAGCTTTCATTGAGTGGCATGGTGCGCAGCGATGGATCTGGGCGCCGCTCAGTGACGTCCAAGCCATTCGGCAAGTCGCGGCCAACGTTGGCGGCCAAGCCACTTTGTTTAGGCGGCCACAGCAAGCCAGTGCCGCAGTGAACGTGAACACGCCAGTTTTTGAGCCACTCGATGCAGTGCAGCAACGCATTCAACACGCGCTGAAAAACGAATTTGACCCTGCGGGCATTTTTAGCCCGCGAAGACTGAACGCGTATTTCTGAGGCGCAACATGCAAACCCAACTCGCACCTGAGTTTCAAAACACCCTGATCGGCCAAGAGGCTGAAGCCATTCTGCGCCAATGTGTTCATTGTGGATTTTGCACAGCCACTTGCCCTACCTATCAACTGATGGGCGATGAGCTAGACGGTCCGCGAGGTCGCATCTATCTTATGAAGCAAGTGTTTGAAGGGGCAGCGCCCACACGCAAAACACAGTTGCATTTAGACCGATGCCTGACATGCCGCAATTGCGAAAGCACATGCCCCAGCGGCGTTGAATATGGCCACTTGGTTGACTTGGGTCGCAAAGTGGTCGATGCCAAAGTACCAAGACCCCTGAAAGAACGTGCACTGCGCTGGGCCCTCAAAGAAGGACTCACCTCCGCACTTTTTACACCTGCCATGAAGTTGGGGCAAAGCGTTCGAGGACTCCTGCCCGCAGCACTGAAAGCCAAAGTACCCGCGCCACAAAATGCTGGCGCATGGCCACAAGAAACTCACGCGCGCAAGGTCTTGATGTTGGCGGGTTGCGTACAACCCGCCATGATGCCCAACATCAATACCGCCACCGCCCGCGTGCTCAATGCCTGCGGCATTCAGGTTGTCGTGCCACCAGCTGCTGGCTGTTGTGGTGCCGTCAAGTTTCACTTGAATGATCAGGTCGGCGGCTTGGACCACATGCGTCAAAACATCGATGCTTGGTGGCCTTGGGTTGAACAAGGCGCAGAAGCCATTGTGATGAATGTTTCAGGCTGCGGTGTCACGGTCAAAGAGTATGGCCATCTGTTGCAACATGATGCTCAATATGCCGAGAAGGCGCGACGCATCTCAGAACTCACACGCGACTTGAGCGAATTGTTGCCCATGTGTTTGCCAGTGCTTCAACAAAAATTAAAGCCTGAAATTGTGGCCCAAACAGGTGTGCTAGCGTATCACCCACCTTGTACATTGCAGCATGGCCAACAACTTAAAGGCGGTGTGGAATCTCAACTTGGCCAACTTGGATTCAAACTCCGTGTGGCCGCAGTTGAATCTCATTTGTGCTGTGGCTCTGCAGGCACCTATTCAGTGTTGCAAGCTGATACGGCGTATGCCTTGCGCGATCGCAAGTTGGGGCATTTAAATCACTTGCAACCCACCGCCATTTTGAGTGCCAACATTGGCTGCATCACACATTTGCAAAGTGGCGCCGATGTGCCAGTTCGTCATTGGGTGGAGTTGGTCGACGAAGTGCTTTCAAAAAGCCACTGAAGCCCTCTGAATCAGAATTAATTTAACTTAAGCTGATTTAAGTGGCCAGAGCCGCTTCAATGTCTTGCGCAATTTTCTCGGGCTTGTCCATCGAGGCATAGCGCTTGATCACACGGCCATCGCGGCCGACCAAAAACTTGGTGAAGTTCCATTTGATGGCCTTGCTGCCCAACAAGCCCGGCGCCTCAGCACACAACCATTGGTAAAGCGGATGCGCTTCGGGGCCATTCACATTGATCTTCTGCATCATGGTGAAACTCACGCCGTAATTGACTTGGCAAAAATCGGCAATGACTTCGTTGCTGGCAGGATCTTGATTGCCAAATTGATTGCAAGGGAACCCTAAAACGGCCAAGCCCTTGTCTTTGTAGGCTTGGTGAATTTTTTCAAGACCACCAAACTGAGGTGTGAAACCGCAGGCGCTGGCTGTGTTCACAATCAACATGACCTTGCCTTGCAGTTGACTCAGTGGCAAGCCTTGCCCGTTCATTTGAACTGCTTCAAAATCGTAAATCGTTTTCATGGGAAGTGCCTTGGAGAGGGGTTAAGTCAATTGGCGATCAACCATGAGAGTGATCATTTTTTGCCACTTCAATCAGTTTCTGCAACTCTTCACTGTGATCCCGCATGTTGCGCTCATGCCAACGTTTGATGAGCCACATAAAGCCAGCAACCACCAAGCCAAAGGCGGTGATGGCTCCAAAGGCTGACAAGCCCATGCCTGTTGAGAAACTGTACATGCCACCTAAAAACAAAATACAAGCTTGTTCGTTGAAGTTTTGAACCGCAATGGACCTGCCGGCGCCCATCAGGTTATGGCCACGGTGTTGCAACAAGGCGTTCATGGGCACGACCAAAAAGCCACCCAGTGCGCCCAACATAATTAAGAAGGGCGCAGCCACCCACACGTTGTCAATGAAGTTCATGCCAACAACAAGCAGGCCCATGCCAATGCCCAAAGGCATGACAAGTGTTGCTTGGTGCAATTTCATTCGCACAGAGGCCACCACAGCACCCACAGCGGTGCCAATGGCAACGACACCCACCAAACTAGACGCTTGTGTGGTGGTGTATCCCAAAGCAACCGCGCTCCACGCCAAGACGATGTAGCGCAAGTTACCTGAGACGCCCCAAAATAAGGTGGTGGTTGCCAATGAAATTTGGCCCAGGCGATCTTTCCAAAGGCGTGTATTGCAATCCCAAAAATCGGGCAACAGGGCCCCTAAATTGGAAGGCAGTGGGCGCATGGCCACACCCGTATCTGGGATTCGTGTGTTGAACCAAGCCGCCAAGGCATAAAAGACGATCAACAACAAAATGGCAGCCTCGGGCGGCGTGTCGATGCCCGTGTCTAAGAACGGTAAGTCAATGCTCAACAAGTACTCTGCAACATGGGGGCCTACCAATTGCCCGCCAATCAAAACGCCCAAAATGATGGACGCAATGGTCAGGCCTTCGATCCAGCCATTGGCTTTGACCAGTTGCGAGGCGGGCAGTAATTCGGTCAAGATGCCGTATTTGGCAGGTGAGTAAGCCGCAGCGCCTAAACCCACGATCGCATAAGACAGCAAGGGGTGGGTGCCAAACAGCATCATCAAACAGCCCACCACCTTGATGGCGTTGCTGACGAACATGACCTGACCTTTCGGTCTCGAGTCGGCAAACGCGCCCACAAAAGGCGCCAGCACCACGTAAAACAGGGCGAACATGGGCACCAGGGCGGCGCGTTGCCACTCGTCTCCGCCACTGGTGCGAATGAGTTCAACAGCCGCGACAAACAGCGCGTTGTCGGCCAGCGAGCTGAAAAACTGGGCCGCCATGATGGTGTAAAAACCGCGCTTCATGAAATCATGCAGTGAATCGATAAGGCATAGGGCCGAAGTCGAAAATAGGTGAATTGAAGAAAGCAACACCCGCTTTGCAGATGCTGGCCATGTTTCCGTTATATCACGCTCTGAAGTGACACAATCTAGGCTTCACCCTTTGAGACAGCCCTTTGTTTTTAACGATTCGAAATGCCTAGACCGATTCAGGCCACCATTGACCTTCAAGCCTTGCGTCATAACTTAGCGTGCATGAAAGCAACAGCCCCCGATGCCTTGGTTTGGGGGGTGGTCAAAGCCAATGCGTATGGCCACGGCATTGAAAGAGTTTTCGATGCTTTGCGTGCCGCAGACGGTATCGCACTCCTCGATTTGACAGAGGCCGAGCGTGTCCGGCAATTGGGTTGGCGCGGCCCCATCCTTTTGTTGGAGGGTGTTTTTGAAACCCGAGATTTAGAGATGTGCTCGCGGCTCAATTTGTGGCACGTGGTGCATTGCGAAGCACAAATCGACATGCTGGCCGTTCACAAAACAAATCTGGGTCACCGCGTATTCCTCAAAATAAATACGGGTATGAACCGATTGGGGTTTGCGCCACAAGCATTTCGAGCTGCATGGACACGATTGAATGCCCTGCCCCAAGTCGATGAAGTTTCGCTCATGTCGCACTTCAGCGATGCAGATACCGACAAAGGCATTGCAGCAGCCATGGCGGTGTTTCAAGAATACACCCACGACTTACCGGGTGAACGCAGCCTGAGTAACAGTGCCGCCACTTTGCGCCATGCCAAAGATTCAAAGACCCGGTCAGATTGGATACGACCGGGCATTGCACTGTATGGCAGCTCGCCTGATTATCCCGTTCACACCGCTGATCATTGGGGCTTGAAACCCGTCATGAGTTTGAATGCCGCCATCATTGGCGTGCAACATTTGCAAGCGGGTGACACGGTTGGCTATGGCTCAGCCTTTGTGGCCGACCGCCCCATGCGAATTGGTGTGGTGGCCTGTGGCTACGCAGATGGTTATCCACGACACGCGCCTACCGGCACGCCCGTTTGCGTGGATGGCGTGCGATCGCGAACATTGGGGCGCGTCAGCATGGACATGATCACAGTCGACATCACCGATTTGCCCCATGCCGACAGAGGCAGTGAAGTCACCTTGTGGGGACAGCCCCAAAAAACCAGCAAGCCATCTGTCGGTGTTTCGATCGATGAGGTGGCCAGTGCAGCAGGCACTGTGGGCTATGAGTTGATGTGTGCATTGGCAGCGCGCGTCCCCGTCACGGTCTTGGACACGCTTTGAACGCCAAGCAGCAAAACAACTTGGCCATGGCGGCCGCCTTGATTTTAATTTTGATTTGGGGTGCCAACTTCAGCGTACAAAAGTATTTGCTGGACACGCTTTCTCCCAGTGGGTTTTTGCTCGCACGTTACATGATCATGCCGACATGCGCATTGATCATGATGCGCATCACACTTGGCCGATTCTTTCCGCCAATGGCGCGAAAAGATATTTTGGAGTTGGCCAGTTTAGGCTTTGTGGGGCACAGCTTGCATGTGGGAATTGTTTGTTACGGCATTCATTTGTCGACCCCTTTTTCAAGCTCTGTGATTCTGGCGTGCGGCCCCATTTTCACCTTGCTCATATTGAGATGGAAGGGGCACGAAAAACTTCAGCGCTACCAAGTCTTGGGTGTCACGGTCGCCTTCTTGGGCGTGTTGTTGTTTCTTTCGGAGAAAATCATGAAGGGGGATTTGCGAGCAACGGGCGGAGATTTGGTCTTGTTTGTAGCCTCTATCTTGTTTTCTTATTACACCGTGCAAGCCAAACCACTGCTAGAAAAACACGGCAGTATTTTGACCATGGGGTATGCCACTTTGTTGGGCGGCTTGCCCGTCATGTTATTGTCTATCCCAACCGGGCTTGAAGCACCTTGGGCCAGTCTGGGTGTTCAGGGCTGGGTGGCCTTGGCCTGGTCAGTTTTGATTTCTGCTTTTGGCGGGTGGTTAGTTTGGGGCTGGGTGAACCAAGTCAGAGGCGTCGCTAGAACAGCGCCCCTCATGTACCTCATGCCGCCTGTAGCGGGCTTGTTTGCTTGGGCCATCACGGGCGAGCAATACACCGCAATCAAATTGGTGGGTGCCGCCATTGCCTTGATAGGCGTGGCTTTTGCGCAATTTGCCCCTCAGCGTAAAAATCCATCGTAGGCTGTTTTCAGAATCAGGGCGCTTACAACAGCCAAGAAGGCATAGCGCACAAAGCCAGCACCGTGCTTGAGCGCAAGCCGAGTTCCAATCAGGCTGCCGAGCACATTGGCCACAGCCATGGGCACGGCTAAGTGCCACCACACATGGCCCTGCAGAGTGAACAGCACCAAGGCGGAAAAGTTGGTGGCTGTGTTCATCAGCTTAGACGAGGCCGATGCGTTCAAAAAGTCATAGCCCAACAAACGGACATAGGCAAAGACAAAAAAGCTGCCGGCACCTGGGCCAAAAAAACCATCGTAAAAACCAATCAACAATCCGATGGAAGAGGCTGCAATGGCCTCACGCCTGCCTTGAAACCGAGGCTCATGTGACTGCCCCATTTGTTTCTTGACGAGGGTGTAAATGAGCAGGCCTATAAGTAAAAACGGCAAGGCTTTGCGCAAAAAGCTGGGGTCTACTTGGGTGACGGTCCATGCACCACACAGCGAGCCTAAAAGGCCTGCCGCTGCAGCAGGCAACAAAGCAGCCCAACGCATTTCAACCTGGTTGCTGAATTTGTAAGTGGCAAATGCAGTCCCCCAGATGGCTGCGCTTTTGTTGGTACCAAGCAGGGTGGCCGGCGGTGCTGTTGGAAAGGTCGCAAACAGGGCAGGTACCAAAATGAGACCACCACCACCCACGATGGAGTCGACCATGCCGGCAAACATGGAGGCCAGGGAAACGAGCAGTATTTCCATCAAAAAAAAGCGCCGCTTTCGCGACGCTTGTAAAAAGTTACATCTCGTTTTGGATGTTTATGTTCGATTGGTTTGGGTGTCTCCTCTGCCCTCAAAACGAACCCAAACTGCAGTTCATCGAGTGAATGAAATGTACAAGGCAGCATCAGACATTGCCATCAGGGATTTCCCGTGGCAAACCCCTGCGCATCTTTGGCCATCCAGTGTGCCGCCTTTTCAGCAATCATCAAGGTGGGGCTGTTGGTATTGCCACTCGTAATGGTTGGCATGACGCCTGCATCAACCACTCTCAAACCGCGAATGCCGCGAACTTGTAAGTGGCTGTTGACCACCGCCATGGGGTCATCTTCGCGGCCCATGCGGGTGGTGCCCACAGGGTGAAAAATGGTGCTGGCAATGTCGCCTGCCAGTTTGGCCAACTCTTCATCCGATTGGTATTGAACCCCAGGTTTGAATTCTTCAGGCTCGAAGCACCCCATAGCAGGTTGCGCCATGATGCGCCGAGTGACACGCAGGCTGTCTGCCGCCACTTTCTTGTCTTCGTCGGTGCTTAAATAGTTGGGTGCAATGGCGGGGGGTACTTTGAAGTCGGGGCTCTTTAGCGTTACGCTGCCGCGACTGCTCGGATTCAAATTGCAGACGCTCGCGGTGATGGCGGGGAACTTGTGCAAAGGCTCACCAAATGCATCCAAACTCAAAGGCTGCACATGGTATTGAATATTGGCCCATTCACGCGTCGGATCGCTTTTGGTGAAGGCGCCCAATTGACTGGGTGCCATGCTCATGGGGCCTGACCTAGACAGGGCATATTCCAAACCAATCTTGGCCTTGCCCCACCAACTGTTGGCCAAGGTGTTCAGTGTTTTGGCATGCTTGACTTTGTAGACAGAGCGAATTTGCAAATGATCTTGCAAATTCGCACCGACCCCAGGTAAGTCGTGCGTCACGTCGACGCCGTTTTGCTTCAAACTGTTGGCAGCTCCAATCCCTGAGAGTTGCAAAATTTGAGCAGAGCCGATGCTGCCTGCACTCAGCGCCACTTCGCGTGTGGCCGTAGCGGTGACCAACTGATGTCCGTCCCACACCTTGACCCCAGTGCACCGTTTGCCGCCATCGGCATCCGTTTCAATCACCAAACCAGCGACTTGTGCTTGTGTCCAAAGTTCAAAGTTGGGGCGAGCATAGCAAGTGGGCCTTAAAAACGCTTGGGCAGTGTTCCAGCGCCAGCCGCTTTTTTGATTCACTTCAAAATAGCCCACACCTTCATTGTTGCCCTGATTGAAGTCGCTCGAAGCGGGGACGCCGGCTTGTTGCGCCGCTTGTGCAAAGGCATCTAAAACGTCCCAACTTAAGCGCTGTTTTTCGATGCGCCACTCACCACCGGCTTTGCGCGCTTTGAGGATTCTGAAGTATTCGGCTGAAGCGACATCCTTGTGCGCTTGCGGATTTAACAGGCCTGCGGCAACCCCATTGGCGCCATGCGTTTCAGTGACGCCAAGATGGTGGTCTTCGTGGAATTTAAAGTAGGGCAGGCACTCATCCCAGCGCCATTGCGGCTCGTTGGTGATGGCTGCCCATTGGTTGTAATCGCGCGATTGGCCGCGCATGTAAATCATGCCGTTGATGCTGCTGCAACCCCCCAGCACTTTGCCGCGGGGGTATCGCAGCGTTCTGCCGTTCAAGCCTTCGGCCGCTTCCGTCTCGTAAAGCCAATCGGTGCGTGGATTGCCAATGCAATACAAATAACCAACGGGGATGTGTATCCAGTGGTAATCGTCTCGCTTGCCAGCCTCAATCAGCAAAACACGTTTGCTGGCATCAGCCGATAAGCGATTGGCCAAGAGACAGCCTGCAGTGCCAGCGCCGACGATGATGTAGTCAAAAGTGCTGTCGTTCATGGCGCTTCGAAAAGATCAGAGTCTGACTTATTTGGACGTTGGCATGGCGAACTCTGCGCCTTTGCCAATGCTCTCAGGCCAGCGCTGCATGATGGATTTTTGCTTGGTGTAAAAGCGCACGCCCTCTTCGCCATAGGCGTGCATGTCGCCAAACAAGCTGCGCTTCCAACCGCCAAAACCATGCCATGCCATGGGCACAGGAATCGGCACATTGATGCCCACCATGCCCACTTGAATTCGGCGCGAGAACTCGCGCGCGACATTGCCATCGCGGGTGAAGCAACTCACGCCATTGCCAAATTCATGGTCATTGATGATTTGGATGGCTGCGCCCAAATCTTTCACGCGAACGCATGACAAGACAGGGCCAAAAATTTCTTCTTTGTAAATTTTCATGTCGGTGGTGACGTGGTCAAACAAGGTGCCGCCTAACCAAAAACCTTTGTCGCAGCCTTCACCTGCTTTGGCGCCGTCAAATTGACGACCATCGACCAACAGTTTGGCACCCTCAGCCACTCCTGCATCGATGTAACCCGTGATGCGTTGTTTGGCGGCTGCCGTGACAATGGGGCCCATCTCTGCCGCCAAGTTGGTGCCATTCAGCACTTTGAGCGCGCGTGTTTTTTCGAGCAACAATGGCATGAGGCGCTCGGCCACATCGCCCACCAAAACAGCAACGCTGATGGCCATACAACGCTCGCCGGCCGAGCCGAAGGCGGCGCCTATGAGCGCATCGACAGCTTGGTCAATGTCTGCGTCTGGCATGACGACCATGTGGTTCTTCGCGCCGCCCAAAGCCTGCACGCGTTTGCCATGGCGTGCACCGTTTTCATAGAGGCTGTTGGCAATCGGTGTAGAGCCTACAAAACTCACTGCTTTGACATCGGGATGAGACACCAACGCATCAACGGCTTCTTTGTCGCCTTGGACCACGTTGAAAACACCCGCGGGCAGGCCGGCTTCATGGAGAAGCTCTGCCATGAGTAAGCTGGGGCTGGGGTCAAGGGGGCTTGGCTTTAAGACGAAGGTGTTGCCACAGGCAATGGCCACTGGAAACATCCACATGGGCACCATGACCGGAAAGTTAAAGGGGGTGACGCCCGCCACAACACCCAAAGGCTGGCGCAATGTCCAGTTGTCGATGCCAGTCGAAACTTGATCGGTGAAGTCGCCTTTTAGCAATTGAGGAATACCGCATGCAAATTCCACAATGTCGATACCGCGCGTGACTTCGCCTTGTGCATCCGTGAAGACCTTGCCGTGTTCGGCGGTGATCATGTGAGCCAGTTTGTCGCGGTGAAGGTTGAGTAACTCTAAAAATTTGAACATCACGCGGGCTCGGCGCAAAGGCGGCGTGTCAGACCATGCTGGAAACGCAGCTTGGGCGGAGGCGACGGCTTGATCAACATCTTGGATATTGGCCAAATTCACTCGACCTGTGACTGCACCTGTAGCAGGGTTGAAAACATCTTGCGCACGGGCGGCGGAACCTGAGACTTTGTGGCCCGAAATGAAATGAGCGATGGGGGTGGCAGTCATGAGAAATCCTAAAGGTCTGAAGGGTGAATCTTAATCGGTGTTGGCCTGTGCTGTGGCGGGATGGCGGCGCCTGAACATGCTCCAACCCTCCATTTGGAATACGCATTCACCATGTTGGTTGTGCATGACCCACTGAGTTCTCACCAGGCCGACATCGGGTTTGGAGCGCATGGCCCTAGATTCCAATATTTTGTGCGTTAAGTGCAGTGTGTCGTTGGGCATCACGGGTTTTTTCCATTGCAAATTTTCCAAACCCGGCGAGCCCAAGCTGGCTGCTTCATGCAAAAAGTTGGTCACCATCAAGCGCATCGCCATTGAGCAGGTGTGCCAACCACTGGCGCACAGCCCGCCAAAAACAGAGGCCTTGGCGGCCTCATCGTCAAGGTGAAATGGCTGAGGGTCGAACTGGGTGGCAAAGGCAATGATCTCTTCGCGAGTGGGGGTGATGGACCCCAAATCTCGTTCACTCCCCGGTTGTATATCTTCCCAGTAATACCGAATGGTGCGCGCGCCCTCTGCTGACATCAACGACCTCCCGAGACGTCGATCAAACTCATGGTGGTGTAACTGGCATCATCAGACAGCAACCACACAATGGCCTGAGCAACCTCCAAGGCGCTACCGCCACGTTTGGCCGGCACCAAATGCTCCAAATCTTTCACGCGATTGGGCAGTCCGCCTGAGGCATGAATCTCGGTGTCAATGAGGCCCGGGCGGATGGCGTTGACTCGAATGCCTTCGCCTGCAACTTCCTTGGCCAACCCCAGCGTAAAACTGTCAATGGCGCCTTTAGCGGCGGCGTAATCCAGATATTGACTAGGTGAGCCCAAGCGAGCGGCCGCACTGGAGAGATTCACAATGCTGCCGCCCTGACCGCCGTGCTTGGTGCTCATTTGCAAGATGGCCTCGCGCGCGCACAACATGGAACCTAAAACGTTGATGTCAAACATTCTGCGCCAGCGCGCCATGCTCATCTCATCCAAACGGGCAGAAACGTCCACTACGCCTGCATTGTTGACCAGGCCTTGAAGCGGCCCCAATTCGGCGCGCACTTTTTGAAACATCGCCAAAACTTGGTCTTCGTTCTCAACATCGGCCTGCACGGAAATGGCGCGACCACCTGCGGTTTTAATTTGCTGGACAACATTGTCTGCAGCTTGGAAATTGGCGCTGTAATTCACAGCCACATCCCAGCCCTTTTGCGCCGCCAAAATACAGGTGGCTGCGCCAATGCCGCGACTGCCTCCAGTGACCAATAAAACTTTGCGCATGGCTTGTCTCCTGCAGAATTGTGGCCAAACTGTTAAAACAGCTGACTGCGGGTTAAATTAACTGTGCAGATTACCTTATCTAGGAGTATTTTGTGAGTCACTCAGTCGACTATTATTTCGCCCCCCAAAGCCCATGGGCTTACTTGGGGCATCAACGTTTTCAAAACATTCTCAAAAAATCAGGGGCTTCTGTTCGAGTCATGCCCTTTGATTTGGGCGGCAAGGTATTCCCTATTTCTGGTGGCTTACCGCTTGGGCAGCGAGCGCCGCAACGACAAGCGTACCGTTTAACGGAACTGGCGCGCTTTAGCAAATGGTTGGGTGCGCCCTTGCATCTCAAGCCCACTTTTTTCCCTGTCAGCGGTGACGATGCTGCCAAATTGATCATTGCGGTCGATATGGCGCTGGGTGCCGATGCAGCCATGAACATCAGCGGTGCTATTCTTTCAGCGGTTTGGTCTCAGCAGCGCAACATCGCCGATGAAAAAACCTTGCTTGAACTGCTCCATGAGCAGCACTTGCCAACGGCCTGCTTAGAGCAGTCCTACAGCCAAGCGGCCCACGAGCGCTACGAGTCTTATACTCAAATGGCCATAGATGCAGGCGTTTTTGGTGCCCCGAGTTTCGTGTTGGACGGCGAAATTTATTGGGGCCAAGACCGGCTTGATTTTGTTGAGCGTGCACTCGCAGTTTAATTTTGCAGGAGAATTTCATGGGCTCTTTCATCACTCTCTCTGCGGCCGACGGCGCGCATGTACCCGCTTATGTCGCGCAACCCACCACCCCCGCCAAAGCCGCGGTGGTGGTGATTCAAGAAATTTTTGGCGTCAACACGCACATTCGCGAAGTAGCCGACGTTTTTGCCAGTGAAGGTTATCTGGCCATTGCACCTGCCATGTTTCACCGCGTGCAAGCCAATGTCGAGCTGGGCTACACAGAGGCCGACATGGGCCTGGGCATGGGGCTCAAAACAGCCGTCGAGTCGCTTGTCTCGCCAGGTGCTTTGCAAGACATCCAAGCTGCCATTGACCATGCGCACGACATTTGTGGCGGCAAAGTGGGCATCGTGGGCTATTGCTGGGGTGGCCTGCTGACTTGGCGTTCTGCTTGTTTGCTAAATGGCTTGTCTGCTGCTGCGCCATATTACGGCGGCGGTATGACCACCGAGCCAGAGTCTGCACGAAAAGCCAAAGTGCCTGTCATGGCGCACTTTGCTGAAGAAGACAAATGGATTTCGATGGAGTCAGTGAGCGCTTTTAAAGCCGCGCACCCTGCTGCCCAGGTCTTCACTTATGCGGCGCATCACGGTTTCAATTGCAATCACCGAGGCGCCTGGGAAGCGCAAGCTGCGGCTTTGGCCAAACAAAGAACATTGGCGTTCTTCAAAACGCATCTGTGAAATTGTGTGCAGGTTGGAGTGATTAAACTTTTGCTAGCAGGCGTGCAGCATCGCGGGCAAAGTAAGTCAAGACACCATCAGCCCCTGCACGCTTAAACGCCAACAAACTCTCCATCATCACCCCATCGTGGTCCAACCAGCCATTTTGGGCGGCCGCTTTGAGCATGGCGTATTCACCAGAAACTTGGTAGGCGAAAGTGGGCACGCCAAACTCATCTTTTACGCGCCGCACCACGTCCAGATAGGGCATACCGGGTTTGACCATGACCATGTCGGCGCCTTCTGCAATGTCGAGCGCCACTTCGCGCAGGGCTTCGTTGGTGTTGCCAGGGTCCATTTGGTAAGTTTTTTTGTTGCTTTTGCCAAGGTTGGCGGCAGAACCTACTGCGTCACGGAAGGGGCCATAAAAAGAGCTGGCATATTTGGCGCTGTAAGCCATGATTTGCGTATGCACATGGCCTTTGTTTTCAAGGGCCTGTCGAATGGCGCCAATGCGACCATCCATCATGTCGCTGGGGGCCACCATGTCAACGCCGGCATCGGCTTGGACCATGGCTTGCTTGACCAATTGCGCCAAAGTGAGGTCGTTCAAAATATAGCCATCATCGTCGAGCCATCCATCTTGCCCGTGGCTGGTAAATGGATCTAAGGCCACGTCGGTCATGATGCCCAGATCGGGAAAATTCTTTTTCAGTGCGCGAACCACAGTGGGCACCAAACCCTCAGGGTTGAGTGCTTCGTTGCCATGCGGGTCTTTCAATGAACTTTCGATGACGGGGAAAAGGGCCATCACAGGAATGCCCAGCTTCACGCAGTCTTCTGCGACGGGCATTAACAAATCCAAACTCAAGCGCTCGACGCCTGGCATAGAGCCTACGGCTTGGCGTTGGTTCTTGCCGTCTAGGACAAAGACGGGATAAATCAGATCATCGGCAGTGAGTTGATGCTCACGAACCAAGCGCCGCGAATAATCGGTGCGACGTAAACGGCGTGGACGACTTAAAGGGTAGGGTGTGTGTATCAGTGTCATTTGAAAATTGTGCCTCATCTTTGCCACATTGGGCGCATTTCACGAGCTTCTTTGGCAAGAAATTTAAGCCCCATCAAGCCAGTCAACTTGTGCCCAATGAATCGACGGGGCTACACTCAGGGCATGCTCTGGATCAAAGCCTTTCACATCGTTTTCGTGGCCAGCTGGTTTGCCGGCCTGTTTTATTTGCCCCGAATCTTTGTCAATTTGGCCATGGTGCCAGATGACTCTGAGGCTGAGCGCGCCAGACTGTTGCTCATGGCCAGGAAATTATTGCGGTTCACCACCCTGCTGTCGGTGCCAGCCATTGCCCTGGGCGTTTGGCTGTGGTGGGGCGTTGGCATTGGTTGGGGGCCGGGCAATGCTTGGATGCATGCCAAATTGGCCTTGGTGCTCTTGATTGTGGGCTATCACCACGCATGCGGGGGACTTTTAAAAAAATTCGAGGCCAAGCAAAACACGCACAGCCATGTTTGGTACCGCTGGTTCAATGAGGCGCCCGTTTTGATGCTCGTGGCGGTCGTCATATTGGTGGTCGTCAAACCTTTTTAAGCCAACCCTGACAGGCAAATGAAAAAGACAGCGGCATGGCCTTTGGCAGCAATCTATGCCGCGTTGATCATCTACGCCAGTCTGTATCCCTTCCAAAATTGGCGTTCACAGGGGGTCGATTGGCTGGCATTATTGATGGCACCGTGGCCCAAGTATTGGACAGGCTTTGACGTTCTCTCTAACGTCTTGGGTTATGCCCCTTTAGGCTTTATTGTGGCCTTGGCGCTCCAAAGAAGTGCCAGGCATTTGCCGACGGTTGCTTTGACCTTCGCCTTGGGCTCTGTGCTTGCTCTTGGCATGGAAAGCTTGCAACTCTTTTTGCCAGCAAGAGTTCCCTCCAATGTGGATTGGGGCTTGAACAGCGCTGGTACTTTGGCAGGCGCAGGCGCTGCTTGGACCTTGGAGCGATTTGGATTTCTAGACCGCTGGAGTCGATTTAGAGCCAACTGGTTCGCGCCAGATGCTCAGGGCTCATTGGTACTGCTTGCATTGTGGCCTATCGCTTTGCTCTTCCCTGCGCCGATCCCCATGGGCTTGGGTCAGGTTTTGGAGCGTGCCGAAGATGCATTGGCCTTGATGTTGCAAGAGACACCCTGGCTAGATTGGTTGCCAGTGCGTGAAGTTGAATTGCAACCCTTGCTGCCAGCCTATGAGATTGTGTGTGTCAGCCTTGGCCAGTTGCTGCCCTGCTTGTTGGCGTTCAGCTTGATACGTCATTTGCACCAAAAAGCCGTGGCTTGGTTTGTCTTGACGGGCTGCGGCCTGTTGTTCACAGCCTTGTCAGCTGCTTTAACGTATGGCCCTGCACATGCGTGGGCATGGTTGAATGAGCCGGTGCAACTGGCGCTGGTGCTTGCTGCGCTGGCCGCATGGCCCATGATGTGGCGAAAAGAAAAAACACTTCAAGTTTTGGCGCTGGTGGGCTTGGTTTTACAACTGACCCTGCTCAACAACGCTTCGGCAAATGCTTACTTTGCCTTGACTTTGCAAAATTGGGAGCAAGGTCAATTCATTCGCTTCCATGGCCTGATTCAGTGGTTAGGTTGGTTATGGCCCTTTGCTTTGCTGGTTTATTTGATGCGCTGTTTGTCTGCCGCCCGTCCCACTAAAATGGAAGCATGAGTGAATCCAAACCCACCCCATTCGATGTTGTGCAAACGATATCGCCCGCCAAGCCTTATTTCGAACGCCACATTTTCTTTTGCTTGAATGAAAGAAAAAATGGCGAAGCTTGCTGCGCACATCAAGGTGCCCAAGCCGCCTTTGACCATTGCAAAGCACGCGTCAAAAGCTCAGGGCTTTCTGGCCCTGGTCAAGTCCGAGTCAACAAAGCAGGCTGCCTAGATCGATGTGCAGGTGGGCCCGTTGCGGTGGTCTATCCAGAAGGGGTTTGGTACAGCTTTGTCGACAACACGGACATCGATGAAATCGTCGACAGTCACTTGAAAAATGGTCAGCCCGTGACACGATTGATAATGCCTCCCGAAGTTGGCCGCTGATGAACGCTGCTACGCAGATCATTCAACTTCAAGGCCCTTCAGGCCTACTAGAGGGTCTGTGTGACCTGCCAGAGGGCGGAGCTTTTCGCGGGACGGTCGTCGTTGCGCATCCACACCCTTTGTTTGGCGGCACGATGCAAAACAAAGTGGTTCAAACGCTGGCCAAGGCCTTTGTCCAAAATGGCTGGCGCGCCACTCGTTTTAATTTTCGGGGTGTGGGTGAAAGTGAAGGCGCCTACGATGAAGGCCGCGGTGAAGTCGACGACTTGATGTGCGTGATCAACGCCACCTGTGAAACTCAGCAGCCCATGGCACTTGCCGGATTTTCATTTGGCGCTTATGTCACCAGTCAAGTGCTTGCCCGCTTATCGCCCTTACACAAGCTAGAAAAGCTTGTCTTGGTGGGAGCCGCTGCTTCGCGCTTTCAGATGGCGTCAGTGCCTTCTGATTTGCACGATAAAACCTTGGTTTTGCATGGTGAAGTCGACGATACTGTGCCCTTGGCCAGCGTGCTCGATTGGGCGCGTCCGCAGTCCTTACCGGTCACTGTCATACCCGGGGTTGAGCACTTCTTTCACGGGCAATTGCCCTTGCTTCGGTCCTTGATCAGCCGTCACCTGCGAACTTGATTGTTTAAAAATTCCAACATGACACTGTTCCTTTCTAAATTTTGCAGCAATGCCCTGCGAGCTTTTCTGGCCTTTGCTTTTTCTGCACTCGGTGCAGCTTGGCTGCCCATGCAAGCGCTTGCTCAGAGCCCTGCACCCGAGGCACCTGAAATCGCGGCGAAGGCTTATTTGTTGTTGGATGTGACGGCCAATCAAATCTTGGCCTCGCGCGACCTGGATATGCCCGTAGAACCAGCCTCTCTCACCAAACTCATGAGCGCTTATTTGGTGTTTGATGCTTTGAAGTCCAAAAAAATCGACTTGAAACAAACATTGAGCGTGAGTGAGCGCGCGTGGAAAATGCCGGGCTCGCGCATGTTCATTGACCCCAAAATGAAGGTGCCCGTTGAGGATTTGATCAAGGGCATGATTGTTCAGTCAGGCAATGACGCGACCATGGCGCTGGCCGAAGGTGTGGGCGGCACGGCAGAGCGCTTCGTTCAGATGATGAACGAGCAGGCCAAGGTTTTAGGGATGAACAGCACCAGCTACAAGAATCCTGAAGGCTTGACAGAAGTGGGACATACCACCACGACGCGCGACTTGGCCACCTTGTCGATGCGCTTGCTGCACGACTTTCCTGAATACATTGGCACCTATGCCCTTAAAAAATACCGCTATCCAGGCACGCCAGCAGCCAATGAGAGCAACCGCAACTTGTTGCTTTTTAAAGATCCTACGGTGGATGGCTTGAAAACGGGCCATACAAACGCTGCAGGCTATTGCCTGGTTGCAACGGCGAAACGTGATTTCCCCAATGTAGGCTCCCGCCGTTTGATGGCCATTGTGCTTGGCACCAGCAGTGAAATTGCACGTGCCAATGAAGCACAAAAACTGCTGAACTGGGGCTACACCGCTTTTGAAGCGGTTAAATTGTTTGATGCTGGCCAGGCCGTCGCCACACCTGCGATTTGGAAGGGCAAGACCTCCACGGTCAAAATAGGTCGCGCCGACGCCCTCGTGGTCGCCGTTCCGACGGGTTCTGCTGCCCAAATCAAAACGCAACTGGCACGCCCAGATCCTTTGGTAGCGCCCGTGACCAAGGGTCAGACCATCGGTAGCCTGAAGGTCTACCGAGGCGAGCAACTCTGGGTGGACATGCCTTTGCAGGCCCTGGACGCGGTAGAGCAGGCGGGCGTATTGGGGCGTGCTTGGGATGCACTGCGTTTATGGATCAAATAAGTAAAGTTGGTACTTGCAAACTTTGTTTTAAAGGGCCCGGCAGAATAATATTTTGCCTTGTTCATGTTCCAGCGCTATACTAGAAGGCTTTTCCGCATTTGGAGCGGAGAAGATTCTTTTGTTCATTCCAAACGTTTAGGGACGTTTTTTTAAATGCCAACCATCAATCAATTGGTGCGTCAGGGGCGCGAGGTCGAA
>Ga0315899_10000377_pt1 | contig 54391 bp, 53 predicted proteins | sample LakEriMetagenome_2_FD_203518 | JGI IMG/M metagenome (GOLD analysis project Ga0315899, IMG submission 203518) | Freshwater fungal communities from buoy surface, Lake Erie, Ohio, United States - Buoy 4 MA112 | ecosystem: Environmental > Aquatic > Freshwater > Lake | place: USA: Lake Erie, Ohio... | reverse complement strand
TTAATTATAAATTTAAAAATACTATTAAGTAAAGATTTGCGTTAGCTCGCAAATTTTTATTTATGCCTAAACTACTTTTTATTTATCTCGTCCTATCCCTGCACTTGTCGGTGTTCAGCCAGGGTTCATTTTTTTCACCCGCCTATCAACATCACCCAGAAATTCCTCCTGGATTTTTAGAAGCAATTTCCTATACCCATACCCGATTTTATGACATATCTAGCCAAGAACACGTGAGCTGTTCTGGTATTCCAATTCCTTATGGAATCATGGGCGTTTATGATCATGGCCAGAATTATTTTATTGAAAATGGTAAACGCATTGAATCCTTAAGTGGAATTAGTATCGCTGATCAAAAAAACAGTACATACATGCAGGTTGAAGCCTACGCCGCGGCTTGCGCAAGCCTAATTCAAAGCTATACGGTATCCGGAGAAAACACCCCGGAATTAATCTATAACCTAATGTGGGAATTGAGTGAGATTCCAAGAGAAGGAAGCATCAACCACTTTGCTTTTGAATCCAGTGTGTTAGAAGTGTTTCGTTTCTTAACGGATGAATATCATTCGGCGTGTTATGGGTTTCCCTTGTATGAAATAAACCTGAAGGATTTCTTTGGAAAAAGCAATTTTTCTGTGTTGACCGCCGCGCACATTACCATTGATTCAACTGGTGTTAAGAACCAAGAGAACACAAGGTACCATGCCGGAAACTCATTAAAATCAATTAATTACGGCCCCGCGCTGTGGAATGCCGCTCCTTCATGTAATTTCAGTGGTAGAAACGGTACCCCGATTTCAGCGGTAACCATACATACGGTTCAAGGAACCTATGCAGGGGCAATTTCGTGGGGACTTAATTGTAATGCGCAAGTTTCTTATCATTATGTGGTTCGGAGTTCAGATGGACAGGTAACCCAAATGGTATTAGAAAGCAATAAAGCATGGCACGTGGGGAATGAAAACTCCTACACCGTTGGGATCGAACATGAGGGCTATGTATCTAATGCCGCATGGTATACCCAGTCCCTCTACCAATCTTCAGCGAATTTGGTTAAAGACATTACCCAAAGTGGATATGGAATAAACCCGAAAAGAACCTATGACGGCGCGGGTTCCACAAGCACGCAATTACTAGGGAATTGCATCCGAATCAAAGGACATCAGCATTATGCGAATCAGAGCCATACCGATCCTGGAATACACTGGAACTGGAACAAATATTATGGGTTAATTAACGATACCTATACACCAACGATACTCACGAATTCTTCGGGAACACTCTATGATTCAGGAGGTCCGAATGGAAACTACGCGGCAGACGAACGAACCGTGTGGCTGATTCAAGCTCCTCAAGGAAGTTCCATTTCCATCCAATTTACCGCATTTGAACTGGAAACATCTTTTGATAAGTTAATTATATACAATGGGCCGACGGTTAATGCGCCTGTGCTTGGAACCTACACAGGAAACACCCTTCCGCCAAGCATTCAATCTACGGGAAATACCCTAACCCTTGAGTTTCGTTCCGATTGTGCTACGCAACTTGCTGGATGGGTAGCAAGTTATCAAAGTGTATCACTTAACGTAGACCTTAGTCCACCAACAAGCAGCATTAGCTATTCGGGGATTTGGCAAACTCAAGCGTTCACGGCCTCTTTTCAAGATACAGACGCCTCTGGAATAAAACATAAATTCTATCATGTCGCTTCAAGAACATCCGCAGCAACACCTTTTTTATCCAATCAAACGATGGGCTTTTTTGTAGATGAATTCACTGCCAATACGGGGCTTTGGACCAATCAATCCGGTAATTTTCAAGCTATGAATGGAAGCTTTCTCTTGAATGATGCCACACAGAATAATTCAAACACATATGCCCAAGTGAGCCAAACCTCACAACACACTTATCTATATACATGGAAACAACGTATAACTTCGTCGAATGCCAATCAACGCGCGGGAATGCACTTTTTCTGTAGCGATCCTACCCTACCGAATCGAGGCAATTCCTACTTTGTTTATTTTAGAGAAGAAACGGATAAGGTTCAATTATACAAAGTATTGAACGATGCCTTTACCTTGGTGAAAGAAGATTCAGTTAATATCTTAGTAAACCAATGGGACCAAGTCTATGTTACCTATAATCCACAAAGTGGGTTAATTCAAGTGTACCTAAATTCTGTGCACGTTTGTAGTTGGACCGACGCCAATCCACTTCAACAAGGCACGGCTATTTCCTTGCGTTCTGGCGCGTGTACCGTAATATTTGATGAGGTTTATGTATATAAAAACCACTCACATAGCGAACAAATTACGGTTGGACCTGGGCAAGAAATCACTCATCAAAGTGACCAACAACAAGAAAGTGGAAAGATTCGAGTTATTGCTATGGATAGCCTCGAAAATTGGAACGTTCCACATGAAACATTGGTTCAAGTGGACTGGACCGCGCCGGTACTTACAGCGTTGAATGATGGCGCTGCAAGCGATATAGACAGCGTGTACCAGCCAATTCTTGAAGGAAATTGGGTAGTAAACGACCCAAATTCGGGAATTAGCAGTGCCTTTTTTGATATTGGAACTACTCCGTTTGCGAATGACATTATACAAAACCAAAACACAGCAAGCAATGCGTTCATGATAAACTCCTTAAGTCTTACTCCAAACACCATGTATTACACCTCGGTAACTTCTGTGAACCACGCAGGAATCAATAATACAAGTTGTTCCGACGGGCAGCGATACATCAGTCAAGCGAATATCGAGTTAGCAAATCCCTTAGCAGATGTTCTATTGTTTCCGAATCCTATTCAAGAAGGAATATTACACATTGAGAACCTCCTGTTTCCTGTGGCAGTAGAAGTGTTTGACTTAAACGGAAAATTAGTCTATACGGAAGAACTCACCGATGATGGGAGTGTGAAGCTGTTAATAAACACGGGTCTGTATATCGTTAAACTTACTGGAAATGGGTATGAATTAACGAAGCAACTGGTTTCCTATTGATGTTCGTAAAAGGAAATTATTTTATCAGCGAGCACATCGCTCAGTTTGAAGTAACTTTCTTTGGTCCAGCCGCCTACATGCGGACTGAGCAACACGCGATCTGAATCAAGAAGGTATTGAAACGCCGCGGGTAGTTGATTAGCGAAAATGGATTCAAAATCTTTGGATTCATACTCTAGCACATCTAAGCCTGCGGCTTTTATTTTATTAGATTCTAATGCCTTAATTAAGGAATCCGTATGAACGATTTTACCCCTGGACAAATTCAATAAGTAAAAAGGCTTTTTAAACGAATTAATAAAGGCCTCATTTACAAAAGCTACTGTTTCTTTGTTTTGCGGAATATGAAGAGAAAGAACATCTGCCGTATTAAAAATCGCTTCTAAGGTGCTTTCCTGAACAAAGGCATCGCCGAATCCTTGTTTGAATTTATCATAGGCCAGCACCTTCACATCGAAGCCCCTCAACTTCTTCGCGAAAGCAGCACCGTTATTTCCGTAGCCAATGATTCCAACCGTTTTACCATCCAATTCTTCGCCACGGTTTTCTTCGCGCTTCCAAATTCCTTGATTTATTTGTTCGTTTGCTTTACAGAGTTTATTCATTAAGGCGAGTAACATACCGAGTGCGTGTTCAGCCACCGCATTTCGATTTCCTTCGGGAGAATTAAACAACTGGATATGATGCGCTTTGCAATATGCTGCATCAATATTCTCTAAACCTGAACCGGACCGTGCAATAAATGAGAGGTTTGGAAAGTTCGATAAGAATTCAGCGTTTAAAAAAAATCTAGCACGAATGACTATACCCTGTACTTCATTCTTGCAGGCCAACAAATCATCCATAGAAAAATGCGTTGCATCGATGCAATCGAAACCATTTCGAACCAATCGTTCTTGAAGTACCGGGTGAACCTTATCAATAAAAAATACCTTCATGTATTACTAAAGTAAACAATGAAGTTGAAATAACTAGCTGAAAGGTAAAAAAAACGGCTTTTATAGTTTAATTCTAATAAACTTTTTAAACACGTTCTTAGTGATTTTACACTGAAAGGGTTGAAACGCTCTTAAATCGTTCGAAAACGTGTTTTATCTTCCCAAGTAGATTAAAAGTACAGAGATATCACTTGGTGAAACACCTGAAATCCGGGATGCTTGTCCAATGGTCACGGGTTGAATCTGTGTTAATTTCTCAACAGCTTCTGTGCTTAAACTTTTCAATTGGGAATAATTCAAATCCGAAGGAATTTGAACACGTTCCAATCGATGCATTTTTTCAGCGATTTCTTCCTCACGCTCTATATATCCTTCATATTTCACCTGAATTTCCGTTTGAACTACCACATCCTCACCTATTTCGTTGTTTATCAATGTATTAGATAATAAATCTGATGCGTTAGTGAGCATATCCATGGTGACTCCTGGTCTGGTTAATACGCTCGATAATTTTACTTGCTGCGAAATAGGCGCAGAGCCCAGTTGAATTAAATGAGGGTTAATTTCTTGAGGAGTAATCCCTATGGATTTAAGTTCTTTTTTAAGCCATTGGGTTTGTTGCTCCTTTTTAATTACTTGATCGTGTTGTTCCGAGGTAATCAATCCCAAGGCTTTCGCTTTGGCGCTGAGTCTTAAATCCGCATTATCTTGTCGCAACAAAATTCTGTATTCCGCCCTGCTGGTAAACATACGGTAAGGTTCTTTCGTTCCTTTGGTCACTAGGTCATCAATTAACACACCGATATATGCTTCGCTTCGTTGGAGTGTAAACGGATCCTTACCATTTACAGCCAGGTGGGCATTTATGCCCGCCATCAGGCCTTGACATGCGGCTTCCTCATAACCTGTGGTACCATTAATCTGTCCAGCAAAATACAGTCCATTAATTAATTTAGTTTCTAAGGTATGTTTCAGTTGAGTTGGTGGAAAATAATCGTATTCAATGGCATACCCCGGTCTAAATAACTTGGCGTGTTCAAAACCAGGAATTGACTTTATCGCATTTACTTGCACATCTTCTGGTAAGGAGGTACTGAACCCATTCACATAGATTTCAACGGTATTCCAACCCTCTGGCTCCACAAAAATTTGATGCCGATCACGATCTGCAAAGCGATTAATTTTATCCTCAATGCTCGGACAGTACCTTGGACCTGTACTTTTTATTGCCCCATTAAACATTGGCGATCGATCAAACCCAAGCCGTAACTTATCGTGTGTTTCGGGATTGGTATAGGTGATATAACAAGGTAATTGATGAGCCAAAGCATTGGTATCCCAATAACTAAATTTAGAGGGGTTTTCATCGCCGTGTTGGATTTCCATTTTAGTATAATCCAAACTTCTACCATCTACTCGAGGCGGTGTTCCAGTCTTCATTCTGCCAGACTCAAACCCTAAGGAAATCAGGTCTTCAGTTATTCCTGTAGATGCCCGCTCGGCAGCTCTTCCACCACCAAATTGTTTTTCTCCTAGGTGAATAATTCCATTAAGGAAGGTTCCATTTGTTAGTACAACAGCCCGACTATAAATGTTTATACCTAGACTTGTTTTAACACCAACAACCTTATTATCTTCTACAATAATACCCGTTCCCATATCTTGCCAGAAATCAACATTCGGATTTTGTTCCAAGAGGTAACGCCATTCTGCAGCAAACATCATGCGATCATTCTGTGTTCTTGGCGACCACATCGCAGGACCTTTAGAAAGGTTTAACATTCTAAATTGCAAGGCACTTTTATCACTAACTATCCCAGAACCACCACCCAAGGCATCTATTTCACGAACGATTTGTCCTTTAGCGACACCCCCCATTGCTGGGTTACAACTCATTTGAGCTATGGTGTTCATATTCATAGTAAGCAACAAGACCTTACTACCCATCTTAGCGGCAGCATTTGCGGCTTCACACCCGGCATGACCCGCACCAACTACAATAACGTCATAGGTATCTAACATGGTAAAATTGAATCATTGTTTCACGTGAAACAATTTATTTAAATAGTAGTTCTCTTTCTCGCGCATAAGTAAACAGTCTGCATCTGTTTTATCGTTATACCCCACTAAATGAAGCACGCCGTGATAACATACACGGTGTAATTCCTCTGTAAATGGAACTTCCAATTGTTTAGCGTTATCAAAAATTCTATCTGTAGAAACAAACAAATCCCCGCTTAGCGTTTTTCCATCATTGTAATTAAACGTTATAATATCCGTAAAGTAGTCATGGGATAAATGCTGCTTATTCAGCTCAAGTAGCTCTTCGTCTGTACAGAAAATAATCGTAATTTCTCCTAAATAACACCCTTCGGTTTCCACCAACACAGGAATGGTATTAACCAAAGAGTCTAAAGGAAGTCCAGGAATTTCGTTCGAGTAATAATCAACTGAAATCATCGACGAAAACAAACATTTACCACGGTACCATTTTCATCATAACTAACTTCATCAGATAAGTTCTTCATAAGGAAAATACCACGTCCATTTTCTTTTAAAAGATTCTCTGGTGCGGTTGGATCTGGAATTATTTCAGGATCAAACCCTGTTCCTTGGTCTTTTACAGAAAAACACACCCATTCTTCGTTGTTATGAACTCCAACATGTACAGATAAAGTTGCATCCAACTTATTCCCGTGGATGATGGCATTGTTTACCGCTTCTGTTACCGCGATTAAAATATTACCATACGCGTCTTCACTAAGCGCTAACTCACCACAAGCTACATCAATTAAACTTTCAACATCCGTAATGGAGGCTGGTGTTGAAGGTAGAGTTACTTCATGGATTAATTGTAATTGATGTTTCATGCTATAAATTTAATCAACTAAATTAAAATAAGTCTCAGCCTTTGATTTGTAGTAGATACTGAACGCAGGGTCTACCACACGAAGCATTTCAACTTGCTTTAATTTATCCCGATTGTACGTCTTAATCTCAATAAGGTTACTCTTAATTTGATCAACTCCCGTTTTAGATTCTCTTTTATCCTCAAACCCACGTTCCATCATTGCTTTTTCACTTTCCAGTAAGCGTGTCATAATATCCTTTTGTCGATTAATCATCTCCGGAGTAAAATTCTTATTTATCAAGTCCTTCTCTTGTTGTTCCAACTCCTTCAATAAAGGATTTAACTGATTACCCTTGCCTTTACCATCTTTATTCAGTTCATTTTTTAATTGTTCCAAACGTTGACGTATGGCCGTTTGTTCAGCCGCCATTTTTGCGATTTCTTTATTACCTAATCCCAACATATTCATTCCAGATTGTCCCGGTTTCATACCCGGACTATCACCCTCTTTGTCGCCCGGTTTTTTTCCTCCAGGATTTTGCCCTTTCTGCATTTTTTCCAATTGCTTTTTAAGCATTTCTTTCATATCGCCAGGCGACATATTATTTCCTGGTTTAGGTTTTCCATTACCCGGTTTACTACAACTTCCGCTGCTTTGCATTTGAGACTGCATCTGTGATTGCATTTGCTGTAAGGCCTCATTGAGTAACAAGGCTAAATTATTATATGCAGTCATGACTTGCTGCTCACTTTTCATTATATCCTGCTTCCGATGGTCATCAATCGCATCAACGGACGCGTTTTGTGAGAAATTAATGTCAGCTAATTCTTTATCTACAAAAGATGCAATTTTAGGTTGGCGTTTTGCTAGTGCGAGTAAACTATCGCTTACTGTTTTAGTATCGGTATTAATTCGAATTTGTTCGCGACCTAATTTCTTGTACTTTGGATCCGTAGTATTCACTTTATTAAACTTACCAATGAGCGCTTCTTGATCAAAACTAAGTATCATTAAACTCTCTAAAATTCGTCGAACCAATTCCATGTCCTCCTCTTCCTGCTGCTGATTGGATTCCTGTTGTTGTTGATCCAACATATCCGCTAACTGCTCCATTTGATCCGCTGCTTGCTGCTGGGATTCTTGAGATTTACCTTTCTTGCCACTTTTAACCCCTTCTGAAGCATTTTTAAGCTCATTATCAATAGATTCTTCCAAGGCTTTAGAATCTTCTAAATTTAAGGGACTTTCTAATTCCTTATTTAAGGCTTTCGCCTCTTCTAATTTCTTTTGAATTTCATCGAATCGTTTATTGATCTCCTCCTGTTTTTTATCCGCTTCCTCTTTATTGATTTTATCTGAAGCCATATCCTTTTTAAGCGCTTCTTGGTCTGCAGCATTCTCTTTGAGTTCTTTCTCTATATCATCTATCTTCTCGTTCACTTGCAACTTCTTTAGCATTTCCAAGGTGCGATCTAATTGCTTATTCATATTCTCAGCTTGCTGGTCCAATTTATTCATTTCCTTTTGAATCTCTTGGTCGGCCCGTTCATTGAATAATTTCTCTAAGTCTTCAAGTAATTTTTTTAACTCATCATCCATCACCTCTTCCAACAATTTTTCAATCATTTCTTGCTTTTCTAATAAGGCTTTATCTATTTCCGAAAGTTGATTCTTTTCTTGTGTCGTTTGCTCAAGTTGATCTTTTATCTGCTGAAGCTCATTCGCTAAGGACTTTTGTTCTTCTTGCAGTTGTTTTAACTGTTGCTTATTATTCCAATCATTTGATTTAGAATTAGTTAAATCTTTTTTAAGTTTATCAACAGACTTTTCAAACTCTTTTGTTTTGGATAAAATCCGTTCTAAATCTTGCTTTGTTTGGGCTTGTTGTTCATCCCGTTGCTCGTTTAATTCTTTGAGATCTGGTAATTGATACTGCCCCACATAGCTTTTAGTGCTTTTACTCCCGTTCACACCATCGTTATCCGATACTGTAAAAAAGTATTCTATTTTGTCTTCTAACTTCACCTCTTCGAGACGAAAATCCACAGCAAAAGAAAAGTTACTTCGTGTTCCAGACTCAAATGAAACCGGTAATTTCCGGGTCTTAATCGACTTTCCATTACGAAGTATTGAATAATTAAAAGTTAAGGCAGATAAGCCGTAATCATCACCAATTTGACCACTGAAAAAGCGCAATCCCTCTTGTATGGAGTCTGTTGATTCACCAACCTGAATGCTTGGATGTGCGTCTTTAATCACAGCGATTTGAAAGGCCGATGAATCTACTTTATGTGAAAATAAGTTGGCTAAACGTATGGTTAATTTCTGCGTATTTCTTGCTTTAAGCTTATAAGAAAACGAGGAATTATTAAAAGTTTTTATTTCCTTAGCATGCTGAATTTCAATCCGTTCTGTATTCTTAGTGGATCCTGTCCATGTTAATTGACTTCCTTCTGGAACGGTAATATCACCAACATTTTGAATGACCTCGTCTTTCTTATTTAAATACGATGGATAGTGAATTTTAAGAGATACCTTACCTAACAAGCTTTTACCTGTTATGTTGTACTTATATTCCTTACTCTCATAACCGTTTGCTTCAAAATAAAAAGTTCCGCTTGTTTTTACTTTTTTCAGGACGAAATCATACCTGTTTTTTAAAGCACGTTGCATTAAGAATTTACCTTGATCCGAAACTAAATAAACTCTATCTGGAATTCGCTCTCCAGTTAAGGTCACTTGAATCGGAATATCTGAACCTTCTTCGTACGATGATTTTCCATCCGTTAACTGGAATTTAAAAGGGAGAAATACCTGGTTAAACTGAATAATTCGATAGGTACCTTGCGTTAAAATAGCAGGAATAAAAATTATAAGAACCAATAACGTTAATAGCGAAGGAAGTACATATTTCGCATATTTCTTATTTAGTGACAAATCAATCGCAGCACTGAAATTAAAAACTTTTAATTGCGAAGTTTTCTGAGCAATGGAAGCCGTTAATAAATCTAAATTCTCATTAGCTGAAGTAGATTGATTTATTAATTGTAAGGTATTGAGCAAGCGGTCTGAAATATCCGGGAACATTTTGCCAATGTATGATGCCGCATCAACTTGTGTAATTCGCTTTATTATTCTAAGATACTGCCCAAAGGGTATAAGAAAAAGTCGAATAAAAACTATTAAATTTAATCCGATAAAACCAATTAAAAAACTCAAGCGAATCCAACTCATCAACTCAAAGAAATAAGCAGCACTTGAAAAGAATAAATAACTAATTGAAAAAACACCTAAGGCAATGATTCCGCCCTTCACCATGCGATTCAAATAGAACTTATCTACAAATTTTTCAATCTCTGCATATAAATTTAAAATGTCATCTTGTTGCTTGCTCATCTTGTGATAAAAGTAAAAATTCGAATCAATACTACCTAGTTAATTCTATTCACAGCAGTTAATTGTATTAAAAGATATTTATTTAAAAGAATTTTTATTAATTATATTAAGGCTGTTCATTTGTGTAAAAATAAGACGCTTTTGTTAACCATCGATTACTATTAACGGGATTTCAACGGTTTATTAACATTAATTAATGCGAATATTCCGTTTGTTACCTTGGTTTATGATTCCTTATTAACTTCTATGTATAACTTCATCGCGTGTATAAGTTTCATCATTTAAGTAACTGATTTTCGTTAATAAGCGGTGCATCAAAAACGGAAAGAATCTTTAAACTTTTAGTACATATTATAATTACTTGTATATAGAGATAAAGGATTGAAAATTCCTAGCTTTTTCTTTGAGCATTTTTCAATACTAATTAACAAGCCTATACACATGTTATCAAATGACTAATTTTACCAAAAAGAACAACATGAATATCGCTATTGGATCCGATCATGCCGGTTTTGCATTGAAAACAAAGTTAATTACAACCTTAGAAGCGCAAGGTCATCAAGTAAAAGATTTTGGTTGTTTTAGTGAAGACAGTATAGATTATCCGGATTATGCGCATCCAGTGGCTGAAGAAATTGAGCAGAAAAGAGCAACATTAGGCGTTTTGATTTGTGGTTCTGGTAATGGAATTAGCATGACAGCGAACAAGCATCAAGGCATTCGATGTGCGTTGTGTTGGAATCCAGAAATTGCTTCCTTAGCACGTCAACACAACGATGCAAATATACTTTCATTACCGGCGCGTTTCATTAGTGAGGAACTCGCGATAGAGATCTTACATGCTTTTCTATCTGCCCAATTTGAAGGGGGGAGACACGCTACGCGCGTAGGGAAGATTGCCTGTGGGTAATGGTTTGCAGCTAAAAGAATGTGGTTATTACGAAGTACTTTACTATCAACCAAACAGAAACTTTTATAAAACCACAAAGCTTGATTTAACCGCTGAACCGCCACTTTTGGGTAGATGCTGTTATGCAATGTTTTTATCGTTATTGTTGGGCGTTTTTATAAAAGCAGTTGTTCTAAAAAACAGTCCAACAAATAAGTCAATTCTTTGTCAAGATAGATTGGTATTAAATGATTAAATAAGATAGCAACTGATAAAAATACAATAAGCAATGTTTTATTGTCTCTTTCAGCGACACTGACTCCATTAATTCCTGCAATTATAGTAATGGCTATTCTTAGAAATTGATGTTATCCATAAGGAAGATTTGTTACCGCAAGTAATAGAAGTCCAAAGGCTATTAGTTGTATGTTTTTTTTCTTTCTTTAATAATTAGTAAAATAAAAAAAATCAATAAACCAATTCCACCAGAACTAAGAAGAATATTGCGACTATATTCAAATGATGATATAGAATCATCTAAAGTAAGATATTTTGTTTTACCTTTTGATACTTCAAATAAGACACATGGTTTGTTTTTAGAATCAAGAAATGTATCTAGAACAATTAAATTTAAGGTATCACCTTTCCTCACGGTTTTTTCAAAAAACTCCTTTTTAAATGAAAAATAATTTTCACTTTGAATTACAAAATTTGAGCTGTAATTGTTTAGTTTTATGGTATATGTGGATCCAGATGCCGCAACTCGTCCACCATTAACAAATTTATATTTAAACGATTCAACTCTACCGCTTATTGGATATTTTCTCATTTGAGATTTCTTAAATGATGGTGTAACAATACCAGCAATCAGCAAAACCACTCCGAAACAACCAAAGAAAATCATTGAGTTGATTAGTACTTTATTCATTTATTATTATGTTTAAAATTATTTAAGGTTCATCAATGTTTTATCCAGCCAGGGTTGTTATATTAATTGCACACAACGTACTTACACCCGTCACAACCCTTCGCCAATACCACCAAAACGGCTGCATTTGAGCTACCTTATAACCTATGTACGAATATACAAACTTAAATTTACTAAAAGATCATTCCGCTCGAAACAACTGCATACTGATTCCGTCGGCGGCTAACCAGTGGTCTTGTGTAAGGCAATAGCTGTTGTGTTGGACATGTATTTTCTCCTGCTTAATCAAGATTTCAAGCATCTGCTGTTCTTCGGTACACAATCCACCCAATGCTTCAATGCTTTGTGTAGGCACTCCATGTTGTGTGCGGAGTCCGGTAAGCCAAAGTTCGTTCCATTGGTTGTCTGCACTCAGCGTTTCCTCTTCAAACCAATCCTGTTGTTTTAGGTATTGGGCATTGTTTGATACATTCCACCTTCGTGTATGAACTCCATCAAACGAATGGGCTCCAGGACCCATTCCTAAATAGGGTTTTCCTTTCCAATAATTACCGTTATGAATGGCTGTTTTTCCTGGTTTAGCATAGTTCGAAACCTCGTAATGTTCAAATCCACGAGCGCTCAAGGCCCTCTCAATGATGTGGTAATGCGCTACTTGTTGCTCGTCGTTAAGTTGAGGCTCCTTACCCGTTTTCACGCGGTGATGCAATAAGGTTTGTGGTTCTTGGGTGAGCGCATAAGCAGATACGTGCTCAATCGGGTAGGCATCAATCAGCGCTAACAGTTCTTCCAAATCCGCTACCGTTTGTTGGGGAACACCAAAAATCAAATCAATCGAAACAGAGAACGCATACTGTTGTAGGAGATTCAGTCCGTTTCGTGTGTCTGCTCCGCGGTGGTTGCGGTTCATCCAAGCGAGAAGTTTATCATTCATGGTTTGCACCCCAATGCTTAGTCGGTTGATTCCGAGCGCTTGCCATGCGGTTAGGTTGGTTTCTGTAAGGTCTTCCGGATTCACCTCTAAGGTGATTTCCACCGCTTGGTTTGCTGTATATTTTTTTGGTCCTTCGAGCAAGGAGCCCAATTCTTCCGGGCTCAGCAAGCTGGGGGTACCCCCACCGAAATATATGCTTTCTATCGGAGTAGCTATTTCGTGAATTCGGGCATGGAATTCATGGTTTAGTTGGCTTAATAGCACCGTTCTATACGAGGCAAAGGTGGTGGAGAAATGAAAATCGCAATACGTACATTTCTTTCTACAAAATGGGACATGAAAATAAATCCCCGCCAAAGCAATTAGTTTTTAATTACATGAATTTGTCCGGATCTACCGTTTTCAAATATGCAATCTAAGAAATACATTCCAATGCTTAGATTTTCTAATGAAATATTGAATTGGGTAGTTTTTACCACGTGATTTTCAATAATTCGTTTTCCCTGAATATCGCTCAGTGAATACGATGTGACAGGTGAAGAAGAAACCCAATGAATTAACTCATGACTTGGATTTGGATAAACAGTAAACGTTTCTTCGTTTAATAAATTTACGCCCCCACCGGTTACACAAAAATTAAGTGTTGTTGAGGCTCCGAAGTCTGAATTAGCTTCAGAAATTCCCGTTAATGAATCACCGAGTGTAGAAATTAAAACGCTTCCACTGGTTTGACACCACGGTAAGCCGTAAATCCCATCGCCATAAGAATCTTCAATCACATAGGCATAACATCCAAAGTCTAAACACCACGTTTCCGTGACTAAGCCCGCCGCATCGTCTTGATATCCGCTACCCGAATAAATTATAGTACCTGTAGCATTTTGGAGTTCCCAGGAGGTTTCAGAACCGTAACAATCTAAAGTAAGACCTAATACAACGGCTTGACCGTTTAACACCACATTTAGGGTACTGCTTTGTGTATTGTTTACATTGTTTTCGTCAACTCCGGTATTTGGATTACCGACGATTGCGTTAAACGTATGTATGCCGTTACTCAGACTAGCTGTAGGTAGTGTTATGGTTGTGGATTGCCATTGAGCAAGTGATCCAGTCCAGTTGTAAGTAAGGTTGTTGTTTCCGTCAAACCCATAGGTAATTGTTACTGAAGTTAAGGTAACAGCACCACCGTTTGCAATAGTTACGGTTGGCGTTACTTCGGCGCTACAAAAGGTTCCAGAGACTCCACCAACTGCTGATACTATCGGGTCTACTTGAATTGGAACACCTCCAGAAGGATCGTATCCATTAACAAATGTAGCGTTTGACTGCGTTGGGTCTAACCAATACTTGAGTTGGTTTGTACTATCGCTGTTCGCAGGGGTCCAAGAATAACTGATTTTTCCATATTCATCCGATAATACAGGTGCTCCACAGGCAGAAGCGCCCCCGTGTAATTGACCAATGATTCTATGGTTTTGATCAAACAAAGGAGACCCTGAAGACCCACCCTCAGTAACACCTTCATCCCAACTTGTTACTCCCCAGTGTGAATTTGCGGGACTTCCGCCAAAGGTTGTGGAAATAAGTGGGTTGTTTTCGAAGGATATTTTTTTAATGTCACCGGATGGATGATGGATACCAACAGCTGAAGTAGGTGTGTTCCCGGAATTATCCCAGCCATTAAAGTAGGGTGTATATGCCGCCGGTACGGTTCCTCCTTGCAGACCCCCTGTAATTTCAACGAGGCAAAAATCAGAAGCACTTGCTCTAGCGCGTAAAACGCCTCCGCTCAAGGATTGAAATGTGGGCTCCGTGGCCGGGTTATTACATCCCGCACTTTGCCAATTAAATCGAAAAACCCAGGTAGCAGGATTACTGAAGCAATGGTTGGCTGTAAGAACATAAGGCTTACCATTATTCAACGAATTATTAATTAAGGAACCTGAACAAAACCCGCTGTTTCCAGAAACCAGCATAACCACACCGTTTCGCTCTAGTTGCCAAGGTCCACCTTGCGGACAATTCACATTCAAGTTACAATTTCCAGAACTTCCAAAGGCTTTTTCATGAAATTCCCTTGCGGTTCTATACCCATGAGTTACGTTATATAGTTGCACATGACCCTTTTCATTGCTTGCCGGCACATAATACTCAATGATCACCTCATCTCCAGGAACTAATTCAGTACCCAGTTGTCCTTCATAAAGATGTTCTTGTGTAAATTTACCAAGAATGAATGTTTTATCAGGATTGTACACATAGAGTTCATTGCCAGAAGGAATTTCTGTTTGATTAAAAGCAAGATTGATGGTTAATGCTTCGGGGCATTTGATTCGAACCAGCCAAATTAAGTCGCCGTTTTTTGCTTGTATCCAGGTGCCATTTGAGCTGCTGTTAATTTGTGTGGGGTGATTGAAACCAAATCTCCACGGTTGTTCCCCTTGTTCGTCTAAGATTAAATCTTCTTGCCTTAAGGCTTCGACATCAGGGGTAGGATACGTAATTAACGGAATCGACTTCCATCCTGCTTCAGGAAAGTAATGCCCTGTACCCCCGTTTCCTTGTTGTGCAAAGCTCCCGTGAAAAGCTGTTAATACACTCAAAAAGAATAATAGATTTTTCATAAGCGCTTAATTTTTAGGTGGGGTAACAACACGTTTAATTCCACAGCCTTTAGGTTCTGTAGTGTTGGGTTTGATTTTTTTTCCTTTTCCTTTCGCTTTAATCGCATTAAATAAATAGGATTGATCGCTTTTTCTTCCTTTATCCCATGAATTATCAATGGAACCCGTATAAATCAAGGTTAATGTTTGGTCAAAAAAGTACACATGTGGCGTGGTTTTAGCTCCAAACGCATTCGCTAGTGCGGCTTGTTCGTCTACCACATAAGGCATGGTGTAGTTTTGTTCTTTTGCATGTTTTACCATTTCCTCGTAAGAATCTGCTTGGCTACGTTTCCCTTCGTTTGAATTAACCAACACGAAGCCAATATCATTCGCCAAGGCTTCATTATATAAGGAATCATATTGTTTTTCCCAACCTGGAAAATCATCAGAACCCACTACAAATGGACACGAATTGCAGGAAAAAATAACAACTAAGCCCTTGTCTTTTTTTAGGTTGTTTAAATTATATATGCTGCCATTAACAGATTTCATATCTACTTGCTGCATGGGTGCCTTATCCTTGACACGTAATTGCGCCCAAGTGCTTATGGTAAATACGATAAAAGCGGTGCTAAAAAGTAATTTCATATGAATGTTAATATATTGCAAGATTAGTTAAAAATTAATGGCAAAGCAATTAAAATGAGAATAATTGAATGGTTATCTTTGCTTGATGAACGAGAAAAAAGGACCTGTGGTTATTGGGATTTGTGGCGGAAGCGGCTCTGGAAAAACCACCTTACTTAGGCGTGTTGCGGAGGAGTTTTCGCAGCTGAATCCTGCCTTGTTCACCATGGATAATTATTATCACCCCATTGAAGAGCAACAACTGGATGAAAACGGGATAGTTAATTTCGATTTACCAACGGCGTTGAATGAAGCACAATTAACATCCGATCTAAGGACTTTAGTGTCTGGTAAACCGATTGAGGTAAAGGAATATTTTTTTAATACCACGCCTGTTAAAAATGTATTACTAACTATTCAGCCGAGTGAATTGGTGCTTGTAGAAGGCTTGTTTTTATACCATTACCAAGCGGTTCATTCAATGCTTGATTATTCGGTTTTTGTGGATGTTGAACACGCGATTCAATTGGACCGAAGAATTTATCGTGATCAAGACAACAGGGGGTATAAGCGTAGTGATATAATTTATCAATGGGACAACCATGTGATGCCGTGTTATGACTCATTTATTGCGCCATATGTTTCGATGGCTGATTTTCATTTTCGCAACGACCATCGGGCTGAAACAGATTTTAATTTACTCATGGATTCGCTTCGCGGTTTAATACACACGAAACAATCCTAATCTAACAGGTGTTATAAGCTTATGAAATATTGCAATAACCCGTATCAACAAATCCGATTGCGTGCTACAGAAGTACAAGTAGGGGATTTGCGATTAGGCGGCGACTATCCCATACGAGTACAATCAATGACCACCGCAGACACCGCGGATACCTTGTCATCTGTGGAAGAATCGGTGAGAATGTTAGAGGCGGGGTGTGAATTGGTTCGGTTAACAGCGCCAAGTAAAACGGAAGCAGAGAATTTAAATGAAATTAAACACGCATTACTAGCCCGGGGCTATAATCAACCCTTGGTTGCTGATATACATTTCACACCGAATGCAGCAGAAATTGCTGCGAAATATGTAGAAAAAGTTCGTGTAAATCCAGGGAATTACGCGGACAAAAAGAAGTTTGAAACGCTGGAGTATACGGATGAATCCTACAGCGCTGAACTAATCCGAATCGAGGAAAAGTTTACGCCTCTAGTGATTCTATGTAAATCCTTAAATCGCGCGATGCGCATTGGCACCAACCACGGTTCTTTATCGGATCGTATTTTAAGTCGTTACGGAGATACCCCGGAAGGTATGGTGGCATCAGCGTATGAATTTATTGAGGTATGCGAGAAAAACGGATATTTTAATTTGGTGATTTCCATGAAGGCGAGCAACACCTTGGTCATGGTTCAAGCCTATCGCTTGTTAGCGAGTGAAATGATTAAACGCAATCGCGTATATCCTTTACATTTGGGTGTGACGGAAGCTGGTGACGGCGAGGATGGAAGAATTAAATCTGCGGTTGGAATAGGAGCCTTATTGATTGATGGATTAGGCGATACGATACGCGTTTCTTTAACCGAAGCGCCTGAATTTGAAATCCCGGTGGCTCGAAAGTTAATAAACCTTACACGATTAACGAATGTCTTACCCATCCCTGAATATCCGGAAGAACTCCCTTTTAATCCATTTTCTTTTGAACGCAGACCTTCTGTTTCATGTGCCACAATTGGCGGAGGACAAGTACCTGTAGTTATTGCTGATTTTTCAAGTAATACGGCAATTACTCCAGCTAACCTTTATGCTGCAGGATATGTTTACTCTCCATCCCTAGATAAATGGAACATTCAAGATGCAGCTGCTGATTTCTTATACCTTGGCAATCAATCCATTGATTTTGAATTACCTGGAACATTAAGGGTATTGGTTGATGGAAAAACATGGTCCTCAACCGCACAAAATATCCCGGGTTATTTTCCGGTGATTTCAATAAGAGATCGCCACACTATTTCTTCCCAACATGTTTGCTTTTGTGAATCAAGTCCCGAGGAGTTATCCGAATACCTACAAAAGTTAAATCCGCAGGACGTCTTGGTGTTAACTTCGTCTTATGACAATAGCGTGCAATGGATGCGATGGGCTTTTATGCTATTGAAAAAAAACAATAAAGCCAATCCGGTTATCTTCAAATTAACCATTGAAACAGACAATGAGGAAACTTTCCAGCTGGAAGCCGGTGTTAAAGCGGGGTCTTTGTTTGTGGATGGGCTTGGCGACGGAATCTGGTTAACTGCACCAAATCAACCCAAAACAACCGTTAATTCAACGGCGTTTGGCGTATTACAAGCTACGCGTCTTCGCACATCGAAAACGGAATATATTTCTTGTCCAAGTTGTGGAAGGACCTTGTTCGATTTACAAGAAACCACGGCCAACATTAGAAAAAGAACCAGTCATTTAAAAGGATTGAAAATAGGAATTATGGGATGCATTGTAAATGGTCCTGGAGAAATGGCGGATGCTGACTATGGATATGTTGGATCTGGTCCGGGAAAAATAACCCTTTATAAAGAAAAAGAAGTAGTTCGAAAAAATGTGAATACGATGGAGGCGGTGGATGCTTTAGTTGAATTAATTAAAGAACATGGCGATTGGGTAGATCCTGTATCGGAATCGCTATAAACAATGTATCGTTGAATATTCATGGATAGCCGTTGTTTTTAATTGCTTGTGCGTTGTAATTTCGCTTCATGACGGATTCTATCGAAAAATATACAAAACGAGGCATACGAAGCAGTTACCTTTCTACCATTATTGGGATTTCATTAGTATTATTCTTAACTGGTATTGTATTAAGCGGTTCTATGGCGCTTCAATCGATTCAAAAACAAGCAAAAGAGAGTATTCAGTGTGATATCTTTTTTAATGCAGATGTTAAGGATTCCGATATCAAGCAAATAGAGGCTCAAATTAAATCATGGCCGGAATTAAAGTGTGTTTGGTTCGTTTCTGCAGAACGTGCGGTGGAGGAATTTACAGGAGATGGGTCGGAAGACATTAAGGTGTTGTTTGAAGAAGAAAACCCACTTCCACCATCGCTATGTTTTTCGCCGAAGGAAAAACATGCAACCAAAACGGGTCTTATCACCATCAAAAAAAAATTACTTAACTCATACAAAGATGTAATCGATGAGGTAAGTTACGATGCGTCTTCCGTGGAGCGGGTAAATCTAGGGTTTAAGCAGTTTGTAATTCTTTTTATATCGATTGCCCTTTTGCTTATTGTAATTGCGGTGGCCATGATAAACAACACCATTCGTATGGCACTTTATTCGCGTCGATTTACCATAAAAACGATGCAGTTGGTGGGGGCCACATCGGCCTTTGTTCGCAAACCATTCTTGGTTCAAGCGATCCGCAATGGACTAATTTCAGCAATGATTGCCTTAGTTTTACTGGTTACTGTTTTTTACGCCTTGAATAATACCCTTGAAACAATCGACTTAACCTTTTCACTAATTAATCTATTAATCTTAATTGGTGGATTGATTGCCACCGGTGTTTTTATTACTTTCGTGTCCACATGGTTCGCATTAAACAAGTATTTGCGAATGAAATTGGACAAATTATATTAGTATGAGTAAGATTAAACATTTTGGGTTCAACCCTAAGAATTATAAGTTTTTGATTATTGGTTTAATCATTAACATCCTAGGATTTGTTTTAATGATCGGTGGTGGTTCAGAGGATCCAAGCAAGTTTAATGGGGATGAGCTTTTTAGTCCAATTCGAATTACTTTGGCACCCTTTCTAATTGTTTTAGGGTATGTGGTGATTTTTTATTCCATCATGAAAAAAAATCCCTCAGACGAAAGTAACCAAGGGGACACCCCAAAATTAAACTAGTTCATGTCAATTCTTCATGCATTAATTCTTGCACTCGTTGAGGGTTTAACCGAGTTTTTACCTGTTTCGAGTACCGCACATTTATTGTTTACTGAAGAATTACTTGGAATCCAACAAAGTGAATATGTAAAAATGTTTACAGTTTCCATTCAGTTTGGGGCGATATTGGCGGTGGTTGTAGCGTATTGGAAGCGGTTTTTTATAAACATCCAATGGACATTTTATCGGGTGTTGGCCATAGCCGTGATTCCCGCTTTAGTATTAGGAAAACTATTTGATGATACAATCGAATCCGTATTTGAAAAGCCGCTTATTATTGCTGTTGTGTTGATTTTAGGGGGCGTGGTTTTATTGTTTATCGACCGAATCTTTTCAAATCAAGCAGAAATTAAAGACCAAGAGGTTTCTCTCCGAAAGGGCTTGTTTATAGGGCTTTGGCAATGTTTAGCGATGATGCCCGGCGTAAGTCGCTCTGCCGCTTCTATTATTGGTGGAATGCAACAAGGGTTAAATAGAAAATCTGCGGCAGAGTTTAGTTTCTTTTTGGCCGTGCCGACCATGGCTGCGGTAACGCTTTATTCTGTGTTTTTAAAGGATTGGTGTGTTGATGGGTACGAAGTGAAAGGATTTGAAATGATCTTAAGTTCTACGGAAAACACCCTGGTATTTCTGATTGGAAATGTAGCCTCATTTATTGTAGCCTTTATTGCCATCAAAAGTTTCATTTCATTTTTACAGAAGTATGGATTTAAAGTTTGGGGAATTTATCGCATTGTGGTGGGTGTTATTTTGTTCGCCCTATTTATAAATCAAGCTCCGAACGAATCCGACCAGCAAAAGAAGCCGTCGTGCGAAACTCAACGTTCCGCTAAGCGATGAATTTCCAAGAAGGCGAAGTATTGTTAGTGGATAAGCCTTATGGGTGGACATCCTTTGATGTGGTAAACAAAATCCGTTGGAACCTAAAACAAGCGCTTAAGGTTAAAAAAATTAAAGTAGGTCATGCAGGTACCCTTGATCCACTGGCGACCGGATTACTCATCATATGCACCGGCAAACAAACAAAAAACGTAGAGACCTACATGGCGGATGAGAAAACATACACCGGCACGTTTTTACTAGGCAAGACCACTCCGTCATTCGATTTAGAAACGGAGTACAATCAAACCTTTGATATCGATCATATCACACCGGAATTAATTAATGAAGTTGCTTCTGGTTTTCTAGGCGAACAAACACAAACAGCTCCGGTATATTCAGCAAAACAAATCGATGGCAAGCGCGCGTATTTATTTGCTCGAGCGGGAAAAGAAGTTACCATTAAAGCACATCAAATCACCATCAGTAAATTTACGGTTAACACCGAACGTTTTCCGGAAATAGACTTTGAGATTGCATGTACTAAAGGAACGTATATTCGTTCGATCGCCCAAGACTTTGGTTTACGTTTAGGTGCTGGTGCAACATTGATTGCGTTGCGTCGAACAAGGTCCGGACGATTTACCATTGACCAAGCAGCATCCGTTGATCAATGGATTCAACAAATTAACCCAAGCGCCGAATCGGTTCTTTAACGTGTTTCAGTTTTTCACGAACTTCACGGATATAACGTGAATACAGGTCAATTTTTTCTTTATATCCATTTTCCTCCGCGCGATGCAATCTTTTTTTTAGGTAATGTAAGCGCCGTCCCAGTTTGAATTTGTCCCATTTGGTGATGATCCGTTTCATAACATAAAAATTAAACGTGAATACTCTTGTCCGTTGACTTAGTTCTAAGGTAAAAATTTAAATAGCAAGAAAAAGTCAATAAACGTTAAATAGCATTTAGGCCTTAAAAACGCAAGTTCAATACAATGTTACAGAAGCGATTACGCGGTTTAATGAACAGGTTGAAAACAGAAAACACTTGGATTTGCTTTCCTAAAAATGTAAATTCGCTCAAACACTAACCTATGAACAAAAGAATATCCTTACTTGCCATCGCGCTTATTTTTTCGATAAAGGCGTTTTCTCAATGTGAAATTATTTACGTAACCACCAACGGTTTACCAACGGGCATTGGTTCACAGAACGACCCGATGGATTTAACGACGGCGTTTACAACCGCACCCAATGGAAGTTACATCAGAGTGGCTGCAGGAACCTATACCATACAAAGTGCATTAACCTTAAATGGTCAGCATGTGGTGGTTGAAGGTGGATTTGTAGATACCTTGGCTTGGATTAAAACCAGCTTAGCCGGCGCGACCACCATTTTTCGCTCAAACTTAAATCCGGCAGGTCCTGCCAATGCACTTCGCTTATCTGCAATAGAATTAGTTAATAAAAGCGGTTTCCGCTTCCAGGATTTAACGATTCAAACAGCGAATGCACCCGGACCATCACAAGCGCAACCTTATGGCGTTTCGGTGTATGGAATTTATATGGATAGTTGTTCTTCATACGATTTAGTTCGATGTCAAGTATTAGCAGGTGCTGCAGGTGCGGGTCTTAATGGTTCTGCAGGTGCCAACGGAGTTAATGGAGGCAACGGCTCGTTGGGAGCTGGAGGTTCATGCGATGGAGGTTCATGTACATTTAGCAATGGGAATGCTGGCGGAGCTGGTGGAGCTGGCGGTCAAGGCGGCGGCGGAGTTGCGGGTGGAGCTGGCGGTGCCGCACAAACAGGAAATTCGAATCCCGGGTCTGTGGGCTTGGCAGGAACAGGAAGAAATGGAGGCTCAGGTGCAGGAGGCGGTGCAGGAGGAGATGAGTGTTCTAATAATAATGCTGGATTAGGGGCCGTTGGTGGCGCGTCAGCATGTGGAAATGGAGGCGCTGCAGGAAATAAAGGAAACGAAGGGGATCCCGGTGGAAATGGTACTGCTGGAGGAAACGGTGTTGCTGGTACGGCAGGTGTGCTTGGTGCGAACGGGTCTTCAGGAACCAATCAAGCTGGTTTTTGGGTTCCAGGAACTCAAGGCGCTAACGGCACGGATGGATGCGGCGGTTCAGGCGGCGGTTCAGGTGGGGGCGGTGGACGTCAGACTTGTACTTTTTGTGATAACGGTCCCGGAAATGGTGGATCTGGTGGCGGCGGCGGTGGCCAAGGCGGCCAAGGCGGTCAGGGCGGATATGGTGCCGGAAGTTCGTTTGGAATCTATATTAATTACAACGGCTCAAATGGAAATCTCTTAGATTGTTATATTCAGGCAGGTGCTGCTGGCATTGGAGGTGTTGGTGGAAACGGAGGGACTGGTGGAAATGGCGGTTCAGGCGGTGGTGTTCAGGCTACGTGTACTGCGGAAGTTGGTGACGGTGGAGCTGGTGGAGCCGGTGGGACTGGCGGAGCCGGCGGAAAAGGAGGCGATGGCGCGAATGGAATTAGCCAAGCAGTGTTCCTTGTTTCTGGGGATACACTTTTAAATCAAATAGATACCTTTAATTTACAAAATCAACCGGTAATTCATGTGTCTTATGTGTATTGTTCTAATGCTACCATGATCGCAGAGGCAATCGGTGCAAGCACGGTACTTTGGGGAATTAGTACACCGATTTCAGTTTCAAATAGCACAACGAATCCAAGTAATTTTGTAAACGGGGCAACTGGATATACAACCATCGATGCGCAAGTGGATGCCTTGGCGTCAATAACCTACCGCGATTTCATTTATATTGGTTGCGCAAGTCAAACCAGTGAATCAACCCAAACCATCTGTCAAGGAGAACAAGTATTGTTTAACGGACAATATTATACCCAAGCGGGAGACTATACTGCAACCTATACGACCATACAAGGATGTGATAGTTTGGTTACCCTTCATTTGTTTATAGATCAGATAACGAATACGGTTGCTCTGAATCCCTCGAATGGCACGGAGCTCTTGTGTTCAAATACAACAGGATTAACCTATCAATGGATAAACTGTACAACCGGCGCAAGCTTGCCTGGGGCAAATGGTACTTCGCTTTTAGTAACGCAGAACGGAACGTATGCGGTGATTAGCACCAACGCCGGAGGCTGTTCAGACACTTCAAATTGTGTCACCATCAATAACATTGGCTTAGATGAAATGTCTTCGGCACCGTTTAGCGTGGCGCCAAATCCGGTGGTTAGCGAACTAGGTATAAGCTTCGCAACAGATTTTTCGGGTCAACTGACGATCACAGATATGGGAGGAAAAATACTTTTCGAAACCCAAGTAATCAATCAAAAAGAAGTGACCACCCACTTAGATGCGCCACAAGGTATTTATTTTGTAAACGCAGCAGATAAGCAAGGCGTTAAAACCGTTCGAATTATTAAATTGTAATACGCTTTACATAGATATGAAAAACGCCCTCATGGGGCGTTTTTCTTTTAATACTAATCTTGATTTACCTTCCGTCGCCGTCTAGCAAATTCCCGAGTCCACCAAGAAGACCAGAACCCTCTTCTTTTCGGGTCCCCGTGCCATAGGCTAATATTCTTGATGCAAGCCGTGAAACGGGTAAACTTTGTAACCATACTTCTCCCGGACCGGTAAGCGTAGCAAAGAATAAGCCCTCTCCACCAAACAAGGTGTTTTTTATTCCTCCTACAAACTGAATGTCATAATCAATCCCTTGCGTATACGCCACAATACATCCGGTATCAATGCGTAAGGTTTCTCCAGCGTTCAAGGTTCGTTTCATAACGTATCCACCCGCATGACAAAACGCTAAGCCATCGCCTTCCAGTTTCTGCATAATAAACCCTTCTCCACCAAAAAGTCCCGTGCCCAATTTGCGTTGAAATTCGATTCCTACCGAAACCCCTTTGGCCGCGGCAAGAAAGGAATCTTTTTGACAGATTATTTTTCCTCCATACTGTTGCAAGTCGATGGGAATAATTTTACCCGGATAAGGGGAGGCAAAGGCAACTTTTGCTTTTCCTGAACCAGTATGTGTAAAGGCCGTCATAAACAAGCTTTCACCCGTTAATAAGCGTTTACCGGCACCCCATAATTTGTTCATGAATCCGCTTTGCTGCTGTGAGCCATCACCAAAAATAGTTTCCATTTGAATTCCTGGATCCATGTACATAAAGGACCCCGATTCAGCAATGGCCGTTTCTTGGGGGTCTAATTCAATTTCCACCATTTGCATTTCTTCGCCGTGGATGTAATAATCGATTTCGTGGTTGTTTCTCATAGGGTATTATATTTTACTTCACGAAGGTAATGTAGCATCTGTAAATATGAAGAGAGGAATTGTTAATTCTTGTCAAGGGATTATTTCCCATTGCAATTTGTCATTGCCAATTGAAGCCCGATCGTACAAAACGCTTCACAGGCTTCTACGGCAAGTGTAACTCTTTCATTCAGGGTTACCTGTTCTTCCTTGTCCCATTTTCCCAGGACATAATCCGATTGTCGTCCTTTCGGGAAATCACTTCCAATACCAAAGCGTAGGCGTGCATATGCCGTCGTTTGTAGGGTGTGCTGAATGTCTTTAAGTCCATTGTGACCTCCATCCGAGCCCGCGCCTTTAAGTCTTATTTTTCCGAAGGGTAAGGCTAAATCATCTGTTATAACCAGGAGGTTTTCTTTGCTAATTTGTTCTTTTTGCAACCAATAATTCACTGCTTTTCCAGACAGATTCATAAACGTGGTGGGTTTAATTAACACCACCTGCTTTCCACGTAGTTTTATAGTGGCTCGGTAGGCTCCTCGATCTAACGAAAAAGTCCCCTCGTGTTTTTTAGCTAAGGCCTCTAACACACTAAATCCAATGTTGTGCCGCGTATCTTCATACTCAGCTCCCGGATTCCCAAGTCCTACCAATAGAAATTTCATGCGATAAAATTAATCAAAAGATGTGCGCTGTAGCTAAAAACGCTTAGCGAATCAAATGAAAAAACCCACTGTAGGTTTGGTTCTTCTCTGTAAGGGTTAATACATAGAAATACACACCATCCGTTAATTCATCCCCATCCCAAGTGTTCGCATACCCCGTTTGTTCAAACACCACAGCTCCCCAACGGTTTAGTATGCGCAACTGGTTTTCTGGATAAAAATCCAAGTATTCAAAGGCAAGTAAATCATTCTTGCCGTCATTATTTGGGGTTATTACATTTGGAGTAGCTACCTCAGCCGGGACAACTATAAATGGAGAACAAAGCGTATCAACGCATCCAACGGCATCTTGAACCGCCAAACACAACACATGGTTTGCCGGCGTTAAATACAGGTTATTCCATTGAGGAGTTAAACTAACCACACTGTCATCCAAGGTCCAAACCCATTGCTGTATTATAGAAGCTGGCGAGGTGCTTTGGTCTTGAAAACTTGCATCTATTCCAGCCACCACCGGACTTGGGTTAACCACATATGCCGCCGTTGGATTACTATAAACGGTTACCTGGAATGTGGTGGTATCGGATGTACACCCATTCCCTTCGGCATAGGCATTATACGTTAAGGTAAGCGGCGCATTGCTTGTGCTCGGTGAAACAGAAAATGGTCCTTGTCCACTTTGCCCTTCGCCATAATAATGTGCGGTTCCATTGGGTAAACAAGAATTCAAATTGATTAATGCGGTTTCGCCTGAACAAAACACAGAATCATACACCAGGTCAATGTTAGGAGCCGGGATAATTGGAAGTGTTTCAAATCCAATATTTGATATTACTGTTCCACAGGCATCCGTGATCACAGGAGGTGGAATATTCAACACAGTAAAGGTAGAATCACAATATATCGGACAGGTTGGAACCGTTAGGTTAAACAGGTGATTGGTTGATCCTGCGCCACATCCTGTATTGGTTCCTGTAACGACTGTGTCATTGGACCACGGATGCGTAAAGGTATACGGTGAAACACCGTAGCGCGCATATCCGCGAACTTCGATTTCGCAATTATTCGAGCACTGCGGGGTTTGGGTAGCATACCATTCCGACCCATAGGTTTCCGGAGTTCTCCCGTAAACAACTACTTGAAAGGGCCAAAGGGTGGTAAAGGGGTCGTAACGAATGTAGGTGATGTTACAGCCTGCACCTAAGCTATATCTCCCCAAATGAAAGCGCACATAAAACGGCGTAGGACTGCAGGATTCTGGAACACAGCAAATCAAGGGAGACATCATATTAAAGCTATCCAAATAGGCTGTGCCGGCAGTTCCCGCGGTTGGGCCAGTGACCGTGAAGGTTTGAGAGCTTCCACAGGGACCACTGAAATACATGACGCCTTGACTCATCGTTGCTGCGGTCCACGGATCTGCATAAAAGCTCGCCGTAACATATACTCCCGTTACGGTTACGCCACCGGGAATGGTGGCTTGTATACTATCCACGTTGTACGCAGGAGATAGGCAAGAATTCATATAGCTACCAGCCCACGTCGTGGTAGGCCCACCCACAAGGGGATCAATCGTAACCGGATAGGTTCGTTCAGGAGCATTCATCCAATCGGAACGAATGGCCACCGTAAGTTCATACGCATTCCCTTCCTTGAGCGGTTTAAATTGTATCAATCCGTTGTGGTATTTCATGGAGGCATCAAATGCAAGCGGAGCGAAGATTTTTCCGCAAGGAGCCTTGGTTTTGCTATTAATAATTACAATGTCTGCTCCGAAGGCCATACCGTCGATAAACAAGGTCGCGCGAGAACCACGAATGGTCATGTCCTCGAATCCCGTTACCGGATGAGGTTCGTATTGTAACTCGTATCCCTCGGGCAGCTCGATACGTTCTGTGGTCATGAAGTAGGATTCTTCTCCCAGGTTAACCGGAGCAGTTACGATGAGGTTACTTTTTACCCGATCTTCTGAAAATAGCAGTTGCTGCGTAAAGGGCCCTAAAGGAATGTTACAGCCGCTTTTATTAACATGATTCTTGTCTACAGCGATGGTATAGGCTTGGCCATTTACCCGACGGGTTATTCCCATGCGCAAACTGGTTCCCTCCTCATCCAGGCTGATGCTATACGATCCATCTGGATATAATGCCGTTGGAAACTGTTGCGCCACAGCGGTCCACTTTGATCCTGTATATGTTAATGAAGCGTCAATGGGTTTTAATTTCCCTTGCTTATCGGTATAATGTATCGCCTTTTTACTGAAAACACCTTTTGTATTTCCTTTGTTATCAACAAACTGACTAGAGAACAGCGTTCTTTTGGATGATAATTCGGTCCATTGAACGTCTTTCTCTTCTGATAATTTTTCAGCGGCGTGCGGAGCCAAAGGTGTCCCATAGGAAAACACTTGTGAAAAGGCTGGGCTCGATAAGGTTAAGAGTAGTAGTAGGTAGTAGGTTTTTTTCATTCGGTTCTAAACTCCTTGTGTATTACTTGACCTCCGCTTTTCCCGGTTTCATACCCAAGGTATAATACGGCTACCAAGAAGGCTCCAATGGCCCAGAGGATGTATTGTTGAAATTTGTTTTTTGCCCAAGAAGCCCACATGGCAAGCAAGGATAACAAGCCCAGCCCATACATGACGAGTGCAAATAATTCTGCTTTTTCTTCGTGTTCATGCGCCCAGTGGTGTGTGGTTTTTGGATAAATACCCTCAATCGCTTCTTCTGCTTCTTCGCCCGTATTCATGGATAGAAAAGCACCAATCGCAGCCAAAATAAAGAGAAAATAACCAACGCGCTTAAGCAGTTCAGACTTGAAATAAACCCCAAGCAATAAGACAATGATTCCTGCGAAAGGAAATAGGAGGGGAAGGTGATTTATTAAATTATGAAGGTGCATGTGTTAAATTTAGGTACAAGGTAATAAATTAATTACAAAACACGCGGTGTACAGTATATAGATTTTCGCGGCAAAAAGTTATTTTTGTCGGTATGAAAACCTTATCAATTAAAGAAATTATACGTCAAGGAAGCAGCTTAGTTGGAACAGAAGTTACAGTTAAGGGTTGGGTTCGGGCGTTTCGGAGTAACCGCTTCATTCAAGTAAACGATGGCTCATGTCAAGGAAACTTGCAAGCAGTTATTGATTTTACCGCCTTTCCAGAAGAGGTTATCCGTCAAATTTCTACCGCTGCGGCCATAAGCATTGAGGGAGTCTTAGTGGAGTCGATAGGTTCAGGACAAGCCGTAGAACTCGAGGTTAACGCGCTAACGGTGATTGGTGCGGCCCCGGCAGATGAGGTACAAAAAACAGTGATGCAGCCTAAGCGGCACAGCTTAGAATTCTTAAGAGAACAAGCACATTTTAGATTCAGAACAAACACCTTTGGTGCGGTATTTCGAATCCGTCACGCGGTTTCTTATGCCATTCATAATTATTTTCATACGCACGGGTTTTACTACTTAAACACACCCATTATCACTTCGTCCGATGCGGAGGGCGCCGGAGAAATGTTTCGTGTTTCTACCTTGGATCCTGAGAATCCACCGCGCACAAAAGAGGGGGAAATCGATTATAGCCAGGACTTTTTTGGTAGACCGGTAAACTTAACTGTATCTGGACAATTGGAAGCAGAATTAGCCGCCTTAGCGCTTGGTAAGGTGTATACCTTCGGACCCACATTTCGCGCTGAAAATTCGAATACGTCACGGCATTTAGCTGAATTTTGGATGATAGAACCAGAGGTGGCGTTTAATGACCTTAAAGCCAATATGGATTTAACAGAGGATTTCTTAAAGCACATTTGTCGCTTTGTAATGGAAACCTGTTCGGATGACCTACAGTTTTTAAATGACCGCGAAGCACAGGAACAAACCCAAAAACCGCAGCATGAGCGCAACGAGTTAAGCTTAATCGAACGCCTTCAGTTTGTCATCGACAATCCGTTTAAGCGGCTTACCTATACGGAAGCCATCGAGGTCTTGAAGAATTCAAACCATTATAAAAAGAAGAAATTCCAATATGATGTGGCCTGGGGAATTGACTTACAAAGTGAGCATGAGCGCTATTTAGTAGAAAAAGAGTTTAAATGCCCGGTGATTTTAACCGATTATCCGGCGGAAATTAAGGCCTTTTATATGCGTGCCAACGATGATGGTAAAACCGTGGCGGCCATGGATGTGTTGTTCCCGGGAATTGGTGAAATCGTAGGAGGATCTCAACGGGAAGAGCGCCTAGAGGTGCTACAAGAAAAATGCGCAGCCTTTGGAATTCCCGAAGAAGAATTATGGTGGTATATGGACACCCGTAAAATTGGTTCAGTGCCTCATGCTGGATTTGGCTTGGGCTTAGAACGAATGATCATGTTTGTGACGGGCATGACAAATATTCGCGATGTCATTCCTTTTCCAAGAACTCCACAGAACGCAGCATTTTAATGGCGCTTAAACAACATTTTACGCAACGTCAAGATTTACGGCTTTCTCCGCAGCAAATTCAATTGATGAAATTGCTTCAAATCCCTGCCGCAGAATTAGACCAGCGCATTCAGCAAGAAATTGAAGAAAATCCAGCCTTAGAACAGGGAGATGAACAAGGTGAAGAATCCCTGGACCAGCAAGAACAGGACGGCGATGAAGAGGCCTTTGATTTTTCAGATTATTTTGATGACGACACCCCCGACTATAAAACACAAGTAAACAATCAGTCAAAAGACGACGAGCAACGCGTGGTGCCTTTGTCTGGTGAACAGTCGTTTCAAGACCGCTTGATTGAGCAGTTGCAGCTGAACGACCTCACAGAAGACGAAGCAATTATTGCAGAGGTCATTGTGGGAAATTTAGACGAGTCAGGGTATTTGAATCGAACCTTAGAGGCCTTAGTAGACGACTTGGCATTTCATTATAATGTGATTGTGGATGAGTTTACGATAGAAGGTGTATTGTACCAAATCCAGGAATTAGACCCCGCAGGAGTAGGGGCAAGAAGCCTACAGGAGTGTTTGGTATTACAAGCGCGTCGCAGACAAGACGGCGGCGAAACAAAGAAATTAGCCCTTCGAATTTTGAAAGAGTGTTTCGAGTATTTTACTAAGAAACATTATGATAAAATCATTGCAAAACTCAAGATTGATGAAGATCAATTAAAGGAGGCGATTGATGAAATTTTGAAATTAAATCCCAAACCCGGGGGCTCTGCTAAAAGCAATGAGAAGGTAGTTCAGCAAATCATTCCCGACTTTATTTTGACGGAAACCGACGGCATTTTGGAGCTGACGCTTAATTCCAGAAATGCGCCAGACCTTAAATTGAGTAAAGAATACGAGGTATTATTGCGTTCCTATTCCGAGGGAGCCAAAACGTCAAAAACAGATAAGCAGGCCTTAACGTTTGTGCGCCACAAATTGGATTCAGCCAAGTGGTTTATTGATGCCATCAAACAGCGTCAAGAGACCTTGTTGTTTACGATGAGCGCGATATTAGATTATCAGCAGGCCTTCTTTTTAACGGGCGACAACGCGAAGTTGAAACCGATGATCTTGAAGGATATCGCTGAACGGGTGCACATGGATATTTCAACCATCTCACGCGTAGCGAATAGTAAATACATTCAGACCAATCACGGGGTGTATTCCTTGAAACACTTTTTTTCCGAATCCCTTTCTACGGATAGCGGCGAGGAGGTTTCTACCCGCGAGGTGAAGCAAATTTTATTGGATGCGGTGGAGAAGGAGGACAAGCGCACACCGCTGCCGGATGAAAAACTTATGGAAATCTTAAACGAAAAGGGCTATAACATTGCCCGAAGAACCATTGCCAAGTATCGAGAACAATTAAATATTCCTGTAGCTCGATTGAGAAAGGAACTCTAAGCATGAAGAATAAACTAAGCCACCTCTTTTCTTGGATTTTTATCCCTTTATTAATGCCCTTGTATGGCTTATTGATTGTATTGTTTTATCCAGCACAAGAACTCGTTCCGAATACCATTAGCATGTATGCGCTCCCCTTGAGTATTAAATGTATTGTATTCGGGATGTTTGCTGTATTTAGTTTCGCGGCACCCGGATTGTCCTTTTTAGGATTGTTTCGATTCAAAATAATCACAACGATTGACATAGAAAACCGGACAGAGCGCCTATACCCCTTGTTAATTATGCTAATTTATGGCATAATGCTTTATTGGTTAATTGGCGAAAGTGACCCGAAGCACTTGTTGCCGCCTTATTTTTCTTCCTTAGCGTTAGCGGGTGTAGGAGTTACGCTACTCTTTATGGGCTTAACGCAGGTATTAAAAATATCGATGCATGCGGGAGGTGCGGGAATATTAACTGGGTTCTTGTATGCGTACTTTATGCAGCAACACAACCCGTCGTATGCATGGATGGGCTTAGCCATTCTGGTTTCTGGCTTGGTGATTTCAGCCCGGTGGTATCTTAGAAAGCACACCGCCCTGGAGTTGTTTTTGGGCTACACCCTTGCCGGAATAATTACCTTTGGGGTGGTTTATAGTGGAGGGTAGGGGAATAAAAGACTTTAAACAAAACGCAGTTATAATTAATAAATTAAAAAAAACGAATATGAAAGAATTAGAAAACATCCATCAGGACCGATTCTATACAGATCTTGTAATGAATGGAAAATTAATTGAGGAACGGGTAAACGGCACCAATGAAGACGGAGAGACACAGTTGTTTTATTGCTTTGACGATGCCGTAGACGAGGCTGAATACGAAGGATTTACTTTGGATGAATATGGAGAGGCGTACTATTATAAAGAGGGAAAAGTATATCTGGCCTCCGTATATTTAGAGAACAATGAAGCGTCGGGAATCAATGAATTAGAAAGCGAAGAAATTGTTCAGTTAATTGCTGAATTAATTGTTTCTAATGACGACGATGAGGAGTGGTTTTATGAACAAAACGAATGGGCGAAAGAATTTAAGTAACTACTAAATAGTTCTTTTTTTAGCGGTTAGAGAGATATATTAAAATTTAAGATTATGGAAACATTTATTTACACTGGAATGGACGGATCAGTAACAAATACCCGTTCAAGCCTTTTCAAACCAGTTGCGAATTATCAAGATATTTTAACTGAATTTGAGAATTCATACGATCCAAGCGTCCTTGGGACAGCAGATAAATTATTTTGGTTGGTTTCTGAATCCTCTGATGGGATTGTTCTTGTAGTGAATGATCATTTAATGTCACATAGTTATATGGATGATGCAGATTTAGATGGAATGATTGACTTTATGAAATCGAATGGGAATTCAGAAACAATGGTTGAATTTATGAAGTTGCATGTAGAGGAATTGTGTGCTGGTGATATAATTGAGTTAATCGCACAACCCGGACAAAACATAACAGTTCAAATTTATGATGCTGAATTTGGAACGGAGGAGTATAAAATGAACACCTAATAATTGGATTTAATCTTTGATATCATAAAAATTTAAATTTCTTTATGAGGAAGTCGATCCAATACGATACTCACCAACACGCACATAGATTTGCTGTATGGGCCGCTGCAAAAATTTAAACAAAGGCCATTACATCATTGATGATAGAATAAAAAATGGTGTGGAACATTTAGTAGGCGAACACATCCATTTTAGGCAAGAGCCTTTTTTGTATTGGGAAAGTGTTAGCGGATATTTGATGAGGCTATAATTTTACAATAATGGAAACAATACAAATTGGAAATCAAGAGTGGTCTACGGTTAATTTGAACGTGGAATTTTCATTGATCAAATGTCCAGCTCTGAAGGTAAAATCGAGAAGGAAACCGATAAAATAGAATACAAATTGGACGAATTACTTAAAAACCAAGAAGCATTAAGTGCCGAAATTCAGGATTTGAAAAAGAAACTGAACCATGAGGAATAACATCGAAGAATTCAAAAGAACCCTTCATGAAGATGGTGTTGAATGGAATTCCTTATATGAACAGGGTGTAAAAATCAAACCCTATTATTTCGGCATTTATAAAACCGTTTATAAACCGGGTTTTGAAACTGCTGAACAATGTTATTCAAAAAGACTCCAAGAATTGATTAATTATTTGGATAAACTAAAGATAAGTAATCCTAAAACAAATCAACATATAGATAAAATAAGGGTTTTTCATAACGCATTCAATAACACAGTTGATTTCAATTCAGAAGCTTTTAGAAACGGTTGTAGAGATTTAATGAAACCCCTAAGGCGCTTATCTAGATTGAGAACCTACACCGTGAAAAACACGGTTTTTCGTGAGTCCTTGGTGAGCGATGGGGATAGAAAAGTGTTAGCCAAATTTTGTTACCAGCTCAATCCGTATAATTACTCCTATCCGTATTTAACCCATTTTTACTATGTCACTGATGAGGGAATCACTACGCTCCTTATCAATGATAACCAAAGAAAGCAAGTCCGTCGTTTGGATGCCATTGGGGAATTGATGGATTATATTTCAGGGTTGGAAATGCCACGGAGAAAACACCGAACAGCGCTTTCGTTTCGTTATTTGATATTTGAAAATAATCCGGGAAAAATTTGCAATGAAACACTCGTATATAGCGCGGTAAACTTTGCAGTAATGGCAGGCTTTGGCACTAAGGATGTCTGGGGGAAAAATCCGAAAGGAACATGGAAACTTTCACAAACCTTTGACCATTGGAGAAGGTAAAAGAGCACTGATTTTACAGGACGCTAAAGCCTTAACGCATCTTCAACAAGAATGCCACCAATATATTTACAATTAATAGCTTTTCGAGGTTTATAACAATGGTGATGAATGTGCTTAATAGTTGGATTTAATATTTAACATTATAAAAATTTAAATTTCATTATGACAAAAAATGGACACAATTTGATGAGGGAGGTTACAGAATAGTCATTGAAGCCATATAAAAATGGTCAATCAAAAACAACCTCAAATATTGGGAGTTATAAAAATATTGGTGGCCTTGATTAAGGTGTTTGTTCTTGCTACTTTATTATCAATCCAAAAAGTCTCCGGTTAATAATTTGTCTTCAACCATAAAAAAGTCAAAATCTTCAGGGATGGTTTCATCATTAAAGCCTATTACAATTCCTGTTGTAGACCAAAAATAGGGATCCGGAATTTCAATTCTATTTTTTCGCACTTCTTCTTTAGCCAAGTTTGCATAATTTGGATAACTGCTCACCCGATCATTTAAATCTAACCAATCAATACCATGCGTAGATTCAATTTCACCCAAAAGTGTATCGTCTAGATTAAGCGTAATGGTGTTTTCTATTGAATCTCCATCCTCGTGGTTGGAATGAATTCGAACTCTAATTGTTGCCATAATTATTTTTTTATTAAAGATAACTAATTATTTTAACACTTAATTTTAACATTCAAACACATGGAAACTTTTATTTACTCAGGACTGGATGACGCATCTGTAACAACTACTCGTTCCAGTATATTCAAGCCTATTAACAATTATCAAGAAATTTTGAATGAATTTGAATCATGTTATGAACCATTTCCCGATAAACCACAAGGGGATAAATTATTCTGGCTAGCTCATGAATCGAACGATGGGATTATTCTTGTTGTTAATGAATCTATTATGTCGCACACTTTTATGGATGAGGCAGATTTAGATGGAATGACAAACTTTATGAAGTCGAATGGAAATTCAGAAGCTGCAATTGAATTTATGACGAACCACGTGGAAGAGTTATATGCGGCTGATTTTATAGAATTACTTGCTTTGCCAGGACAAACCATTACCATTCAGATAACAGATCTAGAATATGGCAATACGGAATCTGAAATGAATACCTAATCAAACGGCTTCCGATTTATTTGCTACACCGACCCTTAATCCCGTGAAGTAAAGGACTTTTTTAAAGTGATTCATTGTTGTTCGGACATCGTTAACCCAACTAACGCCGTTCATATACTCCACCGTCACCGCTTTCGTGTTCTTTTTGATTCGAAAGACACCATTCACATCCTGAAGGGTCTATCTCTTTAGGCTTGCTATATATCCTTTAACGCGCTCAATATCGGCTTTCTTACGATCAATTTCACTTGCAAAACGTTCCATTTCAGAGATTTTACTTTGACGGTATGAACGTTTTGAGTTAGGGTCTCTGGTGTTTCTTATCGCATTAGCAAAGTACTCGGATCGACTTTTTTTTCGATCTTTAATGTTCTGTAAATCTTTGCGGTACGATTCAATTTGAATCTTGTAGGACGCTACTTGTGAGCGCTCAGAGGGAGTCAATGGCATAACGTTCTGTTTTAAGTAATAAGTTAAGTGTAAAAGTATATCTATTCAAAAATAAATATAAAAGTAAAAACAATCAAGTGTTTTACTCCACTGTCACTGATTTCGCTAAATTTCTTGGTTGGTCTACGTTACAGCCGCGCATTACAGCAATAAAATAAGACAGCAATTGTAAGGGAACAGTCGCTAACAAGGGAACCAATACCTCGTCTGCTGCTGGGATTTCAATGATGTGATCCGCCATTGCGCGCACGTGAACATCTCCTTCGGTAACAATGGCGATGATTTTTCCTTTTCTGGCCTTCACTTCTTGAATGTTAGAAACTACTTTTTCATAGGAATTTCCCTGCGTAGCAATAACAAACACCGGCATATTTTCGTCAATTAAGGCAATCGGTCCGTGCTTCATTTCGGCGGCAGGATATCCCTCCGCGTGGATGTAGGAAATTTCCTTCAGTTTAAGCGCGCCCTCTAAAGCTACAGGAAACGAAGACCCACGCCCAAGGTATAAGGCGTTAGACGCGTCTTTATATGCCTTTGCGATGGACTCAATGTGGTCGTTCTTCGCCAAGATTTGTCGAACTTTTTCCGGAATGGCTTCCAGCTCAGATAACAGCTCATGGAAGCGTGATTGGCTAATCGTTCCTTTTTTATGAGCCAACTGCAAGGCCATTAGGGTTAAGATCGTTACTTGTGCCGTAAATGCCTTCGTAGAAGCCACCCCAATTTCTGGTCCCGCATGGGTATAGGAACCCGCATCCGTTATGCGTGAAATGGAGGAACCTACTACGTTACAGATTCCAAGAATGGTTGCGCCTTTACTTTTGGCGAGTTCAAGGGCCGCTAGGGTATCTGCCGTTTCGCCAGATTGGGAAATAGCAATCACCACGTCGTTTTCATTGATGATGGGATTTCGATAACGGAATTCACTTGCGTATTCTACTTCCACATTAATTCGGGCTAAGTCTTCAAGTAAATATTCACCAACTAATCCGGCGTGCCAAGACGTTCCACAAGCCACAATAATCAAGCGATTTGCCTGAATCATTTTTTGCTCATAATCACGGATTCCACCGAGGGAAATCCATCCTTTTTCAGCGTTTAAACGTCCTCGAAAACAGTCTTGAATCGAACGCGGCTGCTCGTGTATTTCTTTTAACATAAAATGCTCGTAGCCACCTTTTTCAAGGGCTTCAAGTTCTAATTCCAGTTTTTGAATGTACGGAGTCTTTGGTTGGTCACCAATGTTATACAGCTTCAAACCCTCTTTGCGATCAATTACGGCAATCTCCTCATCTTCCATATAGACCACATTCTTTGTGTATTCTACAATCGGGGAGGCATCGGACGCACAAAAATATTCACCATCTTCTCCAATACCTACCACGAGTGGACTACTTTTTCTTGCAGCCACCAGGCGGTCTGGAAAGTCACTAGAGATCGCCACAATGGCGTACGCACCAACCACATGATTTAGTGCAATACGGAGTGCTTCACCAAACCAAACACCTTCTTTCTTAGAGATGTCATCTACTAAATGAACCAACACTTCCGTATCGGTTTCACTGCGAAAACTATATCCCTTGTTAATCAGTTCCTTTTTAATGGAATCATAATTCTCAATAATACCATTATGAATGATGGCTAATTTTCCATCGGTAGAATAATGCGGGTGCGCATTTACGTCGTTGGGTTCGCCATGGGTAGCCCAACGGGTGTGGCCAATTCCGGCAGTACCCGAACAATCTTTATCTGCTGCAAAGGCCTCCAGGTTGGAAACCTTTCCTTGCTTTTTATAAATGTTAAGTCTACCGTGGGCGTTTAGCGCAATTCCCGCAGAGTCGTATCCACGGTATTCAAGGCGTTTCAATCCCTTTATGATAATGGGGTAGGCGTCTTTTGCGCCAATGTATGCAACGATACCACACATAATTAAAAGTCGGTGTAAGTGATAATAATTTTTGGACGCATCTTGTTGATGGTGTTTGGTCCATTAAAGATAATCCGTTCCGATGAATTCACGAAGAATCGCGGAGAAACAATCAGCCCCGTATTTTCAATGTCTTCATTGATTACGGCTTGAACATAAGATTTTAAATCTGCAGAAAACTCCTTTTTGCTTTCTGAATAAGCCCCCAACACCCCCGTGTTTATATAGCCTTGTGAAGCCGCTGTTTTCTTAGTGGCAAAGGTGACGTTAGAGCCCGGCTTATATTTGCTACCCAACTGATACTGAATCGGTAAATGGATCTCAGCACGGTGTATTAATTGGTTTTCTGTGAATTGGTTAAGCCCAGGAATTACTACCTTGGCGCGCACACCAAAGGCTTGCGCATAGAATTCTTGCAGCCCTTGTGAAGGGTTGTTAATTACCTGTTCAACGGCTGAACCACTTCGGTTTACGTTCACGTGAGAAAAGTCGGCACACGTAGAATTCATTAAAAAGTCATAGGTCTTTTCCACCCCGCCTTGGCGGTAATAAATCGTTAATTTGGTTCCCGGATCGTTGAGGTTAAAGTAGAAAACCCCGCCTTGTCCAGCACTTTGAGGTCCGTTGTTTGTTTGAACTAATAGGCCTTTAAAATAACTCTGGAAGTTGGTATTGCTTGTGAAGGTGGCGCTGCCGTTGGTTGCTTCGGTTATGAACTGCTTAGCCAGGTTGGTATCGAGCGGAATCCGCAATTGTGCTTGTACACTGTCGTCACCAATAATCGTGTAATTCAAAGGGTCTGGCGTGATCGTTTCCTTGCCCGCAGGAATTAGATTGGTGTTGCTATGGGTTTTTGTAGAAAATTGATAGTAGGTTGAATCAATTGAAAGCGCTTCGGTTAGTTCAAATACTTCAAAATGTTGTGCGCTTAAGGCACCGTAATATCCTGCGTATTCCAATCCGAGCACAAAGGAATCTACCACAATTGAAGCGGGATTTCCAAAATTTGGGTTCACACCGGCTAACCTAAGTTGTGTGTAAAAGGATGACGTAAACTGACCGAACTTGGGGTCGTTATAACTTCCCAAGACTACATTGGCCGAATTATCAGTAATCATACTGTCTTCTATAACCACAGAAGTAGCTAAATAAAAGGTATCGGTGGTGATTCCGTTCAGCAAGGCCTCCGATCCCAACAAGTCTTTACCCAGCAACTGATCTTTCTTCTTACAGGCCAGAAGGGAAAGTGCTAAAAGCAAAAGGAGTGAATACCTCATGTATGTGGACTAGTTGGTTACAACACTGGAGTCTAGCACGCGATCAAAAAAGGCTGAAAATGCTTTTGCTTCATGCTCTTCGTTGATGTAATCTTGTTTCAAGATGCTTGCTTCATCGAAAATTGCGCGTAATGCAGGGTCTAGATTAGGTTCTGCCACGGTAACCCCATCACAGTGCTCCAAAATTAATTTGGTGAAGGAAATGAAATCCGTTTCCTTGCTTTTTTCTAGTACTGCTTTTGGAAATCCATCAAACTTTAATTTCTCATGGAAACGGGTATCCAGCGGTTGGTCGAACCCTTCGTTAAATAGGTTATATACTACTTTCGTTTCTTTGAAATGCGGGTCTTTTTTGTAGAAATGCTTAATGTAAAGTGCCATCATACCAGAAAACCATCCGTTACAATGAATTAGGTCTGGCTGCCATCCTAATTTCTTAACGGTTTCAAGTACACCCCGAACAAAAAACATAGAACGCTCGTCGTTATCGGCGCAACACGCTCCATCCTCTTCATGAAGAATTTGCTTACGCTTGAAGAAATCGTCGTTATCAATAAAATAGACCTGCATTCTTGCGGCGGCTACAGAAGCTACTTTAATAATGAGGGGATGATCTTGGTCATCGATTGATAAGTTTAATCCAGAAAGCCGAATCACTTCGTGCAACTGGTGGCGCCGCTCATTGATCACCCCATATCGAGGCATAAACACACGAATCTCCTTTCCTTCTTCTTGGGTTGATTGCGCAATCCTTCGGGTGAAATTAGAAACTTCGGTTTTAGTTAAGAAAGGGGAAATCTCTTGAGAGACGAACAATACACGTTTTTTTTCCATCGAGCCTCTACACTTTTATAAGGGAGCAAAATTACGAAAAACTAATGAAAGTTCCTAAAAACGAATAGCTTTGTTTCTTGATACATCATGGAATGAGTGTAATATTATCAAGCAAAGCACAATTAGAGCAGGCGCTCAACCCGTATTGGAAACAAGGCGCAAGGATCGGATTTGTTCCTACTATGGGTGCGCTACACGCCGGACATTGTTCGTTGATGCATGCGGCGAAAGCAGCAAACGAAATCGTGGTATTGAGCATCTTTGTAAATCCCCGTCAATTTAATGACGCCGCCGATTTTGATAAGTATCCAAGAACCTTAACAGCAGATATTGCCTGTGCAGAAACAGAGGGGGTTGATTTTGTTTATCTCCCAAACTATGACGAACTTTTTTCGGGTCATTCTGTGGCATCCGAAGTACCATTAAATGGCCTCGACGTATCGATGGAAGGCGCCTCACGTCCGGGTCATTTTCGGGGCGTGGTTGAAGTGGTTTATGCCTTATTTGACCATGTCAACCCAAGCAGTGCTTATTTTGGGCAGAAAGATTTTCAGCAATTAGCGATAATTAGAGCCATGGTTTCTTCGCTAAAGCTGTCGGTTTCGATTGTTTCTTGTCCCACCCTAAGAGAACCGGATGGCTTAGCCATGAGCAGTCGGAATCTTAGGTTATCTCGTTCCGAACGCCAGGAAGCATTGGTGCTTTATAAAGCACTGTCTTTTGTTAGAGATCATTGGCAAAAGCTCACTCCAGAGGAGCTAATGAATCAAGCTAAGCACCTCATTACGGCATCAACGCTTCGGTTGGATTATTTACTCCTGGTGGACCCCAACACCCTGTTGCCTATTGCGAATAATGCACAATCTGCCGTGGTGTGTGTTGCGGCGTATTGTGGAGCGGTACGACTTATTGACAATATGCTTTTGTTAGCCGATTGAATTCCCTTACTTTTGTGCCGCCCAAAGGCAATTAATTATGCAAATTCAAGTATTAAAATCTAAGATTCATCGGGTGACAGTAACCCAAGCAGAGTTAAACTACATCGGCAGTATAACCATTGACGAGCGCTTAATGCAGGCCGCAAACCTCATTGAAGGGGAGCGTGTTCAAGTGGTTAACATTAACAACGGAGAACGCCTGGAAACATACGTTATTACTGGAGCAAAAGATTCAGGAACCATTTGTTTGAATGGCCCTGCCGCTCGAAAAGTTGCGGTTGGCGATGTCGTGATTATTATTAGTTATGCTACCATGGAGTTTGAAGAGGCAAAATCTTTCAAACCCACCTTAGTGTTCCCTAATGAACCATCTAATTTGTTAGTACCGTGAGCCGCCTAGCATTTATTGAAGCGAAGGTCATTACCTTGCATCAAGCCGCACAGATGGCTGAATTGCATCGCTTGAAAAATCAAAAAATTGTATTCACCAACGGGTGTTTTGATTTGTTGCACTTGGGTCATATTACCTATTTAGCACAAGCAGCTTCATTAGGTGATAAGCTATTTGTTGCCGTGAATGATGACGCATCGGTTCGTGCCCTTGAGAAAGGAGAAAATCGCCCGATTAACCCTGAGCTTGCTCGAGCCATGGTGTTAGCTGCGCTTGGCGTGGTGGATCACGTAATCATCTTTAGCGAAAACACGCCTTTGAATACGATTTTAGCGATAAAACCAGATCTAATTGTTAAAGGTGGTGATTATGATGCAGAGCTTTCAGACCCAACAGACAAGCGCTATATTGTCGGTAAAAAAGAAGGGGAAGCTTGGGGAGGTAAGGTGCAAACCATTCCGTTAGTGGAAGGCTATTCAACGACAGGCCTACTTGCTAAGCGCTAAGCGCTTGGAACGCAGATTAAAGAAGGCAACAAATCCCACCAACAAATCGAAGTTATAGAATAAATCTTCTACGGGGATGGTTATTATGCGCCAGCCTGAAAATTCTGCCGGATTATACCACACCACAGGAAGTGTAGTCCCAGCCCCAGTAAGTAAGCCATTCACAATTAAAAAAGGAAGCAAACAAACTAAGAAGGAAACCACAAATTGGGTAAGCCAAATCGGATTAAATATAAGCAAGGCCGTGCTTAAAGCAAAGGCAAACAGCACCGAAGAAAGCGTGTACCACCCCGTTGGTTGTTGCAGTATTAATATGATTCCCAAGATTAAGAAGCCCCCAAAAAACAGGCGATTTAAGGCCGGTTTATTTTCGATCCGAAAGTAGGCTCCCACCACTTCATAAATAAAGATGCAGTTGTACGGCACCACCACGAAGAACAGGATTTCTTCGAGGGGCAGTTTTCCTAAAAAGATGTTTGCCGTGTGTGCCGTGGTGAATCCCCAAACGCCCTTTTCAGTAAACCATTGATCCCACACCAAAAACAAGCCGGAAACAATCAATACGGGTAAGATTAATCGCGGCACTTTTTTAATATAAGCTACTTTTTTGTCGAAGCTTAATGCCAAGGGCCCTAAGAAGGAAAACAATAAAATGTAGCCGTAATAACTCATGCGTTTCGTTGAGCCATGTACGATTTTTTGGCCTCTTTATAGAACGATGGGGGAACAATCAGCATCCCAAAACAAGCACCCTCTTCCTTTCCTTGATTTTTATGATGCACCTTGTGTGCTTTACGAATCGCATAAAAATAGGGGTGATCAATGTTTCTGAGGAACTTGTACCGTCGATGTATGTAAACATCGTGAACTAAAAAATAGGCAATTCCGTACATTGCAATACCGTAACCCATCCAAACCGTTGGGTAAAAATTATACATCATCCCCAACATGATACCTAACCAAGAAGGAATGGCATAAATCAAAAAGAACACGTCGTTTTTTTCAAAAAATCCAGCCTCTACTTGATGATGGTCTCTGTGAAAATACCACATCAGGCCATGCATTACATATTTATGCGTGAACCAAGCCATGAATTCCATGCCGAAAAACGTAGCCAACATTACAAAGGGACCCCACCAATACATTATACTAAGAGTTGAATTGTGAAAAATAAACTTATCAATATAAACAACACAAGAGACGTGTTGTTCAAGTTAGGTTTAGCGATTTTGATTAGCACCAAGTTACCTATAAAGGAAATAACAAACCAACACAGGTAATTGTAAAGCGGTATCACCCCCTTATGCCAATGCCAATAATCATTTCGAATAGCTATCGGCTCCATTAAAACGTCAATTCCTGTCATGAGTCCCGCCGCTATCAAGGCCTGAAATGTTATGTTTTTAGTCCATTTAACAGAAATTCCGCTGGCAAGTATCGTAAGCATGGCCCAATTAATACCAATAATGAAGGGCACACCGCTAAGTTTTGGCCCCAAGTTCATTCCATACCAATACCTTCCAAACAAAAGACCCGTATGCACGCCGATCCATTCGGAAAAAAAGCCCAGAATAAAAATGGCCGCTGATCCAATCAGTAAGGCCTTATTCCATCGATACGCGTTAAGTAAAATCAAAAAGGAGAAAAATAAATTATATCCACTTAGCGGTAAAACTAAGGGCCTCAAGGCGGGAACAAGCATGGATATGGTTCCAACGGCATAGAGAATAACTAACACTAAAATGCCCGTTCGTTCTTTATTCATAGCATTCTGCCTTGGATTGCGTTATTAATGGATTCCTCTAAGGTAAAAAACGGTTGGTTCATGAGCGACTTTAATTTTGTCGCGTTGTAAATCCGAGTAGAATAAGCCGCTTGAGCAGACTCAATGGTCATTCCTTGACGCCGCTTACGAAGCAGCGATAAGGCCTCCAAAAGGTAAGAAACAGGTATAGCTAACCATTTTGGTGCAAAAACACGAGGCCCCTTTTTACCCATCGTGTGCGCTATTGCAGTAAATAACCCACGAAAATCCTTATTGGTTCCGGTGCATAAAAACCGTTCATTTCTTATACCAGAATCCATTAAGAAGACCATCGATTTTGCCACATCCCGCGCATCCACGGTAGCGTTTGATCCGGATGGATAAAAGAGCAACCCACGTTCCGCAACCCGAAACATTTCCATCGAGCCCTCCGCCCAATTGCCCGGACCAATAACCGTACACGGGTTGATGATAACGGCGTTAAGTCCTTCCTCAATTCCCCGCCACACTTCTTTTTCTGCCCCAAACTTAGACACGGAATACCCGCTGTTTTTATCTGAGGATTTCCAAAGGCAGTTTTCAGTGATTTCTCCATTTGGGTTTATTCCAACGGCGGCGGTAGAACTCACATAACAAAGCCTGAGTCCTGGAACGGATAAGCAGGCATTAACTACGTTGGCGGTGCCCTCACGATTTAACGCAATGCACCGGTAGAAATCGATTCGGTGAAATGAAACCAAGGCTGCGCAATGAAATACTTTTTTCATGGGCGCCATGGCGATTTGCACGGCGTCAACATCCAGTATATCTAAATCAATCCAAGAGATATTGTTATATAATTCCGCTCCCCGCGTGGAATCATAGTGAATGAATAAGGAGCGAACCCGCGACCTATTTTTCTCCGTTCTTCCGCTTGCTGCAACAGGTCCCTGCTGAGCGAGCAACCAAAGCACGTGGCTACCAACAAGCCCCGTTCCGCCAATCACCAAGGTGTCTGGTTTATTTTGCATAAACCACATCTAATCCCGCACAAAATTGTGCAGCGGCAAAAGCCAATTCCTCTTCGTTGTGTGCAGAAGAAATAAAACCCACTTCATACCCACTAGGACCTAAATACACCCCGTGATGAAGCAAATAGTCATGTAATTTATTAAAAGATGTCATGTCTGGGCTTATTTCGTCGGCGCGATGAATGGATTTTTTACCGTTAAATGAAAGCCAAAAGATGGAGGCCAAGGAAACCAATTCGAAATCATAGTTTTTAACGGTTGCATAGGCATTGACACGTTCAACAAACCCGCGTGTTTTTGCTTCCATGCTTCGGTAAAAATCTGGAGCCAAACACAGTTCAAGCTGTGCAATCCCCGCCGCCATAGCCACCGGATTTCCGGATAAGGTTCCCGCCTGATATACCGGTCCTTCCGGGGAAACCGAAGCCATTATTTCATTGGAGGCGCCATAGGCACCAACAGGCAAACCGCCACCAATAATTTTACCATACGTAACAATGTCCGGTTGAATACCATAAAGCTCCGTTGCTCCACCAAATGCCACCCGAAATCCTGAAATTACTTCGTCAAATATCAATAAAACCTTATGTTTCCAACAGAGCCCGCGAAGCATTTGTAAAAAACTCAGGTCTTGCAAGAGCAACCCATTATTTGCTGGAACAGGTTCAATGATTACCGCAGCGATGTCGTGCCCATACTGTTCAAAGGTTTGAATTAGCCTGTTTTCATCGTTGAGTGGAAGCACTAAGGTTTCATTGGCGACCGTTTCGGGAACCCCAGCACTCGAGGAGCTTCCAAGGGTGATCAACCCGCTTCCCGCCTTCACCAACATGGAATCTACATGGCCGTGGTAACAGCCTTCGAATTTTAAAATCTTCGATTTACCCGTATATCCTCTAGCCAAGCGCAATGCCGACATCACCGCTTCGGTGCCCGAACTCACAAAACGCAGTTTATCGATGAACGGAATGTTTGACTTGATTAATTTAGCCAGTTCACTTTCGAGGCGTGTGGGCGCACCAAAACTGGCGCCGTTTTTTAAGGTTTGAATTATTTTCTCTTCAACATATCCATTGGCATGTCCGTGAATTAAGGGTCCCCAACTGTTACAAAAATCAATAAATTGATTTCCGTCTTCATCCCAAACCGTAGACCCATTTCCTTTGGCGAAAAACAAAGGTGTTCCTCCCACACTTTTAAAGGCGCGTACGGGTGAATTTACCCCGCCAGGAAACAAGGTGGATGACTCTTCAAAAAGCCGGTTGGATTGTGTGCGGTTGAGTTGCGTCATTGTTCCTTATCTTTGCGTACAAAATTACGAAAATCGAATCGGATGCACTTTGAAAACACCTTAGAATTTGCAAAAGAAATGGACAGCAAGGACCCCTTGAGGTCGTTTAGAGACGAATTCATATTTCCACGCTTTGGAAAAGAACACCCGGTGTATTTTACGGGAAACTCCCTGGGATTGCAACCAAAGAAGGCAAAACAGTACCTTTTGGAAGAACTTGAGGATTGGGGTTTACTCGGGGTAGAAGGACATTTTGAGGGGCGTCGTCCATGGTATTCCTATCATGAATTATTAACAGAAAAGGTGGCGGCCATTGTTGGCGCAAAACCGATTGAGGTGTGCACCACGCACAGCTTGACCACCAATTTACATTTACTCATGGCTTCGTTTTATACCCCTCAGGGTAAACGAACAAAAATACTTTGTGAAGCAAAGGCTTTTCCAAGTGATCAGTATGCGCTTGAGTCTCAATTGCAAGTTCATGGCTTACCGGCAAGCGACTTGGTTTGGGTAACGCCACGTTCAGGCGAAGAACTCATCCATGAAGAAGATATTTATCGAAAAATTGAAGAGCTTGGGGAAACCTTAGCGCTGGTGTTATGGGGTGGGGTTAATTATTATACAGGGCAATACTTTGATTTGCAAACCATTACACAAAAAGCACATGCCGTGGGTGCTATGGTGGGATTCGATTTAGCGCATGCGGCGGGTAACATTAACCTTAATCTTCATGAATGGGGTCCTGATTTTGCCGCGTGGTGTGGATATAAGTACTTAAATTCTTCTCCGGGTGGAGTTTCTGGGTTTTTTGTTCACGAACGCCATGCGCACCGAAAAGACCTTCCGCGGCTTGCGGGTTGGTGGGGACACACGAAAGAGACGCGATTTTCAATGGAGCCAGGATTTAATCCAATTCCTGGGGCAGAAGGTTGGCAACTTAGCAATGCACCCGTTTTGGGCATGGCGGTACACTTGGCATCGTTAGAGCTATTTGAAGCAGCCGGTATGGAGCGCATCGGACAAAAAAGAGATATACTCACCAGTTATTTATCTTATGTGGTTAATGAAATATCCTCGAATACGCCCGGTTCAGAACGTTTCGAAATCATAACTCCTTCAGACCCTAAAAAACGAGGTGCACAGCTTTCAATTAAAGCTACGGGAAAGGGTAGAGCCTTATTTGATTCACTTACTGCCCTTGGCGTTACGGCAGATTGGAGGGAACCGAATGTGATCCGAGTGGCACCAGCGCCACTATACAATAGTTTTGAAGATTGCTATTGGTTCGGTCAACACCTCAAGTTAGCGCTTCAGGGATAAGCAATACTGTTCAACTGCTTTTGGGAAAAACTGATGTTCTAACTGCTGAACCTTCGCCTCAATCGTGGCGGGGGTATCCTCGGGATGCACAGCACAGTCGTGCTGTACTATAATTTCACCTTCATCATAGTGTTCGTTTACTAAGTGAACGGTAATTCCTGTGTTGGATTCTTTATTCGCATACACAGCCTCGTGCACGCGTCGACCATACATTCCTGCACCGCCGTATTTAGGCAACAAGGAGGGGTGGATGTTAATAATTCGATGAGGAAATGTAGCGATAAATGCGGGGCTTATTTTCTTAAGGAATCCAGCTAAAACAACCACCTCACACCCGATTTTATTCAATATAGGTAGGATTCGCGCTTCCTCCCACGGGGAACACTCCGTGTAAAACAATTGATTTTCAGTGCAGTAGGAGGCCAGTTCCTGGTTTTGCTTGGAGCTAATCATTCCGCACACCCTCACGTGCTGATTCTTTTTGAAATAATTAACTAAATTTCGAGCATTGGAGCCTTTTCCAGAGATTAAAATAACGAGCTTAATGGGTTCTTTCACGGCACAAAAATAAGGAAAGGCTTGTGTAATAATAGTTATCCCATGAATTTCGTTGATAAATAATCGGGAATAATTTTGATATTTACGAGTTTGTTTTTTTCTTTGCAGGCTTAAAACCTTTAAAATAAAATAAGATGTCTGATATCAGAAGTAAAGTGATTGCAATCATTGTAGACAAATTAAATGTTGAAGAAACTGAAGTAACGGATGGAGCAAGCTTCACCAACGACTTAGGTGCCGACTCTTTGGATACTGTAGAATTAATTATGGAATTTGAAAAACAATTTGGTATTTCTATTCCAGACGATCAAGCGGAAACTATCCAAACTGTTGGAGATGCGGTTTCTTACATTGAAAGCAACGCGAAGTAATATAACTCAACTTCCAACCCTTTAAGGATTACAGCATGCAATTAAAGCGAGTCGTTGTAACCGGTCTTGGTGCGCTTACGCCCATCGGTAATACTGTTTCAGAATATTGGAATAATTTGTTGGCCGGTAAAAGTGGGGCAGCGCCAATTAAACAATTTGATGCGTCCTTGTTCAAAACGCAATTTGCCTGTGAGGTGAAAGGTTTCGATGTGGAGCAATTCATTGATAAAAAAGAGGCCCGAAAAATGGACCAATTTACCCAGTATGCAATGGTTTCTGTCATGGAAGCCGTCGATCATTCTGGATTAATTGAATCTAACCCCAATTTAGATCGCATTGGGGTGGTTTGGGGTTCTGGTGTTGGTGGGCTCAAAACGTTTCAAGACGAATCGAAAGCATTCTTTGAGGGCGATGGAACACCGCGATTCAATCCGTTTTTCATTCCAAAAATGATTGCAGATATTGCCGCGGGTCAGATTTCCATTAAATACGGCTTTCGTGGTCCAAACTACGTAACGGTATCTGCCTGTGCATCTTCAAACAACGCGATTATTGATGCATTCAATTTAATCCGTCTTGGAAAAGCAGATGCGATTATAACCGGTGGTTCTGAAGCGGCTGTCAACGAAATGGGTATGGGTGGATTCAACGCATTAAAAGCCTTGTCCACGCGCAACGACGATCCTGAAACAGCTTCACGTCCCTTCGATTTAGATCGAGATGGGTTTGTGTTGGGTGAAGGAGCCGGCGCACTTATCTTGGAAGAATATGATCACGCAATCAAACGCGGGGCAACGATTTATGCGGAAGTAGTGGGTGGTGGAATGTCTGGTGATGCATATCATATGACCGCTCCACATCCAGAAGGAATTGGTGCAAGAAACACCATGATCGCTGCATTAGAAGATGCGGAGATTGGTTCTGACCAAATAGACTATATTAACGTTCATGGAACATCCACTCCATTAGGTGATATCGCTGAAGTAAAAGCGATTCAAGCCGTGTTTGGCCCCCATGCATACGACTTAAATATTTCTTCTACCAAATCAATGACGGGTCACTTGTTGGGAGCCGCTGGTGCGATTGAAGCTATTGCTTGTGTATTGGCTGTTAAAAATGACATCGTTCCACCAACGATTAATCATTTTACGGACGACCCAGAGATAGATCCTAAATTGAATTTTACCTTTAACAAGGCGCAAAAACGCACCATAAATTATGCGATATCCAACACCTTTGGGTTTGGTGGACACAACACCAGTGTTGTAGTTAAAAAATTCACGGCATAATTGGCGGTTAAACTCGGATTTCTTTCCACGAAAAAATCTCCAGAAGAACTCTTTCTGATAAAGTTTATTATAAATCATTTTGGATATAGACCGTCAGTGCTTACGCACTTTAAGCTGGCTATATCACATCGTTCAGGAGATATTAAAGAAGATATCGAATCCAATGAACGCTTAGAGTTTTTAGGTGACGCAATACTTGATGCCGTGGTTGCGGAGTATTTGTTTAAGAAATTTCCAGGAAACGATGAGGGGTATTTAACCAAGTTAAAGTCTAAGGTGGTTAATAGAAAAACCCTTGCTTACATTGGAGAAAAAATGCAGATTCGAGCCGTATTGAATTACAACCAATCTCGAAACCTAAACATTTCATCGCTGGAAGGAAATGCATTTGAAGCCATAATTGGCGCGATTTATTTAGACGGCGGATTCGAAGCCGCGAAGAAAAGCCTGCAAAATCATGTGCTTAGAAAGTTTGTTGATTTAAATAAGCTTTTAGAAGAGGAAATTGATTTCAAATCTCGGTTAATTATTTGGTGCCAAAAAAAGCGCATGAAAATCGATTTCATTGTAATTGACGAGCAGCACATTCATGGGGCTTGGGAATATGAGGTTGCGATCCAAATCAATAAACGCGATTTTGGACGGGGTAAGGCGAGCTCTAAAAAGCAAGCGGAGCAAGTGGCGGCAAGGCAAACCTTAGAATTAATCGGAGAAATTTAATTGGAATTCTTTTTTTTTGTTTCTTTGTAAAAAATTACGAGTATGTGGACAGATTTTGTATATCAACTTGGAGACTTATTTCAATGGGCCTTTGGATTTTTTGAGTTCATTCAGAACTATTTCAACAACCTACTTATCGTACTCGGGTTTTTTGGGTTTGGATATTGGATGAACGTTCAAAACAAATTAAGCAAGAAGGCAAATGTACCGGTAGAGTCTTCGGAAAATACAGGTTGGTATAAAGACGAGAACAAACAATTGAAATAAAAATCAATTCTTTAATACATTAAAAAGGGAAGCATTTGCTTCCCTTTTTTTATGACATTTAATGGCGTGTGTTATTTTTTGTCGCTGGTTACAGCAGCTTTAATCAACTCGCGGTTCATTCGAGCAATATTCTCAATAGAGATTCCTTTAGGACATTCTACTTCGCAAGCTCCTGTATTCGTACAATTTCCAAATCCTTCTTCATCCATTTGGCGCACCATGTTTAACACCCGCTCACGGCCTTCAACCTTCCCTTGCGGTAAGAGCGCGTATTGAGATACTTTAGCCCCCACAAAAAGCATCGCAGAGCCGTTTTTACAGCTTGCTACACAAGCACCACACCCAATGCATGCAGCGGCCTCAAATGCCTTGTCAGCGTCGTCTTTTGGAACCGGAATAGCATTCGCATCCATGGTTCTTCCAGAAGTGTTCACTGAAACAAATCCTCCCGCCTGCTGAATGCGATCAAACGCAGAGCGATCTACCACTAAATCTTTAATAATTGGAAAGGCTTTCGATCTCCATGGTTCTACATAAATGGTATCCCCGTCGTTGAATTTACGCATGTGTAATTGACAGGTAGTGGTTCCCGTATCTGGTCCATGTGCACGGCCATTAATATACAGGGAACACATCCCGCAAATTCCTTCACGGCAATCGTGATCAAAAGCTACCGGCGATTCGTTGCTGTTTATAAGTTGCTCGTTTAATTGGTCAAGCATTTCCAAAAACGAACTATCTGTAGACACCTGGTCCAGTTTATACGTTTCAAGGCTTCCTTTGGCTTGGCTATTCTTTTGACGCCAAATTTTAAGGGTAATATTGATAAATTTAGTTGCCATAAGTCGTTTCTTTATTTGTAGTTTCTCGCTGCAATTTTAATGAACTCGTATTTTAATTCTTCTTTGTGTAGGGTTGCTTGTTTTGCATCAGGACCTTGGTATTCCCAGGCGGCTACCATTTTGAAGTTATCATCATCTCGCAACGTTTCTCCTTCTGCATCTTGATATTCTTCTCGGAAATGCCCCCCGCAGGATTCATTACGGTTTAAGGCATCAACCGCCATAAGTTGTCCTAATTCCAAGAAATCTGCCACACGAAGCGCTTTTTCCAATTCGGTATTCATTTCATTGGCATCGCCAGGAACAAAAACATCCGCATAAAAGGCTTCCCGTAGGGCTTTGATTTCCTCTATCGCTTCCTTTAAACCGGCTTCACTGCGGCCCATCCCTACCTTATTCCACATGATTAACCCTAACTTCTTGTGGAAATAGTCAACGGATTTAGTTCCCTTGTTGTTCAAGAACATTTGGATCCGATCGGTAACGTCACGTTCCGCCGCTTCGAATTCAGGCGCATCCGTGGAAATGGTTCCGGTTCGAATATCCTCTGCCAAGTAATTTGAAAGGGTATATGGCAGTACAAAGTATCCATCGGCTAATCCTTGCATTAATGCGGAGGCGCCCAAACGGTTCGCTCCGTGGTCAGAGAAATTCGCTTCACCAGTAACAAAACAACCAGGGATTGTGCTTTGAAGGTTATAATCAACCCATACTCCCCCCATGGTGTAGTGAACCGCCGGATAAATTTTCATTGGTGTTTCGTACGGATTTTCATCGGTGATTTTCTCATACATCTGAAATAAGTTCCCGTACTTCTCTTCAATCCATTTTTTACCCATCGCAAGAATCGTTTCTTCGGACGGATTGTGATCTCCTTTTGCATAGGCGGCTTGTTTTCCCTTGCTTCTGATTTCAGAAGAGAAATCCAAATAAACGCCCTCATTGGTGTCATTTGCTTCAATACCAAACCCTTCGTCGCAGCGCTCCTTTGCTGCTCTTGATGCCACGTCTCGCGGCACTAAGTTACCAAAGGCTGGGTATCTGCGCTCTAAGAAATAATCCCGGTCTTCTTCTGCAATTTGAGTTGGCTTTAAACGGCCTTCTCGGATAGCTTCGGCGTCTTCTTTTTTAGCTGGAACCCAAATGCGTCCGGAGTTTCTTAAAGACTCAGACATTAAGGTTAATTTAGACTGGTTGGTTCCGTGCACTGGAATACAGGTAGGGTGAATCTGAACAAAACACGGATTGGCAAAATATGCCCCTCTCTTGTGCACCTTCCATGCAGCAGATACATTGCTTCCCATCGCGTTGGTTGATAGGAAATAAACGTTTCCGTATCCTCCAGAGGCAATTACCACGGCGTGTGCGCTGTGTCGTTCGATTTCTCCAGTTACTAGGTTTCTGGCGATAATTCCTCGTGCTTTTCCGTCAACCACCACTAAATCTAACATTTCGTGACGGTGGTACATTTTTACCCGACCCAATCCAATTTGACGCGACAAGGCAGAATAAGCACCTAATAAAAGCTGTTGTCCGGTTTGACCCGCCGCATAAAAGGTACGTTGAACCTGGGTCCCACCAAAAGAACGGTTATCCAATAAGCCTCCGTATTCTCGAGCGAACGGAACACCTTGGGCAACGCATTGATCAATAATGTTTCCAGAAACCTCGGCTAAGCGGTGCACATTGGCTTCACGCGCACGGTAGTCGCCTCCTTTAATGGTGTCATAAAACAAGCGATACACAGAATCGCCATCATTTTGGTAGTTTTTAGCGGCATTAATTCCACCTTGTGCTGCGATGGAGTGCGCTCTACGTGGAGAATCTTGAAAGCAGAATGCCTTTACATTGTAGCCCATTTCACCAAGTGAAGCAGCGGCAGAGGCTCCCGCCAATCCTGTTCCAACAACAATCACATCGATTTTTGGCCGGTTATTTGGCGCCACTAATTTCATGTGGTTTTTATGGTTGGTCCACTTTTCTGATAATGGTCCTTCCGGTATTTTAGCGTCTAATGTTGACATCGGTATATGATTAAATCGTTATTTCAAATAAATTAAGATGGTAATCAAGGCAAATAAGCCAGGTACCGCCAAAGCAAACAGTTTTCCTGCTCCATGGATAAGTGGAGTGTAGCGCTTGTGGTTCAATCCCAAGGACTGAAATCCGGAGGCAAACCCGTGCCACAAGTGAAAGGCAAGTACCGCCATAGAGACCACATATAATAATAAATACGCAAGTGCCATGTCGTTTTTCTTCGGATTGAAGAAGTCCATTACAACGGTGTGTAAGTCCTTATAGCCATCTGCAATTTTAACATTGAAGTTTGCCATGAAAAGCTCCGTATTGTTTTTAACCACGATTTCATCGCTTTTTGGAATTAACTGTAAATTATGGGTGTAATACATTTCCTGTTCTTGTGTTTGGCCCATTTGGTCTTTCGCAGAGATGATATATGTATGCAAAGGAATGTCTTCTTTAATTTTAGCCCTCCACCAAAAGTTAGCCATGTGTGTAACAATAAACACCAAAATAATGGTTCCTAAAATAGCCATGTAGCGAGAAGGCAGGGAACTGTTTGCCCCAGGCTTACTGTACGCATAGCCTTGAGGCCGAGCTTTTTTGTTTTGGTAGGTTAAGTAGAAGCCTTGAACCGCATGAAAAATAATTGAAAAGTACGTGACATAGGAAAGCACCTTAATGAAGGGATTGTGTCCCATGAAATAGGCATATTCATTGAAGGCTCTTCGGCCTTCTTCTCCGGTTTTGAGAATAAGTTGCATGTTTCCTGCGAGGTGACCCACAAGGAAGGTGCACAGAAAAAGTCCCGTTAGGGCCATCCAAACTTTCTTGATGATGGATGATGAAAAAGCTGATCGTACAGACATAGTTAATTAAATTATCAGGTGCAAAGTTAAGGTATAGAACAATCGAATGAAAA
>Ga0315899_10000376_pt1 | contig 54397 bp, 40 predicted proteins | sample LakEriMetagenome_2_FD_203518 | JGI IMG/M metagenome (GOLD analysis project Ga0315899, IMG submission 203518) | Freshwater fungal communities from buoy surface, Lake Erie, Ohio, United States - Buoy 4 MA112 | ecosystem: Environmental > Aquatic > Freshwater > Lake | place: USA: Lake Erie, Ohio... | reverse complement strand
GCATGCCAATCCTGTTTCTGTAGATAGTTTAGTTAAAGACAAGCTACTAGATTCCTTTATTTCCAAACCATGGGATGAAGAAGTGCTGTTTAATGCGGTTCGCCCAATCATAGAAAACATTCCATAATTTCGATGAAAACGATATTGGTATTAGGGGCAGGCTTGTCGGCTTCTTCCTTACTTCGCTATCTTTCTGAGCGCCTAGTATCGGAACATTGGATGCTTAAAATAGGGAATTCGGATCTTGAACCCCTAAAGTCTAAGTACGGTTCAAACGAACGAATTCAATTGTTTAAATTAGATGCAAGTGATGCAGACCAGCGTAGAGCCGTCATTGCTCATGCGGATTTAGTGATTTCCATGCTGCCCGCAAAATTTCATCCAGAGGTAGCGCGTGACTGTATTGATTTACGCACCGATTTAATCACGCCAAGTTATGTCTCCCCCGTAATGAAAGCACTCCACGATGAGGCTGCATTAAAAGGAGTAACTATTTTAAATGAAACCGGTGTTGACCCCGGTATCGATCACATGAGCGCCATGAAGATTATGGATGAAAAACGCGAAGATGGCGCAACCTTAAAAGTGTTTAAATCCTTTTGTGGAGGACTTATTGCCCCAGAATCTGACGATAATTCGTGGCACTATAAATTCACCTGGAATCCAAGAAATGTCATTGTTGCTGGACAAGGTGGCGTAGCCGCATTCCGACAAAACAAGGAACTTAAGTATATTCCATACTCCCAGCTTTTTAAGCGAACTGAACGCTTTGAAATTGATGGATACGGATCATTTGATGGCTATGCAAACAGAGATTCCCTAAAGTATATTGACATTTACAACATCGATGAGGTTGAAACCCTTTATCGTGGAACGCTTCGTAAACCCGATTTTTGTCAGGGATGGGATGTGTTAATCGAACTCGGACTTACGGATGACAGCTATGTTCTTGAGAACAGTCGCTTGTTAAGTCCCCGTCAATTACTAAATGCGTTTTTACCCTATCACATCGTTGATAGCGTTGAAGTTAAATTAAAGAAGTTCTTGAGACCGGAACGCGAACACCTGTTTGTTTTGTTTCAAGAAATTGGGTTCTTTAATGGAGATGTGTTATTGTTTGAGCAAGATGCAAGCCCAGCTTCTTTATTGCAAACCTTGCTTCAAGGTGCTTGGAAATTAAAATCAAGCGATAAGGATATGCTCGTAATGCTGCATGAATTTGAATTTGAACACCCCAAGGGCCGAACCAAAATCACGTCGTCAATGGTGGCGCTTGGTGAAGATAATGTATTTACCGCCATGTCAAATACCGTGGGGTTGCCCATCGGAATAATCGCTAAACTCATGTTAAATGGATATTCCAATCCAGGGGTTCACATTCCTGTCCAAAAAGAAATATATTTGCCAGTCTTGAAAGAATTAGAAGAATTTGGGATTAAATTTACCGATACAATAACAGAAATTAATTAAACCATGGATCAACAAGAAAACCAAATGAATATAGAATTGTCAGAAGATATTGCCCTAGGGGTGTATTCCAACCTGGCGGTAATTACACATTCTCCGGCAGAGGTAGTTTGTGATTTCATTCAAATGATGCCTGGCATGCCGAAAGGCAAGGTTAGATCCAGGGTATTAATGACCCCGCAAAATGCAAAACGATTTTTAAATGCATTAGCAGATAACATAGAGAAATACGAGCAGAATTTTGGTGTAATCGAGGAGCCTCAAGCTGGAATGCCTCCCATGAATTTTGGTACGCCGAATACCATGGCATAATGCTCAGCATTTGCATTCCAGCCTATCACTGTAATGTAGATGCCTTACTCATTGCATTACAAAATCAGCTAGAATCCGTTTCGGGTGAAGTTGAAATTGTTGTTTGCGACGATTGTTCCCCTTCTCCAATTGTAACCAATCCTTCCGAATTCCCTGAAGTACGGTTTATTCGGAATTCAAAAAATCTTGGCAGAGCAAGTACCAGAAACGTATTGGTTCAGGTGGCGCAAGGTCAAGCTATCTTATTCTTAGACGGGGATTCAGAAGTTATTTCATCGCACTTTATTTCGAATTGGTTAGAAATTGCACATAATGATGCCGTTAGTGTATCGTATGGTGGAAGTGTATATCAAATCGAGCAACCCCCTGCTTCCCATTTTTTGCGATGGAAAGTCAGTACAATCCGAGAAAGTAAAACCATAGAAGAACGCAACCGCAATGGGGGAGGATTCAAAACCAACAATGTGCTTATTCGTAAGTCAGTATTTGAAAAGGTCTCGTTTAATGAGCAGTTGTCTGGCTATGGGCATGAAGACACCTTATTTGGGTTTGAGTTGCGTATGAATGGCTTTCATACCCATCACCTAGACAATCCCGTAAGAAATGCAGTCCTAGATACGAATGAGGCTTTTTTAGCAAAGTCCGAGGAGGCTATTCTTAACCTTTGTAAGTGTATTGACTATGCGTCGAACCGAAAGGCATTTATCGCCCACGTTCGCTTACTGAGCGTTCACGCTACATTGAAAAAATATGGTTTATTGGGATTGCTGAGGTTGACTGCTTTTATTGGTGTTCCCGTTCTTTTAAACCGACTTAAAGCGGGACGTTCGTTGGGAATTATTTTTGGATTTGATTTTTATAAGTTATACCTGCTGGATCAGCTACTGCGTGAGAAAAATCATAAGTCTTGAAGGATGGCTTCGAGTGCCTTTTTTTCAAGGTCCCAATGCTCTGTTTCGGAAGCTTTCTTAGCGTTTCTTTGGTGTGTAGCAAGTAGTGCTGGATGTTTTTGATAGAAAGCAATCGCCCAACGAATTGATTCAGGAGAAATTTGCTTCATCAGATACCCGCATTCATAGGTAGATACTAATCCTGAAATTTCAGGTTGAGGACCGCTTATGACAGCAATTCCCGCCTGAAAATAGTCGAAAATTTTATTGGGTAGCGCGTAATAAAAATTCAAACAGGGATCCGCATCGTAGGCAAGCCCAATGGCGGCCATTTGTGTGAATTGCATCATTTCTAGATAGGGAACACGCGCAATAAAGTGAACCTTTGATTGGATTCCAAGGGCTATTGTTTTTTGTTTCGCCTCGTCAATAGCATCACCACCACCTATTACTAATAAGCTCACATCGCTTAATCCGCTTATGGCTTCAATCGTTTCATTTAAGCCTCTTCCTTTGTTAATCCCTGATCCCTGAATTACCACCACAAGGTCGCTTTCGGGAATACCTATTTGGTTTTTTGAATGAGCGGGGGCTAGATCAACCCGTTTAGGAACATTACGGACTACCTTTGGATTGATTCCGTATTTTTCATGAAAGATTCCAGCTAATGATTGATTTACCGTGATAAATATGTTCGCCTTTACTGCAAGGTATTTTTCAATGAACTTCCAGATTGACTTTTTTATGGGAGCCTTACTAAGTTCCGGTACTTCTGTAAATAGTTCATGAGAATCCACTACAAACATATGGCGCCGAAGTTTGCTAACTAAGAAACACGGTAACACGGTATCCAGGTCATTTGCCCAAATTATATCTGCTTTTTTAAATAGTAAGAAGAAGAAAAGCCAGCATTGATAACTCAGGTAGAAAAGAGGCCCTTTTAAAAATGGGAGTTTCACCCTATGAACAGGGTAGGGAAGTACTGGCATGGGGGGGCTCCACGGAAGTATTCTACCAATTAAATGTACCCTAAATCCCATCTGATGCATGAGCTCACAATGGCGTAATATCCGATTATCAGTGGCTAAATCTGAGGTAACACAAACAAGAATTGTCTTCATAATGGTGAGGGTAAAGGTATAAAACGGAACGCAAACTCATTGGAAAGTGAATAAAACTCAAAAAAATGATGAAAAATTTTTTCAATAAAAAAAAGCTTTGTACATTTGCAATCCGAATTTTAACGGGAATGTTCTTTATTTCGTGATTACCAATAATTGCCGATGTAGCTCAGTTGGCCAGAGCAGCTGATTTGTAATCAGCTGGTCGGGGGTTCGAATCCCTCCATCGGCTCGAAATTGTTGGGGAGATACTCAAGCGGCCAACGAGGACAGACTGTAAATCTGTTGGTTCATACCTTCGCAGGTTCGAATCCTGCTCTCCCCACAAGAAACTGCAAATTATAAGCGGGAGTAGCTCAGTTGGTAGAGCGTCAGCCTTCCAAGCTGAATGTCGCGAGTTCGACCCTCGTCTCCCGCTCAACTGCGTGCCGGTGTAGCTCAGGGGTAGAGCGCTTCCTTGGTAAGGAAGAGGTCACGAGTTCAAATCTCGTCATTGGCTCAATGAAAAAGATTGATTCTTATTTGAGGAATCATGTTAAAACAGAGTATTAACTAGTAATAAATAAAGTAAAAATGGCTAAGGAAAATTTCGATCGTTCGAAACCACACGTGAACATTGGAACCATTGGACACGTTGACCACGGTAAAACTACGCTTACTGCTGCTATTTCCAGCGTATTAGCGTCTAAAGGTCTTGCGCAGATGCGCGACTTCTCTTCAATTGACAACGCTCCTGAAGAGAAAGAAAGAGGTATCACCATTAACACCTCACACATTGAGTATGAAACAGCAAACCGTCACTACGCGCACGTTGACTGTCCAGGTCACGCGGATTACGTAAAGAACATGGTTACTGGTGCTGCTCAGATGGATGGTGCTATTTTGGTAGTTGCTGCAACTGATGGTCCGATGCCTCAAACACGTGAGCACATCCTTCTTGGTCGTCAAGTAGGTGTTCCTGCGATGGTTGTTTTCATGAACAAAGTAGACATGGTTGATGACGAAGAACTTCTTGAGTTAGTTGAGATGGAAATTCGTGAATTACTTTCTTTCTATAAATATGATGGTGACAATGCACCGGTAATCAAAGGTTCTGCACTTGGTGCATTGAACGGAGAGCCGAAATGGGTTGCTACTGTTGAGGAATTGATGGATGCAGTTGATTCTTACATTCAATTACCTCCACGTGATGTTGATAAGCCGTTCTTGATGCCAATTGAAGACGTATTTACGATTACTGGTCGTGGTACAGTTGCTACTGGTCGTATCGAAACAGGTGTAATCAACTCTGGTGAGTCAGTTGATATCTTAGGAATGGGTGATGCGAAACTTACTTCTACTGTAACAGGTGTTGAGATGTTCCGTAAGATCCTTGACCGTGGTGAAGCTGGTGATAACGTTGGATTATTACTTCGTGGTATTGAGAAATCTCAAATCAAACGAGGAATGGTTATCTGTAAGCCAGGTTCTACGAAACCACACCAAGATTTCAAAGCTGAGATCTATGTATTGAAAAAAGAAGAAGGTGGACGTCACACGCCGTTCCATAACAAATACCGTCCTCAGTTCTATTTCCGTACCACAGACGTAACAGGTGAAATTAGCCTTACGGATGGTCGTGAAATGGTTATGCCTGGTGATAACGTATCAATTAATGTTAAGTTGATCGTACCAGTAGCTATGGATAAAGGTCTTCGTTTCGCGATTCGTGAAGGAGGTCGTACCGTAGGTGCGGGTCAGGTAACTGAGATCATTGGATAATTATTTGAGTTATTAATATGTTTTAAAAGGGGAGTGGATTCTACTCCCCTTTTTAAACGGGTGTAGCTCAGCTGGTAGAGTAGTGGTCTCCAAAACCATTGGTCGTGGGTTCGAATCCTACCGCCCGTGCAAATAAATTTAAACACTGTGTTTCAAAAAGTTAGAACCTATTTTCTTGAGACGTATTCCGAAATGGTACATAATGTAACGTGGCCAACCTGGAAGGAACTTCAAAACAATACAATCATTGTTCTTATATCGGTGATTCTTTTCTCGGCGGTCATTTTCGGAATGGACTTCGCATTTGGAATTACTGGTAAACCAGGCGATGCTTGGAGAGGTTTATTAGGTTTTATCTATTAATTAATCGACGATATACATGTCAGATATTTCCAAAAGATGGTACGTGGTTCGCGCAGTGAGCGGAAAGGAGAAGAAAGTGAAAGAACTTCTTGAGTTGGAGATTTCACGTCATAAATTAAATGATTACGTAGCCCAAGTTTTAATACCAACAGAGAAAGTTTTTCAAATTCGCAACGGTAAAAAAGTGAATAAAGAGAAAGCTTATCTTCCTGGATATGTACTTATTGAGGCAGCGTTGATTGGTGAAGTACCTCACGTTATTAAAGGCATTCCAAATGTAATTGGATTTTTAGGTTCTGAGAAAGGAGGAGCTCCGGTTCCGATGAGACTTTCTGAGGTGAATCGAATTTTAGGTAAAGTTGATGAGTTAGCTGAGAACGAAGAAGAAGTTAGAATTCCTTTCGTTGTTGGTGAGAATGTTAAAGTAATAGACGGGCCATTTAATAATTTCAGTGGTGTAGTTGATGAAATCAATGAAGATAAGAAGAAGCTGAAAGTAATGGTTAAAATATTTGGTAGAAAAAACTTGCTAGAGCTAAGCTACATGCAGGTTGAAAAAGAGGTTTAATTGTGTATTAACCGTAGGAGTAAGGAAAACGAACAAAGCTTCCCGTGAGTACTTATGTTTGACTACATAAATTGTGAATAAATGGCTAAAGAAGTAGCAGCTTTGATTAAATTGCAAATCAAAGGCGGTGCGGCGAATCCTTCGCCCCCAATCGGTCCGGCACTAGGTGCCAAAGGGGTAAATATCATGGAGTTTTGTAAGCAGTTTAATGCCCGAACTCAAGATAAGCCCGGAAAAGTGGTTCCAGTGGTAATCACTGTATATGCAGATAAGTCATTCGAATTCGTGTTAAAAACAGCACCTGCAGCTGTGCAAATCGTTGAACAAACAAAAATTAAGAAGGGTTCTGCTGAACCGAATAAATCCAAAGTGGGAACTATCTCATGGGATCAAATTCGTACCATCGCAGAAGATAAACTTCCTGATTTGAACTGTTTTACGGTTGACTCAGCAATGTCAATGGTGGCTGGTACAGCACGAAGTATGGGTGTAGTTGTAAAAGGAGGATCTGCTCCAAAAACTAAATAAATCAAGAAGACATGAAAAGAATTTCGAAAAAGAGAAAGGAAGTTTTGTCTAAAGTTGATTTAGGCAAAGCATACTCACTAGTAGAAGCTTGCGAATTAGTAAAAGCAATCTCTACAACTAAATTTGATGCATCAGTGGATATCGCAGTGCGTTTAGGCGTTGATCCTAGAAAGGCTAACCAAATGGTTCGTGGTACAGTAGCACTTCCACACGGAACTGGTAAAGACATGCGCGTTCTCGTGTTGTGTACACCAGATAAAGAAGCGGAAGCAAAAGCTGCAGGTGCAGATCACGTTGGGTTAGACGACTACATCGCTAAAATTAAGGGCGGTTGGACCGATGTTGATGTAATTATCACGATGCCATCTGTTATGGGTAAAGTAGGAGCACTCGGACGAATTTTAGGTCCAAGGGGTTTAATGCCGAATCCCAAAACAGGTACTGTAACACTAGATGTAGCAAAAGCGGTAGCAGAAGTAAAAGCCGGTAAAATCGACTTTAAAGTTGACAAATACGGAATTATACACTCTGCAGTTGGTAAAGTAAGTTTTAATGGTTCAATGTTGAAAGAAAACGCGAACGAATTAATTCAAGCACTTATCAAATTGAAACCGTCTGCTGCAAAAGGTACCTACATTAAAAGCATAGCGCTAAGCTCTACCATGAGCGCCGGAATTCAAATCGATACCAAATCAGTAACTGCTTAATATTTTTAACATGAACAGAGAAGAAAAAGCACAATACATTGACGATTTGGCCGCTGAATTGTCCGCTGCAACTATCCTTTATTTAACAGACACCGCTGACTTAACAGTTGAGACTGTAAACAACCTAAGAAGAAGATGTTTTCAATCAAACATTTCTTTAAAGGTCGTTAAAAACACCTTGTTGAAAAAAGCAATGGATCGTGTGGAAGGTAAGAATTATGGGGAATTAACAACCTTATTGAAAGGTTCTACCTCCATCATGATTAGCCAAGAAGCAAACGCTCCAGCGCGCTTGATTCAAGAATTTCGTAAGAAAAACCAAAAACCTATCCTTAAAGGTGCTTACATTGAAGAAGCAATCTTTGTTGGGGATAACCAATTGGTAACGCTTGAGTCCATGAAATCTAAAGAAGAATTGATTGGAGAAATTGTTGGATTACTTCAAAGTCCTGCTAAGAATGTGTTGTCTGGCCTTAAAGGTGCAGGCGGTAAAATCGCGGGTATTTTAAAAACCCTCGAAGAAAGATAGTTTATTAACCTTATTTAAAAACAAATAAAATGGCTGAATTAAAGCAAATCGCAGAAACCCTAGTTAACCTTACTGTTAAAGAAGTAAATGAGTTAGCTGCAATCCTTAAAGAAGAATACGGAATCGAACCAGCTGCTGCTGCGCCAGTAATGATGGCAGGTGGTGGAGGCGGTGCCGAAGCTGCTGCTGTTGAGGAACAAACAGAATTTAATGTTATCCTTAAAGCAAGCGGTCCGAACAAACTTGCTGTAGTTAAACTTGTAAAAGAACTTACAGGAAACGGATTGAAAGAGTCTAAAGACTTAGTTGATGGAGCTCCTGCTACCTTGAAAGAAGCAGTTTCTAAAGACGAAGCGGAAGGCCTTAAAAAGTCTCTTGAAGAGGCTGGTGCCGAAGTTGAGATTAAGTAATTTCAGACGGAATTCACAGGACAGGCAACCGATTTTTCGGGTGCCTTGTCCTGTTTTTGTAAAGTGCATTTTCTAAATTTTATAAATTAATAGCCTTGGCAACAAAAAATAATTCAACCCGAATTAATTTTGCCTCCAGTAAAAATACCTTTGAGTATCCCGACTTTTTGGAGGTTCAATTGAAATCGTTTCAAGAATTCTTTCAGCTTGAAACAACACCTGAAAACAGAGAAAGCGAAGGCCTTTTCAAAGTTTTCGCAGAAAATTTCCCAATTACCGACACACGAAATCAATTCGTACTCGAGTTTTTGGATTATTTCATCGATCCCCCAAGGTATTCGATCGAAGAGTGTATCGAACGTGGATTAACTTACAGCGTTCCACTCAAAGCTAAATTGAAATTATATTGTACCGACCCCGAGCATGAGGATTTCGAAACCATCGTGCAGGACGTGTATTTAGGTACAATTCCGTATATGACCCCAAAAGGTTCTTTTGTAGTGAATGGCGCAGAACGTGTAATCGTTTCTCAGTTACACCGTTCACCTGGCGTGTTCTTCGGACAATCACGTCACGCCAATGGAACTAAATTGTACTCTGCTCGAATTATCCCATTCAAAGGTTCTTGGATGGAATTCGCTACAGATATCAATAGCATCATGTATGCTTACATTGACCGTAAGAAAAAATTACCGCTAACTACCTTGTTCCGCGCAATGGGGTATGAAACAGACCGCGATATTCTTGAGATTTTTGGTCTAGCGGATGAAGTGAAAATCACGAAAGCTGGAATGAAAAAATTAGTAGGTCGTAGACTTGCTGCACGTGTTCTAAAAACGTGGATTGAAGATTTCGTTGATGAAGATACGGGCGAAGTGGTTTCTATCGAACGTAATGAGGTAATTCTTGAGCGTGAATTGGAAATTAAAGAGGAACATTTAGATGATATCCTAGATTCAGGTGCGAAGTCATTAATCCTTCACAAGGAGAATGCAAACGCAATTGACTATACCATCATTTACAATACACTTCAAAAAGATCCAACGAACTCTGAAAAAGAAGCAATAGAATATATCTATCGTCAGTTACGTAATGCAGATGCTCCGGATTTTGAAACAGCAAAAGGTGTATTTGAAAAATTATTCTTCTCTGACACACGCTATGATTTAGGTGAAGTTGGTCGTTACCGAATTAACAAAAAGTTGAAAATCGGTGCGGATGAAACGTCTCGTGTATTAACGAAGCAAGACATTATCGAAATCGTTAAATATTTAATTGAGTTGATTAACTCGAAAGCAGATGTTGATGATATCGATCACCTTTCAAATCGTCGCGTACGAACTGTTGGCGAGCAATTATATTCTCAATTCGGTGTTGGTTTAGCGCGTATGGCGCGTACCATCCGTGAGCGAATGAATGTTCGTGATAATGAGGTATTTACACCAATCGATTTGATTAACGCTAAAACCTTGAGTTCTGTAATTAACTCGTTCTTTGGTACGAATCAGCTTTCTCAGTTTATGGATCAAACGAATCCATTAGCCGAGGTAACCCACAAACGTCGTCTTTCAGCCCTCGGACCAGGCGGTTTATCAAGAGAGCGTGCAGGATTTGAGGTACGTGACGTTCACTATACGCACTACGGAAGACTTTGTACCATTGAAACACCGGAAGGACCAAACATTGGTTTGATTTCTTCGCTTTGTGTTTTCGCTAAAGTAAATAAGCTTGGATTCATTGAAACACCTTACCGTAAAATCGATAACGGTAAAATGGTTTTCACTGAAGAACCGATTTATTTGGCTGCTGAAGAAGAAGATGGAAAAATCATTGCACAAGCGAATGCTAAGGTAGATAACAAAGGTAATTTCCTTACAGATACAGTAAAAGCACGATACGAAGGTGACTTCCCTGTGGTTAATCCGAAAGAATTACACCTGATGGATGTTGGAGCAAATCAGATTGCATCGATTGCCGCCTCATCAATTCCATTCTTGGAGCATGATGATGCCAACCGCGCCCTGATGGGATCGAACATGCAACGTCAAGCCGTTCCCTTATTAAAACCACATTCACCGATCGTTGGTACCGGAATCGAAGAGCTTGTTGCTCGTGACTCTCGTGTATTAGTTAATGCAGAAGGTGATGGAGTAGTAGAATATGTTGATGCTAACGAAATCGTTATTCGCTATGACTGGAACGATGAAGATAAATTAGTTTCATTTGATAGTGAGGTTAAACGTTATTCGTTAACGAAATATGCCAAAACGAACCAAAGTACTTGTATGAACCTTAAGCCAATTGTGGCGAAAGGAGACCGCGTATCTAAAGGTCAAGTATTGTGTGAAGGGTATGCTACCGAAAGCGGAGAATTAGCACTCGGACAAAACTTAAAAGTGGCGTTCATGCCATGGAAAGGATATAACTTCGAGGATGCGATTGTGATTTCTGAGAAAATCGTTCGTGACGATATCTTTACCTCTATTCACATTGACGAGTACTCCTTAGAGGTTCGTGATACAAAACGTGGAATGGAAGAGTTAACCTCCGATATTCCGAACGTAAGTGAAGAAGCAACAAAAGATTTAGATGAAAACGGATTAATCCGAATCGGTGCTGAAATTAAAGAAGGAGATATCCTTATCGGAAAAATCACACCAAAAGGAGAAACGGATCCATCACCAGAAGAAAAATTGCTACGTGCAATCTTTGGTGACAAAGCAGGAGATGTAAAAGATGCATCGTTGAAAGCTGGTCCATCACTTCGTGGTACCGTTATTCAAAAGAAATTGTTCTCTCGTGCGGTTAAAGACCGTAAGTCTAAATCACAAGACAAGCCAATTTTGGAAACCTTGGATATGGAATACCAAAAAGAGTACAATGACCTCAAAGAAAAATTAACCGAAAAGTTAATGACCATCTTAGGAGAAAATAAATCTGCAGGTGTATTCAATAACTTTAGAGAAGAGTTAATTAAGAAGGGTACTAAGTTTACAGCGAAAGGCTTAATGACATTAGATTATACCATTATCAATCCGTTAAATTGGACTGCTGATGAAAAAATCAATCAAATGATTAGCCGAGTAATCCATAACTTCAGCATCAAAGCGAATGATTTATTAGGTAACTACAAACGTAAGAAATTCCACATTTCTGTAGGAGATGAATTGCCAGCAGGAATCGTGAAATTAGCGAAAGTGTATGTTGCTAAAAAACGTAAACTTCGTGTTGGGGATAAAATGGCAGGACGTCACGGTAACAAAGGTATCGTTGCGAATATCGTTCGTCAAGAAGATATGCCGTTCCTAGAAGATGGAACGCCAGTTGATATCGTGTTGAACCCACTTGGGGTACCATCACGTATGAACTTGGGTCAGATCTATGAAACGGTATTAGGTTGGGCCGGAGAAAAACTTGGGATTAAGTTTGCTACGCCAATCTTTGACGGTGCACATCCATCGGAAATCGATGAGTGGACAGTTAAAGCAGGGGTTCCGAAGTCAGGTAAAACCTACTTGTACGACGGTGGAACTGGTGAGCGTTTTGATCAACCAGCAACGGTTGGGGTAATTTATATGTTGAAATTATCACACATGGTGGATGATAAAATGCATGCTCGTTCTATCGGACCATACTCGCTTATTACGCAACAGCCTCTTGGTGGTAAAGCTCAGTTTGGAGGTCAGCGTTTTGGAGAGATGGAGGTTTGGGCAATTGAAGCCTTTGGAGCTGCAAATATTCTTCAAGAGTTGTTAACCGTTAAATCCGATGATGTAATGGGTCGTGCTAAAGCGTACGAATCAATCGTTAAAGGAGATAACATTCCTGAACCAGGTATTCCTGAATCATTCAATGTATTATTACATGAATTGAAAGGTCTTTGCCTTAATGTTAGTATGGATTAATTAAAAAATTGTTAAAGCGTACAAAATGGCTTTTAAGAAAGAAACACCAAAAAAACAAAATAGCTTCAATAAAATTACCATCTCATTGGCTTCGCCTGAGTTGATTTTGGAGCAATCTAGTGGAGAAGTCCTTAAACCGGAAACGATTAATTATCGTACCTACAAACCAGAACGCGATGGCTTGTTCTGTGAGCGTATTTTCGGGCCAGTTAAGGATTATGAATGTCATTGTGGAAAATACAAGCGTATTCGATATAAAGGAATTGTTTGTGACCGTTGTGGTGTAGAGGTAACTGAGAAAAAAGTTCGTCGTGAACGTATGGGCCATATCTCCTTAGTTGTTCCTGTAGCACACATCTGGTATTTCCGTTCGTTGCCAAATAAAATTGGTTACTTACTTGGACTTCCAACTAAGAAGCTTGATCAAATCATTTATTACGAGCGTTATGTCGTTATTCAAGCGGGTGTTACCGCTGAAATGGAAGGACTAGGCTTGAAGAAATATGATTTCTTAACGGAAGAAGATTATTTAGATATTATCGATAATCCAGCACTTAAAGACAATCATTTCTTAGATGATACCGATCCGAATAAATTTATCGCAAAGATGGGTGCTGAAGCACTTTATGACTTGTTGAGAGATTTAAATCTGGTTTCCTTATCTAATGAATTGCGTTCAGCAGCGGATGAAGAAACATCGGTTCAACGTAAGAATGAAGCGCTTAAGCGTTTACAAGTTGTTGAGGCAATGAAAGATTCTCAGACACGAATTGACAACCGTCCGGAATGGATGATTGTTAAGGTTGTGCCTGTGATTCCACCAGAATTACGTCCATTAGTTCCACTAGATGGTGGTCGCTTTGCTACCTCGGATTTGAATGACCTTTATCGTCGCGTTATTATTCGTAATAACCGTTTGAAGCGTTTGATCGAAATTAAAGCACCTGAAGTGATTTTACGTAACGAAAAACGTATGCTTCAAGAAGCAGTGGATTCGTTATTTGATAATTCACGTAAATCTAGTGCGGTTAAAACTGAATCGAATCGTGCCCTTAAGTCACTTTCTGACTCTTTGAAAGGTAAGCAAGGTCGATTCCGTCAAAACCTCTTAGGAAAACGTGTAGATTATTCAGCACGTTCCGTAATTGTTGTAGGTCCAGATTTGAAACTACACGAGTGCGGTCTTCCAAAAGACATGGCAGCAGAACTTTACAAACCGTTTATCATTCGTAAAATGATTGAGCGTGGTATTGTGAAAACGGTTAAATCTGCAAAGAAAATTGTAGATCGTAAAGAACCAGTTGTTTGGGATATCCTAGAGAATGTATTGAAAGGTCACCCGGTATTACTTAACCGTGCCCCTACGCTTCACCGTTTAGGTATTCAAGCATTTCAACCAAAATTGATTGAAGGAAAAGCGATTCGTCTTCACCCATTGGTAACTACGGCATTCAACGCGGATTTCGATGGTGACCAAATGGCGGTGCATTTACCCCTAGGGAATGCTGCAATTTTGGAAGCACAGTTGTTAATGCTTGCTTCACACAACATCTTGAATCCTGCGAATGGTGCGCCAATCGCGGTACCATCTCAAGACATGGTTCTTGGACTTTACTACATTACAAAAGGTAAAGTTTCAACGGAAACGGATAAGGTTAAAGGGGAAGGAAAAATATTTTATTCTCCGGAAGAAGTAATCATTGCATACAATGAGCGCCAGTTAGACCTACATGCAACCATTAAGGTTAAAACGTACGATCTGAATGAACAAGGTGAGCCGGTATTAACAATGATTGATACGACGTGTGGACGTGTATTGTTTAATGAAAACGTTCCGCGTGAAGTAGGTTATATTAACGATGTCCTTACGAAAAAGGCCTTACGAGATATTATCGGTGAAGTACTTAAAATTTCTGGTACAAGTCGTACAGCCCAATTCTTGGATGATATCAAAACCTTGGGTTACCATATGGCCTTCAAAGGAGGATTATCCTTTAATTTGGATGATATTATCATTCCGAAGGAAAAAGAAGTATTGGTTGCAAAAGCAGAACAAGAGGTTACCGAGGTTATGGCTAGCTATAACATGGGATTAATCACAAACAATGAGCGTTACAACCAGATTATTGATATCTGGACACATACCAATTCACGTTTGACAGCGACCCTAATGGATCAGCTTAAAACGGACCGTCAAGGATTCAATTCCATCTACATGATGTATGATTCTGGTGCACGGGGTTCTAAAGAGCAGATTCGTCAGCTTTCTGGAATGCGTGGATTGATGGCGAAACCACAGAAATCTGGTGCCTCAGTTCAGGAAATTATTGAAAATCCAATTCTTTCCAACTTTAAAGAAGGATTATCGATTCTTGAGTACTTTATTTCTACCCACGGTGCACGTAAAGGTTTAGCGGATACCGCCCTTAAAACTGCCGATGCGGGTTACTTAACTCGTCGTTTAGTTGATGTTGCCCAGGATGTGGTAATTAATTCAGAAGATTGTGGTACCCTTCGTGGTATTGTAGCTTCTGCATTACGTAAGAATGATGAAGTTGTTGAGCCATTATACGATCGTATTTTAGGAAGAACTTCAGTTCATAATGTATATTATCCAGAATCTGACCGCTTAATTGTAGAAAGTGGTGCATTAATCACAGAAAATGTAGCTAAGGAAATCGAAGCAGCAGGAATTGATGATGTTGAAATTCGTTCTGTATTGACGTGTGAAATGCGTAAAGGAGTTTGTTCAAAATGTTATGGACGAAATCTTGCCACGCACAGACCGGCACAAATTGGTGACGCTGTTGGGGTTATCGCCGCGCAGTCCATCGGTGAGCCAGGTACACAGTTGACCCTTAGAACCTTCCACGTTGGGGGTACCGCTTCGAACATTGCAGATAGCTCTGACATTAAAGCGAAAGTTTCTGGTCGCATCGAATTTGAAGAGTTGCGTACCATTGACCATAAAGGACCTGAAGGAACAGAGAAAACAATTGTTGTTGGTCGTTCAGGTGAAATGAGAATCGTTGATGAGAAAACGGGTATTGTTATTATGAATGCCAATATTCCTTACGGTTCTGATTTAATGGTTGAGGATAAAACTAAAGTGAAGAAAGGAGATGTAATCTGTAAATGGGATCCATACAATGCCTTGATTATTACCGAAGTAAAAGGTAAAGTTAAGTTTGATTTCATGGAAGCAGGTATTACATACCGTGAAGAAATGGATGAGCAAACTGGATATAACCGTAAGGTGATTATCGAGTCTCGTGATAAAAAGAAAAGTCCTGCAATTCATATCGTAGATGCTAAATCTGGTGAAGTATTAAGAGAATATTCTCTTCCAGTAAGCGCCCACTTAAATGTAGATGCAGGTGACTTAGTTGATGCAGGGGTTACCTTGGTGAAAATCCCACGTTCTTCTGGTAAGTCTGGGGATATCACAGGAGGTTTACCGCGTGTAACAGAACTTTTCGAAGCACGTAACCCATCGAACCCTGCCGTTGTTTCAGAAATTGATGGAACTGCTGCATACGGTACGATTAAGCGTGGTAACCGTGAAATCATTATTACATCTAAATTAGGTGAGGTACGTAAATACCTTGTTCCACTTGCGAAGCATATCTTGGTACAGCAGAACGATTTCGTTCGTGCCGGACAACCGCTATCCGATGGTGCAATTACACCGAATGATATCTTAAATATTGAAGGTCCAACTAAAGTTCAAGAGTATATCGTAAATGAGATCCAAGAGGTTTACCGACTTCAAGGGGTGAAAATTAACGATAAGCATTTTGAAGTAATCGTTCGTCAAATGATGCTTAAAGCAGAGATTGTTGATCCAGGAGATACGCGTTTCCTTGAAGGACAATCAATTCATAAAGCAGATATCATGGAAGCGAATGACCAACTTTATGGTATGATGTTCATTAGAGATGCCGGAGATTCTACCGAAGTAGAGAAAGGTCAGTTGATTTCTGTACGTAAATTACGTGATGAAAATTCAAGATTGAAGCGTGAAGATAAACAGCTAATTGAGGCTCGTGAGGCTGAACCAGCTACTTCTACACCACTTCTTCAAGGTATCACTAGAGCGTCACTTCAAACCCAGTCGTTTATTTCTGCAGCTTCCTTCCAGGAAACTACGAAAGTGCTTAACGAAGCAGCGATTTCAGGTAAAGAGGATCACCTCCTTGGATTGAAAGAAAATGTAATTGTTGGACATTTAATTCCAGCAGGTACAGGAGTTCGTCATTTCCAAAATATGATTGTGGGTTCGAAAGAAGTTTACGAAAAATTAACCGAAGAGAATCAAGCGTAAGACGCCGTTCTTTCAGATATTAAATCCCGCTTCGGCGGGATTTTTTTATGCAATTTTATCCCATTGCGGCTTGTTTTTAAACAAGGTCAACATATAATTCCTTAAGGTTAAATGCAAAGGGTCCGTTAAGCTTGGATCTTGCTCATAGATACGAAGCGCAGCCTCTCTCGCGATACTAACTACATGTTGATCTCTGGAAAGGTCGGCCATCTTTAAGTTTAATGCGCCACTTTGCTGTGTTCCTAAAATATCACCCGGACCTCTCAAGCTTAAATCTACTTCCGCAATTTTAAATCCATCCGTGGTTTCCACCATGGTTTCCATCCGCTTTTTAGCCTCTTTAGATAACTCATAGTTGGTCATTAGAATACAATAAGATTTTTCTCCTCCTCGTCCAACACGCCCACGTAACTGATGCAGTTGCGACAATCCAAAACGCTGTGCACTTTCAATCACCATGACCGTTGCATTTGGAACATTTACTCCAACTTCGATGACCGTGGTAGCCACCATGATATTCGTTATCCCATCAACAAAACGCTTCATTTCATACTCCTTAACTTCCGGTTTGAGTTTTCCGTGCACAATACTCACTTGGTATTCCGGTAATGGGAATGAACGAGAAATGGCTTCGAATCCGTCTGATAAACTCTTGAAATCTAAGGTTTCACTGTCATCAATAAGCGGGTACACCACATAAATTTGTCTTCCTAATGCAATTTGCTCTCGCATAAACGCAAAGAGTTGCAAGCGATGCGTATCGAAGCGATGAATGGTTTGGATGGGCTTTCTGCCCGGCGGAAGTTCATCAATGACGGAAACATCTAAATCGCCATAAAAGGTCATCGCCAGGGTCCTTGGAATCGGTGTCGCTGTCATCACCAACACATGCGGTGCAATCGTATTTTTCTTTCGCATTTTCGCACGTTGTGCTACGCCAAAGCGATGCTGCTCATCAATTACAACTAAGCCCAGGTTTTTAAAGATTACTTCATCCTCTAACAAGGCATGTGTTCCAATTAAAATGTCAATCTCTCCCTTAGCGAGTGCTTCCAGCAACGGCGTACGTTTAGACCGTTTGGTCGACCCAGTGAGTAGCGCACTTCGTATAGGTAAATCAGATAAAAAACTGACGATCGTTTCATAATGCTGGGCAGATAGAATTTCTGTTGGTGCAAGCAAGGCAGATTGAAATCCATTGCCTTGTGCGATTAACATCGTTATTAAGGCTACTAAGGTTTTTCCTGAGCCCACATCCCCCTGCAGTAAACGGTTCATGTGCTGTCCCGTTTGGAAATCTTTTCTGATTTCACGAATGACCCTTTTTTGAGCCTCCGTTAAGTCGAATGGTAATTTATTGTGGTAGAAGTTGGATAAAATCTCCCCGGATTTCGAAAAAACAAAGCCTTTTTCTGTACGTTTTCGAACCCCTTTTCTTAGAATCATTTCAAGTTGTAACATGAATAATTCTTCAAATACAAAGCGCTTTTTTGCTTGGGTAAAACCCTGTTCAGTATGGGGTTGGTGTATATTCGCATAGGCCGTACCGATGCCAACTAATTGCATTTCTTTTCGGATAGATTCGGGCAAACGATCTGGAATGTTTTCTAGTGAAATACGCTCGAGTAAGCCACTAATTACCTTTTCAATGCCTCGAGTATGTAAGCCTTTAGCACTTAATTTTTCAGTACTTGGGTAAATCGGTTGATAGCCAATACTACTTGATTCATCCGTAGGTGCCATTTCAGGATGCGCAATACTCCAAAAGTTATTGTTTAATCGGGGTTTTCCAAAGACACGGTATTTTTTTCCAGGCATGAGCGCCGGTTTAATCCACTTCCAGCCTTGAAACCAAATGAGTTGAATGCTTGCTGTCTCATCCGTAAATCTGCACTGAAGTCTCTTCGAACGGCCTCCACCAAGTTCTTGTACTTGATCAATATACCCTTCCAATTGAACATACCCGTCTACCAAATGAAGTTGCGCGCATTGATGAATTTGTGAGCGATTGATATACCTAAATGGAAAATGATTTAATAAATCCCAATAGGTTTCTATCTGAAGTTCCTTTTTAAGTAATTCTGCCTTTTGAGGACCTATTCCTTTTAAATAAGCAATTGGAGTAAAAAGCGATTCAGACATTCATTCTAGCGCTTATTTCCAAACTCCCATTTGATTGAATTTCTCAATTCTTTTGGTAATTCGGTCGGATGGATGCATGGGTTCAAGCTCCTTGAGGTAAGCCAGGATATTGGCTTTCACTTCGCTAAATATAGCCTCGTGGTTGCGGTGTGCACCGTCCACAGGTTCTTTAATGACGTCATCAACTAACCCAAAACCTTGCATATCCGTTGGGGTAAGTTTAAGTGCACTGGCTGCTTGTTCCTTGTGTTCCCATGAACGCCATAGAATCGACGAACAACTTTCAGGTGAAATAACAGAATACCAGGTGTTTTCAAGCATAACTACTTTATCACCCACGCCAATTCCTAAGGCTCCACCGGAAGCCCCTTCACCGATAATAATGCAAATTACCGGAACGGTTAAGCGCATCATTTCGTAGATGTTTCTCGCAATGGCTTCCCCTTGTCCGCGCTCTTCCGCTTCAAGCCCAGGGAATGCACCCGGTGTATCAATAAAGGTAACGATGGGTTTATTGAATTTTTCTGCAAGTTTCATCAAGCGTAAGGCTTTGCGATACCCTTCTGGATTCGGCATCCCGAAGTTTCGGTATTGGCGCATTTTTGTATTGATGCCTTTTTGTTGACCAATAAACATTACGGTTTTACCATTAATTGACCCAAAGCCACCAACCATTGCCTTATCATCTTTTACTCCACGATCCCCATGTAATTCTAGAAAATTATTGTCGGTAATGGCGTTGATATACGCTAAGGTATACGGACGGTCAGGGTGACGCGACAGCTGAACACGTTGCCAAGGCGATAGGGTAGAGAACAAGGTCTGAGCAGTCTCTGTATATTTATTCTTTAATGCCGCTATGTTATCGGACATGTCCACTTCGGTGGTAATTCCAATCTGTTCCGTTTGCAAGATTTGTTCTTGTAACGCTTGCAATGGGGCTTCAAAATCTAGATATGTACTCATGTTTGATTTACTTGTATGGACAAAAGTAAAAATTTTAATGCGTTCTTGTATTTTTGTAGCAAATGATCCTATATCCAAATGCAAAAATAAACCTCGGCTTACGAATTCTTCGGAAGCGCGAAGACGGATTTCACGACATAGAATCAATTATGATTCCCGTGCCAATTTATGATATCCTGGAACTAAGTGCATCGGACGAGTTCTCATACACTCAAACAGGCATTGATATACCTTCGGATGGACGTTTAGGCTTGGTTGAAAGGGCATATATGCTCATGAAAAACAGGTATGGCATCGGACCAGTAGCGATTCATTTGAGAAAACAGATTCCGATTGGTGCAGGTTTAGGTGGCGGATCTGCTGATGCCGCATTTACCTTAAAGGGCTTGAATAAATGGTTTGATTTGGGGTTGTCTACCGAAACCTTAGAACATTTAGCAGCAGAATTAGGAAGTGATTGCCCCTTTTTTATAACAAATCAACCGGCATTGGCTACCGGTAGGGGAGAACAACTGCATCCGATGAATGTAAATCTTTCCGGCTTGTATATCGCAATTTATAATCCAGGAATTCATGTAAGTACAGCCTCGGCCTACGGATCCATTATTCCCAATCCAGCGAACAGCATCGGACATCAAATTAAAGCATTGCAGGAATGGCAGGCTTACTACGTGAATGATTTCGAAAAGCCCGTGACTTTGGCTCATCCCGAAATTTCTCAGGGCATTCAATACTTGATCCAAGAAGGGGCGATTTATGCAGCCATGTCAGGCAGTGGGTCTTCGTATTTAGGAATTTTCGAAAATCCCCCAATAAATCTTACCTCAAAAGGGCTACTCTATGTAGGATCCTGTTTATTATCCAATTAATTAACAATCGCTTAAAGAAAATTTTTTCAAAAAATCACTGAAAATTTGTTTTTATTTTTAATTTTGAAGTTGTCTATTTGACACTAAGTAATTATTAACCGTTTAAATTTTTTGTGTATGAAAAAAATGTTTACACTTTTATCTGCTCTTTTCATCGGAGCAATGGCTACTGCACAAGTAACCGTAACTTTTCAAGTGGATGTAACTAACTATGTAGCTGGTGGCGCAACACTTGATGCAACTGGAATCCGCGTAGGAGGTAATTTCTCAGCAATGGGTGGACAAGCGAATGGTGGGCCAATGGCTGACTGGTCTCCAACTACTGCAACTTCAGCGTGTACTGACCTAGGAAACAACATCTGGGAAATCGCTGTTGAATTTCCAGCTGGTTCTGTTGATCAAACACTTAATTACAAGTTTATCAATGGTAACTGGGGAATGAATGAAGGAACAGACCCACTTAACACAATCGTTTCTGGTGGTTGTGGTGTAGATGATGGTTCTGGAAACATTAACCGTACTTTGGTTATTCCAGCTGCTGCAACTACATTAACGTATTGTTGGGATGCGTGTGCTGCTTCTTGTTCTGCGAACTTGAGCAACAATGCAATTAGCAACTTAACAGTTTCTCCAAACCCAGCAAATGACGTTGCAACATTTAACTTTAGCTCAAATGCAAACACGGCAGAGATCGTATTATTTGATTTGTCTGGTAAAGTAGTTGCTACAAAATCAGTAGTTACTGGTGCTGAAAATTCAGTTGAAATTTCTACAGCAAACTTAATGGCAGGTTCTTACTTATACCAAGTAAATGCTGCTGGTAATGTTGTTACTGGAAAATTGATGAAAAAATAATTTTATATTTTTTTCTTGGAAAAGCCTATGTGAAAACGTAGGCTTTTTCTTTATCTTAACCTTATGAAATTCACACACCTTTTGTTTTTTGTTTTTGGGCTATTCACCCTTCCGATGAATGCTCAAATTTTGGAACTTACTCCAGCATTTCCTACGGTGAATGATGTGGTTACCATCGTTTATGATGCAAGCGAAGGGAATGGTGCCTTAGTAGGTACCAATCAGGTGTATTGCCATACCGGCGTAATTACCACTGCAAGTACTTCACCTACCAATTGGCTATTCGTTCAAGGGAATTGGGGGCAGGTAGATGCCAATGTACAAATGACCAATCTTGGAAATAATAAACATTCAATCACCCTTGATATCGATGCATTTTATGGATTTCCTGTGAATACTACCGTCCTTAAGTTAGCCTTTGTTTTTCGTAATGCCACTGGCTCTGTGGTAGGACGTGAAGCAGATGGTAGCGATATTTATTACGACGTTTACCCTGTAAACGGCGGGTTACAGGCCGCGATTTTCAATCCAAGCCAAATGCCCTTATTAGACTTAAATCAAAATTTTGCGTTCAATGCGCAAGCAAATCAACCCGCTACCTTAAGCTTAAAGGAAGATGGGGTGCTTTTACAATCTGTGCCAAATGCACTGGCCATTAATACGAACATTACCGCATCCGTTCCCGGTACCCACATGCTGCTTTTTGAAGCAGATAACGGAACTACCGTGATAAAAGATAGCGTTTACTATACCGTTAATCCCCCCCTCACTTACCAAAACCCTCCTGCTGGAACGAAGAATGGCGTTCAGATGCTGAACGACTCAACGGCCTTGTTTCAACTGTATGCCCCCGAGAAAGATCACGTCTACTTGGTGGGAGATTTTAATAATTGGATACCCACTGGTGCCTTCCATATGAATTGCTCCGTAGATTCCACGCGATGGTGGCTTATTGTACATGGACTTCAGCCCGGACAGGCATATGGTTACCAATATATGATTACAAACCAAGGAAAATATGCGGATCCAATGAGCACCTTAGTGCTTGACCCAAATAATGACCCGTTTATTAATGCGAATACCTTCCCGAATTTACCTCCATACCCAACCGGTTTAACGACCGGAATTGTTTCTGTTTTTTACACAACGCCATCTACCTATACTTGGCAAAATACCAACTTTACCCGTCCTGAAAATAAAGACCTCGTGATATATGAATTGTTGGTTCGGGATTTTGTGGCGGCTCGAAATTATCAAACACTGATTGACACCATTGCGTATTTAGATCGCCTTGGAATTAATGCCATTGAATTGATGCCGAACTTTGAATTTGAAGGCAATGAAAGCTGGGGGTATAATCCTTCGTTTCATATGGCGCTTGATAAATACTACGGCACGGCACAGAAGTTCAAAGAATTTGTAGACACGTGCCACGGTCGAGGGATCGCCGTCATTATTGATATGGTGCTTAACCATGCCTTTGGACAAAATCCCATGGTGAATATGTATTGGGATGCCTTGAATAGTCGTCCTGCCGCGAATAGTCCGTGGTTTAATGCCGTTTGTCCCCATCCGCCAAACTGTTGGGGATACGACTTTAACCACAGTAAATCAGCAACAAAGGAATTTGTAGATCAAGTCAATCGCTATTGGCTAGAAACATACAACATTGATGGGTTCCGTTTCGATTTTACGAAAGGATTTGCAAATACAACCGCTAACTTTAGTGTTGAACGAATAAATAACATCAAGCGCATGGCCGATAGCATCTGGGCCATCGACCCGGATCAATATATTATCCTCGAGCATTGGTGTGATAACAACGAAGAAGAACAATTGGCAGATTACGGATGCATGCTTTGGGGGAATGTAACCTATGGCTATCACAATTCAGGTAAAGGGTTTCCTGCAAATTCCAGTATTATCAATGGGATTTACACCAACCGCACCTGGACCTTACCTCATTTAGTGACGTACATGGAAAGTCATGACGAGCAACGCTTAATGTATGAGGCCATTACGTACGGGAATGCTTCCAATCCTTCCCATAATGCAAAAGACCCCTACACCGCACTCGGTCGCATGCAGGGCTTAGCCGTTACTTTTCTTTCACAACCCGGACCTAGAATGATTTGGCAATTTGGGGAGTATGGCTATGATATCAATATTGATTATCCATGTCGAGTGTGTAATAAACCGATATTATGGAATTACCTTCAGCAAGGAAGACGTCAACAATTACTTGATGTGTACACGGCTATGTTGACCTTGCGCAACAATTATGAGACCTTTAGGTCCTTAGATTTTCAAGCCAGTCTTGGCGCAGGCATTAAACGTATGATTATGAATCATCCGACCATGAATGGGGTGTCTTTAGTGAATATTGATGTGAATGCCGCCTCGGCAATTCCAGCCTTTCAACATACCGGTTGGTGGTACGAGTATTTCACCGGGGATAGCTTGAATGTTACGAATGTTAATGCATCCATTCCATTACAACCCGGAGAATATCGAGTATATACTGATGTTCACCTGCCTAAACCGTATATTACGTCTGTGGCCTCCATTGAAGACTTGGAAAATCCTGCGTTTGATTTTGTGGTTTATCCGGTTCCTTTAACCTCTTCTTGTACCATTAAACTTACATCGCAGGATTTTCAACCGGTAGAGATTCAGCTTTTTAATGCGCAAGGAGTACTGATAAAACAACAACGCACTATGGCTAATGCAGGGGAGAATCACCTGGTACTTGACGAATTGAATCTTACTTCAGGAACCTATTTGGTATTAGTTAAATTAGGTAATTCAATCGCTTATCAAACTGTGGTGAAATAATGAGAAAATTCAGTTGTATCGCATGTTTTTTTCCGCTTGCTTTTTTTGCTCAGTTGCTACACCCAGCGAATTCCAATGCCTTCCTTCAAAATGAGGTAGCTAAGATTTATATTACCATGAATCCTCAGGATTTTAATACCATGGTAGGGGATAGTTTAGGGTCTAATTTTGAGTTTCCAGCCCATTTTATTTATTCAAGTTCGGTAGTTACAGATACAATTGATACAGTTGGTATAAGGCTTCGTGGAAACACCTCCTTACAATCTGCAAAAAAGTCATTTAAAATCGATTTTAATGTATACCAACCCGGATTTAAATGGTACGACTTAAAATCGTTAAACTTGAACGGGGAGCATAATGACGTATCAATCATGCGCAGTAGAACCTGTCAAGAAATGCTTCGATGGTCGGGATTACCTGCCGCACGCACGTCCTATGTCGAAGTTTATATAAACGGGGAATATAAAGGCCTGTATATCAACGTGGAACACCTGGATGATCAGTACATAGAAGCACGCTTCAATAACGACGATACCGGCAATTTATATAAAGCCAAGTGGGGCGCTGACATGACCTTTCAAGGCGCAACCCAAACACCGTATCAAGCCCTTTATGAACTTAAAACCAATGAAGCATTAAATGATTTTTCAGGATTGGTTCATTTGATTGATGTATTAAATAATTCATCGAACGCTGAATTTCCATGTGCAATTCAAGAAGTCCTTGATGTGGACCTCTGGCTAAATTCGCTGGCCTTTCAAATTTTAGTTGGTCAATGGGATGGCTATACCTACAATAAAAACAATTACTATTTATATCAGCGCCCTTCAGACGGTAAGTTTGTGTTTTTAGAATATGATTTAGACAATACCTTTGGCATTGATTGGTCAGGCATTGATTGGCAGTTTAGGAACGTGTATACCTGGTCTCCGAGCAATGCACCACGTCCCTTGTATACCCGAATGATGCAAGTTCCATATTTCAAAGATCGGTTTTCATATTATATGCAGCAACACATTAACACCTATTTTACCCCGGGCTATATGGTGCCAATTTGGGAAGCTACCCAGGCGCTAATTAGTCCGTCTGCACTTGCTGACACATACAAAGGATTGGATTACGGATTCTCTGACCAAGATTTTCTGGATGCCATAACGGATGCATGGGGAAACCACGTATCCACTTCCTTAGATACCTATATTACTCAACGAAGCGCGTTCGCAACGAATCAATTGATTTATAATGGCTTAACCAATCCATGTTCGGTTAGTTTAACAGAACAGCAGGAAGAGCCTTTGCAGTGGATTACGCGCGTGGATTTAATGGGAAGAGTGTTAGATGAAATCCCCACAAATCAGGTGTTTGTTGAAATTTCAAGTACTGGACAGACAAGAAAACGAATCCTTATCCCATGAAAACCCTTTTATCGTTAAGCGCTTTACTTGTTGTTTTTCTTTTCTCGGCACAAGCTGTCGTGTTGGACCATGTGGAACCAGCCAATTGGTGGGTTGGAATGAAACATCATCAGGTGCAGGTGTTGCTTCACGGTCCTCAAATTGCGAAATATACAGTGAATGTGCAAGGCTTGAACGTGCTAGGAATTGTGAAAACTGAGAATCCGAACTATCTTTTTGTTACGGTGGAAACGCAAGACAGAAATGCTGGAACCTATCCAATTACCTTAACCAATAACATAAATAAGGAAGTTGCGCGCTTTGATTTTAAATTGGAAGAACGCATTTACCAATCAGCAGTTCGTCAAGGATTTTCAACTAAGGATGTGATCTATCTGTTAATGCCCGATCGTTTTGCGAACCTTATCCCAGGTCAAGATGCCTTTCCGGGAATGACAGAGCCAGGAAATCGTTCGTTACCGGGAGGTCGTCACGGGGGTGACATCGTGGGGATTATGGAGCACTTGGACTATATTAAAGAACTCGGTGCAACGACGATTTGGACAACGCCCTTATTGGAGGATAATGAACCTACCTATTCTTATCACGGCTATGCCCAATCCGATTTGTATAAGGTAGATCCCCGCTATGGAACCAATTCTTGGTTCAAGGAATTGGTATTGGAATCCCACCGACGAGGCCTCAAAGTGATAAAAGATGAAGTGCCCAACCATTGGTCAAGTAAGCATTGGATGATTAAAGACCTCCCAACTAAAACGTGGATTCATCAGTTTGATCAATTTACAAGATCTTCCTACCGAACCAGCACCCAAATGGATCCGTATGCTGCTCCATCTGATCATTCCGCGTCCGCAGATGGTTGGTTTGATACCTCCATGCCAGATATGAATCAGTCCAATCCATTGCTCTTAACCTACTTAATTCAAAATACCATTTGGTGGGTGGAATATGCGTGTTTAGATGGTCTACGGGTTGATACCTATTCCTATAACGATAAAGAAGCGATTGCTGCATGGACCAAGGCCATTATGGCGGAATATCCCTATTTAAATATAGTCGGTGAGGTTTGGTTGCATAATCAAGCACAAATTTCGTATTGGCAAAAAGACAGTAAAATAGGGGCCTTGGATTCGTATAACAGTGGCCTGCCCGCTGTCATGGATTTCACCTTACACGATGCAATCATGCAAGCGTTCAATGAACGGAATCAAGGGTGGGATCAAGGAATGGCCCGTATTTATGAGAATTTCGTGAATGATTTTGTCTATGAAGATCCAAACAATTTGTTGGTCTTTATGGAAAATCACGATACCAAGCGCTTCAATGAATATTGTCCGAATCTGGCCGATTATAAACTAGCACTTACCTTAATTGCCACTACGCGAGGCATTCCACAAATCTATTATGGTTCTGAAATTGGCATGAAGGGCTCAAAAGATGCCGGGGACGCCGACATCCGTAGAGATTTTCCGGGTGGGTGGGATACCGATACACTGACGGCATTTTATGCGCAAGATGATGTCCGAAAACGTTCGAAATTTGGTCGAACTCCAGAACAAGAAGCGTATTTTCAATTTACAAAAAAGGTACTCAATTGGCGTAAAAACCAAACCGTAATTCATGAAGGAACCCTAGTACAGTATGTCCCGGAGAATAACGTGTATGTTTATTTTAGAATCCTTGGAGAAAAGAAAATCATGGTCGTGCTGAATAATGCTACGGATGCTCAATCCATTGCAACGAGTCGTTTTGTTGATGTCCTGGATAAATTTTCTATTCGGGCAGTTCCCCTAAAAAAAGAGGTGTTATCCGACACCTTCATTGACATGTCGCAGAAATCATTAACCATTTCAGGGAAAACAGCATGGATCATCGAATTGTAGCTAAGGTTTTAGTCCTGGTATTTTTTTCATGGATTAACGCTACGGTATGGAGTCAAAATCCGACACGTCAATTTAAGAGCATTGCTTCAATTCCTGCGGGAGTTAAAGTTTCCGTTTCGGATGGGGAGTACATTTTCCGATCCTATGGTCCGAACATTATCGAAACCACCTTTATTCCGAACGGTCAAAAGCATGAAGCCAACTCTCACACGGTAGAAAAAAAACCGGATGAAAATTCATTTACCTGGGCAGCAACCTCCAATGCGTTGATTCCTCCCTTTATTGATATTTATCACAAAGAAGATCGGGATAAGAAAATGAATCCTGTTATTTTAATTCAAACGAATCCGTTTAAAATCACCTATTGGCACAAAGGTAAATACTTGCTGTCTGAACGTTGGGGATATGATGTGGATTCGAGCATGGAAAAGATTCAGTTTAATTTGAGTCAAGGAGAAAAGTTATTCGGAACTGGAAATCGGGTCCTTGGAATGGACCGAAGAGGGTATAGGTTACCGCTATACAATAAGGCGCATTACGGGTATGAAACGCCTTCAGAACAGATGAACTACTGTATGCCCTTGGTGATTTCAGATCGGCTTTATGCCTTGCACTTTGATAATTCGTACACCGGTTTTCTAGACCTAGATTCGAAAAAAGATAGCAGTCTTACCTACGAAACAACAGGTGGAAGAAAAACCTATCAGATAATCGCAGCGGATAATTGGAAAGAATTAGTGACATCGTATACCAGTTTGACCGGAAGACAACCCCTCCCTCCGCGTTGGACCTTTGGTAATTTTGCGAGCCGTTTTGGGTACCATTCGGAGCAAGAAGCACGATCCGTGGTGTCGAAGTTCAAAGCCGATAGCATTCCATTAGATGCCATAGTATTTGATTTATATTGGTTTGGCACAACCATCCAAGGCACCTTAGGGAATTTTGAATTCCACAGGGACAGCTTTCCGAATCCAAAACAAATGATCTCCGATTTTAAAAGCAATGGGGTTAAAACGGTATTGATCACTGAGCCGTTTATTTTAACCACCTCTCGCACCTGGGAGGAAACCAAAGCCAAAAAATTGTTGTGCACAGACGTGACGGGTGAAAAGCCTTTTACTTATGATTTTTATTTTGGAAATACGGGATTATTGGATATCTACAAGCCAGAAACCAAGCAGTGGTTTTGGGATATCTATAAAGGCTTAATCGACATGGGGGTAGAAGGAATTTGGGGGGATTTAGGAGAGCCCGAGGTGCATCCTGATGAGTTGTATCACGTGGTGGGTAAAGCCAATCGAGTGCATAACATCTATGGTCATGATTGGGCAAGATTGATTCAAGAAGGGTATAATACAAGCTATCCAACCAAGCGTCCCTTTATTTTGATGAGGTCCGGATATTCAGGTTCGCAGCGGTTTGGAATGATCCCATGGACTGGGGATGTGAATCGCACCTGGGGCGGATTAAAACCTCAAGTGGAGCTTACCCTGCAGGCAGGATTGCAAGGAATTGGATACCTACATTCCGACCTTGGTGGCTTTGGTGGAGCGAATGATGATCCCGAACTGTATGTTCGTTGGTTACAATATGGGGTGTTTCAACCAGTTTTTCGTCCGCATGCGCAAGAGGAAGTGGCCAGTGAAGCGATTTTCAAAGACCCTGAAACCAAAGCGCTGGCCAAGCAAGCCATTGAGTGGCGCTATCGCTTACTTCCATATAACTATACCTTGGCGTATGAGAATGCAACGACTGGAATTCCATTGATGCGCCCTGTATTCATGGAATATCCCCAGCGTAAAGAGTATTTGGATCGTACCGATTGCTACCTCTGGGGTCCCGACATATTCGTAGTGCCCGTGACGGAAAAAGGTCAACAATTGGCTAAAATCGATTTTCCATCGGCAAATCCTTGGTTTAATTTATTTACAGACGAACGTATTGTTCCACTTCAATTTGTATCTATGGCTCGCTGTTTTTGGGGATCCCGAATGGAACTGGTTTGGAATGAACCCACCATTGATTCCTTGACCATGGATCAAATTCCGGTTTTTGTTAAAGCGGGTGCGTTCATCCCGATGGCAAAAAAAGGCATACAGTCTACCGAGGAGTATTCTGTAAATAATGTGGAGGTACATTTCTATTACGATCCTACGGTTTCTGCCTCTAAGGGGAAGTTATTCGAAGATGATGGGACTTCACGACAAGATTTTGATGGGGATTGTTTCACCTTATTCGAATTTGACTACCTTAAAAAGTCAAGGAGAAATTCCGTAATTAACGTGAACGCTAACAGTCCGTTTTGCAAACCATTTAGTCCAGGAGTTACGCTGGTCATCCACAATGTATCTGAAGCACCTCGAATTGTTAGTAGGACCAATGATCAATTGCTAGGAGAAGACACCAAGATAACTTTTGACTCAACAACGAAAACGGCGCGCCTACTTTATAAACTGGAGGATGGTAACGAATTGAAAATCAAATTCCCATAATTTTCTTTGTGTCATAATGACATTTTGAAAAAAAAAGTATATTTGAAAGCACTTTAATTAAAAACTAACAACAATTTAAGAGATTATGAATAGACAATTATTTAGTAAATCTTTTTCCTTGATTTTAATGTTGGCTTTGTCCGTCCTCGGATTTGCGCAAACAGGTAAAATCAGTGGGGTTATCGAAGACCCCAAAGGAAATAAGTTAAGCGATGTGAAAGTTCTAGCAGATGGACCAACGAAAGGAGTTGCCTTTTCTGATGTGAATGGAGCCTATGAAATCAACGGATTAGCGGATGGAAGTTATGTGTTGACCTTGCGTTTGATTGGATTAGAAGATATGACCCTAGACGTGGCAATTTCAGGCGGAGGTACCGTTACAAAGAACCTGGTTTTTGGTGATAATCAGAAAGCATCCGATGAGGTGGTTGTGATTGGTTATGGTACCACGAGAACTAAGGATTTAACCGGTGCAGCCACCATTATTAATGAGAAAAACTTTCTTAAGGGTTCCCTGGCTACACCAGAACAATTATTGATGGGTAAAGTCGCTGGATTAAAAGTCACGTCGAATGATGGAGCACCTGGTTCAGGGAGTACCTTACGTCTTCGTGGAGGTACATCCATTAATGCCAGCAATGATCCATTAATTGTCGTTGATGGAGTTCCCTTAGACAATGGGGGTATTTCAGGAGCAGCCAATCCCTTGTCTTTAATTAATCCGAACGACATTGAGTCGTTTGTGGTATTGAAAGATGCATCGGCTACCGCGATTTATGGTTCACGTGCTGCAAACGGGGTGATTATCATTACTACGAAAAAAGGGTCCGCAACTCAAAACCAAGTGAAGGTGGTATTGGATTCAAAAACATCCTTGTCCACCATTGCGAAATATGCGGATGTACTTACCGGGGATTCCTTACGCGCACTCATCAACCGTAAAGGAACTGCTGCACAAAAGGCCCTTCTAGGTACTGCAAATACCGACTGGCAACGCGAAGTATTCAGAAATGCAATTGTTGCAGATAATAACATTTCAATTACCGGAGGGATTAAAGGATTACCGTATCGCTTGTCTGTAGGTAATCGTAATGAAAATGGTTTGTTGAAGCGTGATAATATGAATCGAACTTCCTTGAGTTTAAACATGACACCAAGCTTTTTAGACGGGGCCCTTCAACTGGAGGTGAATCAAAAATTAGTTCAATCGCGCGCATTCTTTGCGAACCGCGGTGCTTTAGGAGCAGCTTTCTTTGACCCAACTCAAGCGGTTTACTCAGATACATCATTGTATGGCGGATATTTTGAATGGATTGACAACAACAAACCAAACACCCTTTCCGGTAGAAATCCACTCGGTTTAATCATGCAGTCGGAAGACCGAAGTGTGGTTAATCGCTACATCGGTAATGCAAAGGTGAGCTACAAAATGCCGTTTTTACCGCAGCTTAAAGCGGTGGTCAATGTCGGTACTGACCAGTCCGAGGGAATCGGATATACGGAGACGCAAGCGACCTCTGCGTCTGGATATTTTTCTCAAGGAAGCTATAGCCAATACCGTCAAACCAAAGGAAATAAACTAATCGAAGCCTACGCGAATTACAATTCAGGAGATAAATTAAAAAATCAGATTCTTGATATAACAGCAGGGTATTCTTACCAAGACTGGTATACCTCAAGTCCGAACAACCCAACCTACAATCAGGCACAGGATTCGGTCATTGCATTACCTGCAGCAAATCCGTTCTACACGAAGAATGCGTTATTGTCTTACTACGCTAGAGCGATTTATTCCGTGAATGATCGGTTTGTATTGAACGTATCCATGCGTCGTGACGGTTCATCACGTTTTAGTCCAGAGCAACGTTGGGGTTGGTTCCCTGCAGCTTCTGCTGCTTGGATCATTAGCCAAGAAAAATTCATGAAGGATGTTAAAGCAATCAATATGTTGAAAGTTCGTGCCGGCTGGGGGGTAACTGGTCAGCAAGATGGTATCGGTGATTACGCCTACATCGGGAATTACTTCGAAGGGGGTCCAACCGCCCAATACGCGTTCGGCGGACAATACTACACCGTATTCCGTCCTGCAGGCTTTGATGCCAACTTGAAATGGGAAACTACCACAAGCTACAACATCGGATTGGATTTCGGGTTATTAAAAGACCGAATCTCTGGTTCCATCGACGTATACAAGAAACTTACTTCTGACCTTCTTGCAACGGTAGCTGTACCGGCAGGAACAAACTTTACCAATCAAATCTTAACCAATGTGGGTGGGATGGAAAATAAAGGGATTGAAGCGAGCTTGAATTTGGGAATTATCGCAAAAAAGAAAGTGCGTCTAGATTGGATGGTGAATGCTACACATAACATTAATCAAGTCACTAAATTATCTCAAATTGAAGACCCGAATTCACCAGGTATCTTAGTAGGTGGTATCGCTGGAGGTATTGGAAACCAAGTGTTAATTCATCAAGTGGCTTATCCAACCTTTACGTATTTCTTGTATGAGCAACAATACGATACAGACGGCAGCTTGATCGAAGTGGGACAGCAAGCAAGCATCGACATGAACGGTGATGGCAACATCACGGCAACCGATAAATGGAAAGATACGAATGCCTTTGTTGATCGTAATAACGATGGCGTAATCAACGTGAAAGACCGTTATTATGCGGGCCAAGTGGCGCCAAAAATCTTCCTTGGAACAGCCTTGAATTTCCAATATGGAAAATGGTATGCTGGGGTATCCATGCGTAGCGAATTGGGTGCAACGATTTATAACAACATCCATTCAAACAGTGGAACGTTTACCGCAGTAGAAGGAACTAAGAAATACTTAAACAACATCAGTTCCCTGTACTATGAAGATGAAGTGCAAAAAACAACCACAAACCAGTTGTTATCTGACCACTACCTGGAAAAAGCGAATTTCTTGCGTGTTGACAACATCAACGTAGGATATAACTTTGGAAAACTTGGCTTCACCAAAAATAAGATCGGATTGAACGCAGGATTCTCTGTTCAAAACGTATTTGTTGTTACGAAGTATTCAGGTCAAGACCCTGAAGTTGGGGGCGGAGTAGACAATAATTTCTATCCAAGACCACGTGTTTATACCTTGAATTTAACCTTTGATTTTTAAATAAACGATCATGAAAAAGTCAATTTTATATACCGCATTGTTAGGAACCCTTCTGCTAGGATTCTCATGTAATAAACAATTAAATCAGACCCCAAAATACGGGCTGAATGCAGAAACCGTATACAAAGACCCAAACAATTACATTAAAGTCTTAGCTAAATTGTATTCTGGTCTTTCAATGACTGGAAACCAAGGTCCTGCAGGACAAGCAGACATCGCGGGAATCGATGAGGGATTCTCTGCCTATGTGCGTGTACTTTGGAATTTGCAAGAATTACCAACCGACGAAGCGGTTTGTGGATGGAATGACCCAGGAATTCCTGAATTGGTAAAGAATGATATCAATGCAGAGAATGTGTGGGTTAAAGGAATGTACTATCGTATATATTATCAAATCACCTTGTGCAATGAATTCATTGGTCAAGCAAGCGATGCAAAATTAGAAGCCAGAGGCTTCAGTGAGAACGATAAGCAGATGATTCGCATGTACCGCAACGAGGCAAGATTTTTACGGGCATTGAGTTATTACCATGCCATGGATTTATTTGGTAACGTTCCATTTGTTGATGAAAATGATCAAGTAGGTGCTTTTCAGCCGGAACGAATCATGCGAGCTGAATTATTTAATTACGTGGAATCAGAACTTTTAGCCATTGAACCAAGCTTAACCCCCGCGTCTTCTGTGGTATATGGCCATGCGTCAAAAGCAGCAGCACAAGCTTTGTTGGCTAAGTTGTATTTGAATGCTGAAGTGTATACCGGAACAGCGCGATGGGCCGATTGTAAAGACTATTGCCAGAAAATCATCGATGCGGGTCCATTCACCTTGGATAATAGCTATCAAGAATTATTCTTAGCAGATAACAATACATCTCCTGAAATTATCTTCCCAGTAGTATATGATGGGTTGTACGCTCAAACTTGGGGTGGAACTACCTTTTTAGTGTGTGCATCTTTAGGAGGATCTATGGTAGCTGCAGATTATGGAGTAAACGGTAAATGGGCTGGTTTACGAGCAACTGAAGCTTTGGTGAACAAATTTGCAGATACCACGGAAGATTCTCGTTACTTGTTTTATACCGCCGGTCAAACAAAAGAAATAACAACCTTAGGAACATTTACGCAAGGGTATGCAAATCCGAAGTTTAAGAATGTAACCAGCGCTGGCCTAACGGGTTCTAACAATGCGAATTCTCCACATACAGACATCGATTTCCCGATGTTCCGTTTAGGTGATGTGTATTTGATGATGGCGGAGGCTAGTTTGCGTTTAACGGATCAGGGTACGGCATTGCAATATATGAACTTAATTCGTGAGCGCGCCTACGGCGATAACCTGCACAATTTTGCCACAGTTACCTTGTCTGACATCATTGATGAGCGCGCGCGTGAAATGCAATGGGAGGGAACCCGAAGAACAGATTTAATTCGCTTTGGATTGTTTGCTGGTTCTGCCTATGTGTGGCCGTTTAAAGGCGGTGATGTGGCTGGAATTGGGATCGACCCATACTTGGAGTTATATCCGATCCCTACCTCAGATATTATTTTAAATCCAAACTTGATTCAAAACCCAGGATACTAATACGATGTTGATTGATGGAGAAGGGGTGTGCCGATATTCCACCGAAGCGTTAGCGTAGGTAGGAAGGCCCCCCTTTTTTATTTTATTCTGCCCACTGAAAGGGCGCGATACAATACCACTAAACCTGATTCTTACACGTTCTTTTGAGTCTTAAAACGAACGGCAACCAGCATTAAGAATAGAAGAACACTCACCCAACCCAAATAATCACCAAAGCGAACGTAAAAGGTCTTTCCTTTGAGTAGCGGGACCTTCGCGGTGAGTACGCCTTTGGTGTCATATCCGAGTTGCTTAATGCATTCACCGCTCGAATTCCATACCGAACTGATGCCTGTATTACCAGACCGAACCACATATTTTCTGGTTTCAATGGCACGTAACGAAGCAAATTGATTATGCTGCCGATGTCCGGGGGTATTACCCCACCAACCGTCGTTGGTAATGATGCATAAAAGCGTTGCTCCCTTGTTGCATTGCTCAGCCACGAACGCCCCGTATATCGATTCGTAGCAAATAATCGGAGCGTACGCTTGCTCGGCATCCTTAAAGACCTTAGGTTCGGATTCTACACCCAAAGACCCAGACGTACCGCCATTTTCGATGGATAGTTGCTCTAAAAACGGTAACCAGCGCGAAAATGGAATTTTTTCTACGCCAAGTACCAACTTAGATTTATGAATGAATTGTTGCTGCTTATCGGCCATAAATAAGGCGGTATTATAGGATTCATAAAATGATCCATTGGGTAATGGCTTACTCGCGGCGGAATGTTTTTGATCAAAGAGCTGGAAGGTAGAGGCACCGATTAACAGTGAACTGTTTGTGGAAGATAGTGATTCGTCCAATAGCTTATAGCTTCTGGTTTGATTGAAATCTTTTTCTATGAAGGCTTCTTGCAACGCCGTTTCTGGGCCAATCGCTAAGGTGTTGTGTAGGTATGGACGTACCAAGCCAAGCATCGATTCAACTTGCTGGGCAGGGTCAATGTTGAATTTTTCAGTGTATGGATCAATGTTGGGTTGCAGTATAACAACAGATTGCGTAGGGTTTTTAGCTATGTCTACCTTCTTACTTACTATGAATGAAATTAAAAGTGGAATACTAAGAATAGAAATGAATGCTATGGCGTATTCCCTTGATTTCCGGTTTAATAGAAATAAGACACCAAGAATATTTGCGGCGATTACCCAAAAGCTGCCACCTAAGGTTCCGGTGTATTCATACCATTGCACCCATGATGGATGAATGGAAAAGTAATTACCCATCGTGAGCCAAGGCCAGGATAACTCCCAATTGAAATGAACGAATTCAAAGCTTATCCAAGTGCATCCAAGCGCGATTAGGAATAACTCGGCGTTTAGGCGCTTAAACAGACCGAATCCGAAAGTCAAGCCACCAGCCATTAGTAAACTATTGCAAATGAAGGCCATTAACGCACCTCCAGCCGTGGAATTCCAGATCCACCATGTAGTTCCAACATTAAAGATAAACGCGGTGAAATACGTGTATGCGAAAAAATTAAGCAATCCTCGAACGTGCTGCCTTAATCGCAGGGCGACAATAAATAAAGGAATCCAAGCAACAAATACAAGGGGAGTTATGCTTCCCGAGAATGGGAAGGCAACCGTAAGTAAGGCGCCAGAAAGCAAACTTAGCGCGAGGTTATGTTGTAGGATTTTTAACATTTCAAGTACAAAATAACTAAAATAAAAAAGCCCTTCCGAAGAAAGGGCTAAATATCTTGTATGGAATGTATTGTTTACGCTTGCTCGAAGGGAACAATTGAAACAAATGAACGGTTATCTTTCTTTTTACGAAATTCAACTAAACCATCTGTTAATGCAAACAATGTATGGTCTTTACCAATTCCAACATTGTTACCAGGGTGATGTTGTGTACCACGTTGACGAACAATGATGTTTCCTGAAATTGCGGCTTGACCACCAAAGATTTTCACGCCTAAACGCTTGCTATGTGATTCTCTACCGTTCTTGGAACTACCGACTCCTTTCTTATGTGCCATGATCTAAACTTTTAATCTCGTTAATTAAGCTTTAATACCTGTAATTTTCAACGCCGTAAATTGCTGACGGTGACCATTTTTTACTGTGTAACCTTTTCTTCGTTTTTTCTTGAAAACGATTACTTTATCTCCTTTGACATGGTCAAGGACTTCTGCGGTGACTGTTGCACCGGCTATAACTGGGGCGCCAAGAGTGATTGCTCCCTCGTTATCTACCAATAACACGTGATCAAATGTCATTTTTGATCCGGTTTCAGCATCTAATCGATGAACGAATACCTTTTGGTCTTTTTGCACTTTAAACTGCTGCCCTGCTATCTCTACAATTGCGTACATGTTTGACTCGAATTAAAATTAGGAGTGCAAAGATAATAAATCATATTCAATTTCAAAACAACTAACGCTTTTTCTTTCGCATGCCGCGCAAAAGAAGTTCGTGGAAGTTAACTAAAAAGACGCCTGAGAGCAAAACAAGCATAGAAATGAACTGCAAGTAGGTGATTGATTCCTTTAAGATAAAACCAAAAAGTACAGCGAAGATGGGGATTAGATAGGTGACGGAGCTCGCGAATATAGCGGAGGTTAATTTAATCAGCCGGTTAAAGTAAATGTTCGAAATGGCTGTGCCGATTACACCTAAAAGGACCACATACCCCAGGGCGGACCATCCAAAGGGTTTGTTTAGGATGTCTTCATGGGTGCCCTCGTATAGAAAACTAGATAAGGCGAAGGGGAGAATACAGAACAGTCCCAACGATGTAACTTCAAGCGGGCTGATGTGGCTTAGTTTGTGGCGAATGGTATTCACGCTGATCCCATAAAGTAGGGTGGCAATCAAAACAGCGCCAATGTGGGATGGGCTATTTATTAAGGTTAAATCTCCTCCTGAAGTCACCAATGAAACGATGCCAACGGTACCAATCAATATGCCGACTACTTGCAGCCAATGTACCTTAGTTTTAAATGCAATGAATGCAATGAGTACGGTGAAAATAGGAGTAAAACTATTCAGTATGCCACAAAATCCGCTGCTTAGGCCAGTGCCCGCATAGGTAAAAAGGTACGAGGGTATAAAATTCCCACAAAGTCCTACGATTAATAAATACGGAGCGCTTTTGGTCTTTAGTAACTTAATCGATCGAATAGCAAAGGGTAGCATCACAAGGGCTGCTATAGTCATGCGCAACCCTGCAACTTGAAAGTGATTCATGGTGGGAAACCCTTGGACTGGCTCCATACCCAATTTCATTAGAATAAATGAGCTGCCCCACACGGCCCCGAGGATCACCAGAAGACCGATGCCGGCCAATTTGTTTTGCATGGTCAAAGGTAAGTTTTTAATAATTACCACAAATTACCACTTTGTTTATTTTCCTGGAATCCTTTATTTATCAAGTAATTATTTTTTTATTCGATTCGATTGCTGTAATTTTACCAAATAAGTTATTAACAATTTAAAAATCGGTGGTAAAAAGTGGGAGGAAATCTACTACTTTTACCCATTATTAACGCTATGGCAGGTTTAGTTGGTGAGTTTGAAGTGAAGCTGGACACAAAGGGTCGGTTTCTATTTCCTTCCGGGTTACGGAAGCAGCTCGCCGCTAGTGCTCAGCGTGATTTTATGTTGAACAAGGGCTTTGAAGATTGCCTCACCTTGTATCCGCTTCCTGAATGGGAAAAGCTAAGTGCAAGTTTGAGTAAAATCAATCTTTTTAACCCTAAAAACCGGATGTTCTACCGTCTATTCCATCAAGGAGCCAAACAGCTCACCTTGGATAATGCAGGTAGGTTATTGATTCCAGTTGCTCACATGGAACGCGTTGGCTTGGTGTCGGAAGTAATGCTCATTGCATACAACGACCGCATCGAAATCTGGGATCGGGCTAAATACTTCGAGATGATCGAAGGGAATATGCCTGACTTTGCCGACTTAGCGAATGAAGTAATGGGTGAAGGAAACAATGAAGATTAACGAAGCATACCACGTTCCGGTTTTACTGCATGAAAGCGTTGATGGCCTCGCCATTAATCCGACGTCGATTGTTGTGGATGTTACCTTTGGAGGTGGCGGTCATTCACAGTATATTCAATCTAAGTTATCCAATGAAGGGTTTTTGTACGCCTTCGATCAAGATGAGGATGCGAGTAAAAACGCGATTCCAGTTCCGAATTTTAAGTTAATTGGGGGCAATTTTAAGTTTATAAAAAATCACTTACTGGCGCTTGGTGTCAAGAAAGTCGATGCAATCCTTGCAGATATTGGGGTGTCTTCCCATCAGTTTGATATCGCAGACCGGGGTTTTAGTTTTAGGAGCGCCGCGCCCTTAGATATGCGCATGAATCAAAAGGCATCCATTACCGCAGCAGAACTGCTTAATAAAGGTTCAGAAGAGGAGTTACTCCGGATTTTTAATTCATACACGGATTTACCCAATGTCTTTCGCTTGGTGCAAACGATTTTAACCGCACGGCAACACCTTCCCTTTGAAACAACCGATCAGCTCGCAAACCTTTGTGAACCACTGGCGCAACGAGGAAAAGATCATAAATACATCGCTCAAGTATTTCAGGCCTTACGCATTGAGGTAAACGATGAAATTGGAGCCCTTAAAAAATTATTGGAAGATTCCGTTGACCTCTTAAATGCAGGGGGACGAATTGCTGTGATTTCTTACCATTCAATTGAAGACCGCTTGGTAAAGAATTTCTTCAAAAAAGGAAATTTCGAAGGGAAAGAAGTCCGTGATTTTTATGGAAATCTTCAGCGCCCTTTTGATGAAATAAACAGACATCCAATTGTGCCTACTGAAGCAGAAGTGTTAGTGAATAATCGGGCTCGAAGCGCCAAATTACGAATAGCTCAAAAGCAATGACAGAGAATAGATATACCAGCGACGAGAAGCCAACTTCAGAATCTTCGAAACCAGGAAAATCGAAGAAAGCCACGGCGTTTTCTCAAATTTTGAATGGTGAATTTCTGACCAAGGACTTCGTGATTAATAACTTGAGTTACATCCTTTTTCTCTTCTTTTTACTCTTTGTGCTGGTTGCAAAGGGGTATTATGGAAAGTCTGTGCTAAAGGAGATCCAAGAAACTCGACGTGAAGTAGATCAAAACACAGCAGAGTACATCGAAATCAAAACCCTACTAGAAGAACGAACGCGTCGGTACAAAATGGTGGAACGCTTAAAGAAAAAGGAGCTTTTAGAATCCGAAAATGCGATTAAAGTTATTAAGTCAAACGAAATTGTAAGTTCCGATGAGTAGCGAAAAAGGACCTATGGTGTTTAGGGCGTATGCCCTTTATTTCGGATTCATCTTCGTGATGTTCGTTGGCTTATATAAAACGCTTAAGCTTCAATGGACCACCGAAGAAGTAGATTTACCTGTCCGTCTTCAGGATCGGGCGCCGCGGATGGGAGAGATTTTAGATGCTAATTTAAATCCCCTGTTAACCTCCGTTTCCTACTATGATATTCACATGGATCCTACGGTGGTTGATCAAAAAACCTTTGACGAGGAAGTGTCCAATTTAGCTGATGGATTGGCTCGAATGTACAAGGATAAGCCTTCTAGGTCCTATGAAAACGAAATACGTACTGCACGAGCAAATGGCGCTCGGTATGTGTTGATCCGGAAGAAGGTGACGAATGAAGAGCGGAAACGGATAGGTAAATTACCAATCTTCAATTTAGGTCGAATGAAAGGTGGGCTTATTGATAATGAAGAAACAATCATTCGAAAAGCGCCAAATGGTATTTTGTTGAAACGTACCTTGGGGTATTATAAAAAAGACCTCAACCTGGAGGTCGGTCTTGAAGGGGCTTATCACCACTATTTGGAAGGGGAGCCCGGAAAAGAAATCGAACATCGCATTACAACGGGTTGGAAAAAAACAGGTCGATTTACTAAAGATCCAATCGAAGGGGCAGATGTGGTTACCACCTTTGATAAGGACATCCAAGAAGTAGCACATTCTGAACTTGAGCATCAATTGAAAGAAATGGATGCCGAAAGTGGTACCGTTATTTTAATGGAAGTTGCTACCGGGCACGTAAAGGCCATAGTTAATTTGGATAGAGAAAAAGACGGCAGTTTCTCAGAGAAATTCAATCACGCCGTAGGATTAAGAGAGGTGCCAGGTTCTACCATGAAATTGGCTTCGATTATGGCTGGACTTGAAGATAATAAGTTCAAGATTACCGATAAGGTTAACGCCGTTGGGTCTTATCAAGTGTATCGTAAAAAGTTCATGGATTCAAATGACGGAAGAGGCTATGGTACGATTACGATTCAACAAGCTTTTGAGAAATCCTCCAATGTAATTGCCCTTATTTTATATAAAGCATACCGGAATGACCCTGAATTGTTCCTTCAACGCTTAGGGGAATTTGGTCTTACCGAACCGCTTGGAACTGAAATTCCAGGAGAACTTGGACCAAAGTACTTTACTCCTGGGAGTGCCGGATGGTCTCCGTATTCGATTCCGTCCATGGCTATTGGATATGAATACCAACAATCTCCCATACATACCTGCGCTTTTTACAATGCGGTTGCTAACAACGGGAAGTTTCTGCGCCCCTTGTTCGTTAAGGAAATTCGTCGTGGCGGTAAGATCATCAAACGCATGAAGCCCGTTGTGATTCGTGAAAAAATTTGCTCGGATGCTACCCTGAAAATTATGCAAAACTGCCTCAAGGGTGTGATGGCTCGAGGAACAGGAAAGAAATTAACTTCTAGCCAATTTTCAATTGCCGGAAAAACAGGAACAGCCCGATTACTCAATGATAAAAGTCAATATGTAGAGGAAAATCAAAGCGATTTTCAAGCCTCTTTTGCAGGGTATTTCCCTGCGAATAATCCTAAATATACCTGCGTAGTGGTTGTAACGCGACCTAAAAAACAAAAGTATGCCGCCTTGGTTGCAGGTCCAGTATTTGCAGCAATTGCCAATAAAATATATGCGTCCAATCTTACCTATCATCCCGCCATTAACGAACGTAAACCCTTCGCGCTTGGACTTCCATCCGTTAAGGGTGGTTACTACAAGGATGTAACACAGGTATTAAAACATCTTGGTGTGCGCTTTCAATTAAATACCAGTGCCAAATGGGTTGAAGCAGATTCGCTGAACCATAGCATTCACCTAAATGCTGTGCAACTCCGTAAATCCGGTGTGCCAAATGTTAAGGGCATGACAGCTAAAGACGCAGTTTACCTTTTAGAGTTAAAGGGACTAAGCGTTTCGCTTAAAGGATATGGACGCGTTGTGTTGCAAAGTTTGAATCCTGGGACAGAAATTCATAAAGGACAATTGGTAAAACTTGAATTGAAATGAAGCCATTAACTCAATTACTTCAAGCCATTGGCGTTCAATTCAAGGATACTAATATCCAAATTGAAGAAATCGTTTTTGATTCGCGTGCCGCGAAAGAAAATTGTCTTTTTATTGCCTTGGAAGGATTGACGAACGATGGCCATGCTTACTTGAGTCAAGTGTATGATCAGGGCTGTCGCATCGCCATTGTTCAACGTAAAACAAGCGTGCCAGCCGATTTTATTCAGATCGAAGTAGCAGATACTAGAAAAGCACTTTCCCTCTTAGCGTGTGAATGGTATGGCAATCCATCTCAGGAATTAACATTGGTAGGGATTACTGGAACGAACGGTAAAACTACGTGCGCTACCCTTTTGTATCATTTGTTTATGCGCTTAGGCTATAACGTGGGCTTGCTGTCCACCGTGGTAAATAAAATTGGAACGGAAACGATTCCTGCTACCCATACGACGCCAAATCCATTGGCCTTAAATGCCTTGCTAAGAGCTATGGTAGATGAAGGCTGCAGCCATTGCTTTATGGAAGTTAGTTCCCACGCGGTTCATCAGCATCGAATTTTTGGCTTGCAATTTCGCGGGGCGGTTTTTACAAACATCACGCACGATCATTTGGATTATCATCAAACATTTGCCGCATACATTCAAGCGAAAAAAGCATTCTTTGATGACTTACCTGCTCATGCCTTTGCATTAACTAACCGGGATGATCGAAACGGTGAAGTAATGCTTCAAAATACCCGGGCTTCAAAAAGTACCTATGCCCTTACCAGTATGGCAGATTTTAAAGGACTTATCTTGGAAAATGAGTTAGGAGGGTTGGTTATGAAGCTGAATGATGTAGAAGTTCATACGCAGTTGATTGGCGCATTCAATGCCTATAATTTACTTGCTGTGTATGGGGTTGGTCGCCTTCTTGAAATTCCTGCCTTAGAGTTGATTACAGCAATGTCAACCCTAGAATCTGTGGAAGGTCGCTTTCAATTTTTTAAAAGTACCCAAGGTGTAACCGTGGTTGTAGACTATGCCCATACACCGGATGCACTAGAAAATGTACTCAAGACCATTGGGCATTTTAGAAAAGACAAGCAAAAAATAATCACGGTGGTTGGCTGTGGTGGAGATCGAGATAAAGCAAAAAGACCAACCATGGCCGCGATTGCTCAGAAATTCAGCACCCAGGTTATTTTAACCTCCGACAATCCTCGAACTGAAAAACCTAGCCAGATATTAGAAGATATGCAGGCGGGTATTAATAATTCGTTCGATACGCCAGTGTTAGCCATAGCGGATCGAACGCAAGCGATACAAACCGCAAGTTTATTGGCACAGATCGGGGATGTAGTCCTTATCGCGGGGAAAGGACATGAAAAATATCAAGAGATAAATGGAGTGAAACATCCATTCGATGATTATCAAATTGCGCACTCATTTTTTAATAAAAACAATTAGATATGCTGTATTATTTATTTGAGTTATTAGATCAATTGAATTTTCCAGGAGCTGGATTATTTGATTTTATTTCATTCAGGGCTTCGATGGCTTTGATTTTTTCACTGCTATTTTCTATTGTCATTGGTAAGCGAATGATTAATTCCTTGAGGAAGCAGCAAATCGGTGAAACCGTAAGGGATTTAGGGTTGGCAGGCCAGATTGAAAAATCAGGTACGCCAACCATGGGAGGCCTTATAATTCTCGGGTCTATTTTAGTGCCAACCTTGCTTTTTGCGAAACTTCATAATGTGTATGTGATTACCATGGTCTTGGCCACGGTTTGGCTTGGTTTAATTGGGTTTCTAGATGATTATATTAAAGTATTCCGTAAGAATAAAGAGGGCTTAAAGGGGAGGTTTAAAATTATTGGTCAAATCGGTGTTGGTATTTTGGTTGGGTCAATTTTATATTTTTCTAATGATGTCCGAGTGCACAAGCGGGTGCCGCTGAATTATGTACTGCAGTCGGATGAGCAATTTGTGACCCACGAACATGTCCAAGAAAAAAATGAGAACTACCGATGGATTGCTACGGACGATATGACAACCACCATTCCATTCATCAAAGGAAATGAATTTAATTACAATTGGTTAATCGGTGATTCGAATAAGAGCTACGGATGGTTACTCTTTATTCCCATCGTCATTTTTATTGTCATTTCCGTTTCGAACGGAGCTAATATGACGGACGGCTTAGACGGCTTGGCAACAGGAACTTCCGCCATTATCGGATTGGCTTTGGCTGTTTTTGCATATGTGAGCTCGAACGCACGCTTCGCGGATTATTTGAGTGTCATGTACATTCCTCAAGCGGAAGAGTTGGTTGTATTTATTGCAGCCTTTGTTGGTGCCTGCATCGGGTTTCTTTGGTATAATTCTTATCCAGCCCAAGTTTTTATGGGCGATACGGGGAGTTTAGCACTCGGTGGAATTATTGCAGTTTTTGCCATTTCAGTGCGAAAAGAACTGCTTATCCCGGTATTGTGTGGGGTCTTTCTGATAGAGAACTTATCGGTTATGCTTCAGGTGGGATATTTTAAAATTACAAAGCGAAGGTTTGGGGAAGGCCGGCGAATTTTCTTAATGGCGCCACTACACCATCATTTTCAGAAAAAGGGAATCCATGAAGCAAAAATCGTTTCAAGATTTTGGATCGTTGGAATTCTATTGGCTGTCGTTACGATTATTACCCTAAAGTTGCGTTAATTGAATCTTAACGGGAAACATATCGTTGTTTTGGGTGCTGCTGAAAGTGGCATCGGTGCTGCGGTCTTGGCAAAGGTCAAGGGCCTCGATGTTTTTGTGTCGGATGCCGGTGAAATTAAAGCGTCAGCGAAAGCAGAATTGATTTCCTATGCCATTGATTTTGAAGAAAATGGGCATTCTCCATCGCGCGTTCTGAGCGCTGATCTAATTGTTAAGTCTCCCGGAATTCCAGAGTCCGTAAAAATTATACAAGAGATTAGAGCGTTAGGAATTCCAGTGGTTTCTGAAATCGAATTTGCTAAACCATTTTCTAAGGGTAAAACAATTTGCATTACCGGAAGCAATGGTAAAACCACCACTACGCTTTGGATTTACCACATCCTTAAAAAAGCGGGATTTAATGTAGGGCTTGCAGGAAATGTTGGCCAAAGCTATGCAAAACAAGTAGCGCTGAATGATTTTGAATGGTATGTCTTGGAATTGAGTTCCTTTCAACTCGACGACATGCATTCGTTTAAAGCAGATATTGCAGTGCTCACAAACATATCCCCAGATCATTTAGATCGCTATAACTACCAAATGGAGCGCTATGTCGCTTCAAAATTTCGGGTGCTACAAAACATGACAGGTGAAGATTTCTTCATTTATAATGCCGACGATGCGGTAATTTCTGCTTGGTTGGAGAAGCATCCTGTTAAGGCGTGTATGGCTCCTTTTTCATCTACCGAACCCCTTGATTTCGGTGGATATATTCAAAACGAACAACTAATAATAAACATAAAAACAACAACAACTATGTCAATTCATGAACTCGCCTTAAAAGGCAAACATAATGCACAAAATGCATTAGCAGCTGGGATTGCTGCTCGCTTATTAGATATTCGAACTGAATTAGTTCGCGAAAGTCTAATGGATTTTGAGAATGTTGAACACCGCTTGGAATTCGTCGCTAAGGTGAATGGCGTGGAGTTTATCAATGATTCTAAAGCAACAAATATTAATTCCGCTTGGTATGCGCTCGAAAGCATGGAGCACCCAACCGTTTGGATTGTTGGTGGAGTGGATAAAGGAAATGACTATTCCGAATTAGAGGCCCTTGTAAAATCCAAAGTAAAAGCGATTGTTTGCCTTGGCTTAGATAATTCCAAAATTATTGAGGCTTTCGCTGATCACGTTGAACAAATCGTGGAAACAAAATCCGCAAATGAAGCCGTACTTGCAGCGTTTCAATTAGCTAAAAAGAATGAGACCGTATTGCTTTCTCCAGCATGTGCAAGTTTCGATTTGTTTAAAAGTTATGAAGATCGTGGAAATCAGTTTAAACAAGCGGTGCGTTCCTTGTAAACATGGAGAAAAAGGTTAAAGATTTTATTGCCGAATTAAAGGAAAATCGGCTCGACACCCTTGCGCGAGCATCGATCACCAGCATTCAGCCCAGAGGGAAATACCACGGATTTGACGTGTTTACTTGGTTAGATGCCCCAGCGCCCGTTTTGCGATCTACCTTTGATTCAATGCCTTTTCCAATTCATTGGTTATGTACGGTGGATTATTTTAATGTTGTTGTTAATTCCGCCCATACACAATTCCCCAATGTTCAAAGCATTTATCTCATCGATGAGGCTAACACGCCAAGGGTGCTGAATATGGATTTTCAAGTATTTGATTCCGTTTCCTCCGTGCTAAAACAACCCAATTTAACCTCGGGTAAAGGAATTATTATGTTAACTGGATGTGGGGCTTATGGCATTGATTCAATCAATGAATTGGCCTTGATTTTAAAAACTATTCACGGATTATGAAAGAGCTCTTCATAAAGTACCTTAAAGGAGATATGGTCATTTGGGTAATTACGCTCTTATTGTTGGCCCTATCTATTGTAACCGTTTACAGTTTTGTGCCCATTCTCGTGAAAATGGAAGGGAGTACCCCATTTTATTATTTGTTTAAGCATCTAATTTATGTTGTGATTGGCTTTGCTTGTATTTTTTTCATTCACAAAATAGATCCGAAATTTATAAGCCAAATTGCAAAATTCAGTTACTTTTTCGCAATCGCCCTTTTGATATTTACCTTCTTTTTTGGAAAGGAAATCAACGGTGCGGGTCGATGGGTTCAAATTCCACTGATCGGATTAACCTTTCAATCTTCCGATTTTGCTAAACTCGCCTTGTTTCTTTACTTATCTAAATTATTGGTTCGTAAAAAAGAAAAATTGAACGATTGGAAAGAAGGGATTTTGCCCTTAATGATTCCCATCGTGATTATTTGTGGACTAATTTTTAAAGATAACCTTTCAACCTCCTTATTGCTTTTTGCACTCTCCATGGCTGTGCTCTTTATTGGTCAAGTTCCACTATCAAAGCTCACAACGATGGGAATGGCCGGTGTCGGATTGCTGGTCGTTGTTATTGGTATCCATTCCGCACTTCCAAGTTTAAATATTTTACCACGGTATGAAACTTGGAAAAATCGATTAACCAATAACATTACGACGGATCAGAATGTCTTAGAAAATGCACAGGCCTTAGACGCGCGACGTGCAATTCACGCCGGCTCTTGGTTTGGTACGGGCGTTGGAGATGGAAAGTTAAAAGAGTATATCCCTGAAGCATATGCAGATTTTTATTATGCCAGTTTTGTAGAAGAATTCGGGGCATTTTCCGCAGTGTTTTTGATTTTTCTTTACCTCGTTCTCTTGTATCGAATTATTCGCATCGCGCTGAAAGCGGATAACCTGTTTGAAACCTATGTTTCTATGGCAATTGGTTTGCATTTGCTCGCCCAAGCCAGCATTAATATGCTAGTTTGTACCGGGGTATTCCCCGTTACAGGGCAAAATATGCCTTTTTTAGCGATGGGAGGTTCTGCCCTCATTATGGCGTGTGTTTCTATTGGCATTGTCCAATCCTTCGCGGTAAAACAAAATTCAGGTAAAACACAAATAGAACCAGTATAATGACATTAAATCGAGTGATTATTTCAGGTGGTGGAACCGGGGGGCATATTTTTCCGGCCATAGCAATAGCAGAGGCCTTGAAAGCTCAGAACCCAGGAATAGATATTTTGTTTGTCGGAGCGAATGGTAAAATGGAAATGGAAAAAGTACCGCAAGCCGGATTTTCTATTAAAGGATTGAATATAGCCGGATTAAATCGGAAGAACCTTTTGAAAAATGCGACTCTTCCCTTAAAGATCATGACGAGTATGTCATCTGCATTTTCAATTGTAAGATCGTTTCATCCGCAACTGGTCATAGGTGTAGGAGGTTATGCCAGTGGACCAACCTTGCAAGTAGCGAATTGGCTGAAGATTCCTACCTTAATTCAGGAGCAAAATTCCTTTCCTGGCAAAACGAACATGCTTTTAGCAAAAAAAGCCAAAGCAATCTGTGTGGCGTATCCCCAAATGGAACGATTTTTTCCAAAAGATGTAATTCACCTTACCGGGAACCCCGTGCGTAAAGACTTGATTCATGGCTTGCCGAACAAGCAAGATGGATTCGTATTTTATGGCCTAGATGCTTCCAGAAAAACGGTGTTTATCATGGGAGGATCGCTTGGTGCAGGTTCTATTAATGCTGCCGTTGTTCATGCCTTGGAAGAATTGAGTAGTCAGGATGGAATACAAATCCTATGGCAATGTGGAAAAGGGTATTTTGAGGAATACCAAAAGTTAGACTTACCAGGTAATATAAAATTACTTCCCTTTATTGAACGCATGGATTTAGCGTATGCTGTTGCCGATGTTATTATCTCTCGTGCAGGTGCCACGTCAATTTCAGAATTAACCTTAGTGGGGAAACCTTGTATCTTAGTCCCTTCACCCAACGTTACGGAAGATCATCAAACGAAAAATGCCTTGTCGCTCACCTCGCGTGATGCGGCTGTGTTGGTTCCGGACAATAAGGTGGTAGAGATGTTATGGCCAAGTATACATGCGCTGTTGGATGATGCATCGAAAGCCGAATCGCTCGCTCAATCCATTAAAACCTTAGCACTTCCCAACGCCACGGAAGATATTGTTAGAATTTGTAATCAGCTGATAAATCATGACAACTAATCAACCTAAGGTAATCTTCTTTATTGGTATCGGTGGCATTGGAATGTCTGCCCTGGCAAGATATTATTTGGCATTGGGTTGTAAGGTGTTTGGTTATGATAAAACGCGAAGCGATCTAACGGATAGCCTCACGCAAGAAGGGGCGGTAATTAGTTATGATGATGTTTGGCAAGAAAACGAATATTTTTCTAACGAATCAACCTTGGTGATTTATACGCCTGCCATAAGTTCAGAAAATGTGTGGTTTAAACAGTTTAAATCCCTGGGATATCATGTGCTAAAACGTGCCCAAGCTTTAGGAGAAATCACAAGAAATTCAAACGGACTATGTGTAGCAGGTACTCACGGAAAATCAACTACTTCTGCCATGTTGGCTTTCTTACTCAATGATACCGAACTCGGATGTAGTGCTTTTTTAGGGGCTATTGCAACGAATTTTGGTAACAACTTTTTAATAAACCCAAAGTCGAAGTATACCGTGATTGAAGCCGATGAATATGACCGGTCATTCTTGAATTTGTCTCCCTATGCATCAATAATTACCAACATTGACCCCGATCACTTGGATATTTACGAGTCGGAAGAGAAATTTTATGAAGGATTCAGGCAATTTGCAATGAAAATCGACCCTTCTGGCTTTTTAATCCTAAAAGAAGGACTTAAAATCAATACCCTATGCAAGAAAAAAACCTATGCCTTAAACTCAAGTACGGCTGACTACACGGCGCAGAATATTACCGAATCAGTGGATGGGGCATGCTTTGATCTTTACACACCAACAGCAACTTATGAGCATTTATGCATCGGAATTAACGGCTCGCATAACGTTGAAAATGCCTTGGCGGCCTTAGCCCTGTGTGATAACCTAGGCGCAGATATGCATGAATTGGTTCGTAAATTTCAACAGTTTAAAGGGATAAAACGGAGATTTGAAAAGATATATTCCGGAAAAAATGTGGTCTATATTGATGACTATGCACACCATCCTACTGAAATTAATCGCTTGATTTCTTCCGTGCGTCATATGTTTCCAAACCAACCAATTACTGGGATCTTTCAGCCGCATTTATTTTCTAGAACCCGCGATTTCGGGGATGCATTTGGACAAGAATTAGCTAAACTGGATTCGGTGATTTTATTACCGGTTTACCCAGCGCGCGAATTGCCGATACAAGGTATAGATTCGAATTGGCTCTTGCAGAAAATTAAAAACCCTAACAAACGCCTTATGAATCCATCGGAACTGTTGGAACATTTGCGATCTAATACGAAAGGTGTGCTGCTTACCATAGGCGCCGGAGACATCGATCGGATGGTTGAACCGATTAAAGAACTGCTTCAAATTAATGACTCTGCGTTATGAAAACATGGATTAAAATTTTGTTGTTAAGTCTAACATCCTTGGGTATTGTTGTGCTTTGGGTGCTTGGAATACATTCGGAACATAAGCGTCCTTTAAAAGAACCGAAGATCATTGTTCACGTAGATGGTGCTGATGCCTTTTTAAATGAAAAGGAACTGTATAATCGAATTTTATCCAATCGATGGTTTGTTCAAACCCAACCAAGCGAAACCTTACCCGTACTAAAAATAGAGGAGGGCATTAGGGCCATGGAAGAGGTGAAAGAAGTTCGTGTATACAAGTTGTTGGGGGGCGATTGGAAAATAGAGGTGTGGTTAAGAAAACCGATGGCTCGGATTTTTGCGAAAAATGGCAAATCATACTATCTAGATACCGATGGAATGACCATTTCAAAAACTCACCTTCATACCGCAAAAGTCCTTCTGTTTTCAGGAGAAATTGCTGAACCCCTACATCGTCAAAATGCAATAAAAATTATTAACAACGATTCATTGAAAAATATTCGAAAATTAGATGAAATCTATCGTATTTCAAATTATGTTTGTAATGATCCGATGTTACGCGCTTTGATAGGTCAAGTTTATTTAGAAAGAAGCGGGGATTTTGTGTTGACGCCCTTAGTAGGTGACCTGAAAATCGTTTTTGGGACAGCTTATTCAGAGAAACAAGTGAAAGACAAATTTACCCGGCTGAAAATCTTTTATAAAGAAGGCTTGCCTTATGAAGGATGGGATAAGTATTCGGAAATTAATTTAATGTATGATGGACAAATCGTTTGCCGCAAGCGGAACAAAAATGACTAAGAAAGCACCCAAAGTAGTAGTAGGTTTAGATATTGGCACCACTAAAATCGCATGTTTTGTTGGTGTGAAAAATGAACACGACAAAATAGAAATTATTTCAATGGGGAAAAGTGAATCCCTGGGAGTGATGAGAGGGGTTGTTTCTAATATTGATAAAACCATTCAGTCCATTACGCAAGCAGTTTCCTTGGCTCAAGAACGTGTTTCTGGTAATTTGAAGATAAATAATGTGTACGTTGGTATTGCTGGTCAACACATTAAAAGTCTACAAACCCGAGGAATTCATACCCGCAAGAATGTGTTAGGGGAGATTTCACAAAAAGATATCGATGCGCTTATCGACGATATGTACGCCATGGTTATGACGCCAGGTGAAGAAATTATTACCGTGTTGCCTCAGGAATACATCGTGGATAATGAACAAGGGATTAAAGATCCTGTTGGCATGACCGGGGTTCGATTAGAAGCGAATTTCCATATTATTACGGGGCATGTTTCCAATGTAACTAACATTAGGACCTGTGTTGAGCGCTCCGATTTAAGCATTAGCGCCATTGTTTTAGAGCCAATCGCTTCTGCGAATGCCGTGTTGAGTGATGAAGAGAAAGAGGCAGGCGTTGTTTTAGTAGACATTGGTGGTGGAACCACAGACGTAGCCATTTTTTATGACGGCTTAATTCGTCATACCGCGGTTATCCCTTTTGGAGGAAATGTGATTACTGAAGATATTCGCATGGGATGCAGAATCATGCAAAAACAAGCGGAACGTTTAAAAGTACGCTTTGGTAGTGCGCTGGTAAGTGAAAGTAAAGACCATGAAGTCGTTTGTATTCCTGGGCTTAAAGGACGTGATGCAAAGGAAATTCGTTTGTCTACCCTAGCGGGAATTATTCAGGCCCGTATGGAAGAAATCATCGAATTAGTTCGTGTAGAAATCCGGAATTCAGGTTTTGAGAAGAAAATCATCGGAGGAATTGTTGTTACCGGTGGGGGCTCACAGCTTAAGCACCTCCCGCAGTTGTTTGAGTATATTACTGGATTAGATACCCGCATAGGTTACCCAACCGAACATTTGGCTAATACCAATCAAATAGAAAATATTTCAAGCCCAATCTATGCCACTGGAATCGGCTTAGTATTAAAAGGCTTTGAACAAGAAGAACGTGGAGATTCTACCGATGTTGCTTCCAGTGTAACTGAAGTTAGAACCCATGCGGATCCTCGCAAAAAGGGCGCATTCTTTGCAAAAGTTCTTTCGAAAGAAAACCTTAAAAAATTAGAAAACTTCTTCATGAAAGATGAAGATTAAATAACAGTTATATTAAAAGTAAAATGAACGAAATTTTTGACATCCCAAGAGATATGAATTCAATTATTAAAGTAATCGGTGTTGGTGGAGGAGGTAGCAATGCCGTTAATTTCATGTATAATCAAGGAATTAAAGGAGTTGATTTTGTTGTGTGCAACACAGACCGTCAGGCCCTAGATATTTCTCCCGTACCGTTTAAAATTCAATTGGGAACTACCTTGACTGAAGGACGAGGCGCAGGAATGCAGCCAGAAGTGGGTATGAATGCAGCCTTTGAAAACATAGAAGACCTGCGTGAAATCCTTTCCAAAAACACGAAAATGGTCTTTGTAACCGCAGGAATGGGCGGAGGTACAGGTACCGGTGCAGCACCCGTGATTGCGCAAGTTGCTAAAGAATTGGGTATTCTAACCGTTGGTATCGTAACCCTTCCGTTCGAATTCGAAGGAAAAAAACGTCGTTCTCAAGCCGATGAAGGCCTTGAACGTTTACGTCAAAACGTTGATACCTTGCTTGTCATTAATAATGAGAAACTACGTACCATTGGTAAAAGCTTAACCCTTTCTGAAGCGTTTCAAAAAGCGGATAATATTCTTACGGTTGCAGCAAAAGGAATCGCTGAAGTTATTGCCGACACTGGTGTAATCAACGTTGATTTCAATGACGTAAACACCGTGCTTCGAAATAGCGGAAGAGCCTTAATGGGAAGTGCAATGGCTAGCGGTGAAGGTAGAGATTTTGAAGCTGTTAAAGCGGCCATGAATTCCCCGTTGTTAAATGATCATGACATTTGTGGAGCTAAGTATGTACTACTTAATATTACCTATGGCGATAAGGAAGTATTGATGGATGAAATCATGAATATTACCGATTTTATTCAAGATGCTGCCGGTGAAGACGCCGAAGTTATTTGGGGTCATGGACATGATTCAAACCTTGGTGATAACCTTGCAATTACCCTAGTAGCTACTGGATTTTCAACAGTAGATGCTGTGAATTATGTGCTTCCTGAGCGAAAATTGATGGATTTGGATGAAGAACAGAAAAAAGAAATCGTAAGTCCAATGTCCTCGCCTTTCGAATCGAATTCTGTAACGGAAACTTTAAATCAAGAGCCGTATTTAAAATCAGAAGAGCCCGTTGTAGTTGAACAAGAAACGCAGCAAGCTCCTGTTATTGCTGAGATTGAAATTACTAGTGCTCCTGAAACCAACCAAAGAGAAGAAGTTAAATATGAGTTGTTTGATGATGAATTAACAGAAGAACCATCCCCAGCTTTTGTTGCTCCTTCGTTGGAATGGGAAGTTCAAGCAACAGAACAGCCAACATTTGATTTTACCTCGGAGCCAGTGCCGGTTTCAACACCAAGTTCAACTGTACAACCAGCAGCAGAACAAGAGGTAATTCGTCATCAATTAGATGATGAATCGGAGGAAGCCCCGAAATCTTACCGCATTCAATCTACCGTATTACCCGAGGAAATCGCAAGAAGAAATGAAGAGCGTGTTTCTAAAATTCAAGAAATCACTTCACGAATTCAGAATGCAGAAAGTATTGCAGAGTATGAGTCTCAACCTGCCTACCTGCGTAGAAATGTAGAAGTTAATGATGAGCGACCTTCTCAAGACAACAACGTTAGTAGATTCGGCTTGTCTGGAAGTGGTAACGGAGATGCTGGATTACGAAGCAATAGCTACTTACACGATAACGTAGATTAATATGAGCATTGCCGCA
>Ga0315899_10000375_pt1 | contig 54483 bp, 53 predicted proteins | sample LakEriMetagenome_2_FD_203518 | JGI IMG/M metagenome (GOLD analysis project Ga0315899, IMG submission 203518) | Freshwater fungal communities from buoy surface, Lake Erie, Ohio, United States - Buoy 4 MA112 | ecosystem: Environmental > Aquatic > Freshwater > Lake | place: USA: Lake Erie, Ohio... | reverse complement strand
GTCGCCGAGGTCGCGCGCTTCGGACACGCGCACGACGACCGCCTTCACCCACCCGTTGAACCGACCCATCATCTGAGTCGGGCTGATGTCCTGCCAGTTCCACGGACCGACGCCCGCCTTGACCGGCTCCAGCAACGTGTCCTTGCCGATGCCCTGCGCGCCACCGAGGACGAGCGCGTGGTTGACCTTCTCGCCCGGTCGCTGAATGCGGTGCGCGAGCCACGCCTCGATGTGGTCGGCCTCGAATGGATAGATCAGCCGCAGATGGTCGAGCCACCGCCCCACCTGTGCCGGATCGCCCAAGGTCGCCTTCGACCGCCGGAACAGGTTGAATGCGCGCGCTCCGCGATGCGACACCCAGCCGCCCGCGTCGACCAATCGGTCAGCGATTACCTCGGGATAGTCCGGGTGCCAAACGAGTTGCTCGATGGGACGGTTCTGATCGATCCAGTCGGTCGGTGGCATCGCCTTTCCATTCGATCCCACGGGCCACGGCTGCACCCGCGCGTTGACGCTGCTCGCAGGCCACAGATCGCGCGTCGGCACGTACAGGTAACGGTGCATCGGCATGTAGGCGTGGAAGTCGTCGAGCGACGCGGGCGGCGGCCGCCGATTGAGCCGGTCGATCTGCTCGTGGATCGCGTCGACCTCGGCCCTCGACTCGGTGGTGCGGTCAGCGTCCACGGGTGACCTCCACCGCGCGTGCGAGCCGCCCCGCGACCTTGTAGAGCAGACCGACCTCGTTGTCGGTCGCGTCGCGGATCTTCGCGATCCCGGCCGCGACGGTCGCGGCGATGAGCGCGTCGTTCGCGGACGCCACCAGCACGTCCACCGGGTTCAGCCCCCCGAATGCGCGCCGCTCGCTCGGCAGTCGATGCCCGAGCCGTGCCGGGGGCATGAGGTCCGCGAGCCGCATTCCGCAGGCCGCGACGACCGCCTCGGTCGCGCATCCACCGAAGCAGTGGATCAGCACGCGACCGTCGGGCAACTCGCGGATCGACAGGCTCGGGCTGCGGTCTGCGTGGGCCGGGCACCGCGCCATCCAGCGCCCTTCGCCAGCGCGACGCACGCCTTCGAGCCGCGACAGCAGCTTGCCAGCCGCTGCGCGGTCGTCATGAACGTTACTGGTTGAGGTATTCTGCATCGTCGGTCCTACTGGAATCGGTCCGGCATCACTTCGACGGCCCGTCATCGCGGGCCGTTTCTTTGTCATCGCCGCCGCATCGCGGCGGGCGTGCAGCCGACGGCGCGTAGGTCTTGCTCGATCGTCCGCGCGTGCATCCCTTCGGCTTGCGCGATCTCGTCGACGGTCGCGCTCTCGCCGTGCAACGCGGCCACGCGGCGCTGACGGACGTAGCGTCGGCGCTTGGCGCATGCGCGCACTTCCTCGGTCGCGTTGCTCGTCGTCGGCGCGGCGGAGACCGGGGGCGCAAGGTTGCCGGTCTCGACCGCGGCGAGCCACGACATGGCGTCGCTGTTCATCGCCTGCTTCATCGCGTCGCCCCCCGCTTCGGAATCGTCTTGCCACAGTGCGGGCAGACGCGCTCGCGTGTGGTGCTTGACGTGTCCCAGCCGCGGGACAGGTCGATGATCCGCTGCACAGTCAGCTCCTCCGGGCCTTGGTATCCGTCGACGATCGCGTCGAACGTTTCCAACGGGATGTCGGCGAGCTGCTTCGCCCGGCTGATCTGCGCCGTCGACCAGCCGAGCGCCGCCGCGATGTCGCGGACCGACATGCCAGCCGTGATCGGCGTCCCACGGGCGGGACGGGTCTTGCGGGCGCTCATCGCCTGCCCTTCGCGTGCTTCTGCCACGTCCTGCAGAACGCGCGGAGCCGCGGGCTGTCGACGACTTGCTGGCCGTCGTCGTGCATGACGGCGAGCAGCGCGCGCAGGAGTTCGTCGGGCGGGGCGTAGGAGCGGTCGATGACGGCGAGCGCGTCGCGCGCGGCGGCCTCGCCGGCCAGGGCGTCGGCGACGGGATCGCGGCTCAGGAGCGCGGGGCGCAGGGCGGTCATCTCGACGCCTCGCCGACGGGGCGCACGTCGGGAAAGTGCCGGGCCAGCGACGCTTTGCCTTCCTGCATGAGCCGCACGCGCTGGATCGCGGCGTTGTGCGTCGGGGCGACGCATTCGCCGAGGTCGATCCGATCGCCATCGGGTCCGATCAGCGCGAGCCGCCAGCGCGGCCCCGCGCCGCTGGTCGCGGCGGGAGCGGTCGGGCGCTCGAGTTCGGCAAGTACCTTGCCGCGCAGGCTCGCGCGGCGCGACTCTCGGGCCTGGATGTGGCACAAGAGTAGGCGCATGTTCTCGGCGCTCATACCCGAGCAGTCGAGGCCATGTGCGCGCAACGCCGCCTCGACGGGGTCCGTCACGAGCGTCCGGTCGACGACTCCGGGTTGGTCGGGGCGGCTCATCACGCGGCCCGCGCTTCGTCGTGGCGGCGGGCGGCTTCGGCGCGCGCGGCCTTGGCGAGCTTCTTCTGCTCGGCTTGCTTCTCCCGTTCGCGCTGCCCGGCCCGCTTCTCTGCGACGTTTCGTCCCTGCTCGCGCGAGTTCTCCGCGTTCCGCTCGGCCGCGCCGGTCGCGGCGGTCGTCGCCGGCATGTTGTCGACGAACGCGCGCGCGGCCTCGACTTTCCATCCGAGGCGGTTCGGCAGGTAGCGCACGGGCGGCGGGAACAGGCCCTCGGCGATGCGCCGTCGGACCGTCGGGACGGAGATGCTCGCGGCCTCGGCCACGTGCCGCAGGGTGACCCACCCGTACACCGGCCACGGGAGCGGGGGCCGGACGGGTTTCTCGTCCGCGTTCGTGCTGGCGTTCGTGCCGGCCTTCGCGGCGCCGCCCGGCGAGCCTTTCTTGCGCGTCGCGGCGCGCGTCGGTCGGGTCTGCGTGTCGCTCATGTGTGCCTCGCTTGGAAACGTGTTCAGACGCGGACACGTTGGCGCAACGAGGCGCAGCCCTGCAAGGCTGCAGAAAACTAATCGCCCGGAGACGCCCTATTCATGAGGGTTTCCGGGCGGTTCGCGCATGTGCTAGTTCCCGGCTCGCCGGGCGCGTAGGCGCTTCGCGTCACTCGCGCGCAGGGCTTGCGCGAGCGATCGACGGTTGATCTTCTTGCTGTCGATCGCGCCGAGCAGGGCGACGATGAATGCGAACGCGGACGACGCGGGCACGCGCCCCGATCGGCTGCGCGGCACCGGGGCCTTGTCGTCGCGCCGGCCGCCCTTGTACTGCACGCCTCGCGCGCGTGGCTGGACGTCGTCCCACCAGAAGTAGCGCGAGCGCACGTCGAACCCGAGCAGTCGCCACAACTCGCGCGCATGGTCGGCGAGCGCGATGCGGTAGCCGGCCTCGGGCCGTCCACCAGGGTCGCCCTGCGCGTCACGCGCCTGCGCGGCTCGGCGCACCGCGTCGGCCTCGTCGCGGGCCGTCGGCTCGATCAGCGCGCCGGCCGCGTGCAGCGCGTCGTCGACGCGTGCGATCGTCGCGTCGTCGGCGTCGCGGAGCGCGGCGGCGATGGCGTGGTCGTTCGGCAGGCGTGCGAGAGCGCGAAGCTCGCGACGCGCGTCGGCTGCCGACGCGTCGTCCTGCGCGCTGACTCGCAACGCGCGGAACGTCACGATGGTGCGGGCGATCGCTCGATGCTCACGTCGATCAAGACGGCGGCCGATCGCCTTCTCGATCGCCGTCTGGTTCAGCTTGTCACGAGATTCAGGAGGATCGAGCAGCGTTGAGCGGTCGAGCCATCCGACTCCGCTGGGCGCGCTCATCGCGCAGCCTCCACGGTGCGTGCGCGAGTTCGGAACGCTGGTCGCTTCGCACGGGTGCGGGCCGGCGTGGGCTTCGCGGCCTCGTCCCCGCCCTCGACCTTCGCGATGAACGCCTCCCATCGCGTGAGCGCGTCGAGCTTCTCGGCGAAGTAACCGTGCCGGTCGTAGTGCTTGGCCTGCACGCCCGTGATGCCGTGCGAGAGCAACTGCGCGCGCACGTCGCTCGACACGCCGAGGCCGGCGAGCATCGTCTCGCAGGTGCGCCGCACGTCGCGCAACTGGAACGGCTCGGGTGCGACCTTCGACGTGAGCATCCCTTCCGCGATGGTCTGGACCGCGTGCGAAAGCGTCGTCGCGGCGGGCGCGCGCTTGCCGTCGGACGAGAAGATCGACGGGGCGTCGCGATTCTTCTCGACCAGCGGCGCGAGCAGCGCGACGGTCGCATCGGTCAGCGGCACGACATGCTCGCGCGGATCGCTCCACCGCCCCCGCCCCTTCGGATCGCGCAGGCGCATCGTGCGCGCGTCGAGGTCAACGTCGGCCGCAGTGACGCGCAGCAGCTGCTCGGGCCGCTGCCCCCCCGCCAGCAGCGCGACGAGCAACGCGGTGCGCGTCGTCTCGCTCGGCAGCGCGCGCACGCCCGCGACGTAGGCCCGCAGTTCTGCTTCGCGTAGGTGTCGCGTGCGCGGCTTCGTCTGGTCGGTCAGGGCCGCGAGCCGCGCGACCGGGTTCGTCTCGATGCGGAAAGCCCTGAGCGCGGCGGGGACGGACGCGTCGGTCTCGGCCCGCGCGGCGAGTTCGTAGGCGGAGTGCAAGTGGGAGCGCAGCTTCATCGCGCTGCGACCCTTCCCGGCGTCGAGCAGCCGGCGCAGGACGGGCATGAGGTCGGCGCTGGTCACGTCGCGCGCCTTGGCGGCGGCGAGGTCGGGGAACGCCTCGATCACGTCGCGCCGGAACCCGTTGCGGGTGTCGCGCGCGCTCTTGGCCTTGCGAGCGTCGAGGGCGTCGGCATAGGCGTCGAGCAGTTGCGCGAGCGTCGAGGTCGTCGCCTCGGCTTCGGCCTGCCTGCGCGCTGCGTCCTCCGCGCGCTCCGCCTGCTCCCGCCTCGCCCGCTCCCGCTCGATGTAGGCGCGCAAGTCGCGCTGCCCGCCGCGGTACAGCGCCGACCACTCGGCCGCCCGGTCGCGGGCCTGCTTCACGGTGAACGCGTTCACGCCGTCGCCCTCTTCGGCGTACGGGCCGATCGGCAACGTGTCGGTCCCTGCGTCACGCTGGTACTTGAAGTACCAACTCTTGCCGCCGCCTTCGCGCAGGGGGCGCACGACCAGCAAGAGCCGCCCCGAGCCACGCGGCGCCGGGTCCGTGATCCACTGCGGGCTGTCCCCTGCCGCGAGGGCGCGAACCCCTTGCGCCGTGAGCTTCGTCGTCGTCATTCGCGGGCCTCCGTTGCGATTGCGTTGCGGTTTCTCGGTGAAACGCAATGATAACGGTTGCAAACGAATGATTCCCCGTGATGGCGTAACCTATTGATCTACAACGACTTATGACGCTAAACTGACAACGCTTGCACACGCGTTCACACGGGGATTGCGTGATTCGTAATCAGTAGGTCGGAGGTTCGACTCCTCTCATCAGCACCAGTCGCACGAACGGGCCGGCGGAGCGATCCCCGGCCCGTTCTCTTTTCGCGGCGCCCTGCCTTGCCCGGTTCCCGTGGTCATGCGCACACGGCCGGGCGAAGGCCCGGCGGGCTCAACGCGCCGTCCGCACCGGCCGATCGTCCAGCCCCACCTGCGCACCGAGGGCCGCCGCCGCGGGCTACGCACCTGTGGACGCCGGCCGTCGCCACCTCACGAGCAGCACCGTCGCGGCCCCCACGGGCGCGACCGCGCCGGCGATGCCGCCGGCGATCGCCGCGCCGTTCGACGCGCCCCGGTGCGTGGTCCACGCGTCGAGCATCGCCCGCCGCTCGGGCGCGTGGACGCGACGCAGCACTGCATCGAGGATGCCGGCGAGCGGCACCGCGTCGGCCGAGGCGGCCATGCCGAAGGGCACCTTCATCGGCAGCGTCGCCTGCATCCACACCGCGTCGGTGCCGAGCCGGCGGATCCAGTACTGGGCGACAGGGACCAGCGCGACGACCGCGTCGAAGCGGCCGTCGAGCAGGCCCCGGACGCCGTCCACGGTGCTGTCGAACGACTCGAACCGGGAGACGGGATCGTCGAACGGCAGCGACCGCGCCATGCCACGCGGCATGGCGACGCGCCGGCCGGCGAGATCCGCCAGGTCGTCCACGTACGGCGCGTCGGTCCGCGTGCAGATGCCGAGCGTGAAGTTGGCCACGGGCTGGGTGAGCGGCACGCGCCCGCGCCGGCTGTCGTCGATGCGCATCATCGGCACCAGCTCGATCTCGCCGGCGGCGAGCCGGCGCAGCGCGTCGTCGCGGTCACGCGACGCGACGTACTCGAAGCGCAGGCCGGTGAGGCGGCTGGCCTTCGCGAGCAGGTCGACGACGCAGCCCGCAGGCTGGCCGGCCTACAGGAACAGGAACGGCCGGGCCTCGAACGAGACGGTGAAGCGGACGACGGGGTGGTCGCGGATCCGGTCCCGTTGCGCGTCGGTCAGCAGCAGCGGATCGGCCTCCTGCGCGGGGGGTCGCGACGCCGCGAGCACGAGCGGCGCGGCGATGAGCACATGTCGGGGGGGGGGATCCAGGTCGGGCATCCGGTCGGTCGCCGTCCAGCTTGACGGCAGGCGCCGCGGCCGTGCGTACGGGCATTCCCGTATCCGGTTGCGGATCGTGGACCGCCCATGCCACGCAGGCGCCGGTATGCTGCGCCGGCCGCCACGCCATGACCACCGACGCCCACCCCCCGACCGGCCCCGACGACGCGCTCGCTCGAGCCGTCGACGCACATCGCCGCGGCGATCTCGCGGCGGCGCGCGCGGGCTACGAGGCGGTGCTCGCGCACCGGCCCGACGACTTCGATGCGCTGCACCTGCTCGGCGCCGCGACCCGGCAGCAGGGCGACGCGGCCGTCGCGCTCGTGCTGCTGCGCCGCGCGCTCGCGCTGCGGCCCGACGCGGCCGCGGCGCACAACCACCTCGGCCTCGCGCTGCGCGACCTCGGCCGCACGGACGAGGCCGTCGCGGCCTTCCGGGACGCGCTGGCGCACGACGCCGGCCTCGCGAGCGCCTGGACCAACCTCGGCGCGACGCTGCGCGACCGGGGCGACCCGACTGCGGCGCTCGCCTGCCTGGACCGCGCGCTCGCCGCCGGCGGCGACCAGGTCGCGACGCGGCTCAATCGCGCCAACGCGCTGCGCGATCTCGGTCGCCACGAGGCCGCGCTCGCCGACTGCGACCGCGCGGTCGCGCTCGCGCCGGCCTCGCCCGACGCGTGGCGCGTGCGCGGCGTGGTGCTGCGCGCGCTCGGCCTCGCGCAGGCCGCGGTCGCGAGCCACGACGCCGCGCTCGCGCTGCGGCCGGGCGACCCCGACGCCCTGGTCGCGCGCGGTCTCGCGCTCGCGGACCTTCACGCGCTGGACGACGCGACCCTCTCGATCGAGCAGGCGCTCGCCGCGGCCCCGGACGACCCCGACGCGCACTGGGCGCTCGCGCGCGTGCGGCTGGCCGCCGGCGACTACGCGCGCGGCTTCGAGGCCTTCGAGTGGCGCTGGCGCACCGCGCAGGGCCGGCCGTTCGCACGCGCCTTCGAGCGCCCTCAGTGGGACGGCATGATGGCGCTGGACGGCCGCACGGTGCTGCTGCATGCCGAGCAGGGCCTCGGCGACACGATCCAGTTCGTCCGCTACGCGCCGATGGTCCGCGCGCGCGGCGCACGCGTCGTGCTCGAGGTGCCGGCGGTGCTCGCGCCGCTGCTCGCGCGGCAGGGCCTCGCCGACGCGGTCGTCGCACGCGGTGCATCGCTGCCCGCGTTCGACGTGCACTGCCCGCTGATGAGCCTGCCGCGCGCCTTCGGCACCCGGATCGACACCGTGCCCGCGCCCTCGCGCTACCTGTCGGCCGACCCGGCCCGCGTCGCCGACTGGACGGCACGGCTCGGACCACGGACCCGCCCGCGCATCGGCGTCGTCTGGAGCGGCGCCCCGACGCGGCTCGGCGTCGCCGAGCGAAGCGTGCCGCTCGACACGCTCGCCGCGCTGCTCGTCGACGCGTTCGACTGGGTCGCGCTGCAGCACGAGGTCCGCGACGCCGATCGCGACGCGCTCGCCGCGACGCCGCGGCTGCGCGGGTTCGGCGACGCGCTGCGTCCGTTCGACGAGGTCGCGGCGGCGATGGAGGCGCTCGACGCGGTGGTCGGCGTCGACACGGCGCTCACGCATCTCGCGGCGGCGCTCGGTCGGCCCACGATCGTGCTGCTGCCGGAGCGGGCCGACTGGCGCTGGCACGAGGGCCGCGACGACTCGCCCTGGTACCCGAGCGCGACGCTGGTGCGCCAGCACGCGCACGACCGCTGGGAGGTGGCGCTGCGCCGCGCTCGGCTCGCGCTGCACGCGCGCTTCGGCGCCGGACGCTGAACACGGACGGCCCGCGGGTCCGTCCTCAGCCGCGCGGCCAGACCATCGGGAGCGCGATCGCCAGGATCGCCAGGCCGCTCGCGAGCTTGAGCAGCCGCCCGCCCTTCGCGGTCAGCCGCGGGCTCGACAGCAGCGCCACGGCGCCGGCCGAGATCGCGGCCGCCGGCAGCGCGTAGCCCGCCATGTAGAGCGCGAGGTGCGCGCGTGCGGCGGTCGGATCCGGCACGTGCCGCGCGAGCGTCGCGGTGAACACCGCCGGGAACCCGGCGGTGCACATCAGCTCGACGACGTTGACGACCAGCGCCAGCACGACGATCGCGCCCACGGCCGCCACGGGCGACGGCGCGGCGAGGATCGCCCGCATCCGCGCGCCGACCATCGGCTTCGCGGACGCGGGCACGGACAGCGACGGCCCGTGGCCCGGCGCCACCGCGTCCTTGAGCTGCAGCGCGCCGATCAGCAGGCCCGCGACGCCCGCCGCGCGCTCGAGCGGCCCGGCGAGTCGCGCGAGCGCGAACAGGTCGAACCACGCGAGCATCACCAGCGCGTGGACGCCCGCGGTCACCGCGACGAAGAGCGCGGCGAGCACCGCGATGCGCGCCCGGTCGTGCAGGTGCAGCAGCATCGACAGCAGGTAGAGCAGCGCCCACATCGCGCAAGGGTTGAGGCCGTCGAGCATGCCCATCGCGACGCTGAAGGTCGCCGAGCCGGGACGCAGCGAGCCGAACGCGGCGGAGCCGTCGGGCGGCACCGGGGCGTCGGGGGCCGGTGCATTCGGGGCGTCCGTTGCCGGGGCCGTGGCATTCGGCGCATCCGGGGCGTCGGGCGCACCCGGCCCGCCCGACGTGCGCGGCGGCTGCGGCGCCGGCATCGCACCGCCCGGCTCGCCCTCGAGCAGCGCGAGGATCGGCGGCCCGCTGCGCTCGGCGTCGGCGAAGCCGACGATCGCACGCCCGTCCGCCACGAAGGTCGGCACGGCGGCGTTGCGCCGGCCCAGACCGCGCGACACCTCCACCAGCGCGTCCATCGCCGACGGGTCGGTCTCGACGTCGCGCAGCACCACCTCGAGGTCCGGTCGCTGCCGTGCGACCTGCGCGAGCCAGCGCTTCGCGTCGGCGCAGTGCGGGCAGCCCTCGCGGACGTAGACGACCAGCACGCGGCGCGCCGGGACGACGCCGTCCGCGCGGGGGCTCGCACCGGCCCCGCCGGGGCCCGCGGCCTGCACCTCGGCGCCGCCTCCGGCCTGTGCGGAAGCCGTCTGCGCGGCTGCGCCCTCCCCGAGCGCGCCGACCAGCAAGACGCCGAGCATCGCGACGGCCGCGAGCATGCGGCGCAACGTCGGGAGCATCGGGGTCGGCATCGGTCGGGGCTCGGCGCCGTCGCGCGGGATCGCGCGTCACGGTCTCGATGCGACCCTCTCACGCGCCGGGCCGACGCGGCCCGCGCGATCGCGCGGTCGCTTGACCGCGATCAAGCGGCCGACGCGCAGCGCGGGCCGCCCCGGGCGAGCCGGCCCTCAGGCGGTGCCCGACAACCCCTTCGGCATCGGGAACTGGACGTGCTCCTCGATGCCGTCGAGCGCCTGCACGCGGGTGATGCCGAGCACGCGCAGCCGCTCGACCAGCTCGCGCACCAGCACCTCGGGCGCCGACGCACCGGCCGTCACCCCGATGCGGCGCTTGCCCTCGAGCCACGTCGGGTCGAGCTCGGCGGCCGAGCCGATCAGCCGCGCCTCCTTGCCCATCTTCTCGGCGACCTCGCGCAGCCGGTTGCTGTTCGAGCTGCTCGGGCTGCCGATCACCAGCACCAGGTCGCACTGCGGCGCCATGAACTTCACCGCGTCCTGCCGGTTCTGCGTCGCGTAGCAGATGTCCTGCTTCTTCGGCTCGGCGATCTCCGGGAATCGGCGCTTGAGCGCGTCGATGACGACGCGGCAGTCGTCGACCGACAGCGTCGTCTGCGTCACGTAGGCGAGCCGCCCCGAGTCGGCGATCGCGAGCCGCTCGACGTCCTCGGGCGTCTCGACGAGGTGGATGCCGTCATCGGCCTGGCCCATCGTGCCCTCGACCTCCGGGTGGCCGGCGTGGCCGATCATCACCACCTCGCGGCCCTCGCGGCGCATCTTCGAGACCTCGACGTGCACCTTGGTGACCAGCGGGCAGGTCGCGTCGAACACCTGCAGCCCGCGGGAGTCGGCCTCGTCGCGGACCGCGCGCGAGACGCCGTGCGCCGAGAACACGACCACCGAGCCGGCCGGCACCTCGTCGAGCGCGTCGACGAAGATCGCGCCCTTGCCGCGCAGGTCGCCGACGACGTGGTCATTGTGGACGATCTCGTGGCGCACGTAGATCGGCGCGCCGAACTGCGCGAGCGCGCGCTCGACGATCTCGATCGCCCGGTCCACGCCCGCGCAGAAGCCGCGCGGCTGCGCGAGCAGCACCTGCGGGGACGCGTCGACGGTGTCGGTCATCTCAGAGCACTCCCAGGATGCGGACCTCGAACCGGATCGGCTGGCCGGCGAGCGGATGGTTGAAATCGAGCAGCGCGCCCGCCTCGTCGACGTCCTTCACGACGCCGGCGTAGCGCCCGCCGTCGGGCGCCGCGAAGTCGAGCAGGTCACCGGGCGCGTACTCGGCGCCGGGCTCGCCGTGCTGCTCGAGCATCGCGCGCGAGACGCGCTGCAGCAGCGCCGGGTTGCGTTCGCCGAAGGCCTCGCCGGGCTGCAGCTCGAAGCTCGCCGAGTCGCCCTCGCGCAGCCCGACGAGGCGCCGCTCGAGCGGCTCGACCAGCTGGCCTAGGCCCAAGGTCAGCGTCGCGGGCCGTTCGGAGAACGTGCTGATGACGTCGTCCCCGGTGCGCGCCAGACTGATCCGGTAATGCAGCGTCAGGTGCGAATCGGGTCGCACCCGCGGCACGGTGTCGTCGGTCGGCTCGGGAGCGGTCATTCGGTCGGATCCTCGCGAGCCGCGATTCTACGCGTTGGAGATCCTCGCCCATGCCCCCGTCCTCGGTCGTCCCGATGGCTTCGTCCGACCGGCCGCGCGAGCGGCTGCTCGCAGGCGGCACCCGCGTGCTGTCCGATGCCGAGCTGCTCGCGCTGGTGCTCGGCACCGGCCGGCGCGGCCGCGGCGCGCTCGAGCTCGCGCGCGACCTGCTCGAGCGCTTCGGCGGGCTGCCGGGCCTGTTCGCCGCGCCGCGTGCCGAGCTGCTCGCCGCGCCGGGCATCGGTCCGGCGCGCTGGGGCGCGTTGCAGGCCGGCCTGGAGCTCGCGCGGCGCAGCGTCGCGGCCGACCTGCGCCGGCGCGACGCGCTCGCCTCGCCCGAGGAGGTCGGCCGCTTCGTCGCGATGAGCCTGCAGCACAGTCCGCAGGAGGTGTTCGCGGTGCTGTTCCTCGATGCCCGCAACCGGCTGCTCGCCGCGGAGGAGCTGTTCCGCGGCACGCTCAGCCAGACGGTCGTCTACCCGCGGGAGGTCGCGCGGCGGGCGCTCGAGCGCAACGCGGCGGCGGTGATCCTCGCGCACAACCATCCGTCCGGGCTGCCGGAGCCGAGCCAGGCCGACCGGCTGCTGACCGACGCGCTGGTGCGGGCGCTGCGCTGCCTCGACATCCCGGTGCTCGACCACCTGATCGTGGCCGGCGGGCGGCGCTACTCGTTCGCCGAGCACGGGCTGCTGTGAGGCGCCGGCGCCGGCCGCGTCGCAAGGGGGGTCGCGGCGGGCCCGGCCGGCGCTTGCGACCACCCGCCGATTTGCGCTATGATTCAAGGCTTTGCTGAATCCGTCAGCGCAAACAACGGGTTCGGTGCGCCGCAGGCATGCGCCGGCGGGGGTACCGCGCCCTCTTTTCGATCCAGGAGTGAACCATGGCCAAGTTCTGCCAAGTCACCGGCAAGGGCCCGATGGTCGGCAACAACGTCTCGCACGCGAACAACAAGACCAAGCGCCGCTTCCTGCCGAACCTGCAGTATCGCCGCTTCTGGGTCGAGAGCGAGAACCGGTGGGTGCGCCTGCGCATCACCAACGCCGCCCTGCGCACCATCGACAAGGTCGGCATCGACACGGTGCTGGCCGACCTGCGCGCCCGCGGCGAAGTCTGACCGACGCCCTCCCCGCACCAGGAGCCTGAACCATGCGCGACAAGATCAAGCTTGAGTCGACCGCCGGCACCGGTCACTTCTACACGACGACCAAGAACAAGCGGACGATGCCCGAGAAGATGCTGATCAAGAAGTTCGATCCGGTCGCTCGCAAGCACGTCGACTACAAGGAAACGAAGATCAAGTGATCGCGACGGGCGCCGACCGCGCCCGGTTCGCACGCGGTGGCCCGGGATCCGGGCCGGCCGCTTCCAAGGCGCCGACTGGCGCCTTTTTTCATGCCTTCGGGCAGGTGGCCGACGCGCAGCGCGAGCCCGTCGGAGCCGGAAAGCAGAACGCCCCGCGCGGGCGGGGCGTTCGGGCCGGTGCGGCGGCGGGCGCCGCCGCCTCTGATCGAGATCGTGCGGCGCCGCGACCTCAGGCCGCCGCGTAGCGCCGCATCCGCAGCGCCAGCTCCTGCAACGAGCGCACCCCGCTCGCCTCGGCCCGCGCGCACCAGTCCTGCAGGTGCGCGACCAGCTTCTCGGGCGTCGCGTTCGAGCGCTCCCAGGTCGAGGCCAGCTCGGCGCGCATCTCGACCAGCTTCTTCAGCCGGTCGCTCGCCGCGAAGATGTCGGCGAGCTTGGCCTTGTTCTGCTCGGTCCACTTGGTCGCATCGAGGTGCAGCCAGCGCTTCGACGACTGGATCAGGCTCGCATCGGCCGGCTGTGCGGCGCGCAGCCGGGCGATCTCCTCGGAGCAGGCCTGCGCGAGCGACTTCCCGTACGCGGCCATCAGGTCGTAGCGGTGCGCGATCACCGCCTGCAGCGTCTGCAGGTCGACCGCCGCACGGGGCGCGGTGAACTTGGGCACCGGCGCGACCTTGCGGACGGTCGCGAGGCCGAGCATCTGCAGGATCCGGATGTACATCCAGCCGATGTCGAACTCGTACCAGCGGTTCGACAGCTTCGCGCTCGAGGCGAACGCGTGGTGGTTGTTGTGCAGCTCCTCGCCGCCGATCAGGATGCCCCACGGCAGCACGTTGGTCGCGGCGTCCGGGCTGTCGAAGTTGCGGTAGCCCCACCAGTGGCCGATGCCGTTGATGACGCCCGCGGCGGTCACCGGGATCCACAGCATCTGGATGGCGAACACGGTCAGGCCGATCGCGCCGAAGAGCAGCACGTCGAGCAACAGCGTGACGTACACGCCGAGCACCGAGTACCGCGTGTAGACGTTGCGCTCGACCCAGTCGTCCGGCGTGCCGTGGCCGTACTTCTGGATCGTCTCGCGGTTCTTCGCCTCCTCGCGGTACAGCTCCGTGCCCTCGAGCAGCACCTTGCGGATGCCGCGGGTCTGCGGGCTGTGCGGGTCCTCGGCGGTCTCGCACTTGGCGTGGTGCTTGCGGTGGATCGCCGCCCACTCCTTGGTGACCATGCCGGTGGTCAGCCACAGCCAGCCGCGGAAGAAATGCGAGACGACCGGGTGCAGGTCGAGCGCGCGGTGCGCCTGGCAGCGGTGCAGATAGATGGTGACCGCGGCGATCGTCACGTGCGTGGTGAGCAGCGTGTAGACGACGATCTGCCAGCCGCTCGCGTCGAGCAGGCCGGTGTCGAGGAAGCCCAGGACGGCCTGGACCACGGGGTGTTCGATCAAGTTCTCAGCTCCCTGGAGAAAGCACAGGAATTGTACGGGGCCGGTGGGCCACAGTCATTGACGCACGTCGGCCCGGCGACCTATTCGCCACGGACCCAGCGGGCGGCGAAGAAACCGTCCGAATCGTCCATGTCGGGGCGGATCCGCAGGACAACAGGGTCGGAGAATCCGGTGTGGCGACCGGAGAAGGCCTCGACGACCGCTTCGTTCTCCCGGCGCAGCAGGCTGCAGGTCGCGTAGACCAGCACCCCGCCCCGCTTCACCAGACGGGCGGCGGCCTCCAGGATCGACGCCTGGCGGGCGTTCAGCTCGTCGATCGCCGCCGGCTGCATCCGCCACTTGAGCTCCGGGTTGCGGCGCAGCGTGCCGGTGCCGCTGCAGGGGGCGTCGACCAGGACCAGGTCGGCGCGCCCGGCCAGGCGCCCGAGCTTCGGGTCGTGCTCGCTGTCCAGCCCGAACGGCTGGACGCTGGTGGCGCCCGACCGGGCGAGCCGGGGCTTGAGGCGCTGCAGCCGGGCGTTGGACACGTCGCAGGCGTAGACCTGCCCGGACGAGCGCATCGCGGCGGCGAGCGCGAGCGTCTTGCCGCCCGCGCCGGCGCAGAAGTCGACGACGGTCTGGCCGCGGCGCGGCGCGCAGAACTCGACCAGCCGCTGGCTGCCGGCGTCCTGCACCTCGAACTCGCCGCGCTCGAACGACGCGAGCCGCTCGAGCGCCGGCTTGCCGCGCACCCTCAGCGCGGTCGCGCAGGCGTCGACCGGCTCGCTCTCGACGCCCTCGGCGGCGAGCGTCGCCCGCAGCGCGTCGCGGTCGGTCTTGAGCAGGTTCGCGCGCAGGTCGAGCGGCGCCGGCCGCAGCAGCGCGAGGCCGAGCCGCTCCACCGCCGCGTGCGGCACCGCCTCGCCGTCCGCACGCGCCTGCTCGAGCAGTTCGGCGTGAAGCCAGTCGGGCAGGCTCAGGCGCACCGGCTGCGGCAGCCCGCCCGGGTCGGCGACACACGCGCGGCGCAGCGCGTCCTCGTCGGCCGCGTCGGCGCGCAGCCCGGGGATCACCGTCTCGCCGAAGCGAAGCGCGAGCGACAGCCACGCCAGCCGGCGCGGCAGCGGGCCGCGCAGCGACTGCGCCTGGTGGGCATAGCGACGCCGTTGGCGCAGCACGTCGAACACCGTCTCGGCGACGACGCCCCGGTCGCGCCGGCCGAGCCGCTCGTTCGCCTTGAAGAACGTGCGCAGCGCCGAGTCGGCCGGACGGTCGAGGCGCAGCACGTCGGCGAGCGCGCGCTCGACGGCGGCGAGGAGCGGCGGGGAGAGGCGCGGCAGTTCGACGGCGGCCGATGCGTCCGCCGGCACCGCGACCGGCATCGCCTCCGCGGGCCCCACGGTCGACACGGCGTCCGCCTGGGCGGCGCCCGGCGCCGGCCGCACGTCGTCCGGGCCCGCATCACCCACCTGCGTCCGACCCGAGTCGCCCGGTCCGCTCACGCCGCCGCCTCCCACAGCAGGCGCTGCGACGCATCGACCCCCCCGACCTCGGCCCGACCGTCGCGCACCCGCACCCGGCCCTCGACCAGCCAGCGCACCGCCATCGGAAAGATCCGGTGCTCGACGCGCAGCACGCGCGCGGCGAGCCGCGCCGCATCGTCGCCGTCCAGCACCGGCACCGCGGCCTGCGCGAGGATCGGCCCGTGATCGAGCGTCGGCGTGACCAGGTGCACCGTCGCGCCGTGCACCCGCACGCCCGCCTCGAGCGCGCGCGCGTGCGTGCCGAGCCCCGGGAACGAGGGCAGCAGCGACGGATGGATGTTGACGAGCCGCCCCTCGAGGCGGCGCACGAAGGTGTCGGTCAGGATCCGCATGAAGCCGGCGAGCACCACCAGGTCCGCGCCAAGCGCGTCCAGGCGCTGCGCGAGCGCCGCATCGAACGCCTCGCGGTGCTCGAAGCCGGCGTGCGGCAGCACCTGCGTCGGCAGCCCGAGCTCGCGGGCGAGCGCGAGGCCCGCCGCGTCCTCGCGGTTCGAGATCACCGCGCCGACCCGCGCGGCCCAGCGCTCCTCGAGGCAGGCTCGCGCGAGGCTCGCCATGTTGGAGCCCTGGCCGGAGATCAGGATCGCGAGCGTCTTCAAGAAAGGGGGCGCGACGGAAGGAGGGCCCGCAGTCTAGCACCCCACCGCACCCGTGAACGGCCTGGATTGCTTTATGATTCAAGGTTTTGCGTCCGCTCGCATGCAGGTCTTCCGCCGCCTCCCGCCCGTCGATCAGCGCGTCCCGTGTGCCCTCACCATCGGCAACTTCGATGGCGTGCACCTCGGGCACCGCGCGCTGCTCGATGCGCTCCGGCGGGTCGCGGACCGGATCGGCGTGCCGGCCTGCGTGCTGACCTTCGAGCCGCATCCGCGCGAGTACTTCGCCGCGCACCGCCCCGGCGTCGTCGCGCCGCCCCGGATCGCGACGCTGCGCGACAAGCTCGAGGCGCTCGAGGCAGCCGGCGTCGCACGCACCTGCGTGGTCCACTTCAACGCTCGCTTCGCCGCGCTCGAGCCCGAGGCCTTCGTCGAGCGGGTGCTGGTCGACGGACTGCGCGCGCGCTTCGTGCTGATCGGCGACGACTTCCGCTTCGGCGCGCAGCGGCGCGGCGACTTCGCGCTGCTCGAGGCGCTCGGTGCGCGCCACGGCTTCGGGGTCGAGCGCATGCAGACGCTCGCGCTCGGCGGCGAGCGGGTGTCGAGCTCCGCGGTCCGGGCGGCGCTCGCGCAGGCCGACTTCGGACGCGTCGAGCGGCTGCTCGGCCGCCCCTACGCGATCTCGGGCCACGTGGTTCACGGCCGCAAGCTCGGGCGCGAGCTCGGCTTCCCGACGCTGAACCTGCGCATCCCGCACGGCCGCCCGGCGTTGGGCGGCATCTTCGTGGTCCGCGTGCACGGCCTGGCGGACGCGCCGGTCGCCGGCGTCGCGAGCCTCGGCACCCGCCCCGCGGTCGAGGCCGACGGCGCGCCGCTGCTCGAGACCCACGTGCTCGACTGGAGCGGCGACGCCTACGGCCGCGTCGTGCGCATCGAATTCCTGCGCAAGCTGCGCGACGAGGCGAAGTACGACGGCCTCGACGCGCTGGTCGCGCAGATCCGCCTCGACGCGGACCAGGCCCGCGCGCACTTCGCCGCGTCCGCCGTCCGCACGGCCGCGGGCACCGCCCGCTGACCGCACCGAACATTCCGGGATCCACGATGGCCCAGCAGCCCCCGAAAGACACCGCCCGCCCCGACTACCGGGCGACGCTTAACCTGCCCGACACGCCGTTCCCGATGCGCGGCGACCTGGCCAAGCGCGAGCCGAAGTGGGTCGCCGAGTGGCAGGACAGCGGCGTCTACAAGCGCATCCGCGCGTACTCGAAGGGCCGGCCGCTGTTCGTGCTGCACGACGGCCCGCCGTACGCGAACGGCGACATCCACATCGGCCACGCGGTCAACAAGATCCTGAAGGACGTGATCGTCAAGTGCCGGAACATGGCCGGCTTCGACGCGCGCTACGTGCCGGGCTGGGACTGCCACGGCATGCCGATCGAGATCCAGATCGAGAAGCAGTTCGGCAAGTCGCTGCCGCCCGCCGAGGTGCAGGCGAAGTCGCGCGCCTACGCGACCGAGCAGATCGCGCGGCAGAAGAAGGACTTCCAGCGGCTCGGCGTGCTCGGCGAGTGGGAGGACCCGTACCTGACGATGGCGCCCCGCAACGAGGCCGACGAGCTGCGCGCGCTCGGCACCATCATGGAGTCGGGCTTCGTCTTCCGCGGCCTGAAGCCGGTCAACTGGTGCTTCGACTGCGGCTCGGCGCTCGCCGAGGCCGAGGTGGAATACGCCGAGCGCACCGACCTCGCGGTCGACGTCGCGTTCGCGTTCACCGACCGCGCGAAGCTCGCGGCCGCCTTCGGCCTGCCGACGCTGCCGGAGGGCGCAGGCGCCGCGGTGATCTGGACGACCACGCCCTGGACGCTGCCCGCGAACCAGGCGCTCAACCTGCACCCCGACTTCGAGTACGCGCTGGTCGCGACCGAGCGCGACGGCGCACCGCTCACGCTGCTGCTCGCGAAGGAGCGCGTCGAGCCCTGCCTCGCCGCCTGGGGCCTGCCCGAGGGCACGGTGCTCGCGACCGCGCCGGGCAAGGCGCTGGAGCTGCTCGAGTTCCGCCACCCGTTCTTCGACCGCGTGGCGCCCGTCTACCTCGGCGAGTACGTGACGCTCGACGCCGGCACCGGCATCGTCCACTCGTCGCCGGCCTACGGCGTCGAGGACTTCCTGTCGTGCAAGCGCTACGGCATGAAGGACGCCGACATCCTCAACCCGGTCACCGGCGACGGCCGCTATGCGAGCACGCTGCCGCACTGGGGCGGCCTGACGATCTGGGACGCGAACCCGAAGATCGTCGAGGCGATGCGCGCCAACGGGACGCTGCTGAAGGTCGAGAAGTACAAGCACCCGTACATGCACTGCTGGCGGCACAAGACGCCGGTGATCTACCGCGCGACCAGCCAGTGGTTCGCCGGCATGGACGTGAAGCCGAAGCACGGCCCGACGCTGCGCGAGCGCGCGCTCGCCGCGATCGACGCGACCGACTTCTACCCCGGCTGGGGCCAGGCCCGGCTGCACGCGATGATCGCGAACCGGCCCGACTGGACGCTGTCGCGCCAGCGCCAGTGGGGCGTGCCGATGGCCTTCTTCGTGCACCGCGAGACCGGCGCGCTGCACGCGCGCACGCCGGAGCTGCTCGAGCAGGTCGCCCGGCGCATCGAGACCGGCGGCATCGAGGCCTGGCAGTCGCTCGACCCGCGCGAGCTGCTCGGCGACGAGGCCGACCAGTACGAGAAGAACCGCGACACGCTCGACGTCTGGTTCGACTCCGGCGCCACGCACCAGACGGTGCTGCGCGGCTCGCACGCGGCGCAGTCGACCTTCCCCGCCGACCTGTACCTCGAGGGCAGCGACCAGCACCGCGGCTGGTTCCACTCGTCGCTGCTGACCTCCTGCATGATCAACGGCGTCGCGCCCTACAAGGCGCTGCTGACCCACGGCTTCGTCGTCGACGGCGAGGGCCGGAAGATGAGCAAGTCGCTCGGCAACGTCGTCGTGCCGCAGAAGGTGTCGGACACGCTCGGCGCCGAGATCCTGCGGCTGTGGGTCGCCTCGACCGACTACTCGGGCGAGCTGTCGCTGTCCGACGAGATCCTCAAGCGCGTCGTCGAGGCGTACCGCCGCATCCGCAACACGCTGCGCTTCCTGCTCGCGAACCTCGCCGACTTCGACGCGCGCACCGACGCGGTGCCGGTCGCCGACATGGTCGAGATCGACCGCTGGATGCTCGCGCGCGCCGCGCAGTGGCAGGCCGACGTGGTCGGCGCGTACGGCCGCTTCGAGTTCCACCCGATCGTCGCCGGCATGCAGGTCTGGTGCTCGGAGGACCTCGGCGCGTTCTACCTCGACGTGCTCAAGGACCGGCTCTACACCACCGCGCCGAAGTCGCTCGCGCGCCGCTCGGCGCAGACCGCGCTGTGGCACGTCACGCAGTCGCTGGTGCGCGCGATGGCGCCGATCCTGTCGTTCACCGCCGAGGAGGCCTGGCCGCTGCTCGACCCGAAGGCACACGCGGCGCAGGGCGGCACGGTGTTCACGCAGGTCTGGCATGCGTTCCCCGAGGTGCCCGACGCCGAGGCGCTGCTCGCGAAGTGGGGCCGGCTGCGGGCCTGGCGCGGCGAGGTCACCAAGGCGATCGAAGGGCTGCGTGCGACCGGCGCGGTCGGCTCGTCGCTGCAGGCCGAGATCGAGGTCGCGGCCGACGGCACGCTGTTCGAGGACCTCGCGAGTCTCGGCGACGACCTGCGCTTCGTGCTGATCGTCTCGGCCGCTCGGCTGCGCGAGGCCGAGGCCGGCGAGCTGGGCGAGGCGGACGCGGCGACCGGGAAGATCGCGGTCGTGCCGAGCCCGCACGCCAAGTGCGAGCGCTGCTGGCACTGGCGCGCCGACGTCGGCCACGATGCGTCGGAGCCCGGCCTGTGCGGCCGCTGCACCAGCAACCTGCACGGCGCCGGCGAGCCGCGCCACGCGGCCTGAGGCGGACGTGCCGAAGCGCTCCGCCCCCGGCCTGTCGTCCTGGCTCTCGATCGCCGCGCTGGTGCTGGTCGTCGACCAGCTGACCAAGGCGTGGATCCTGTCGCGCTTTCGCGTCGGCGAACGCACGCAGGTGGTGCCGGGGCTGTTCGACCTGACCCTGGTCTACAACCCGGGCGCCGCGTTCAGCTTCCTGGCCGACCACGACGGCTGGCAGCGCTGGTTCTTCATCGGGGTGGGCATCGTCGCTTCGGCGTTCATCCTGTGGCTGCTGGTCAAGCACGGCACGCAGCGGCTGTTCGCGGGCGCGCTCTCGCTGATCCTCGGCGGCGCGATCGGCAACGTGGTCGACCGCTTCGTCCATGGCGAGGTCGTCGACTTCCTCCTGGTGCACTGGTTCGACCGCTGGTACTTCCCGGCGTTCAACGTCGCCGACTCGGCGATCACCGTGGGCGCGGTGCTGCTGATCCTTGACGAACTGCTGCGGGTCCGCAACAGTCGCTGAATGACCTCCCCCGCCCCCGAGGCCGGCGAGCTCGCCGGCCGGCACCTGCTGCTCGGCGTGACCGGCGGCGTCGCCGCGTTCAAGGCCTGCGAGCTCGCGCGCGAGCTGCAGCGCCGCGGCGCGACCGTGCAGGTCGCGATGACCGACGCGGCGACGAAGTTCATCGGCCCGGCGACCTTCCAGGCGCTGACCGGCCGGCCGGTGTTCGTCGACGCCTGGGACGGCCGCGTCGACAACGGCATGCCGCACATCGACCTCTCGCGCGGCGCCGACGCGATCCTGGTCGCGCCCGCGACCGCCGACTTCATGGCGAAGGTCGCGCACGGGCTCGCCGACGACCTGCTCTCCACGCTGGTGCTCGCGCGCGACTGCCCCCTGCTCGTCGCCCCCGCGATGAACCGGCAGATGTGGGCGGCCGCGCCCACGCAGCGCAACGTCGCGACGCTGCGCGCCGACGGCGTCGCGATCCTCGGGCCCGGCAGCGGCGAGCAGGCCTGCGGCGAGACCGGCGACGGGCGCATGCTGGAAGCGCAGCAGCTGGTCGAGGAGACGATCGCGTTCTTCGTGCCGAAGCGCCTCGCCGGCCGCCGCGTGCTGATCACCGCCGGCCCGACCTTCGAGCCGATCGACCCGGTGCGCGGCATCACCAACCTGTCGTCGGGCAAGATGGGCTACGCGATCGCGCGCGCCTGCCGCCACGCGGGCGCCGAGGTCGTGCTGGTGTCCGGCCCGACCGCGCTCGTCGCGCCGCAGGGCGTGCGCCGCGTCGACGTGCGCAGCGCGCGAGAGATGCTCGCCGCGGTGCAGGCCGAGCTCGCCAGGCAGGACCTGTTCGTCGCGGTCGCCGCGGTCGCCGACTGGCGCGTGGCCAACGCGTCGGACCGCAAGCTGAAGAAGACCGAGGGCGGCGCGCCGCCGGCGCTCGAGTTCGCACAGAACCCCGACATCCTCGCGACCGTCGCGAAGACCGCGGGCGCGCCGTACTGCGTCGGCTTCGCCGCCGAGACCGAGGACCTCGAGGCCAACGCGCAGGACAAGCGCCGCCGCAAGGGCGTGCCGCTGCTGGTCGGCAACCTCGGCCAGGCGACCTTCGGCCGCGACGACAACGAGCTGCTGCTGGTCGACGCCGAGGGCACGACGCGACTGCCGCGCGCGAGCAAGACCGCGCTCGCCGCGCGGCTGGTCGACGAGATCGCACGTCGGCTGCCCGACGGGCGCTGCTGACGATGGCCGGCCCGCCCGACCACCGCGCGCTGCCCACCTCGACCTGGCGGCCGCACGACCCGGCGCTCGGCGGCGCACCGCGCGACGGCGACTTCGCGCGGCTGCTCGAGGCGGCGAGCGCGCCGCGCGCGCACCGGATGAAGGTGGACCCGGAGGTCGAGGCGCTGGGCTCGGGCACGCGCCGCCGTCCGCGGGCACCCTACGGCTCGCCGGGGATGAACTGGGGCCGCGCGCTGCCCCTGCCCGGCCGGTCGGGCGGCGGTGCCGGCGAGGACGCGGGGACCGACGGCGCCACGCGCATCGAGACCGCGGCCGGCACCGGCAACCAGACCGCCGCGGACGACGCGACTTTCGGCGCCGGCACCTCGCGCCCGGCCCGCCCCGGCGTACGGCCGTGGTCCGGCCGCCCGCTGCGCGACCGCGTCGTCGCGATCCTGTTCGCGCTCGCCGGGCTGTGGATCCTGCTGAACGTGCTCGACGCGGTCACGCACCGCGGCGCCGAGGATCTCGGCCCGCTCGTCGTGCTCGCGGTCGTCGCGTTCTTCGTGCTGCGCGGCTGGCTGCGCGGACGCCGACCTCCGAGCGGCGCCCGATGATCACCGTCGACCTGAAGATCCTCGACGCGCGGATGCGCGACGCGCTGCCCGCCTACGCGACGCCCGGCAGCGCCGGCCTCGACCTGCGCGCCTGCCTCGACGCGCCGCTCGAGATCCCGCCCGGGCGCACCGTGCTGATCCCGACCGGGATCTCGATCCACCTCGGCGACCCGGGCTACGCGGCCGTGCTGCTGCCGCGCTCGGGCCTCGGCCACAAGCACGGCATCGTGCTCGGCAACCTGGTCGGGCTGATCGACTCCGACTACCAGGGCCCGCTGATGGTCTCGTGCTGGAACCGCAACCCGCCCGAGGCGGGGCCGGCCGCGACGTTCACCGTGCAGCCGATGGAGCGCATCGCGCAGATGGTGATCGTGCCGGTCGCGCAGGCCGCGTTCCGCATCGTCGACGACTTCGCGGCGAGCGACCGCGGCGCCGGCGGCTTCGGCAGCACCGGCACGCGCTGAGCGCGCGCCGCCCGCGTCGGCCCGCCGCCGCCGGCCTCAGCGCGCCGCCGCCTCGGCGATCAGCGCGTCGAGCTTGCGTGCGTCCGCGACGAACGCGCGGATGCCCTCGGCGAGCTTGTCGCTCGCCATCGCGTCCTCGTTCAGCTCGAAGCGGAAGTGCTTCTCGTCGAAGCGCACCCGTTCGATCGACGCCTTCGCGGCGGCGGCCGCATCCAGCCGGCGCGGCACCGCGGCATCCGAGCCGCGCAGCAGCTCGAGCAGCTCCGGGCTGATCGTCAGCAGGTCGCAGCCGGCGAGCGCGAGGATCTGGCCGACGTTGCGGAAGCTCGCGCCCATCACCTCGGTCTGGTAGCCGAACTTCTTGAAATACGCGTGGATGCGGCGCACCGACGCGACGCCCGGGTCGGACTCGCCGTCGAAGTCGACGCCGTCGCGCTTGCGGTACCAGTCGTAGATGCGACCCACGAACGGCGAGATCAGCGTCACGCCGGCGTCCGCGCAGGCGACCGCCTGCGGGAAGCCGAACAGCAGCGTCAGGTTGCAGCGGATGCCGTCGCGCTCCAGGCGCTCGGCCGCGCGGATGCCCTCCCAGGTCGACGCGACCTTGACCAGCACGCGCTCGCGCCCGATGCCGGCGGCGTCGTACAGCTCGACGATGCGCCGCGCGCGCGCCACCGTGCCTTCGGCGTCGAACGACAGCCGCGCGTCGACCTCGGTCGAGACCCGCCCGGGCACGATCGCGAGGATCTCGCGACCGAAGCGCACCAGCAGCCGGTCGACCAGCAGGTCGGGGGCGTCGCCGCGGTGGCGCGCGACCGTCTCGTCGAGCAGGCCGCGGTACTCGGGCTTGCCGACCGCCTTCAGGATCAGGGTCGGGTTGGTGGTCGCGTCGCGGGGCGCGTAGGCCTTCATCGCGTTGAAGTCGCCGGTGTCGGCGACCACCGTGGTCATCGTCTTCAGTCGTTCGAGCGCGTTCATGCCGGGCCTTCTCGGGAGTCCGCCATGGTACCGGGTCCGGCCCCGGGGCCGACGTGGCCGCGCTTGCCACGTCGGCCGCCGGCGTCCGATCATCGGTGACGGAGCGCCGCCGGCGCCGAGAAGCCGGCCCTTGACCCACGTCAACGAGCTCGTCGGGGCGCCGCTTAGGCTGTTCGGCACAGGGCGACGCGTCCCGCACCCGCGGGACGAACGCCACCACGACACCACTCAGGGAGCGGACATGAGCTTCGGCTACAAGACCATCCTCGCGCACTTCGACTCGACCGAGCGCGCCGACCGCCGCCTGCGCGCCGCCGCGGCGCTCGCGGAGGACTTCGACGCGCACCTCGCCGCGGTCTACAGCATCATGTCGCCGCTCTACAGCGAGCCCTTCGTCGCCGACGGCGGCGCCTTCGTCGCGCAGGAGCTGCTGCGCTTCCAGGAGCGCAAGGACGCCGAGGCCCGCGCCGTGTTCGACAAGGTCGCGCCGTCCCTGCCCCGCCCCTGCGAGTGGCGCGCCGCGGCCGGAGACCCCGCCTCGGTCGTCAACGAGCACGCCCGCTACGCCGACCTGGTCGTGCTCGGGCAATACGACGACGACGCGGCCAACGACGTGACGCCCGACTTCATCGGCCGCGTCATCATGGGCTCGGGCCGGCCGGTGCTGGTCCTGCCGTACACCGGCGAGGCGAAGCCGATCGGCCGCCGCCCGATGGTGGCGTGGAACGCGAGCCGCGAGGCGGCGCGTGCGGTCAGCTCGTCGATGCCGCTGCTGCGCCGGGCCGACGAGGTGCAGGTGACCACCTTCAACGCGCGCGGCGGGCGCGGCGGCCACGGCGACGTGCCGGGCGCCGACATCGCGGCCTACCTCGCGCGCCACGGCGTCAAGGCCAATGTGTCCGGCACCAGCGCCAAGGACGTCGACATCGGCAACCAGATCCTGTCGCGCGCCGACGACTTCCAGGCCGACCTGATCGTGGCGGGCGGCTACGGCCACTCGCGCGCCTACGAGTTCGTGATGGGCGGCGCGACCCGCACGCTGCTCGAGTCGATGACGGTGCCGGTGCTGTTCGCGCATTGACGGTGCTGCCGCCGACGTTGCACGCGATGGCGTTCGACGGCGGGCGGCGGCTTCGCCCGGTCGAGCTGCCGCTCGCGCCGCCGGGGCCGCACGAACTGGTGCTGCGGGTGCGTACCTGCGGCGTGTGCCGGACCGATCTGCACCTGGTCGACGGCGACCTGGCGCCGCCGCGCCTGCCGGTCGTGCCCGGCCACGAGATCGTCGGCACGGTGCTCGCGCGCGGCGCTGCGGTCACCGCCTTCGAGGTGGGCGACCGCGTCGGGGCGGTCTGGCTGCACGACAGCTGCCTGCACTGCCGCTGGTGCGACGCCGGCCGCGAGAACCTGTGCCGCGACGCGCGATTCAACGGCCTGCACGTGCACGGCGGCTACGCGACGCATGCGAGCGTCGACGCGCGGTTCTGCGTCGCGCTGCCCGCTCGCTACGACGACGTGCGCGCCGCGCCGCTGCTGTGCGCCGGGCTGATCGGCTTGCGCACGCTGCGGATGGCGGGCGAGGACGCCCGGCGCATCGGGGTCTACGGCTTCGGTGCCGCCGGCCACCTCGTCGCGCAGGCGGCGATCCACCAAGGCCGCGAGGTCTGGGCGTTCACGCGCGACGGCGACACCGCCGCGCAGGCACTCGCGCTGCGGCTCGGCGCGCGCTGGGCCGGCGGCTCGTCGCAGCCCGCGCCCGAGCCGCTCGACGCGGCGCTGCTGTTCGCCCCGGTCGGCGCGCTGGTGCCCAAGGCGCTCGCCGACCTCGCACCGGGCGGCACCGTGGTCTGCGGCGGGATCCACATGAGCGACATCCCGTCCTTCCCCTACCGGATCCTGTGGGAGGAGCGCGTCGTGCGCTCGGTCGCGAACCTGACCCGCGCCGATGCGACCGGCTTCATGGCGCTCGCCGCCGAGTCGGACTTCGCCATGGAGACCGAGACCTTCGCGCTCGCCGACGCCAACGAGGCGCTCGAGCGGCTGCGCGACGGGCGGATCACCGGCGCGGCGGTGCTGGACTGCTCGGTCGGTCCCTGAAGGCCGCGACGCGCGCCGCGGCCGCGCTCAGCCTCGCGACGCCAGCGCCTTCGCCCGGATCTCGTCGATCGTCTGCCCGGCGGTGATCGCCTGCGGATCGATCACCAGCTCGATCAGTGCCGGCGTGCCCGCGGCCCGCGCGCGCTCGAACGCGCCGGCGAACTGCTCGGTCTCGGTGACGCGCTCGCCGTGGCAGCCGTACGCCTGCGCGAGCTTGACGAAGTCCGGGTTGCGCAGCGCGGTGCCGTAGACCCGCGCCGGATACTCGCGCTCCTGGTGCATCCGGATCGTGCCGTACATGCCGTTGTTGACCAGCACGACGATCGGGTTCGCGCCGTATTGCACCGCGGTCGCGAGCTCCTGGCCGGTCATCATGAAGTCGCCGTCGCCGGTGAACGCGACGACCACGCGGTCGGGGTGCGCGAGCGCGGCGGCGACCGCGGCCGGTACCCCGTAGCCCATCGCGCCGGACGTCGGCGCGAGCTGCGTCTTGTGCCGGCGGTGCCGGTGGAAGCGGTGCACGGGCGTCGCGAAGTTGCCGGCGCCGTTGGTCAGGATCGCGTCGTGCGGCAGCGTGCGCTCGAGGTGCAGCACGCACTCGGGGTAGCTGAGCGCGCCCGGCTGCGCGCGCGGCACGCGCCAGTCGGCGTAGTCGCGCTGCGCATCGGCGAGCCAGCCGGCCCAGCGCGCCGGCAGGTCGGCCGACGCGGGCGCCAGCCCGTCGAGCGCCGCGGCGAACTCGCGGTTGCCGGCCGCGATCGGGAGCTCGGCGCGGAACACGCGCCCGAGCTCGTCCGCCCCGGGGAACACGTGCACCAGGCACTGCGCCGGCGTCGGCGACTCGACCAGCGTGTAGCCGTTGGTGGTCATCTCGCCGAGCCTCACGCCGACCGCGACCAGCAGGTCGGCCTCCTTCACGCGCGCGCCGAGCTTCGGGTTCACGCCGATGCCCACCTCGCCGACGTACAGCGGGTGGCCGTTGTCGTAGGCGTCCTGGAAGCGCCACGCGCAGGCGACCGGCAGGCCGAAGCGCCGTGCGAACGCCTGCACCGAGGCGCGCGAGGCGTCGTCCCAGGACGAGCCGCCGACCAGCAGCAGCGGTCGCTCGGCCTGCGCCAGCAGCGCGCCGAGGCGCTCGAGCTGCTCCGCCGACGGCGCGGCCTGCGTGCTCAGGTAGCGCCTGGCGTCGGGCACGTCGGCGACCTGCACGAGCACGTCCTCCGGGAGCGCGAGCACGACCGGCCCGGGCCGCCCGGACGTCGCGACGTGGTAGGCGTGCTGGACGAACTCGGGGATCCGGTCGGCGCGGTCGATCGAGGCGACCCACTTGGCCATCTGCCCGAACATCCGCCGGTAGTCGACCTCCTGGAACGCCTCGCGCTCGACGAAGTCGGTGCCGACCTGGCCGATGAACAGGATCATCGGCGTCGAGTCCTGGTAGGCGGTGTGCACGCCGATCGACGCGTTGGTCGCGCCCGGGCCGCGGGTGGCGAAGCAGATCCCGGGCTCGCCGGTCAGCTTGCCCCAGGCCTCGGCCATGTTGGCGGCCCCGCCCTCCTGGCGACAGACCACCAGCGGCAGCCGGTCGCGGACGTCGTGCAGTGCGTCGAGCACCGCGAGGAAGCTCTCGCCGGGCACGCAGAACGCGCGTGTCGCGCCATGCGCGAGCAGCTGGTCGACGAGGATGCGGCCCCCGGGACGCGGGCCGGGCGAGGCGGGGCGGTCGGTTCGGATCATGCCCGGATTGTCGCACGCACCCTTGCCCGGCCCCCTTTCCGAAACTGGCAGAATGGCGGTCCCAGGCCCCCTCCCGCCGGCCCGTCACCCCCCATGCCACGACCCGACGACCGCGTGCGCGCGCTGCGCATCGAGCCGCTCGACCCGACCTCGTCGCGCGACGCCGCGGCGCTGGTCGCGCTGCTCGACGAGTACGCGCGCGACCCCACCGGGGGCGGCACGCCGCTGGCCGACGACGCGAAGGCGCGGCTGCCCGGCCTGCTCGCGAGCCGTGCGCACTACGCCGGCCTGCTCGCCTGGGACGGCGACCGCCCGGTCGGCCTGGTCAACGCGTTCGAGGGCGTGTCGACCTTCAAGGCGCGCCCGCTGCTGAACATCCACGACATCGCGGTTGCCGCGAGCCACCGCGGCCGCGGCGTCGGCCGCGCGCTGCTCGCGGCCGCCGAGTCGCTCGCCCGCGCGCGCGGCTGCTGCAAGCTGACCCTCGAGGCGCTCGAGGGCAACGCCACCGCGATCGGCCTGTACCGCAGCGTCGGCTTCGTCGCCTACGAGCTCGACCCCGCGATGGGCCGCGCGACCTTCTTCGAGAAGTGGCTCACCTGAACCGGAGCACCGTGACATGCCCTCCTTCGACGTGACCCTCGAGGCCAACCAGGTCGAGATCCGCAACGCCGTCGACCAGGCGAACAAGGAGATCGCGAACCGCTTCGACTTCAAGGGCTCGGACGCGCGCTTCGAGCTCGCCGACAAGACGCTGACGGCGTTCGCCGACGACGACTTCAAGCTCGGCCAGGTCCGCGACGTGCTGCTCGGCAAGCTCGCCAAGCGCAACGTCGACGTGCGATTCCTCGACTACGGCACGCCCGAGCGCGTGGGCGGCGACAAGCTCAAGCAGCCGATCAGGATCCGGCACGGCGTGCCGTCCGAGACCGGCAAGAAGATCGTGCGGGCGCTCAAGGACGCGAAGATGAAGGTCCAGGCGTCGATCCAGGGCGATGCGGTGCGCGTGACCGGCGCGAAGCGGGACGACCTGCAGGCGGCGATCGCGCTGATCCGCAAGGAGTTCACCGAGCTGCCGCTCGCCTGCGGCAACTTCCGCGACTGACCCTGCGCGCGGCGGCGCGATGACGATCGACCGCCCCGACGGCACCGTCCCGCTCGTCGTCGACGACGTCGAGGTCGGCTGCCTGACCGAGGCCTGGCTCGAGCGCGTGCTCGAGGCGCCGACGCCGTTCGAACGCGCCGGCGACGGCCCGGTGCGGCTGATGCCCGCGCTCGCGACCTTCGCGGGCCGCTCGGCCGCGCTCGCCGCCTGGGCCGACGCGGCCCGAGCGCGCTGGGACGTGCCCGGCTGGCGCGACGAGCGCGTCGTGATCCGAGACGAGCGCGACGGCCGGCCGCTCGCGGGCATCGAGCGAGCGCTGCTGCGCCCGCTCGGCCTGCTGCTGCGCTCGGTCCAGGCCTGCGCGTACGCGACCGGCCCGGACGGCCCCCGCCTGTGGGTCGCGCGCCGGGCCGAGCACAAGCCGGTCGACCCGGGCCGGCTCGACGCGCTGGTCGCCGGAGGCATCGCGGGTTTCGACACCCCGTGGTCGACGCTGCTGCGCGAGTGCGCCGAGGAGGCGGGCATCCCGGCCGAGCTCGCCGGGCGCGCCCGACCGGCGGGGACGCTCGAGCTCTGCGTGCCGGCGGTCGACGACGGCGTGCCGGTCGTGCACCGCGAGCGGGTCGAGCTGCACGACCTCGAGCTGCCGGACGACTTCGCGCCGGTGCCGGCCGACGGCGAGCATGCCGAGGTGTTCGCGATGCGCCCGACCGAGGCGCTCGCCTCGATCGAGGCCGGCGGCTGGACGCGCGACGGCGCGCAGGCGACGCTCGCGCTGCTCCACCGGCTCGGCTGGCTCGCCGGGACGCGCTGAACCGCCCGCGCGGCCGGCCGGGCTTCGCGCACCGACGGGCGGCCCTCCGCGGCCGCGCGCCGCGGCATACCATGGGGTTCACGGGTGGACACCTGTGGACATCCGTGAACCTGCGATTTCTTCTTTCTCCTGGTTTCGTCTTTCTCACCACCGCGGCCGCCGGAGCTGCCGAGGTCGCGGTGGTGGGCGTTTTTCCTCCCTCCAAGGCTGTGCTCGTCATCGACGGCGACGGACCTTTCACGGTCCCGGTCGGCGCGTCGAAGGGATCCGTGCGGGTGCGCTCGGTCGACGACGGCGGCGCGGTGCTGGAGATCGACGGCAAGCGCGTGTCCCTGCCGGTCGGCACCGCCCCGATCCGCCGCGATCCGTCCACCGCGTCGAAGGTCGTGCTCGCGCCCGACGCGCGCGGCCACTACCTCGCCCAGGGCGCGGTCAACGGCGCGCCGGTGCGCTTCCTCGTCGACACCGGCGCGACCGCGGTGACGCTGCCGCTCGCGTTCGCACGCTCGATCGGCGTCGATCCCTCGCGCGGCGAGGCGGTGCAGGTGCAGACCGCCAACGGCGTCGTGAAGGGGCGGCGCCTGCGCCTCGACAGCGTGTCGATCGGCGAGATGACGCTCTACCAGGTCGACGCGATCCTGCAGGACGGCCTCGGCGACAAGGCGCTGCTCGGCATGAGCTTCCTGTCGCGCACCGACCTGCGCCGCGACGGCGACCGGCTGGTGCTGATCAAGCGGATGTAGCGTCGTGCGGCGCGGACTCCGCGCCGCCGCGGATCAGGACTCGATCCGCGCGTACGCCGAGTGGTTGTGGATCGACTCGAAGTTCTCGCCCTCGACGACGAACGACGCCACGCCGGGTGCCTCGCGAACCGCAGCGGCCACGTCGCGCACCAGGTCCTCGACGAACTTCGGGTTGTCGTAGGCACGCTCGGTCACGAGCTTCTCGTCGACGCGCTTGAGCAGCCCGTAGAGCTCGCACGAGGCCTGCGCCTCGATCCGCGCGATCAGCGCCGGCAGGTCGAGCGCGGCGTCCTCGGCGAGGCGGGCCTCGACGGTGACGTGCGAGCGCTGGTTGTGCGCGCCGTAGTCGGAGATCTCCTTCGAGCACGGGCACAGGCTGGTGACCGGCACGACGACCTTCACGTCGATCAGCGCCGCGTCGCACGGGCCGTCGACGGCGATCGACACCTCGTAGTCGAGCGTGGACGACACGCCCGAGACCGGCGCCGTCTTCGAGACGAACAGCGGGAAGGCGAGCTCGTAGCGGCCCGAGTCCGCCTGCAGCAGCTCGAGCATCTCGGCGTGCAGCGGCCGCAGCGCGTCGAGCGACAGCTCGCGCGCGCGGCGCTCGAGCAGCGCGACGAAGCGCGACATGTGGGTGCCCTTCTGCTCGGCCGGCAGCGCGACGAACAGTCCCCAGACCGCGACCGTCGGCGTCGCGGCGGCGCCGTCGCGCCACAGCATCGGGTAGCGCAACCCGCGCACGCCGACGCGGTGGATCGGCTGGCGGCGGTGGTCGGCGCTGCCCTGGACGTCGGGCATCGCCCGGTCGACGGACCCGGGCAGCGCGACGCTGGGATCGCGGGAATTCATCTCAGCTCCTGGGGAACGGGCCGGCGGGCCGGCCCGGTGGGGCGAGCGTCTACTGTAGCGCAGCCCGGCGTGGCCCTGCTCAGCGGCTCGCCACCAGCCGGGGCGACCCCTCCGAGGCCAGCAGGTCGGCGAAGCGCGCCCGGATCGAGCGCTCGATGCCGGCCGCATCCAGGCCTTCCAGGCGCAGCAGCAGCGCCGGGTCGCCGTGGTCGACGAAGCGGTCCGGAAGCCCGAGCTGCAGCACCGGCCGCACGATCGCGCGGGCGGCCATGACCTCGAGGCAGGCGCTGCCCGCCCCGCCCGGCACCGCGTGCTCCTCGACGGTCACGAACGCGTCGTGGGTCCGGGCGAGCTCCTCGATCAGGTCGGCGTCGAGCGGCTTGACCCAGCGCATGTTGACCACGGTCGCATCGATCGCCTCGCCGGCGGCGATCGCCGGATGGACCATCGAGCCGAACGCGAGCACCGCGATGCGGCGCCCCTTGCGGCGCACCTCGCCCTTGCCGAACGGCAGCTCGGTCAGGTCCCTGCGGCACTCGACGCCCGGGCCCGAGCCGCGCGGATACCGGACCGCGCTCGGTCCGTCGTGGCGGAACGCGGTGTAGAGCATCTGCCGGCACTCGTTCTCGTCGGACGGCGCGAGCAGGATCATGTTCGGCACGCAGCGCAGGTACGCGTAGTCGTACGCGCCCGCGTGGGTCGCGCCGTCGGCGCCGACCAGCCCGGCTCGGTCGAGCGCGAACACCACCGGCAGGTTCTGCAGCGCGACGTCGTGGATCAGCTGGTCGTAGCCGCGCTGCAGGAACGTCGAGTAGATCGCGACGACCGGCTTCATGCCCTCGCAGGCGAGGCCCGCGCCGAAGGTCACCGCGTGCTGCTCGGCGATGCCGACATCGAAGTAGCGGGTCGGGAAGCGCCGCTCGAACTCGACCATGCCCGAGCCCTCGCGCATCGCCGGCGTGATGCCGACCAGCCGCTCGTCGAGCGCGGCCATGTCGCACAGCCAGTCGCCGAAGACCTGCGTGTAGGTCGGCTTCGACGGCGCGGCGGGCTTCTGGATGCCCTGCGAGGGGTCGAACTTGCCGGGGCCGTGGTACAGGATCGGGTCCGCCTCGGCGAGCTTGTAGCCCTGTCCCTTGCGGGTGATCACGTGCAGGAACACCGGGCCGTGCATCTCCCGCAGGTTCTGCAGCGTCGGCACCAGCGCGTCGAGGTCGTGCCCGTCGATCGGGCCGAAGTAGGTGAAGCCGAACTCCTCGAACATCGTCGCCGGCACGACCATGCCCTTGGCGTGCTCCTCGAGGCGGCGGGCCAGCTCGTAGACCGGCGGCACCTTCGAGAGCACCGAGCGCGCGATGTCGCGCACCGACGAGACCTGGCGGCCCGACAGGATCCGCGCGAGGTACTTGTTCAGCGCGCCCACCGGCGGCGAGATCGACATGTCGTTGTCGTTCAGCACGACGAGCAGGTCGATGTCGGGCGTCACGCCCGCGTTGTTCATCGCCTCGAACGCCATGCCGGCGGTCATCGCGCCGTCGCCGATCACCGCGACGTGGCGGCGCCGGTTCGGCCCCTTGTTCTCGCCCTTGTTGCGCGACGCGACCGCCATGCCGAGCGCGGCCGAGATCGAGGTCGACGAGTGCGCGGTGCCGAAGGTGTCGTACTCGCTCTCGACGCGGCGCGGGAAGCCCGAGATGCCGCCGTGCTGGCGCAGCTTCGACATCCCCTGGCGGCGCCCGGTCAGGATCTTGTGCGGGTACGACTGGTGGCCGACGTCCCAGACGATCCGGTCGCGTGGCGTGTGGAACACGTAGTGCAGCGCGATCGAGAGCTCGACCGTGCCGAGGTTCGACGACAGGTGGCCGCCGGTCTTGGCGACCGACTCGAGCAGGAAGGCGCGGAGCTCGTCGGCGAGCACCGGCAGCTTGGCCCGCTCGAGCTGGCGCAGCACGGCCGGGTCGTCGATGCGCTCGAGCAGCGGGGAGTCGTCGTTCATGTCGGTCGGGATATCGGTACGATGTGTCATGCTTCGCTTACACGAGCGATCCGTCAAGAGCGCCTGTCGACGATGAGGTCGGCAAGCGCCGCGAGCCGCCCGGCCCGCGTGCCGAATCCTTCGAGCGAGCCGTGGGCCCGGGCGCGCAGCTCGGTCGCCAGCCGGCGGGCGCCGTCCAGGCCGAGCAGCGAGACGAAGGTGGGCTTGTCGTTGGCCGCGTCCTTGCCGGCGGTCTTGCCGAGCGTCGCGCTGTCGGCCTCGACGTCGAGCACGTCGTCGACCACCTGGAACGCGAGCCCGACCGCGGCGCAGTAGTCGTCGAGCGCGACCGACGCGGCCGCGTCGAGCGGCGCGCCGCACCAGGCGCCGAGCCGCACCGAGGCGCGCAGCATCGCGCCGGTCTTGCGCCGGTGCATGTCCTCGAGCGACGCCCGGTCGAGCGCCCCGCCGACCGCGGCGAGGTCGATCGCCTGGCCGCCCGCCATGCCGACCGAGCCGGCGGCGTCGGCCAGCTCGGCGCACATCCGGACCGCGGCGGCCGGCGCGACGCCGTGCGCGGCGGTCTCGGCGGCCGCCCGGAACGCGAGCGCCTGCAGCGCGTCGCCGGTGAGCATCGCCAGGGCCTCGCCGTAGGCCACGTGGACGGTCGGCTTGCCGCGGCGCAGCACGTCGTCGTCCATGCACGGCAGGTCGTCGTGGACGAGCGAGTAGGCGTGGATCAGCTCGACCGCGCAGCCGGCCCGGTCGAGCGCGGCCGCGGGCGCGCCGGTGAGCTCGCCGGCCGCGTGCGCGAGCAGCGGCCGCACGCGCTTGCCGCCGCCCAGCACCGCGTAGCGCATCGCCTCGTGCAGCCGAGCGAGCGCGCCGACGCCGTCGGCCGGGGGCAGCAGCAGGTCGAGCGCGGACTCGGTCCGCGCGAGCACCGCGGACGACCAGTCGCCGAACGGGGCGCCGCTCATCCGTCGGCCCGGGCGTCGGACTCGAACGGCTTCAGCAGGTCGCCCTCCAGCACCTTCACCTGCTGCTGCACCGTCGCGAGGCTGTCGCGGCAGAACCCGACCAGCCGGGCGCCCCGCCGGTACGCGTCGAGCGACTGCTCGAGCGTCAGGGTGCCGGCCTCCATCTTCTGCACGAGCGTCTCGAGCTCGCCGAGCGCGGCCTCGAACGAGGCCGGGGCGTCGGCGGCGGAGGGAGTCTTCGCCATCGTCGATCGCCGGCGCCGGAGCCTGGAAAGACCCCTCGCCGTCCCGGAGAAAACCCGGATTTTACGCCACCCCACCGCCCGGGGCCGCCCGCCGGCCCGCGCCCGGCCTGGACCGGACGCAGGCCGCGTCCCCGCCGGGACGTCGCGCGGCCCGGCCGAGGGTGCCCCGGGGTGCCGTTCGAGGGTAGACTCGCCGGTCCTTTTCCAACCCAACACCTTCGGGGGTTGCCCTTCCACGCGGCTTTCCAGGACCAGGAGGTCTGATCATGTCGGACATCGGGCGTCGGGATCACCTGCAGCGCTCTGCAGCCCAGCTTCCGGTTTCGGCGTATTTCGATCAGGCGCTCTACGAGCGCGAGATCGAGCTACTGTTCAAACAGGGCCCCGGCTACATCGGCCACGAGCTGATGGTCCCGAACACGGGCGACTACTTCGCACTCCCGGCCGAGAAGGAGGGCCGGCTCCTCGTGCGGGGCGAACAGGGCATCGAGCTCCTGTCCAACGTCTGCCGACATCGCCAGGCGGTCATGCTGAACGGCCGCGGCAACGCGCAGCAGATCGTCTGCCCGCTGCACCGCTGGACCTACGACCTGCAGGGCCGCCTGCTGGGTGCGCCGCACTTCGACGAGCAGCCCTGCCTGAACCTGGGCCGCAGCCCGATCCGGAACTGGAACGGGCTGCTGTTCTCGGGCCAGCGCGACGTCGCGGCCGACCTCGCCCGGATGGGCGCGCGCGGCGACCTCGACTTCGCGGGCTACATGCTCGACCACGTCGAGGTCCACGAGTGCGCGTACAACTGGAAGACCTTCATCGAGGTCTACCTCGAGGACTACCACGTCGAGCCCTTCCATCCCGGGCTGGGCAAGTTCGTCGAGTGCGACGACCTGAACTGGGAGTTCGGCGACTGGTGGTCGGTGCAGACCGTGGGCGTGCACCGCGGCCTCGGCAAGCCGGGCAGCGCGATCTACAAGCGCTGGCACGACGAGGTGCTGCGCTTCCGGGAAGGCCAGCCGCCGAAGCACGGCGCGATCTGGCTCACCTACTACCCGAACGTGATGGTCGAGTGGTACCCGCACGTGCTGGTCGTGTCGCACCTGGTCCCGCGCGGGCCGCGGCACACGACCAACATCGTCGAGTTCTACTACCCCGAGGAGATCGTGCTGTTCGAGCGCGAGTTCGTCGAGGCCGAGCGCGCGGCGTACATGGAGACCTGCGTCGAGGACGACGAGATCGCGATCCGGATGGACGCGGGCCGGCAGGTGCTGCTCGAGCGGGGCGAGAACCAGGTCGGCCCCTACCAGAGCCCGATGGAGGACGGCATGCAGCACTTCCACGAGTTCCTCCGCGCGCGGATGAGGGTCGACTGAGCCGGGGCGCGACCCGGGTCGAGCGGTGAGCGCGACCGTCCAGGCGTCCTGGGCGGTCGCGTCCGCGCTCGCCTTCGCCGCGATGAGCGCGGCGATCAAGCTCGGCTACGCGCACTACGGGCTGTTCGAGCTGGTGTTCTGGCGCAACCTGCTCGGCGCGCTCGCGGTCGGCGCGTGGGCGCTGGCGACCCGGCGGCGGCTGTCGACGCCGCTCTGGCCGATGCACCTTCGCCGCTCCGCGGCCGGCGCCTCGTCGATGGTGCTGTGGTTCGCGGCGCTCGCCGCGCTGCCGCTGCCGACCGCGGCGACGCTCGGCAACACCTCCCCGCTGTTCGCGGCGCTCGGCATCGCGCTCGCCGCGCGGATGCGCGGCGCGCCGCCCGATGCGCGCCGGCGGCTGCTGTACGCGGCCGCGGCCTGCGGCTTCGCCGGCGTGCTGCTCGCGCTGCGCCCGACGCTCGACGGCGCGACGCTCGGCGGCTTCGCCGCGGGGCTCGCCTCGGGGCTGCTCGCGACCTTCGTCTACTTCGAGATGCGCACGCTCGGGGCGGCCGGCGAGCCGTCGTGGCGGGTGGTGTTCTGGTTCTCGACGGTGTCGACCGCCGTGGGCCTCGCCGGCATCGCGGCCACCGGCGGCTTCTCGGCGCACGTGCCCGAGGGCGTCGCCTGCCTGGTCGCGGTCGCGGGCTTCGCGCTCGTCGGGCAGCTGACGATGACGCGCGCGTTCGCCGGCCCCGCGACGCTGCTCGCCGCGAACCTGCAGTACGCGAACATCGGCTTCGCCGCGGTGATCGCCGCGTTCCTCTTCGAGGAGACGCTGACCTCGCGCGAGGGGCTCGGCCTCGCGGTGATCGCCGCGAGCGGCGCGTGGGCGACCTGGATCGCCGCGCGGCCCGATCCCGTGGCTCCGGCGCCGACCGGAGCGGCACGGTGAGCCTCGCGGTCGTCGGGCCGGGCAGCCTGACCGGCCGCGCGCTGCGGGCCCGGCCCGAGGCGAGCGGCTGGCGCTTCGTGCGCTGGCAGGACGCGGTCTCGGACGACGCCTGGCTCGACGGCGTCGACGCGGTCGTCGTCTGCGCGTACCACCCCGCGCTGCGGTCCGGCGCGCCCTACGACGCCGCGCTCGACGTCGACCTCGCGATCGCGCGGCGCATCGCCGCGCGCGCCGGCGTGCGCTACCTGATGCTGAGCACGCGCGCGGTCTACGGCCCGGTCGGCGACGACCCGGTGCTGCGCGAGGACCGCCCGCCCCGCCCCGACCGCCCGTACGGCGCCTCGAAGCTCGCGACCGAGCGCGCGCTCGGCACGCTGCTGGGCGAGCGGCTCACGGTGCTGCGCCTGTCGAACGTGTTCGGCGACGAGGCGATCCCGGGGCGCAGGACCTTCTTCGGCGTCGCGCTCGCGACGCTGCGCGAACGAGGCGCGATCGCGCTCGACATCGACCCGTCGGTGGAGCGCGACTTCGTGCCGGTCGAGGCGGCCGCCGACGCGATCGCGCGCGTCGCGGCCGCGTCGCGCGGTGGCCTCTTCAACGTCGGCGCGGGCGTCGCGACGCCGGTCGGCGCGGTCGCGGACGCGCTCGTCGAAGGCCACGGCGCGGGCCGCGTCGAGGTGCTCGACCGGCGGCGGCACGACGCGTTCGCGCTCGACGTCGGCGCGGCGGCAAGGGCGTTCGGGCTCGTGCCGGTGCCGCGCGAGGCGGTGCTCGCGCGTTGCGTAGCGATCGGGCGCGCGGTGCGCACGGCGGGCTGACGCGACGCGCGGAACCGGCCACGCGGCTCGGCCGCAAGCGGGGTGTACCATCCCGCGGCGTCCGGCGCGCCCTGTCGCACCGCACCGCGCCGCGCACCGCCCCGTGCGCGAACAGCAAGGCCCCCGATGCCCCCGACCCCGCCCCGCCCCCGAGTGCTGCTCACCGGCGCCGCCGGCGACGTCGGCAATCGCCTGCGCCCGCTGCTGCTCGCCGAGTACGGCGCGCTGCGCCTGTCCGACCTGCGCGAGCCGGCGACGCCGCCCGGACCCGGCGAGACCTTCGTGCGCGCGGACCTCGCCGACCCGGCGCAGGTCGCCGCGATCGTCGAGGACATCGACGCCATCGTCCACCTCGGCGGCTTCTCGGTCGAGGGTCCGTGGGAGACCATCCTGTCGGCCAACATCGTCGGCACGCAGGTGCTGTACGAGGCCGCGCGCCATGCGGGCGTGAAGCGCATCGTGTTCGCCTCCTCGAACCACGCGGTCGGCTTCTACCGGCGCGAGCGCACGATCGACCACGCGGTGCCGCCGCGCCCCGACACGCGCTACGGGCTGTCGAAGGCGTTCGGCGAGGCGCTCGGCGCGCTCTACGCCGACAAGCACGGCCTGCGCGTGCTGAACATCCGGATCGGCAACGTCGCCGACGCGCCGATCGACCGGCGGCGCCTCGCGATCTGGATCGCACCCGCCGACCTGATGCAGCTCGTGCGCATCGGCATCGAGCATCCGGACCTGCGTTACGAAATCGTCTACGGCGCCTCCGACAACGCGCGGGCATGGTGGGACAATCGACGTGCCCGCGAGCTCGGGTACCGGCCGGGAGCTCGCGCCGAGGACCATGCCGCGAGGGTGCTCTCGGTCGCCGAGACGCCCGACCCGGTCGGCGACCGGTTCCAGGGCGGCGGCTTCTGCACGCAGGCGTTCGACCACGACGAGCCGGCGCAGTCCGGACGCGGCAACGTCGCCTGAGGCGGCGCCCACAGGGAGGAGACACCGCATGCCCCGCATCGCCCGAGTCCGCGCGCACGTGCTCGAAGCGCCGCTGTCCGAGCCGTTCGCCTGGTCGTTCACCGAGACCTCGACGCGCGGCTCGTGCGTCGTCGAGGTGACCACCGAGGACGGCCTGTCGGGCTGGGGCGAGTGCCTCGGCCCCGCGCGGCTCAACGCGCCGATCGTCGCCGCCCATGGACGGATGCTGCTCGGGCAGGACGCGCTCGCGGTCGACCGCCACTGGCTCGCGATGTACAACGGGCTGCGCGACCAGGGCATGAAGGGCCTCGCGCTCACCGCGCTGTCGGGCGTCGACGTCGCGCTCTGGGACCTGCGCGGGCGGCACTGGGGCGAGCCGGTCTGGCGGCTGATGGGCGGACGTTTCCGCGACGCCGTCGCCGCCTACGCGACCGGCACCTACCGGCGCGGGGACGGCTGGCGCACGCTCGAGGCGCGCCGGACCGCGGCACGATTCGGCGGCGGCGATCCGGATGCGCTGACCCGCGAGACGCTGCAGTACCTCGTCGACGAGGTCGCCGGCTATGCCGCACAGGGGTTCCGCGCGGCGAAGCTCAAGATCGGCTTCGGCGTCGACCAGGACCTCGCGCTGATCCGCGCGGTGCGCGAGGCGGTCGGACCGCGGGTCGGGCTCATGCTCGACGCGAACCACGGCTACGACGCGATCGACGCGATCCGGCTCGGCCGCGCGGTCGCCGACCTCGACATCGGCTGGTTCGAGGAGCCGGTCGTTCCCGACGACCTCGACAGCTACCTCGAGGTGCGCCGCGGCCAGCCGATCCCGGTCGCCGGCGGCGAGACCGAGTTCACCCGCTGGGGCTTCCGCGAGGTGCTGACGCGCCGCGCGATGGACATCGTGCAGCCGGACATCTGCGCGTGCGGCGGCCTGTCGGAGGCGAAGAAGATCGCCGACATGGCGACCGCGTTCGGCGTGCGGCTGGTGCCGCACGTCTGGGGCACCGGCATCGGCCTGGCCGCGGCGCTGCAGCTGCACGCGGTGCTGCCGCCGTCGCCGCCGCGGCACGACCCGACCGAGCCGGTGCTCGAGTTCGACCGCAGCGAGCACCCGTTCCGGCAGGCGGTGCTCGCCGAGCCGATCGAGCACGAGCGCGGCGTCGTGAGGATTCCCGACGGCCCGGGCCTCGGCGTCGCGATCGACGCCGACGCGATCGCGCGCTGGCGCGCGGACCTCGTCTCGACCTGAGCGCGTCGCCCGGCCCCGCGCAGACGCGCGCCGCGACGCGTTTGCCGGCCGTTCGCCGCGGGCGGCACGCCGGCGGCGTTCTCGACCTTCGTGCGGTCCCGCACCGCGCGCTGGGCGCAGTTGGTGCAGGAGACCGGCATCAGGGCAGAATGAGGACCCCTGCCCCGCCCCGACATCCGGACCCGCCATGCCCTGGACCACGCTGATCGCCGTCGACGAACTCGCCGAGCACATCGACCGCTGCCTCGTCGTCGACTCGCGCCACGACCTGACCGACCCCGCCGCGGGCCGCCGGCAGTGGGGCGAGGCGCACGTGCCCGGCGCGGTCTTCGTGAGCCTCGACGAGCAGCTGTCGGTCGCGAAGAACGGCCGCAACGGCCGGCACCCGATGCCGACGCGCGAGCAGGTCCGCGACGTGCTCGCCTCGATCGGCCTGTCCGAGGACACGCAGCTGGTGGTCTACGACGGCGGCAACGGCATGGCCGGCCGGCTGTGGTGGATGGCGAAGTGGATCGGCCACGACGCGGTCGCGGTGCTCGACGGCGGCATCGCCGCGTGGCGCAAGGCCGGCTACCCGGTCGTCGCCGACGCGCCCGCGCCGCGCGCGCCGGGCCGGCTCGCGCTGCGCGCACCGCTCGCGACGCTGGCCGACGCCGACGAGACCGGCCGCGCCGCGCGCGACGCGTCCCGGCTCGTCGTCGACGCGCGGCCCGCCGAGCGCTACCGCGGCGAAGTCGAGCCGATGGACCCGGTCGCCGGCCACATCCCCGGCGCGCTCAGCCGCCCGTGGGGCGCCAACGTGCGCGAGGACGGCCGCTTCAAGCCGGCACCGGTGCTGCGCGCCGAGTTCGACGCACTGCTCGCGGGGCGGTCGCCGTCGGCGGTCGTCAACAGCTGCGGCTCGGGCGTGTCGGCCTGCATCAACCTGCTCGCGATGGCGCACGCCGGCCTGCCGGGGGCGGCGCTGTACGGCGGCTCGTGGAGCGAGTGGGTGTCCGACCCGTCGCGGCCGGTCGCCACCGGGCCGAACCCCTGAGCGGGGCGCGGCGTCAGCCGCCGCTCCGCGCGCGGTCGCGCCGGTCGAAGCGCGCGAGCACCCACGCGCACGCAAGGTCCCCGAGCGCGAGCGCGCCGGTCGCCCACCAGGTGTGGTGCCATCCCCCGCTCGCGGCATGCACCGCCGCGATCAGCGGCGGCGACAGGAACTGACCGAGCGTCGAGCCCTGCTGCATCAGCCCGGTCGTCGTGCCGACGGCGCGCGCGTGCGGCGCGTCGCGGGCGGTCGACGCGAACAGCGTGCCGGGAATCAGCCCGCCCACCGCCGAGAACAGCAGCACGCCCGCGTAGCGCACCGCGAACGGCGCGTCGCTGCCGAAGCACAGCCATGCGCCGACGATCATCGACACGGCCGCCACGACGATCGGCGCCCAGCGCGGCCAGCCGCTTTGCAGCAGCACCCCGGAGGCGAGGTTGCCCGCGACGTTGACCGCGACGCCGAGCGCGGTCAGCGTGCCGGCGAGCGCGAGCGGGACGCCCGCCTCGGCGTACAGCGTCGGCAGGAACGAGAACACGCCCATCCACTGCGACGCGTAGCAGCCGAACGCCGCGGCGAGCACCCAGGGCCGCGGCGAGCGCAGCGTGTCGCGCACCAGGCCGAGCGCGCCGTCGGGCACGCGGCCCGGCGGGTCGGGCGGCACGACGCGGCCGAGCAGCACCGCCATCGCGAGGCACGCCACCGCGATCGCGAGCCACACCGGCCGCCAGCCGAGCGACGGATACGCGAGCGGCGTCAGAGCGAGCCCGAGCGCCATGCCGGTGGGCATGTAGGCGCTCCACGCGCCCATCGTGCCGCGCAGCCGCTCGGGCGGCGTGGTACGCGCGAGCAGCGCGGGGCCGGGCAGCACCGCGAGGATGAAGCCCGCGCTCTCGAGCGCGCGGCTCGCGAGCAGCCACGGCGCACCGGGCGAGGCGGCACCGAGCGCGGAGGCGAGCGCCGCGACGACCAGCCCCGAGCGCATCACGCGGCGCGGCCCGAAGCGATCGGCGAGCATCCCGCCGAAGAGGCCCAGCAGCATCCCGGCGAGCTGGAAGAACGACACCAGCAGGCTCGCGGCGACCAGGTCGAGCCCGAACTCCTCGCGCAGCAGCGGCAGCGCCGGCGGCAGCTTGCCGACGTTGAGCGACACGACGATCGCCGCGGCGAGGATCGCGACGAGCGAGCCGCCGCGCGCGGGCGACGTCGCGGCGGCCGTCCCGGGCGTCAAGGGCGCCGCCGTCAGTGCGCGTGCCCGAGCGACGTCAGCGCGGCGATCGCGCCGATGCCGGCGAGCATCAGCAGCACCTGCAGCAGCGACTCGCCGCGCTGGCGCTGCCGGTGCATGTCGGGCACGAGATCGGCGAGCGCGATGTAGACGAACGCGCTCGCGGCCAGCACCAGCACGAAGGGCAGCGCCTCCTTCGCGGCCTCGAGCCACAGGTAGCCGATCACGCCGCCCGCCACCGCGGCCAGCCCCGACAGCACGTTGTAGAAGAGCGCGCGGCGCCGCGACAGGCCCGCGTTGAGCAGCACGATGAAGTCGCCCACCTCCTGCGGAATCTCGTGCGCCGCGATCGCCGCCGCGGTCAGCCAGCCGAGCCACGGGTCGGTGAGGAACGCGGCGGCGACGAGGAAGCCGTCGGCGAGGTTGTGGATCGAGTCGCCGACCAGGATCAGCGTGCCGCCGGGCCCGGCCTCGCGGCGGTCGTGCCCATGGTGGTGGCCGTGGCCGTCGCCCTCGTGGTGGTGGCTGTGCCGCAGCACCGACGAGCGCTCGAGCAGGAAGAACGCGACCAGCCCGCCGAGCAGCGTCCAGGAGAGCGCGTGCAGGTCGGCCTGCGACTCGAAGGCCTCGGGCAGCAGGTGCAGGATCGCGGCGCCGAGCAGGATGCCGGCCGACAGGCTGACCATCCGCGGCACGAGGCGCGACATCAGCCCGAACGACAGCCACGCGGCCGCCATGACGGACGCGACCCCGGAGAGCAGCGTCGCGGCGATGATCGAGGCGAGGATCAGGGCGGTTCCCGGGGCCAGATGCAAACGAGTTGCAGAGTATAACCGCGCGCATGTCGGCGCGGCCCGGTCCGGGCCCGACGTGCAGGCCGGAACCGGCAGATCAGTCGATCGTGACGCCGGCGCGCCGGATCACCGGCGTCCAGCGCGCGAGCTCCTCGCGCATGAACGCGCCGAACTGCTGCGGCGTGTCGCCGACCGGGTCCATGTAGACCGCGCGCAGCCGCTCGACCGACGCGGGCTCCTTGAGCACCGCGACGATCTCGCGGTTCAGCCGCTCGACGACCGGCGCGGGCGTGCGCGCCGGCACGACGATCCCGATCCACGCGGTCGCCTCGATGTCGGCGATGCCCGCCTCGCGGAAGGTCGGCACCTCGGGCACGAACAGCGAGCGCTCGCGCGTGGTGACCGCGAGCGCGCGCAGCCTGCCGGCCTTCACCTGGGGCAGCACCGCGAGCGGCGCGAGGCAGGCCATGTGCGTGTCGCCCTGCAGGATCGACATCACCGCCGCCGGCGAGGCGTTGTACGGCACGTGGACGATGTAGGTGCCGGTCTTCGCCTTGATCAGCTCCATCGACAGGTGCGCGACCGTGCCCGCACCGACCGAGGCGTAGTTGTAGCGGCCGGGGTTGCGCCGCAGCAGGTCCATCAGCTCGCGGACGGTGCCGACGCCGAGCTCGGACGACACCGCGAGCACGTTCGGCTGCGTCGCCGCGAGCGTCACCGGCACGAGGTCGGCGAACGGGTCGTACGGCATCTTCCGGTAGAGCACCGTGTTGTTGACCAGCGGCCCCGTGATCGACACGCCGACGGTGTAGCCGTCGGGCGCGGCCTTCGCGACCGCATCGGTGCCGACGTTGCCGCCGGCGCCGGGCCGGTTCTCGACGACGACCGGCTGCTTCAGCGCCGGCGCGAGCCGGTCCGCGACGACCCGCGCGAGCACGTCGGGCGTGCTGCCGGGGCCGAAGGGCACGATCATCCGCAGCGCCCGGGTCGGCCAGTCGGCGCTCTGCGCGCGCACGGCGGGCGTGGCCAGCGCGGCGCCCGCGGCGAGGGCCGCGCGCAGCGCACCGCGTCGCGGCGCGGCGTCGGGAGTTCGGGTCATCGGTCCTCCTGATCGGGATCGGCGGCGCTCGCCGGCACGGTCGACTCGAGCAGCGCCTGCTCGCGCGCGACGAAGCCGGCGACCATCGTGCGCCAGGTCGCCTCGACGACGTCGGGCAGCCCCGGGAACGCGTCGGCGTGCCGCTCGGCGAGCGCGCGGACCCGCGCGTACACCGCGGCCTGGCGTGCGGGCGCGGCGGCCTGCGCGGCGTCGCGCTTGAAGCGCGTCGCGTCCTTGACCAGCGCCGCGCGGCGCGCGACCAGCGCGACCAGTTCGACGTCGATCGCGTCGATGCCCGCCCGGACCTCGGCGAGCGTCGCGCAGCGCGGCACGTACGACGGGTCCGTGAAGCGGCGCATCGCGGGCCGGTCGGGATCGGGGTCGTCGTGGGCGCGCTGCAGGCCGCCCGGCGCGGGGTCGTGCGTCGCCCGGCCCGCGGAGTCCGGCGCGGCGCCCTCGGCGCCGGGCGCGGGCGCGTGCGCCTCGCCGCTCATCGCGCGTCCCCGCGCCCCGCGACGACCGCCTGCGGGGCGCCTGAGTCGTGTCCGGACCGCGCTCGCACGGCCGCGTCGCCCGCCGCCTCGCCGTCACCGCCGTGCAGCACGACGCCCTGCCCGCGCAGCGCGCGCCGCAGCGGCGCGATCGGCAGCGCCCGCAGGTCCGTCCGCGCGGCGGCGGCCTGCGCGGCCGCGACGCCGGCCGCCTGCCCGGTCAGCCAGCACTGCGGGATCTCGCGCATGAACGCATGCGAGGCCGGGTCGCTCGCGAGGTGCTTGCCGGGCGCGAGCAGGTTCGAGAACCGGCGCGGCACCAGCGCACCGAGGCGCACCGACACGTTCGGCACCGACAGCGCCGGCGACGGGCTGATCCCGACCTCGTCCGCGTGCACCGTGCCCGCGGTCCAGTCCTCACGCGACATCCGCGCGACGCCGGCGATGCGCCGCGAGTGGCGCGCGCCGACCTGCGGCGCCATCTGCAGCGCGTACGCGCGCCCGAAGCCCGGCGCGTGCGCGCGATAGAACGCCAGGTGCGAGGCCATCAGGTCGCGGCTCTCGACCTCGACGCGGGTGAGGTCCTCGAGGCTCAGCGCCGACAGCCCCGCGCGCCGCGGCCCCATGAAGAGCGCGACGTCGTCGCGCCAGGAGACGAAGGGCTTCTCGAAGAGGCCCAGCTCGGCGCGGCCGCGCGCCATGAACGCGGCGAAGTCGGCGGGCCGCGTCGCGCGGAACGCGAGCCACGCGCGCATGTCGACGCCGCCGTACAGCCACGAGGTATTGATCGCATGGTGGATGTCGCCGGCGTCGATGTCGTCGACCCAGTCGGGTGAAGCATCGGGCGATGGATCGGCGCCGCGACGCCGCGCCGCGGCCGCGACGAGGTCGGCGTCGCCGGTCGCGTCGACGAAGACGTCGGCGGCGATCGCGAGCCGGCCCTGCTTGCTCTCGAGCACCACGCCGGCGATGCGCGAGGCGGCGTCGGGGTCCGGCAGCACGTCGACGATCCACGCGTGGTGCACGAGCTCGACGCCCGCCTCGACGACCAGACGCTGCGACGCGGTCTTCAGCGACTCGGGGCTCACCGTCGGCGACCAGGTCACCACGCCGTGGAACGCCGCGGTGCGCGCCGCCCACCACGCGGCGCTCGCCGCGTCGCGCGCGCCCCACTCGGCGCGCGGCGGCCCCGCGACCTCGTCGCGCGGCAGCGCCGCGATCAGCTCCTCGGCGAGGCCGCGGATCACCGGCACGCCGTGCCAGTCGGTCATGCGGTCGATCCAGATCACCAGCCCGCCGGTCGACAGGCCGCCGAGGTGGTTGTAGCGCTCGACGAGCATCACCTGCGCGCCTGCGCGCGCCGCGGCGATCGCGGCGGCGGTGCCGGCGGGCCCGCCGCCCGCGACCAGCACCTGCGTGCGCGCCCAGAGCGGGGTGCGCCGCGCGGGCTCGACGACCTCGCCGAGCGGCACGTCGTGGCGGCGCGCACGCGGCGCACCGTCGAACACGTCGGCCTCGAAGAACTGCCGGCCGTACTTCGGGAGTGGCTCCATCCGCGCAGTGTAGGGGCGGTTCCGGATTCGCGCGAAGCGCGGCGCGGTCGCGTCCGTTCCACGACGCAGGCGGCCGCGTACACCTCGCTCGACCGCTGACCGGTCGAACCGACCGGACTCAGGCCGGCCGGTCGTCCTCGAAACGCGGCCCGGCCGCACGCATGTCCGGGTCGAACACAGTCGGCGGGTAGTGCGCCGCGAAGTCGGCCATCACCGTGTCGAACGGCAGGTCGACGTAGAGCCCGTCGTCGCGCAGGTACTGCATGTGCCGACGGCTCGCCGCGTCGTGCTCCTGAAGCAGCGCGTCGTGCTCGCCGTCGAACTCGGTCGGCCGCACGCCGAAGCGCTCGCACAGCTCGAGGTTGAACACCGCCGCGGCCTTGACCCAGCGGCCGTCGAGCCAGAGCGCCGCGTAGCCGTGGTCGTGGAAGACGTCCGTGCCGCCGAGCGCGCGCCGCAGCTTCTCGGTGTTCAGGTGGTTGGTCACGTCGGCGAGGCCGACGGCCGCCGGGATGCCGGCCGCGCGCGCGGCCGCCGCGAGCAGCCCGGCCTTCGGCACGCACCAGTTGCGTCCGCTGTCGGCGACCGCGCTCGCGCGGTAGTCGTCGCGCCGCGTCGAGCAGGTGAACGGGTCGTAGCGGATCCGGTCGCGGACCGCGTAGAAGAGCCTCACCGCCCGCTCGCGCGGGGTGTCGGCGCTACCCACCGCGGCCGCGACGAAACGCCGCACCGACGGATGGTCGGCATCGAGCAGCGCGCTCGCGCCGCGGCAGCGCTCGACGAACGCGGGGCCGGCCGCCTCGAGCGGCACGCCCCGCGGCGGCCCCTCCGGCACGTCAGGCCGGCCCGTGCTTGCGGAACCACGCGGTCGCGCGCTTCCAGCCGTCCTCGGCCGCTTCCTTGCGGAACGAGGGCCGGTAGTCGGCGTGGAACGCGTGCGGCGCATCGGGGTAGACGACGAATTCCGAGGCCTTCGCCGGTGCGGGACCGGCGGCGAGCCGGGTCTTCATCTCGTCGACGGTGTTCACCGGGATGCCGGCGTCCGCGCCGCCGTACAGGCCGAGCACCGGCGCCTTCAGGCTCTGCGAGGCCTCGTACGGATGGAACGGGGTGGCCGGGCTGGTCGCACCGGTCAGCCGCCCGTACCAGGCGACGCCGGCCTTGAGCCTCGGGTTGTGCGCGGCGTAGAGCCACACGATCCGCCCGCCCCAGCAGAAGCCGGTGATGCCGGCGTTGGCGGCGTCGCCGCCATTGGTGTTCGCGAACGCGAGCGTCGCGTCGAGGTCGGACATCACCTGCGCGTCGGTGACCTTGGGCACCAGGTCCGACAGGATCTGTGGCGTGGTCGGGTAGGTCTGCGGATCGCCGAAGCGAAAGAACAGCTCGGGCGCGACCGCGTGCCAGCCGGCGCGCGCGAAGCGCCGGCAGATGTCCTTGATGTGCTCGTGCACGCCGAAGATCTCCTGCACGACCAGGACTGTCGGCGCGCCGCTCGCGTTCGCCGGCGCGGCGAAGTAGCCGGGCATCGAACGGCCGTCGCGCGTCGGAATCAGCACGTCGCCGGTGCGCAGGCCGGTCGCGGGCGTGGTGATCGTCTGGGCGAGCAGCGGGCCGGTCGGCGCGACCGCCAGCGCGAAGCCCGCGCCCGCCGAGCCGGCGAGGAAGCCGCGGCGGTCGACCTTGACCGGAGGAACGAGCGAATCGAAGTCCGCCGAGACCGGGTCGGGGGACCGGCCGTCGCGAAGGGAATCGTCCAAGGAAGGCTCCTCTGCTATCGTGGATGCGGATCGGGCCGTGGCCGGTGGGGCCGCCGACGGCGTGCGAGCCCGGACTGTAACGCACACGCCCGCCCCCTTCCCGCGTGCCCGACCGTCCCCCGGGGGCACGGCACCGACGCCCCGGACGCCGACCGACACGATGACCGACCCCTGGGCCCTGACGGGCACCGACCGCGCCGCGGTCGACGCGCTGCTCGCCGCGACGCACGGCGATCCGTTCTCGGTGCTCGGCTGGCACGAGCGCGCGCCGGGCACGCACGTGGTCCGCTGCCTGTTGCCGGGCGCCTCGAGCGTGGCGGTCGTCGACGCCGACGGCCGCGTCCGCGGCACGCTCGCGCCGCTCGCCGGCGGCGTGTTCGCGGGGCGCATCGACGCGCCCGCGGGCCGCTTCGCCTACCGGCTGCGGATCGACGACGCACGCGTCGTCGACGACCCGTACCGCTTCGGCACCGTGCTCGGCGAACTCGACCTGCACCTGCTCGCGCAAGGCACCCACTGGCGCGCATGGCGCGCGCTCGGCGCGAACGCGCGCGTCGTCGACGGCGTCGCCGGCACCGCGTTCGCGGTCTGGGCGCCGAACGCGCGGCGTGTCTCGGTCGTCGGCACGTTCAACGACTGGGACGGCCGCGTGCACCCGATGCGCCGCCGGATCGAGGCCGGCCTCTGGGAGCTGTTCGTGCCCGGTGTCGGAGACGGCGCGCTCTACAAGTACGAGCTCGTCGGCGCGAACGGCGAGCGGCTGATGAAGGGCGACCCGTACGCCCGCCATGCGGAGCCGCCGCCGGCGACCGCGTCGCGCGTGCGGCACGAGCGCCCGTTCGCGTGGACCGACGACGCGTGGCTCGCCTCGCGCGCGCGGCGCCAGTCGCGCGACGCGCCGATGTCGGTCTACGAGGTCCACCTCGGCTCGTGGATGCGCCACCCCGACGGCCGGCCGCACGGCTACCGCGAGCTCGCCGAGTCGCTGGTGCCCTACGCGAAGCGCATGGGCTTCACGCACCTCGAGCTGATGCCGGTGTCCGAGCACCCGTTCGGCGGCTCGTGGGGCTACCAGCCGACCGCGCTGTACGCACCGACCTCGCGCTGGGGCGATCCCGACGACTTGCGCGCGTTCGTCGACCGCGCGCACGCCGAGGGGCTGGGCGTCATCCTCGACTGGGTGCCGGCGCACTTCCCGTCGGACGCGCACGGACTCGTCGCCTTCGACGGCACGACGCTCTACGAGCACGCCGACCCGCGCATCGGCCGGCATGCCGAATGGGGCACGCTCGTCTACGACTTCGGCCGCGTCGAGGTGGCGAACTTCCTGATCGCCAACGCGCTCTACTGGCTGCACGAGTTCCACGTCGACGGGCTGCGCGTCGACGCGGTCGCCTCGATGCTCTACCTCGACTACAGCCGGCCCGCGGGCACCTGGCGACCGAACGTGCACGGCGGCAACGAGAACCTGGAGGCGGTCGCCTTCGTCAAGCGGCTGAACGAGAAGATCTACGAGGAGGTGCCCGGCGCGGTCACGATCGCCGAGGAGTCGACCGCGTGGCCCGGCGTGTCGCGGCCGACCTGGCTCGGAGGCCTCGGCTTCGGCTACAAGTGGAACATGGGCTGGATGAACGACACGCTCGCCTACGTGCACGAGGACCCGGTCCACCGGCCGTGGCACCACCACCGGCTCACCTTCGGGCTGGTGTACGCGTTCTCCGAGAACTTCGTGCTGCCGCTGTCGCACGACGAGGTCGTGCACGGCAAGGGCTCGCTGCTCTCGAAGATGCCGGGCGACGACTGGCGGCGCTTCGCGAACCTGCGCGCGTACCTGTCGTTCATGTGGACGCAGCCGGGCAAGAAGCTGCTGTTCATGGGCGGCGAGATCGGCCAGTGGCGCGAGTGGCACCACGACCGCGAGCTCGACTGGGGGCTGCTCGGCGACGCATCGAACGGCCCGCTGCACCGCGGGCTGCAGGCGCTGGTCGGCGACCTGAACCGCCTCTACGCCACGTTGCCGGCGCTGCACCGGCACGATTGCGAGGCGCAGGGCTTCGAATGGATCGACTGCGCCGATTCGGCGCAGAGCGTGGTCGCGTGGCTGCGCAACGGCAACGACCCGGGCGAGCGCGCGATGGTCGCGTGCAACTTCACGCCGGTGCCGCGCGAGGGCTACCGGCTGGGCGTGCCCTGCGGCGGGCGCTGGACCGAGGTGCTCAACAGCGACGCGGCGGTCTACGGCGGCAGCGGCCGCGGCAATCTCGGCGGCGTCGAGGCCGAGCCGATCGCGGCGCACGGCCGGCCGTGGTCGGTGTCGCTGACGCTCCCGCCGCTCGCCGCGCTGGTGCTGCGACCCGAGGGCCCGGAGGCCGGACGCGCGGCGCCGGTCGCGCCGGCGTGAGCGGCGGGCTCGAGGTCGGCGCGCCGGGGCCGCTCGGCGCGCACGTCGACGGCGACGGCGTGAATGTCGCGGTCTGGTCGCGACATGCGACGCGCATCGAGCTGTGCGTGTTCGATGCCGACGGCACGCGCGAGCTCGCGCGCCACGCGCTGCCGGGCCGCAGCGGCGACGTGTGGCACGGACGCCTGCCCGGCGCGGGCCCGGGCCTCGTCTACGGCCTGCGCGCGCACGGCCCGTACGCGCCGCGCGAGGGCCACCGCTTCAACCCGAACAAGCTGCTGCTCGACCCGCACGCGCGCGAGCTCGTCGGCGCCTTCCGCTGGAACGACGCGGTGCTCGGCTACGAGGCGGGCCACCCCGACGGCTGCGACTCGTTCGATGCGCGCGACAGCGCGCCCTTCGTGCCGAAGTGCCGCGTGCCGGCGCCTTGGCCGTGGCCGCAGGGCAGCGCCGACCGGCCGCCGAAGCCCGGTCGCCCGTGGGGCGAGACGGTGCTCTACGAGCTGCACGTCAAGGGCTTCACCGCGACGCACCCGCGCATCCCGGTCGAGCAGCGCGGCACCGTCGAGGCGCTCGCGCACCCCGAGTCGATCGCCCACCTCAAGCGGCTCGGCGTCACCGCGGTCGAGCTGCTGCCGGTCGCCGCGTGGCTCGACGAGCTGCACCTCGCGCGTCGCGGCCTGTCGAACTACTGGGGCTACAACCCGATCGCGTTCTCCGCGATGCAGCCCGCGCTCGCCGGCCCGCGCGGCCTCGCGGCGATGCGCGACGCAGTCGACGCGCTGCACGCGGCGGGCATCGAAGTGATCCTCGACGTGGTGTTCAACCACACCGGCGAGGGCGACGAGCGCGGCCCCACGCTGTCGCTGCGCGGCCTCGACAACGCGTCGTACTACGTGCCCGATGCGCACCGGCCCGGCGGCTACCGCAACCTCTCCGGCTGCGGCAACACGCTCGCCGCGTGGCGCCCGGAGGTCGGCGCGCTGATCGTCGACGCGCTGCGCTTCTGGGCCGGCGAGGTCGGCGTCGACGGCTTCCGCTTCGACCTCGCCTCGGCGGTCGCGCGCGACGGGCACGGCGGCTTCGACCCGCAGCTGCCGTGGCTGCGCGCGCTTCGCGAGGACCCGGTGCTCGCGCGCTGCAAGCGGGTCGCCGAGGGCTGGGACTGCGAGGGCTGGTTCGTCGGCGGCTTCCCGCCCGGCTGGTCGGAGTGGAACGACCGCTACCGCGACGACGTGCGCCGCTTCTGGCTCGGCCGCGCGCACGGCGTGGGCGCGCTCGCCACGCGGCTCGCCGGCTCGAGCGACCTGTTCGGCGCGCACGGGCGCGGCCCGGGCGCGAGCATCGACTTCGTGACCGCGCACGACGGCTTCACGCTCGCCGACGCGGTGTCGTACGCGCACCGGCGCAACCACGCGAACGGCGAGGACAACCGCGACGGCCACGCGCACGAGGTCGCCGACGGCGGCGGCGCGAACGGCCCGACCGACGACCCCTCGGTGCGCCGGCGCCGCGCCGCGCGCGCCCGCGCGATGCTCGCGACGCTGATGCTGTCGCGCGGCGTGCCGATGCTGCGCGCCGGCGACGAGCTCGGCGCGACGCAGCACGGCAACAACAATGCCTACTGCCAGGACGGCCCGACGACCTGGCTGCGCTGGCCCGCCGCGCCGGAGGGCCCCGTCGCCGACGCCGACGACGCGCTCGGCGCCGACCTGCGCGACCTGGTCGGCACGCTCGCGCGGCTGCGCGCCGCGTGGCCCTGCCTGCGCGGCGAATGGTTCCTCTCCGGCTCGCCCTCGCCCGACGCCGAGGGCGTGGCCGACGTCGCCTGGCTGCGCGAGGACGGCGAGCCGCTGCACGCGCACGACTGGCACGACGGCGCCCGGCGGGCGCTCGCGATGCGTCTGGATGCCGGCGTGCCGCGGCCCGGCGCGCCGCACGACCGGGTGTGGATCGGGTTCGCGTCGGCCGACGGTCCGACGCGCTTCGTGCTGCCGCCGGTGCCGCAGCCGGACGGCTGGGTCCGCGTGCTCGACACCTCGGCCCCGCGGGCCGCGCTCGCGCTCGACGTGTCGGGCGAGCTGCTCGTCGACGGCCCCGCGGTCGTCGTCTGCGCGGCCGGCGCGATCGCGCGCGCCGAGCGCGCCCGCTGGCGCCGCGGCGTGCCGGCGGCGCTGCTGGTGCCCGCCGACGATGCGACCGCAACGATCGAGCTGGTGCTCGCCGACGCCGACCTGCCCGCCGAGGTGTCGATCGGCGACGGCGTCGAGGTCGAGGCGCTCCGAGTGCGCGTCGACGCCGCCAACTCGACCGTCGTCGAGGCGCGCACGGTGGACGGCCTGCCGCTCGCGCGCCGACGCCTGCGCCTGCCGCACGCGCTCGCGCCCGGCGCGTGGTCCGTGCGCTGGCACCGTGCACAGGTGGGCGCCGACCTGCTGCCATCGGCCCCGCGCGCCTCCGGCCAGGCGTGGGCGCATCCGCCGCGCTGCCACCTGCCGCCCGCGCTCGCCCGCGCGCCGGGCGCCTGGGTGATGTCGGTGCAGCTCTACGGGCTGTCCTCCGACGAGGACTGGGGCATCGGCGACTTCGGCGACCTCGCCGCGCTCGGCGTGCGCGCGGCGGCGATCGGCGCCGCGGGCCTGCTGGTGTCGCCGGTGCACGCGCCCTCGCTCGGCTGGCCCGACCGCGGCTCGCCCTACTCGCCGTCGAGCCGGCTCGCGCTGAACCCGCTCTACGTGTCGCTGCCGCGCGCGGCGCGCGCCTTCGCCGTGCCGCTCTTCGACGCCTGGATCGCGCGCGAGGACACGCGCGCGGCGATCGCCGCCGCCCGCACCGCGCCGGTCGTCGACTACCCCGCGGTGTCGGCACTCAAGCGCGCCGGCCTCGAGCGCCTGTGGCGCGACTTCGGCGCGACCGCCGGCACCGCGCGCACCCGCGAGGCCGCGCGCGAGTTCGGCGCATGGCTCGCGGGCGCGCTCCACCGGCTGCGCCCGCACCTGCTGTTCGAGGCGCTCGCCGACCTCCATGGCGTCGCCGACCGTCGCGCCTGGCCGGCGGGCTTCGAGCATCCCGACACCGACGCGGTCCGCGCGTTCGAGCGCGAGCACCGCGAGCGCGTGCGCTTCCACGCGTTCGTGCAGTGGCTCGCCGAGCGGCAGTGGCGCGAGGCGGGCGATGCGATGCGCGCGGCGGGCGCGTCGCTCGGGCCGATCGCCGACCTCGCGGTCGGGGCCGACGCCGCGGGCGCCGACACCTGGTCGCGCCCCGCGGTCGTCGCCGACGGCTTCGAGATCGGCGCGCCGCCCGACGCGTTCGCCGCCGAGGGCCAGGCCTGGGGCCTGCCGCCGTGGGCGCCCGATGCGCTCGCCGAGGCCGGCCACGCGCCCTTCGTCGAGCTGATGCGCGCGACGATGGCCGGCGCCGGCGGCCTGCGGATCGACCACGTGATGGCGCTCGAGCGGCTCTTCTGGGTGCCACGGGGCGGGCGCCCCGCCGACGGCGCCTACGTCGCCTACCCGCTCGAGGACCTGCTGCGCATCGTCGCCGCCGAGAGCGAGCGCGCGCGCTGCGTCGTCATCGGCGAGGACCTCGGCACCGTCCGCCCGGGCCTGCGAGAGCGGCTCGCGCAGGCCGCGGTGCTGTCGTACAAGGTCGCGTGGTTCGAGCGCGCCGCCGACGGCACGCTCGCCGACCCCGGTTCGCTGCCCGCGCTGGCCGCGGTGTCGGCAAGCACGCACGACCTGCCGACGATCGACGGCTGGGTCCTCGCGCTCGACGTCGACGAGCGCGAGCGGCTCGGCATCGTCGACGCGTCGAGCGCCGAACGGATGCGCGCCGAGCGCCGCGACGACGTCGCGCGCCTCGAGGCGGGCCTCGCGCGCGCCGGCTGCACCGGCGAGGACCTGGTCGAGCGGCTGCACCGCTGGCTCGCCGCGTCCGCGTGCCGGTTCGCGATCGTGCAACTCGAGGACGTCGCCGGCCTCGCGCGCCAGCCGAACCTGCCCGGCACGCCGGACGTCGCGCCCAACTGGCGGCAGCGCCTGCCGGTGCGCGTCGATGCGCTCGACGCGCTGCCGCGGTGGCGCGCGCTCGGGTCGATCTTCGCCGCGAGGCGTGCGACGATCGGCGGATGAACCCCGCCGCGTCGCTCGCCGAGCCGCTCGCGAACACCGCGCTGGCCCGCTGGCTGCAGACCGGCTGGGTGTTCCCGATCGTCGAGTCGATCCACATCCTGTCCTTCGCGCTGCTGGTCGGCGCGATCGCGGTGGTCGACCTGCGGCTGCTCGGGCTGATGCGGCACGGCGCGATCGAGCCGCTGCTGAGGAGCGCGCTGCCGGTCGCCCTCGTCGGCT
>Ga0315899_10000374_pt1 | contig 54577 bp, 49 predicted proteins | sample LakEriMetagenome_2_FD_203518 | JGI IMG/M metagenome (GOLD analysis project Ga0315899, IMG submission 203518) | Freshwater fungal communities from buoy surface, Lake Erie, Ohio, United States - Buoy 4 MA112 | ecosystem: Environmental > Aquatic > Freshwater > Lake | place: USA: Lake Erie, Ohio... | reverse complement strand
AGGTATTCAGCCATTTTTCGCATTGCGTTAGCCATTTGGTTCGCTCCTTGCAGGGGTAAGTAATACGAACTTACCCTTGAAAAGCCCGATTTCCGAGGATCGATGAGCCTATTCGTAGGTGTGTCGCGCCATATTTCAGGGCAGTTGCGAAGTCGCCACTCATGCCCGCCGAGATCCAATTTGCCTCGGGGAAGGAGCTTTGGATCTGGCTTGCGAAGTCCTGCAATCTGGCAAATGCCATGTCGTCATCTCCAGCAAGTGGTGCCACTCCCATTACCCCCTGAAGGTGCAGGCCTTCGCTATTGGAAATCATCTCGGCCAGACTCATTAATTCGGAAGGAAGCGCGCCACCACGATTCTCAGTTGGTGCCGGGTCAAGGTTTGCTTGAATCAAAACTCCAAGAGGCGCTTCCCTGGCAACGACTGCCTTGGTCAACGCAGTAACCAGATCAACTCGATCAACGCTGTGTACGACATCGGCCCAAGCAGCCACGCTTTTGGCTTTATTGGTTTGCAGTTGACCAATTGCATGCCAAGTTAAATTCTTTGCAGCAACTTCATCGTGTTTTGGTTTAGCTTCTTGATCTCGGTTCTCGCCAACATCAGTAATGCCAAGTTGTGCCAACAAGTCAACATCGCTAGCTGGCCAAGTTTTGGTTACGGCTATTAAAGTTACGTCTTCCCGATTTCGATTCGCAGCCACGCAAGCCTGCGAAATTTCGCGCTCAACGTCCTGCAAATTTGCCTGCAGTTCCTGCATTCGATCCATGATGACCACTCTATGAGTTCAGGAACTAAGAAGCACTTATTGCTATGACTAACCCACCACGACCAGTTGGCTCCCCCGCGGCACGACGATATGAAAACAGATCGGAACTTTCTAAAGTGCAGCCAGAAATTTCATGGATTTTTGTTACTTGGGTTGCCAGCACTGACTTAACACCCGCAATCAGGTCTAGGTTCCTAGCGGATGCAATTGCTTCAGGGCGAACCACTCTAAATTGCTCGACTCTTTCCGCAGGCACTTCATAACACTTGGCGCAAATAGCCGGCCCAATTACCGCTTGAGTGTGTTTAAGTTGCGCGCCTGTTGTGACAAATTCATCCAGTAGCGCTTGCATAACATTTGCTAAAACTCCGCGCCATCCAGCATGGCCCACCGCAATAACGCCATTAACTGGATCTACTAATCCAAACGGAACGCAATCTGCGGCCAAAGCAATTAAAGCCAGATCTGCTTGCTTTGTGATTAAGCCATCACCAGGGTTCGCAACACCTGGTTCGCTGACAACATGAACCGTGTTTCCATGATCAGCATTCATGATCGATATTTCGTTGGCTGAAACCAAGCCTTTGGCAATGGCTAGATTCGCAGATACATTTTCAGCCGAGTCCCCCACGTACGAGGCAAGGTTAAGTGATTCAAACGGCGCCAGACTTGTGCCACCATTGCGACTTAATGCAACTGCTTGAATGCCTTCAATTGAAACGCGGCCAAAGACCTGCGAATTCATTTTGAAATGGTTTCGCTAGCGAAGGAAGTCTGGAACGTCGAGATCGCCATCATCTTCGCCGTCGTTGTCGACGTCGCCATGACCTGAGCTAGCTGGGGCATCACCAAATAGGTTTTCGAAGTTGTCATCCTCATCTGCAACCGCAGCTGAGCCAAAGGCACCATCAGAAAATGAATCTGGTGTTATTGGAATTGCTGGCGCTTCGCCATCACGGGCCAAATCAACCGCTACTGCTGCTGCAAGCGGTGTCTCGTCTAGAACTTTCTTAGACATTGGTGAAGTGGAACGGTTTGATGGTGGAGCGCCGCCATCAAAGCCAGCGGCAATAACGGTGACCTTAACTTGATCGCCTTGAGTGTCATCAATTACCGCACCGAAGATGATGTTTGCATCTGGGTGAACTGCGCTTTGCACCATACGAGCTGCTTCGTTGATTTCAAACAAACCTAAGTCGCTGCCACCTGCGATGGACATAAGTACGCCGCGGGCACCTTCAATGCTGGCTTCAAGCAATGGACTTGAAATCGCTTGACGCGCTGCTTCGATTGCGCGGTCAGCGCCACGAGCTGAACCAATACCCATAAGAGCGCTACCGGCATCTTTCATAACACTTCGCACGTCCGCGTAGTCAAGGTTGATTAGCCCTGGAGTTGTAATCAAGTCGGTAATACCGCTTACGCCCTGCAACAGAACTGAGTCAGCGTGACGGAAAGCATCAATAACGCTGATGCCGTTATCTGCAAGTTCGAGTAGGCGATCATTTGGAATAACGATCAAAGTATCGACTTCAGTGCGAAGTGAGTCGACACCTTCATCAGCCTGTGATGAGCGGCGCTTACCTTCAAAACTAAATGGACGAGTTACCACGCCGATAGTTAGGGCGCCCATATCGCGAGCGATCTTGGCAACAATTGGAGCGCCACCGGTTCCAGTTCCGCCACCTTCACCTGCAGTAACGAAAACCATATCCGCACCGCGCAAAACTTCTTCGATTTCCTCGCGATGATCTTCGGCAGCCTGGCGACCTACTTCAGGGTCAGCGCCGGCGCCCAGTCCACGAGTTAGGTCGCGACCTATATCCAATTTCACATCGGCGTCACTCATTAACAGCGCTTGTGCGTCAGTATTAATAGCGACGAACTCAACACCCTTAAGGCCGGCTTCAATCATGCGATTGATCGCGTTTACGCCACCGCCGCCAATGCCTACAACTTTGATAACTGCTAAGTAGTTCTGTGGTGCGGCCATGGTGTTTGCCTTTCTCGACAAGCTTTTAAGTGCTTAAGTAGTAAAGTCTCAACCTCTTCTAGAGCGTTAAAGATTTCCCACCTTTGAGCAGGTATAAGTTACGGCTAAACGTCAATGAATACTGTGATTGACGCTTGGCGTGTCGAGATCAGAGCTAACTATGTTTTTTACTTCTTCGCCGGGTGCTGTAACTAGTGTCTATTTAACAGTGGGTGCATCTGGAGCACTGACGTTAATTACGGTGTAGCCCTTTTCCATTAAGGCTTGTGCTACTTCTACCTTGTCGGCAGCGCGTTCGCCAGATCCCAAAGTGATTACCGCTCCACTACCAAGGGTGGCTACAACGCTGTCTTGCGTTGGCGCACTTAAGCCTGTAATCGCCCACTCAGCTGGGATTGCGGCCAAGGCCTGGATCGCATTCGTCATAGCTGGGCTGTCTGGCTGCGCAGAAATCACGAGAAGTCCCGCGGGTGGCGCTGCTACTACCCCAGCATTCATTCCCTCGGAATCGATCAAGTTAAAGCCAGTTGCGGTTGCTGCCACCGCGATCGGAGTGCGTTCAGTAACAGTAATCAAGATTGCATGTGGCCAGCCACGTTCTACAGTTGCAACTTTGATTTCAGGTAAGGCTTGAAGTTGTTCGGTGATTGCTCCGGGATTGATCGACATTAATGAGTTACCAATCGGCACCGCAGCTGCGGCAGATATCTGTTCAACGGTAAGTCTTGAATTTCCGGTGATGGTAACTTCTTGCGCAATAAACCACTTTGATTGATAAAGACTCCACCATGCAACGGCGCTGAGAATAACAAGTAGCCAAATCAGCCAAGGCGCTTTTGATTTCCGCTTCTTTTTTGGATTAGCCGAGCGAACTGTTTGGGACATTACTTTGTTTCCAGCAGAGTGAGAATTTCAGGACACATCATGCCAATGTCGCCAGCGCCAAGTGTTAGCACGATGTCGCCAGGCTTTGCATGCTCAACAAGATGAGCAGGAACTTTTGACCACGATGGTTCGAATACAACTTGCTCGGCTGGCAATGGAACGTTGTTAGCCATAGTGCTACCTGATGCGCCAGGAATCGGCACTTCACCTGGTGCGAACACTTCGAGAACTACTACGAAATCTGCAAGGCCCAGGGCTTGTCCAAATTCTTTGGAAAAAAGTGCAGTGCGGTAGTAGTGATGTGCCTGAAATGCCGCTAGTACTCGACCGCCACCAACAACGGTTCTGGCCGCGCGCAGTACTGCATCGATCTCGGTTGGATGATGGGCATAGTCATCAAATACCCGAACCCCAGAAACTTCACCACGAAATTCAAATCGACGATGCGTGCCAGTAAAGCTTTGCAATCCATCAACACATTGTTGGGATGTGCAACCTTGGGTTAAGGCTGCGATGAACGCTGCGGTCGCATTTAAGGCATTGTGCACTCCAGGAACCAGCAACTTGATAGGTCCATGCGTTTGGCTTTGATAAGAAATCGTGAATTCCGAGCCAACAGACCCTGACGGAAGCAAAGTCAATACTGCATCGTTTTCTTTACCTTGACCATAAGTAATAACGTTTGCGCCAAGTTCACGTGCTCGCTTTGTCACAACTTTTGCGCCTTCATCGTCACCACAAACAACTGCGCAGCCATTGCGAGAGCCAGTCCCGACAATGAAGTCGACGAATGCCTGCTCGATCGCTTCATAGGTACCCCAGTAGTTGAGGTGATCTGCTTCAACATTGGTCACGATTCCAAGCGTTGTTGGCAGAACTAGAAAAGTTCCATCGCTTTCGTCAGCCTCAACCACGAATAGTTCGCCAGACCCTTGATGTGCGTTACTACCTGACTCATTCATCTCTGAACCGATGACAAAGGAGGGATCTTTGCCCGCATTTTGCAAAATTACGGTGACCATAGAGGTTGTTGTGGTTTTGCCATGCGTTCCAGCTACCGAGATGGCAGTTGTGTTTTCCAGTAATTCAGCTAGCGCGATTGCTCTACTTACAACTGGAATTCCTAGTTCGGTTGCCTTAACCACTTCAGGGTTGTCTTCGCCGATAGCGGTCGAAATCACCACACAAGATGGTTGGGTTCCGGAAATCAAAAGGTTATCTGCGTCGTGACCGACAAAAACTTTTCCACCCAATGGCTTTAGGGCCTGCAGGCGACGAGAATCTTTTGCATCGCTTCCGGATACTTCAATTCCTCGGGCTAGTAAAACGCGAGCGATTCCACTCATGCCCGCTCCGCCGATACCAACAACGTGAACCCGACCGTTTAGGTAACTCAAGATTTGGCCTTTCCCGCAACCGATAAAACCAATTTAGCAAGGTCTGCTGCCGAATCTTTATGCCCGAGTGAAGAACTGGCTTTAGACATTTCGCTTAATTTAGTTGGGCTAGAAATTATGGGCAAGATTCGATCTCGAACGAATTCAGCATTGAACTCAAGGTCTGAAATCATGATTGCTCCACCTGCTGAAACAACGGGAGTGGCATTAAGGCTTTGCTCCCCATTTCCAATTGGAAGCGGAACGAAGCAGGCAGGTAAGCCAACAGCTGTGAGTTCAGCTACTGTCATTGCGCCGGCTCGCCCGATAACAAAGTCTGCAGCTGCATACGCCAAATCCATACGATCTATGTAGTTAAGCGGACGGTAACGATCTGACTCTGCTTGAGCAAACTCATTCTTTAATCCAACTGAATGCAAAATGACTGCGTTACTAAACAGATCTGCCTTAAGGCAATCTTCAATTGCTGAATTTAGTTTTACTGAACCTTGCGAGCCACCAAAGACTAGAACGCAAACAGCATCACCCTGAATCCCGAAATGCTGCCTGGCCTGATTGCGGGTCACTTTACGATCAAGAGTCTCAATTGCTTTGCGGAGTGGAATTCCAATTAGTTGAGCTCTTGGCAAACTATCTGGAACGGTTTCAGCAACAGCATCAGCGAACCTGGCGCCAACTCGATTAGCAAGGCCAGCCCGCGCATTAGCTTCGTGCACCACAATGGGCACTTCGCCTCGGGCGGCAAGGTATGCCGGGATTGAAACGTACCCACCAAAACCAACTACTACATCAGCCTGCAACTCATGGAGTAAATCCCGAGTTTGCTTTATGGCAGACCGAAGTCGAGTCGGTAGCGTAACTAAATCACCACTTAATTTACGAGGCAACGGAACGGCTGGGATTAGTTCAAGTTTGTAACCACGAGCTGGTACTAAGTCGACTTCAAGTCCGCGCGCGGTTCCAAGAACTGTGATCTTTACGGCCGGATCAATGGTCATTAACTCATCGGCCAGGTTAAGTGCAGGTTCAATGTGGCCAGCAGTTCCGCCGCCAGCGAGAACTATGTTCACGCTATCTTCCATGTCATTTTTTTTGTTCCTGCATGTACGCTTCATGCTTTGCAAATGACATCAGAATTCCCATAGCAAGCAGGGTTGGAATCAAAGACGATCCACCATAGGAAACCAAAGGTAGTGGCACACCTGTAATTGGAAGAATGCCAAGTACTGCACCAATGTTCACTAGCGCTTGAGTCACAATCCAAGCAACAATTCCCAGAGCCGCAATTTGGATGAACGCCTCGTTAGTGCCTCTTGCAATTCGTAATCCGACGATTGCAATGGCTGTGAATATAAACAGCACCAGAATCGTTCCAATGATTCCAAGTTCTTCGCCTAGAACTGCGTAAATGAAGTCCGTATGTGCTTCAGGTAGAGTGCCCCATTTTTCGCGGGAGCCACCAAGGCCAACACCCCACCAACCTCCGGAACCCAAAGCTTGTTGCCCGTGAATTACTTGAAAGCCAGTGCCCTGAGCGTCCGCATACGGATCTAACCAGGAGGTAAATCTTGCCAATCGATATGGTGCTGCAAACGACAAGGCAGCGATGCCTGCAAGACCTACGGCTCCCATTACCAGGAACCACTTCCTTGGAGCGCCAACAAAATAAAGTAGCGAAGCCATAATTGGCATCATTACCATTGCAGTTCCTAAGTCACCCTGTAAAACAACGAGCAAAAGTACTGTTATGCAAACGGGTAGGACTGGGATCAATAAATGATTTCGTTGTTCAAGTAAGTGGTACTTACGATCCAAAATGTCGGCGCCCCACATAATGATCGCTAGCTTTGCAAATTCTGAAGGCTGAATTCGGAATGGACCACCGAAGTCAATCCAGTTTTTCTGTCCATGAACTGCAGTTCCAATTAACAGCACGGCAATTAAAAGTGCACCGACCACCAGCATGAATAGTGGCGCCCACCGGCGAATGGCATCAACATGCATTTTCGAGACAGCCATCATTAAGAAGACACCGATTGCTGCAAAAATAAGCTGTCTAGTTGCAAGAGCCCAAGAATTGCCATTGTTCTGTTGGTATGAGAAAACACTTGAGGCGGAAGCAACCATGACGATTCCAAGCGCAAGTAACAATCCGGTTGCGCCAAGAAGGATTTGATAATGGACCATTGGATGCTCTAGTCGAGCAGACAGTCCGCCATTAGGACTATTGCGCTTAGTTGGTCTGGTCGTGGTCATGGCTTGAGTCCCTTAACTGCAGCGGCAAATGCATCGCCTCGGGCGGAATAATCCTTGAACATGTCCCAGGATGCACAGCCTGGTGCCAAAAGCACGGTGTCTTCAGGTTGTGCCGCCTCGGCTGCGAGCGCCACAACTAACTCCATTGCATTAGTTTCCTTGCTATCAACCCGATGAATTGGGACATTCGGAGCGTGTCGCTTTAGGGCCGCTGCAATCAAATCTTGATCCACACCCAAAAGCACAACTGCTCGCATTCGATGGGCATTATCAACAACTAATTCGTCAAAATCTTGCCCTTTTGCCATTCCGCCTGCAATCCAAACAACTGACTTATATGCAGTCAATGAAGTGGCTGCCGCATGAGTATTTGTCGCTTTGGAATCATCGATGTAGTCAACGCCAGCAACTTGTCCGACATGGGCAATGCGATGCGGAGCTGGTTGCCATGAGCGCAAGCCATCGCGAATGGCTCGGGCCTCAATGCCATGTGCGCGAGCTAATGCACTAGCAGCTAACGCATTAGCAATGTTATGCACGGCTGGAATAGCCAAGTCAGTAATCTCAGCAAGTTCTAGTGCCGCCTCTCGACGGTTTTCCAGAAATGCGCGGTCAACCAAAAACTCTTCCACGACACCAAGCATCGAGATGTCAGGAATACCTGTTGAAAAACCAATTGCGCGACATCCTTCAATTACTTCAGCTTCTTCCACCATGCGAATCGTTTCAGCATCGGCAACGTTGAAGATTGCTGCAACTTGGCATCGTTCATAAACTTTTGCTTTTGCATCGCGATACGCCTCATAAGTTCCGAACAAATCGATATGGTCCTGTGCAAGATTCAAACAAACTGCAGCTTGTGGTGAAATTGAATAAACAAATGGCAGCTGTGGTGCTCCGACTTCAATTGCCAGCACATCCCACGGAGTTGGATCCATGACAACTTCAACTAGCGAGCGACCTATGTTCCCAGCTGCAACGGTTCGTTTGCCAGCCGCTAACAAAATGGATTCAAGCATCAAGGTCGTGGTTGTTTTGCCGTTTGTTCCAGTGACAAGTAACCAAGGAGCAGGATGAGCTGGGTCACGAAGTCGCCAAGCTAACTCGAGTTCTCCCCAAATCTGGACGCCTGCCTCTTGCGCAGCAGCAACGATTGGTGCAAGTGGCGATACACCAGGGGAAAGCACAACTAAATCGATGTCATTTGGAAGTTGAGTGTCATCACCTAGTCGAATTTCAGCGCCCAAGATTTCTAAAATTACGGCACGTTCTTTCTGGCGTTCACCTGATTGAGCATCGATGACAATTACTTTTGCGTCTAAATTCACTAGGGCATCGGCAGCAGCGAATCCGGCAACACCAAGTCCAACAACACAAACTCGAACTTGCGACCAATCGCTCGTTCGATTCAACTCATCAAGATTAAGGGAAGCCATAATTGTTACTGCCTAACCCACTCTGCGTAGAACAACGCCATGCCGGCACCAACACAAAGACCTTGAATAATCCAGAAGCGAACCACGATCAATACTTCTGGCCAACCCTTCATTTCAAAATGATGATGAAGCGGCGCCATTCGCAAAACTCGTCGGCCCGTTAACTTGTATGACCCAACTTGGGCAATCACTGAAAGCGTTATTAAAACGAATAGGCCACCGATTAAGCCAAGTAGTAATTCGGTTCTAGTCATTAATGCAAGTGCTGCGAGTCCACCACCAAGAGCTAGTGAGCCAGTATCACCCATAAATATTCGGGCCGGACTTGAGTTCCACCACAAGAACCCAAAGCAGGCTCCAGCTGTTGCTGCTGCGAAAACCGCTAGATCAAGTGGATCGCGGACTGTGTAACAGCGAGGTATTTCTCCCCAAAAACAACTTTGGCCGTACTGCCAAATTGACATCACGGTGTAAGCAACAAAAGAAAGTAGCGCAGCTCCAGTTGCCAGTCCATCTAAGCCATCAGTTAAGTTAACGCCGTTTGTAATGCCCGTGACTAAGAACCATATCCACAACAGAACTAGAGCGGAAGGCAGGATCCAATCAGTATCTCTAACCCACGAGATGGCACTACTAACTGGAACGTTTCCACCTTCATCTGGGAACTGCATGGCAAGGTATCCAAATGAAAGAGCAGCAACAGCTTGTCCAAGCAGTTTTGTCCGAGCCCGAATTCCAGTGCTCCGCTGCTTGAAGATTTTCAAATAATCGTCGGCAAGACCTACCAAGCTCATGGCGACCATCAAATAGATTGCGAGTAAACCAGATGCCGTTGGTGGTCGGACCATTATCAAGTGCGCCAAGAAATAAGCCAAAACTACCGAACCAACAATGGCGACTCCACCCATTGCCGGAGTGCCACGCTTGCTGTCATGTGCTGGATAGTTGACGTCTTCGGTTGATTCCCGTATTGCTTGTGCAATTCCGCGTTTGCGTAGCAAATTAATCAATAATGGTGTTCCGATTAAGGAAAACATTGTTGCTAACGCACCAGCTAGCACTACAAGCTTCACTGTTGGCCCCACTTCGCGCGCAAAACAACTTCAATTCGATCGGCAAGCAGTTCGAATTGTTCAGCACGTGATGCCTTAAACAACAGAATGTCACCAGAATTAACTTCTTTAACAATGTAGTCGCATGCGCTATCAAAATTGGGTAACCACACCGATTTTTGGTCCATAGACGCTGGCAATCCGTAAGCCGTAGCCGCCTCGCCTACGGCCACTACATTCGTGATGCCTATGTCAATCGCCAGTTTTGCGATTTGAGCATGGATCGCATCACTGTCATCACCCAGTTCATGCATCTTGCCCAAAATCGCGAACTTCTTACCGGGCGCCGGAATTGCCGCCAAAGTCTCCAAGGCCGCTGTCATCGATTCTGGGTTAGCGTTGTAAGCATCATTAATTACGGTTAGGTTCCCTGGGATTTGATGAACTTCCATTCGCCACTTACTCATTAGCTTCAAAGTTGTTAGCGCTCGGGCGATATCGGTGACTTCCATTCCAACTGCGATTCCAACAGCAGCGGCAGCTAGGGCGTTTAGTACGTTATGTTCACCAAGCAATGGAATAGATGCTGGAATTCGTTCACCGCGATAAACCAAATCGAACGTGTAGCTGCCATAAGCGGTTAACTGCAAGTTTTCTGCCCTTACATCAGCAGTACCTGAGAAACCATAAGTGAACACCGTTGCTTTAGTTAGATCACGCATCGCCATGACTCGTTCATCATCAGCATTTAGTACGACCACGCCAGAAGGTTGAATGGCTTTCACTAACTCCGACTTAGCTTTTGCAATTCCTTCAATACTCCCCACTTCACCAATGTGAGCGCGGCCAACATTAGTAATGGCACCGATCGTAGGTTGAGCTAATTCACAAAGATGCGTAATGTGACCGAGTCCGCGCATTCCCATTTCAGCGACAAGATACTTCACGTCTCGAGGTGCAGATAGCAAAGTTAGCGGTAAGCCAAGTTCATTGTTTTGGGATCCTGATGGCGCATGAGTGGTTGCAGCGTGAGAGAGAACCTGGCCAATGATGTCCTTGGTTGAAGTCTTGCCAGAGGATCCGGTAATACCAATCACTTCTACGCCGCGCATCAAGGACCTGACATGCGATGAAACCTTTGCAATGGCGTGAATCACTGGATCTAGGGCATCAGGTGACGCTGGAACGATTACCTGAGAACCTTCTACTTGCCTTGAAGTTAATAGTGCGCTTGCTCCGTTGCTAACTGCTTGACCTACATAGTCATGGCCGTCAACGCGTTCGCCAACTATCGCTGCAAACAGATCTCCTGCAGCACATGATCGAGAATCGATGGAAATTCCCGATACTTTGATAGCAGGATCACCAATCAATTTGCCACCAACAATGTCGCTGATTTGTCCAAGGGTTAGGTCATACATTCTTGGACTCCTCTCTAACGACTACACGATCATCAAACGGAAACACTTTTCCAGAAATTTCTTGACCGGATTCATGTCCTTTGCCAAGTACGGCTATAACATCTCCAGTCTCAGCGAGTTTCAGAGCTTGTGAAATTGCTTCACGGCGATCACTAACCTCAAACACCTGAGCTGTGCCATTCTTTGTGCCATCAATGACAGACTTTCGGATTGCTGCTGGGTCTTCCGACCTTGGATTGTCATCGGTAATTATGACTACATCTGAAAGCTGCGCTGCCACCTTGCCCATTAATGGTCGCTTCAAAGAATCACGGTCTCCACCACAACCAATTACCGTAATCACCCGGTTTGGATTTGCGTCCTTAATAACAGTAAGAACTGTTGCCACCGCATCAGGTGTGTGTGCGTAATCCACAATTGCGATTCCAGGACTATCGATAGTTACTTTCTCGAGTCTGCCTGGGATTGATCGGACGTTCTTTATTGATTCAAGACTTGCGGCGATCGGTAGACCCAGAATCTGGCTGGCAGCAAGCGCGCATGCGGCATTTGTTGCGTTGTATGAACCCAGCATATTTACCGATAGTGAGATTGAATCAGAGTTTTGGATTTCAATTAGCTGAGTAGTTACTCCGTTAGAACTCGAATTTGGTTGAGAAGTTTTCCAGTTGCCATTTGTGCCAATCGTAATTACTGGAATCTTGACTTGCCCTGCGAGCTTGACGCCCCACTCGTCATCTGTGCAGATGATTGCTTGCTTAGAAAATTCTGGAGTAAACAAAAGCGCTTTAGCCGCAAAGTAGTTTTCCATTGATCCGTGAAAATCTAAATGATCTTGCGTTAAGTTTGTAAAAATCGCTACATCAAATTTGATTCCTGAGACTCGATTAAGAGCAAGTGCATGACTGGAAACTTCCATGAAGACGTCCTTGATACCGCGTTCAGCCATCACTGCCAAAGTTGCATATAGATCCGTGGACTCAGGTGTAGTTCGAGCACCAGGTAAGTGCTCCTCGTCCAAGTAAGTGCCTAGGGTTCCGATAACGCCAACCTGCTTTTTTGCATCTAAAAAGATAGAGCGCAAAATATGGGTTGTAGTGGTCTTTCCATTAGTTCCTGTAACTCCAGTTAGCGTTAGCTTTCTTTCTGGGTGGCCATAAACTTCAGCTGCCAATTTCGCCATATCTTCTCTGGGATTTGATAGCTCAATTGTTGGGATACCTTTTTGCTTAGCTATTTCCACGCCGCGGGAATCTGATGCCACAGCTACGGCGCCATTTGCAATCGCTTCATCGAGAAAATCAATGCCATGGTTATTTGCGCCAAGTAAGGCAACGTAGAGATCATCAACCTGGACGGTTTTTGAGTTGTGTGTAACTCCAAAGACTTTTACGTCACCTGTGCAAGCTCCCGATACTAAAGTGGCGAGTTGCGAAAGCTCGGAACCATCAGTCTTTGGTCGGGTCATCGCGCTTACCACTCAACTGGAAGCTTGGGCGGCTTAGTTGTTGAAGGTGGAACTTTTTTGTGCGCAAGTGCATAAGTCATAACTTTTTTGAAAACTGGACCAGCAACAACGCTTCCGTAGGTACTTGTCTTTGGATTGTGAATGCTCACACTCATTACAAGTGCTGGTTTTTCCGCTGGTGCCATACCAATGAATGAAGATGTGTAGCCACTGTAGCCACCGGTAGCTTCGTCATATCGGTTTGCAGTTCCAGTTTTGCCACCTACGCGGTACCCAGGAATCTGCATATTCTTGGCGGTTCCATCTTCCGAAACCACGCCTTCTAGCATTTCCCGCACAGTCTTTGCGGTCTCTGGGCTAACGACTCGAACACCTTCGTCAATCATCGTCGGCTCGTAAACACCTTCAGTGTTCCAATAGCCAGCAATTAGTCGGGGCAACATTCGAACCCCATCATTGGCAATCGTTGCAAAAACGCTCGTTGTTTGAACGGCATTGACAGATAAGCCCTGTCCAAAAGCCAACGTAGGGAAAGTAGTGTCTGACCATTCGTTTTCATTATTGATATCAGGAAGCTTTCCGCCGCTTTCTCCCGGAAAGTTCATACCTGTTGATTGACCAATACCAAATTTCTGCAGGTACTCATATAGTTTCTTTTCGCCAATTGACTCTGAAGCCATGATCGTTCCAATGTTGCTGGACTTAGCAAGTACCCCAGCTAAAGTGAGTCTCAATGTTGGGTGATCCACATAGTCTTTGAATGAAGTTCCACCGCGACTGATTCGATTTTCTACGGTGTACTGAGTTCCTGCATTAGCGCCGCCCTCTTCAATCACCGAAGCCATGGTCATTACTTTGCTGGTTGAACCTGGTTCGAAGACATCGGTTACTGCAGTGTTTCGTTTTGATTTGTCATCGGTTGCAAACGGGTTGTTTGGATCAAAAGTTGGATACGTTGCCATTGCCAGGATGTTTCCTGTTCCAGGTTCCATAATTACCGCAACTCCACCTTCAGCTCCGGTTGCTATAACTTGATCACCCAAGGATTTTTCAAGCATCGCTTGTAGATTTGAATCAAGAGTTAAACGAACCGAAAGACCATTCACTGGGTCGATGCTCTGACGTTCACTCGCCGGAATTTCCCGACCATTAACCCGCTCAACAGTTAGCTTTCCATCTTGACCCATCAACTGATCGTTGAATCCAAACTCAAGGCCGCCAAGGCCAGTGCCTTCAGCACCAACATAACCAACAACGCTGGCTGCTAGATTTCCATTTGGATAAACTCGATTAGTCGTTGGTTCACTGAAAACTCCAGGGATGCCAAGTTCGGAAACTAACTTCCAGGTATCAGGTGTGATTCGCTTGGCAACATACGAGAATCTTGAATCTACAGTCAGTGACGCGATGATCGTTTCGACTGGAATTCCTAGAATTGGCGAAAGCGCGGCTGCAGTTCCAGCTGGATCGGTGATCAGTTTAGGATCAACCGTTACGTTACGAGCCATAACTGTGGTTGCGATAGGAACTCCTTCACTATCCGTGAAGTTTCCGCGCAAAGCTGGCAAAGTTAAAGTCTGCAATCTGGAATTTTGTGCAGTTGCAGCCAGCTCTGGACCACGCACAATTTGAATTTCAACTAAGCGCGCCATGTATAGCGAGATAACAACAAGAAATATCAAAGTTACAAAGCGAATTCTTTTTCTAGGACTTTCGAGCGGAACCATAACTGGACCTGCTGGAACATAAGGTTGCTTTGAGTTTTGTGGTCGTTGCGGGCCTTGCGGATTTGGCCTTTGCTGTGAAGTTGGAGTACTCATTGCGCCACCGGAACAACAGGCGCTGCAGGCGCTACCGGAACAACTGGCGCTAACGGAACAACTGGCGCGACTGCGACGACTGGCTTACCGAGAATTTCTCGATCTGAAAGTCTAAGGAAGACTGGAGTTTGGGCAGGAACCATTCCCATGTTTTGTGCGGTAACAATCAAATTACCTGGAGATTCACCTGCAGCAACGGCGCTTGCAATTCTTTGTTCTTCAGCAGTCATCTGGCTTAGTTGAATCTGCAAAGCATGCTTTTGGAATGAAGCTTGTGCCGCAAGAGTATTCACATACAAAAGTGTCATCATGCCAGAAATGATCATTCCAATAATTACAAATAGAAAAGTTCGGCTACTAGCTCGGCCTTGTGGCACGCCAACCGGAATAGCTTGCGCAATTGGAGAAACGATTGGCTTCATCATTGGCTTTACTAACGAAAGTTTGCGTAAGGTTCTTGACTTACGCGGTATCGGAGCAAGGGCTGGTGTGCGTGCTGGAACTGCGCTCATGCTGCCACCCCAATTCTTTGGGCAGCTCGCAAGCGAACTGAGGTTGCACGTGAGTTTTCTGTTATCTCGTCATCACTTGCTGATTCGGAGCCACGAGTTAATAGCTGGAGCCAAGGTTTGTCTGACTCAGGAACAAACGGCATTTCGATTGGAGTCTTAGATTCAGTTCCAATGCGAAGGGCATTTTTTACAATGCGATCTTCAAGTGAGTGATATGAGAGCACCACAATTCGGCCGTCAAGTGCCAAGCAATCAAGTGCGGACGGAATAGCGCGTTCCAAAACTGCAAGTTCGTCATTAACTTCAATTCGCAGTGCCTGAAATGTGCGCTTGGCTGGATTGCCACCGGTGCGACGGGTAGCCGCTGGAATGGCGTCGCGAACCACTGTTACCAAATGATCGCTATTTGTAAATGGCTTTACTTCGCGCTCACGAATGATCGCATTTGCAACCCGAGCAGCGAATCTTTCTTCGCCATATTCTCGAAGTATTCGCGCCAAGTTTGCGAAGTCGTAATTGTTCACAATGTCAGCTGCAGTCTGGCCAGTTGTGCCATCCATGCGCATATCTAGCGGAGCGTTTCGGGAGTATGTGAATCCACGTTGATCTTTATCGAGTTGCATCGAAGAAACCCCAAGGTCAAACAAGATGCCCTGAACATGTTCGATGTTCAAGTTTGCTAAGACTTCAGGGATCTCGTCATAAACTGCCAGAGCAAAATCAACTCGTGGTGCGAATTTGGCAAGCCGTTCTTGTGACATGGCAAGTGCTTCAGGATCGCGATCAATTCCAATTACCCGCAGGTTTGGAAACTCGGTTAAGGCCGATTCAGTATGTCCACCAAGTCCAAGGGTGGCATCAACTAGTACTGCGTTGCGTGCGCTGATTGCCGGAGCTAGTAAATCTAAGCAGCGCTGACGCAAAACTGGTTCGTGAGTAAATGTGGTCATTACGCCACATCAGATCTTGTTACTGCCTTTAGTCCCTGGCCGTTGGAGAGCTTGGCACCGGGGAAGGTGCGCCAGGATCGAGTCAACGGCCAGAGGCCAAAGGCAGCAGCAATTTTTGTCACTGTTGACTTGGTTGAGATAGATCGATTTAGAGTCATGGCATTACGTCTTCATCAAGTGAGGCAAAGCCTGGTTCTTGTTCTGCCAAGTACTGGTTCCAAGCAACAGTTGCCCAAACTTCAACACGTGTGTCAGCGCCAACTACAACGAGTTCGCGATCAAGACCGGCCCACTCACGAAGTGGAGCTGGGATTGTGATGCGACCTTGCTTGTCAGCTGAATCATCAAAAGCAGAAGAGAAGAAAACTCGGGTGTAGGCGCGAACCTTTTCATTGTTCTGGGAGCGGGTGCGCAAGCCTTCTGCGTAAACATCAAATTGCTCAGTTGGCCAGATAACAACACATCGCTCTTGACCTTTAGTCATAACAAGGCCATCAGTTAGAGGTTCGCGGAATTTAGCCGGCAGGATCAGGCGGCCTTTTTCGTCCAGTTTCGGGGTATGGGTACCTAAGAACACCTAAATCACCACCCAAACCAATGGCAACCCTTCCCCAGGTCACCTCGTTGTCCCAGATTACTCCCTTTTACTCCACTGTCAACCCAATTAAGACACCAAATTTCTCATCTTTAACAAATATTGACCATTTATCCAATGTTTTAAGGGTGGAGGAAAATGGGGTAATTTTTAGAAAATGAGAGTTTTTCGAGTTATCCCCGGATTTTCGCCCGAATTCAAGCCTTTATAGAGTCAGATAACTGGGCATATCTGGCCAGTTATTACCAGGGAGCTGAAATGACCACCGCAGTGCAAAAGCGAATGCGCGATCTTTCCGGACACAACTACATTGCCAACCAATGGCAACCAAGTTCTGGCGAACTAATCGACTTAATTGATCCGGCTACTGAAGAAGTTGTAGGGCAATACGCACACGCCACTAAAGCAGAAGTTGATGAGGCAGTAGTTGTGGCAAATGCAGCACAAAAGCAATGGTGGGCAATGAGCGCACTTGATCGCGCTAACGCAATGCATGAGGTCGCCGAACGAATGATTGAACTTTCTGTTGAGACCGGCGAATGCCTTACCCGCGAAATGGGGAAACCGTTTCGTGAATCTAACTGGGAAGGTGGCGCAGCAGCGTCCTCATTTAGGTACTACGCCGAAATTGCCAGGCATGAGCAAGGTCGCGTTGCAGGTCCTGCCATAGCTGGACAGATTCACATGGTTCTTAAAGAACCAGTTGGGACAGTGGTTTCGATCGTTCCCTACAACTTTCCACTTCTGCTTGCTGGATGGCAAGTAGCAGCGGCACTTGCAGCTGGTAACGCCGTAATCATTAAGCCATCCGAAATTACTTCACTTACTTTGCTTTATTCCATGGCAGCATTTGATAATCTGCCAAGTGGTCTAGTTCAAGTTTTAACTGGCGGTGCTCAAACTGGGCAGGATCTCGTCGGCCATAAAGACACCCATGCAATTGCATTCACTGGAAGTGTTAAAGCAGCGCAAGCTGTTGCTACCACTGCAGCTCTTCAATTCAAACCGGCTCTGATTGAAGCTTCTGGTAACGATGCGTTTATTGTTATGCCTTCTGCTGACATCGATACGGCAGCGCGCGGTGCGGCTTTTGCCGCGTTTCTAAACTGCGGTCAAGTTTGCACATCTGCTGAACGCTTTTATGTTCATGAAGACATCTACGATGAATTTGTCTCCAAGCTCGCCGCTCATGCCAAAGCCCTACGCGTAGGCAGTGGACTTGAGTTAGTTGATATTGGCCCGATGTCTTCAAAGCGAGAATTAGAAAGATTCGAAAAGATTGTGGATCGAGCGATTGAACAAGGTGCAGAAGTAGTTTGCGGCGGATCCAGATCAGCAGGCCGCACGACGGGTTGGTTCTATGAACCAACAGTTCTAAAGACAACTCATGACATGGATGTTATGCATGGCGAATGCTTTGGACCACTTGCTCCTATTTGCAAAGTAACTAGCCTTGATCAAGCAATCGATTTTGCAAATGATTCTGAACTAGGACTCGGCGCCAACATTTACACAAATGATTTAGAGGAAACCTTCCGAGTAGTAAACGAAATCGAAACCGGAATTGTCTGGGTTAATACTCCCCTTAACGATAATGATGCAATTCCATTTGGTGGCAGGAAACTTACTGGTACCGGACGTGAGTTAGGCGCTGAAGGACTTGAGTTATTCCGAAACTCAAAGATGGTGATGATCGCTCCCACTGCTGAAGCTGATCCGGAATGGTTCCCATATCCAGATGACGATACTTATGAGGCAACTACTACCTAGTTGGGGCAACTAGTCCAACTGGACTGGTGCAAATAATGTTTCGATCTAGAGCTACGCCGTCAACGGTTGCCACAAACTGAACCATGTCAGGTGCTTTGCCACCAAAAGCATTTTCGTTACAGGCTGCTTTGGCTGCTGCTACCCCGCTTTCCACATCGTGGTAGGAACCGATGGCTAGCCAAAGTGGCATTCCAACGTTGGCATTCCCAGTGATTTCAAACCAGTGCACCGGTGGTGCGTAAATTCCAACTGGATAACCTGCAGCCGTTAAATCAATTGCGAGCTCAGTCAGCACCTGAACTGCGCGGTCAGCACCACTCCAAGTGTTGTAAGTTTCCACATCTAACCAAACTGGCGTACCAGTCTTGATGTCGTGTTTATTCAACCGCTTCAATGTGTCTTTCGCGATTTTCTTTCCATAGCGAACTGGGGATTCGTCACCCGGGTCAGCCGTGTTTATGTAAACGGCAACGGCATCCTTAGCTAACGCCCAATCCCATTGTTTTTGAAAGCATTTGTTTTCACTAAATGGCTTGCCACCATTCAGGCCAATAATTGCGTAACCCACAAACTTGCTTGGTAACTCACCTTTGCATTGCGGATAACTGATGTCATATCCACTGTTGTCGAGTTCAAAACTAAATGGCGCCAATGCTGGTTGGGTGGCTGTAATAACAGGTCGGCCATCAACATTTTCAATAGTTAATGGCTCTGGATTCAACCACGAATTAACTAATGAAAATCCAACAAGTCCAGCTAAGGCAAGAGCCCCAACCGTAACTATAAATCCAAATAATCTACGCAAACTTTATTCGATCGGACCGGTGTTGGCCTCTGGGAAATAGTTCTGACCAATTCCCGATGAGCGCTTTGGAATCATAACTGAGCGAACCCATGACATAACTTCGGTGCCATCTTGATTGATTCCACGAGTGCGCATGGTCAAGATTCCAAAGTCTGGACGTGATGATGAGCTGCGCATTTCAAGCACTTTGCTTTCGGCGTATAAGGTATCGCCAACATAAACTGGCGCAGTTAGTTTGATGTCTGTCCAACCAAGGTTGGCAACTGCATGCTGACTCATATCAAGAACTGACATACCAAGCACAAGTGCGACGGTGAAGCCAGAGTTCACAATGATGCGGCCTTCAGCAATTGGATTCATTTGAGCGTAGTGCTCATTGAAGTGATTCTGGTTTGTGTTAACGGTTAGCAAGGTAAACCAGGTTGAATCAGCTTCAGTGATTGTGCGACCTAGCGGATGTTGGTATACGTCTCCAACAATAAAATCTTCGGCGAAATTTCCAATGTCAGCTTTGTGAATAGTCATAACTAAATAATGCCCTAACCCGAACTTGAGTGCTTAATTACCCGTTGTCTTGGCGACGGTCCCAGCGATCTTCTAGACCTTGCATGAATCCGCCAGATGTTGAAGTCTTACTTGCGGTTCCTGGCTTTCCTGCTGCTGGGCTGGATTTCGCGCCCAAATTTGCGAAGTAAAAACCGGACACAATTGCCAAGAAACCAACTACTCCAAGTGCTGGAATAGAAAGGGATACGGCGGCAAGCAGGCTGCCAATTCCAACAACTACACCGAGTACGGCAATTCCAATGCTCTTGGTGGCAATTCGATTAGTCATTGACCCACCTAGGGCCGAGGCAAATCTTGGGTCTTCGCTAGCTAAAGCGCGCTCCATTTGTTCGAGCAGTTGCTGCTCGCGATCTGATAGTGCCATGTGCGCCCCCTTACAACTAGTGCCTATAACTAAGACTACGTCTGGTTTGAAGTTTTCGAAACTTTAATGCCCGATTTGGCCGATCTTGGCTAAATCTTATGAATTCTGAGGCAAAATCCTAGGATTCTGGCTTGATTAATCGGGCTGGTTTCACCGCGGAGTTCCCAAACTTCAGCGAGACCTGATCCATGGCTTCTTCGGCCTCCCGCCAACCTGAGTCCCGCTCTGAAAACTCCAGCTGAACTGAGGATTCGCTGGTTGGAACTAGTCCGGTAGCCCGCACTCCAACTAACCGAATTCGAGCTCGCTGTAAATGCATGGCTTCAAACAGGCTTTTACTGGTCGCGTAAATATCAGTTGCTAAGTCAGTTGATGACGGCAGAGACTTACTTCGAGTTACTGAAGTGAAGTCTGCGAATCTGACTTTGATTGTGATGGTGCGAGAAAAGTAGTTCGCTGCGCGCAATCGTTTCGCGACTTTGTTACTCAAATCCAGAATCTGGGCCAGGATTTCTTCTGGATCATCAATGTCTGATTCAAAAGTTCGCTCTGCACCAATGCTTTTTTCTGCCTGGTTTGGTGTAACTGTTCGTGGGTCTCGCCCCCAAGATAATTCGTAGAGATGCTCGGCTGCCGCTTGGCCAACGACTCGTGCCAAAGTTTTAACTGGAGTGTTTGCAATGTCTGAAACGTTGACTAACCCGAGTCGAGAGAGTTGTTCTGCAGTTTTTTCGCCGACGCCCCAAAGTGCCCCAATTGGTAGCGGATGTAAGAACTCAATTACTTTGTCAGCGGGTACAACATGTAAGCCATCAGGTTTTGCGAAGTTAGTTGCCAGCTTTGCTACAAACATAGTTGAAGCTACGCCAACTGAACAAGTTATTCCCTGCTCGTCACTTACCCGCGCTCTAATCACTTCGCCAATCTGACTTGGAGTTCCCATAAGTTTTTGAGCGCCGGAGATATCTAGAAAGGCTTCATCAACTGAAAGTGGTTGGACCAATGGAGTTATTGATTCAAAGATTGCCATCACGTTTTCAGAAACTTCAGAATACTTTTCGTGGTCTGGCTCTACAACAATTGCGTTGGGTGCTAGGCGAAGCGCCCGTGACATTGGCATCGCGGAATGAACGCCAAGTTTGCGAGCTTCGTAAGTTGCCGACAACACAACGCCTCGGTTGCCGTCGTAGCCAACAATTACTTGCCTACCGGCAAGGCTTGGATTCTCCCGAACTTCAACCAGCGCGAAGAAGGCATCCATATCGATGTGCAGAATATTGCAGCCAACGTCATCCCCTTGCGGGTTTGGCGCCGAGTTTCCTCGGTTCAATTGCGAACGGCTCATGGTGCCATCTTTGCGGCTGAACGCATAGATCTTGCGATATCCGACCCTGCGGGTCGAACGTCTGCGTATGGCGATGATCTAAATCCACTTGCATGCTCCCAAATTTGAGTTGGGGCAACTGGATCTAGTTGGTCTGCTGGAACATTTCTAATTAATTCCTGGACTGCTTTAACTCCCCCACGTTTCCAATGTTGGTAGACCTCGGATAACTCCCAGCACCCATTGGCAAGTATCGAAACTCCACGCGGCCCGGTTCGACGAACTGTGCCACTGACTAAAAGCAACCAAGAATGAAACAGGGTGGCGGCATATTGATCTTGAGCTTCTTCAAAGAATGCGGCATCAATAGGCCCAGTGGAATCTTCTAATGTAATGAATGCAACTCGTCTTCCGGAACGAATTGGTGGAGTTTGGGTGGCAACTTTAACTCCAGCAATCAGCACACTGGACTGTGATCGTACTGTCAACAAGTGATCAGCTGGAACTGCGTTTAACTCAGCTAGCATCTGGCGATAAAAACTCATGACATGAGCGCTCACATCAATACCTAAAACTTCGATCTCGTACTTAACTCGATCTGCAAGTGAAAGCGCTGGCAATCCAGTTGGCTCAGGGATCCAGGCCGTCTCTTGCATGCCTAATGAAATTTGGTTGCCTATCCGAGATCTTGCAGTTCGCTTTAACTTAAGTTCAGCACTCAATTCAGCTGCATGAAATAGCAAGTCGCGTCTAGAAACTAACGGATCATGAAGCACATCAAATCCACCAGCCAGAATTATGCGCTCCACAATTGGCCGAGATGCTTTACTGCGAATTACAAAGTCAGCTAATGATGAATATGGTTGGGCAGAAATGATGTCAGCAACTTCTTGCTCACTTATTCCCTTAACTTCAGACAGTGGAATTCGAATTCCTTGGCTACCTGAATTAGTTAGTTCAACTAGATAGGTGTCCTTTGAAGCATTGACATCAAGCCCAAGAATTTCAACTCCAAAGCTTCGGGCATCATCAGCAATGAGTCGCTTGGGATACATGCCTGGATCGTGCGTTAGTACGCCAGCCAAGAAAGCTGCGGGATGATGCGTCTTAAACCAAGCTGATTGATATGTAGGAAGCGCAAAAGCGGCGGCATGCGCTTTACAAAATCCAAAGGAAGCAAACGCCCGCAAGACATCCCAGACTTGTTCAATTACTGAAAGTTCATAGTTTCGATTTTGCAGAGCTTTATAAAACCACTCTCGGATTTCATCGAGTTGTTCATAATCCCCCATACGACGGCGGATTAAATCAGCAGCTTCAAGTGAGCAACCTGTCATGACTGAAACAATTCGCATTACTTGTTCGTGAAAAACAACTACCCCACTGGTTTCAGTCAGAATCTCTTTCAAATCTGGGTGCATATAGTCAGTCAGACCCCAGCCCTGTCGAGCTCGTAAGAACGGCGTAATCATGTCGCTTTTAACTGGCCCTGGCCGAAATAGTGAGATGTCAGTGATTAAGTCACCAAATGAAACTGGGGCAAACTTTCCAATTAACTCTCGTTGTCCAGGTGACTCAATTTGGAAGCAACCCAAAGTCTTAGTGCTTTGGATTAATTCAAAAGTTTTTGGATCATCGCGCGGGACTGATTCCAGGTTGATTTTTCCAGTTGAGTCCGTGCCATAAGCCTCAGGTCCTTGAATTTGGTAAACCTGATCAATGGCATAAGCCAAAGCTGACTGCATACGAACTCCAAGCACATCAAGCTTGAGCAATCCCATATGTTCGACATCATCTTTGTCGAATTGCGACATCGGAAATTCTTGAGCGCTTGGCTGAACTGGGGTGCGCTCTAGTAGCGATAGATCTGACAGCACGATTCCGCATGGATGTAATGCAGTGTGTCTAGGTAGTCCATCTAGTCCTTCAACTAAATCCAAGAATTGGTCTAGATCGCCTCGAGCCGCTCGCACCCCAATTCCACTTCGTCGCAGTTCTGGCAATTCCGCTAAAGCGCTTCGGATATGACGGGCTCTGATGTGTGGAAAAGATTTAGCGAACGTATTTATCTCTCCTGGCGGCATACCCATGGCTGCGCCAACGTCGCGAATCGCATGCCGGACTCGATAAGTTTCGCGCATCGAAACGCAAGTCGTTCGTTGATCTCCGAATCGATCAAAGATAGCTTGATAAATTTCAATTCGGCGATCTGACTCAACATCAATGTCAATGTCAGGTAAACCTGGGCGAAGTGTGGAAACAAAACGTTCCATTAATAGATTGTGTTTGATCGGATCTACCCCAGAGATTCCTAACAAATGGTTGATGAAACTCCCAGCCCCTGAACCTCGAGCTGCAACTCGAACTTTCATAGCTCGAATCATGTCCACAACTTGGGCAACTGTTAGCACGTATCCGGCCAAGCCCATTTGCTTAATTACCGATAACTCAGAATCCAAGCGCTCTCGAGTAGCGCGAAGATCGTCGTTGCGAGTAACAGCATTGTCAGTTAGATAGTTGGAAAAACTAACTTCACATCGTTCTTGCAAAATGCTGTCGGCGCTGCGAGTTTCACCTGGCAATAACTTTGATAACTCGGGAACGTAAACCTGATTCATTCCCAGATCTGCTTGCGGATCGATTACACACTCTTGGCCGAGTGCCACAGTTTGCCGAAGTAGTGCTTGACCAATGTCCCGAGGATCACCAACCAAACGGGAAACTCGCTGCGCAATAGTGTTCATGTGCTGGCTTGAAGCCAGGAAGGCCTGGCTGGTTGTGGGTTGATTTGATAAGGCAACTTGTCGACGGGAAGCATCAAGTATATCTGCGATTCGAGAATCTTTAGGATCGCGATACCTAACCAGATTCGTTAGAACCGCTTGAGTTCTATGCACAATCGCCCACTGCAACATTCGAGCTGCAAAAGTGTCTGAAAGATTTGAACCATCTGGATTTTGATGATGGGTAGCAATTTCTAAGTAAGTCCGAACTCCATGATCTTGCCAAGTTCGCAAATGATCTAAAGCTCGATCTGGTCTGCGATTAAGGATGTTGTAGCCAACGTCAGATCGCGGTCCGAGTAATGCGATAAGTCCATGCTCACCAGCCAGTTGTAACAATTCTTGCCGATCAATTTCGGGATCTTCTCGAGAGTCTCTATGGGCTGCCGTAATAACAGCACACAAACCAGCCCAACTGAGTTTGTCGTGTGCCAACAGGGTTACGCGCGGTCGCTCTGGTTTAACCCACTTCCCACCATGTGCTGGAGTTGGCAAGTATGGCTGTGGCGTTTCTAGTGCAATATCAACACCAAGAATCGGTGCAACATTTGCGCTAGCGCAGGCATGAATAAAGCTGACTGCTCCGGCTACGGTTTCTCGATCGGTTAAAGCAATTGCAGTTTGACCAAATTCAGCTGCGCGAACCACCAAGTCTTGTGGCGTGCTTGTGCCATAACGCATCGATAGTGCTGATGCCACATGCAGATGAATAAAGTCTTGAACCATAACTTGCTTTGCAACCTACTTAGTGGTCGCTGCAGTACGGCGTTTTAGTGGAATTACATTATTTGGAATCACAGCTTGCGCAGCGACATTAGTTGGCAAAGTAAGTTGCCTTGAGACGCCAAGCTTTTCAGAAACTAAATCAATAAACTCATGTGCGTCTCGAACTAAGTCATCGGCTTCCCGTGGTGTGACTGCGCCGCCAAGACCGACTTCAGCCGCAGCCCGCTTGCCTGCACCGGCCGCGAAGTATTGCGCCCACTCAGTGAACTCGGGAGCAACCTTAATTACTAAAGTCCACACGCTCGTTGGTCTGCGACTGTTAGGCCTTGCGTAAGCCGCTAACAAAGCTGCGGCAGCACGCAAGGCAGCAAGATGCGCAGCAACGTATTTCTCGCCTGCACGTGATGATGTGATTGCCGCATCCAGGCTGCGCAATGCGCCACCAAGCAAATCAATGCTGGCTACTGTCACTTGCACTTCGTCTGTTGTTTGAGCACTCATATTTCCTCCAATAACTCTGATAAAAAATCTGTTAGTTAAAAATCAATCCATTACGCGACGAATGAACCATCGCTGATCGCTATTTGCTATGTCATAAACGCCGGAGTTAGGCGTGTCCGTGTCACAGGCTCCGGAGTTGTTTTGGGTAGCCTGATCGGCTGCCTCAATGCGCCAGACTTGCCACTCTCGGGTTTGACGGGTGCGCCACCAAGGAGCAGCTTCAAGCCAGCTGAACAAAATTGCCAGCACGACATACCTACGGCCACGCCAACTAAACCAATTCGGCGCACCATTGGCATCGGTGTTCACATAAGCCAGGGATTTAGAGCTGGCGCCGTAGTTGCGGGACATAACAAGCCTTTCGAACATTTGTTCGAACAGCATAAGGCTAGCGGCAGACAAGTTTCCAGTCTTTGAAGAAATCCCTATAAGTAAGGGATATATCGCATGGCTTTAAGGATTTAGAGATTAAAGGCGCTTACTACTTGGCCGATTCGGGCGGACTGTTCCGGCTGGCATTCTTGGCCAGGCAGAGCGTCCCAGGTCGGAGTAATTGAGTCTTCGATCCCAGTCTTTACGCCAGAGAGTGTCTCGAGTACAGCTAAGCCACAGTACGGAACATAAAACGGTGAATAGCCACCTTCGTGAGTCATGATGATTTTTCCATCACAAACTTCATCTGCGATTGCCATTAGATCTTGCGTCATAGCTCGGTAACCAGTTGGGGTTACTTGCATGCGACCTAATGGATCAGCGGCGCTAGCGTCAAAGCCAGAAGGCACGACAATTAACTCCGGCTTAAATCTGCGTAACGCTGGTACCACAACTCGCTGAATTGCCTCGAGATAAGCTCCGTTTCCAGAACCTGGTTGAAGTGGCACGTTGATTGCAAAGCCATCACCGTCACCTTCACCACTATCTGCGATATTTCCACTGTTCGCCGGGAACAATCCATCTTGGTGCAATGAAATAGTTAGCACGTTTGGATCGCTGTAGAAAATTTCTTGAGTGCCATTGCCGTGGTGAACATCCCAGTCAACAGTTGCAACTCGCTTGACGCCAAGTTCAGCTTGCGCAAACTTAATTGCAATTGCAGCATTTGCAAAAATGCAAAATCCCATTCCCGTAGTTGGTCGGGAGTGATGACCTGGCGGACGGATAAGAGCGTAAGCGTTACGAACCGTGCCGTTTACTACTGCGCGAGTTGCTTCAATCGCACCACCTGCGGCAAGTAACGCAATTTCAAAAGATCCATGTCCGAATGGCGAGGTGCCATCGCCACAGTCTCCGCCTTTAGGCTGAGCGCTTTCAGTCTTAATGCGTTCGAAGTAATCCTTGGTGTGAACTCGCAAGACTTGTTCTTCGGTCGCTGGAACAGCTGAAATCCGATTCAGACTCTTGGTTAAGCCTGAAACTTCAAGTAAGGACGCAAGACGTACTTTTGTTTCAGCACTCTCGAAGTGTTGGTAAGGCTGGACATCAAGGCCAGGAGTTAGTAACCCAGCCGCCGTACCCGTATCGTGCCAGCCGTAAAGCTCTTCCCATACATAACCAGTTGTCATTACTACTCCTTAAAGATATTGCGAGCCTAACGCCACGACTTTTCGTCTTCAGTCCATGCCCCGCCTGGAAGTTCACCAGGCTTGGAAAATGCATCAAGAATATTCTTGGTGATTCGGGCGACATCATTTTGATATCCAAAGCTTGGTAATGCACTAGTCCAAGCAATTGAGCCAGTTGAGAATACGGCGCCGTTGTTTCCTGCAGTGAAGTAAGTCATATCTGCTCTCACTGCTGGGTTTTGAGTGCCAAGCAATCCTGGGTGATGGAACATGATGTCTTCATGTACTCCCGGATAGTTATCAGACCAGTTAGTTGAGGAGCCCAGCAGCTTAGTGTGCGGCGGAGTTCCCAATAGCAAGTCATAACGTTCAGTCTCTAGGCCAGCTGCGCCACCAAGAGCTAGACCGTGATCACCGAATTTTTCACCTTCAACTCCATCGAAAATCCAAGATACTGATTTGTGATAGCTATCTGGCATTCGGTAGTAAGGATGGCAGGCATCAAATCCTTGCGTAGTGAACCCAACACCAGTTAACTTCTGTGGCGCTCGACCACGATTTCGCCAAATGCCACCGCGTTCAGCCGAAGTTGCGTGGTAGTACTCACCAGGTTCGGCTTGCCAGGCGCGCATTCCAGCTTCACCTTTTCGCACTTCCATGACTTCTGGTTCGCCATCACGATAAGAGATGACCCAGTAGAAGCCGTTGCCACCCATATACATAAGGCGTCCGCCGGTAGAAATGTATTCTTCGAGCACGTTTAATCCGTGTTCACTCCAATACTCCGGATGTGATCCAGTGATGATTACGGAATAGTTCTTCAGCCAATCAAGACCTTCGCGCATTAAGTCATGGTCTGTGGCGATCTCAAAGTCATAACCTTCATGCTCCATCCAGGCGGTGGCCGATAAGTCACGCGGGAATTGCCACGTTGTGCCAATTGCTGACGAGCGCCATTTTGGACGCATGTTCAGAATTGGTCGTAGCCATGATGTGTAACACACGCCTTCACCATCGGCGTAGTGATCATATGTTGAACGTCCATACTTTGGATCCTGGAAATAGTCAGCTTCAGTTTTAGTCAGCACAGCCGGATGAGATCCAATTGCCTGAGCAACTGGAACATGGTGCACAATCATTTCGTTTGCATACGCAAGATAAGAGCTCGTTGGATACAAGTACAAAATTCTTGCTTTTGGCTTTGCGGCTCGAACAAAGAATGGAATGTGATCTTCAACGTCACCAATTCGAATCCGAGCAGCATAAGCGGCACTCTTTAGGCCTGCTGGCACAGTCCAACTAAATGTCTCATCCCATTCGCAATCAATTACTGAATCATCATGGAATGCAATGCCACCATATTCTTTAGGTGCAACGCGCCAGTCATCGTGTTTGCCAGACCAGTTGTATCCGGTCATAGCTCGAATTGGACGCTGGATGCCGTCTCCGTGAAGCTGGTTTGAAGACACGTCAATGACAGTGTCACCGATTCCGTTTTCGCCATAGCCTTCTGTTGTGTCCCAGGCTGCGATTAATCCTTCTGAGATTGGATCAGCACAGCATTGCGACTTGATCTCAGCAAGACTCAGGGCGCGATTCCAAACATTGGATCGGTCAATCTTTCCATTGAACAAAAGGTCCTTGTATGGTCCTCGCACAGTAGCTGAATTTGAGGCTGCAGCCCACATGAAATCAGTCGTTGCGCTCTTGATCTTTAAACGAAGATTCTGTTCAACTGAACAAGTGTGATCAAACGGAGCTACCAAACCCAAGCGGCCGTTGTAAGGATTAACAATCGCCTCTTGATGCAAGATTGTTTTTCCAGACTTAGCATCAAATGAAACCGCCACAAAGTACCAAGTGTGATGTGCTAACGGAACTTGTGAAACAATTTCGTCAGTATCGCTGCCATTGGCAATCCAAAAAGCAAGTCTTCCTTCTGAATCAATGCCCATGGCATACCCCGCGGTTTCATGCAGCGAGAACTTACCCAAAAGAACTTGGCGTCCTTTTTCAGGTGTGGTGGCAAATACATATGAAGACAAAGAGAAGGAATCAGTTAAGTCCAGTTTTCCTGACGGATCCTTAACTCGAACCGCGTTACCTAGATCAACAAACTGCTTTTTTACTGGCTTCTTCCCGGAAAAGTCTGACTGAACAACTTCTTCTTGAAAACCTGGACCTTTAGGGTCTTCATCGCCATGAATCAATCGGACTATATCTACTTGCGCCTCAGTTGCATTGTCAGCTGTGACATAGAAGGAAATGGTTTCGCCCTCAACCACACTTGGTTTATCTGTGTAGCCAGTTACTGATACTTGTGCCATTTGATTTCTCCTTCTAGTGCTGTGACTTTAGGTCGTTGATGCGACGAAGAAATACCGCATGGTATGCCTCGTCAAGATTTGAGTAGGTTTTGTCGTCGACTAATCGTGGCGGTACACCAGGGATGCCGCTTAAAGCCACAACTCGGTAGGCCTGAAATGCCGATTCACAGTAAACGACATATTTATTACTAATTGGTTGCTTTCTAAAGTAATTAAGGATTCGCTCTAAGTGATCCGAATGCTGGCCCAGTGGACTTAATCGATGCTCTTCGATGATCTCTGGGGTGATCCACTCACGTAACTTGTCACGGATTGCCCGCTCAAACTCTCGCTCGGCAATAACGCCCTTGTCAGAAATTTCCGGTCCCTGCTCTGGCAAGAAAGCACCGTATCGAGTGGTTCGAGTCGCTCGCGACAGTGCCTTTCGTCTTTCTCTAATTTCAATTAGCTGTTGACGAAGGCCAAACAGACCGTTTCTGGTGTAAAGCACAGATGCCAACATTAGGAATCCAACAAGAACGATTCGCCATGGACCCCATGAAGTGAACCATTGATTTAGGAAGACCACAATAACTGTGCCAACTACTGCGCCTTCAGCCTTACCTAGTCCACCGATCACGATCATCGCCAACAGCAACAGCATCTGATCCAGGCTAAACAAACTTAGTGAGGCGCCACCTTGGCTTGTTGCATAAAAAGCTCCAACAAAACCAAGTGCGGCAGATGCAATCAAGAAAACAAAGAGTCGAGCTCGTTGAAAATCAATGCCAATTGCGGCAGCAAACGATTCATCTTCTTTAGAAGACTGTGCAGTACGAAGCAAGATTCCAATTCTTCCGCCACTAACCAATCGGAAAATAGCTAGCGAAATCAAGAGCACAAAAAATGAAACTAAGTAAGAGATTGTTTGCCCTGAAGAAGTTTGCATTGCCTCTTCCGACACAATGCGATCGGCACCAAAAAGTGCTCCATTGAATTGACCGCCGAGAGATTCTGATTGCGTAATGTAACTTCGCAAAAATTCGGAAATTCCAATTGTCAACAGTGCGTAATAGAGTCCATCAAGTCTTCGGGCCGGGACGCTAATGATGAATCCCATCAGGGCGCCAAACAATGTTCCAGCGATAAGCATTATTGGCCAAGGAATTCCATAAGTGATGCTTAGGTATGTAGCTGCATACGCACCTACACCAACTGTCGCCAAACTTGCATAAGATTGCAGACCTGCGGTTCCAATAATCAAGGTCCACAAAACGTTGATTGCGGCAAAAAAGCAGATGCTGCCAAAAATTGAAAAAACTAATTGCTGTCCAACGGCAATTGGAATAGCAGCCAAAGCAAAGAGACCTACCATCCAAAACAGAGGTTTCTTATCTTTAAGAATTAACTCCCGCTGCAATGTCTTTGGGTTATATCTTCCTTCAAATCGCAACAATGAGCGCTTGGTTCCAGGCACTCTGATCCGATGAAAAAGTGAACTGGTTCTAACTGGCCAACGAGGAATCAGGCGTCGACGTCCGACTTCGTATTTACTCACGAACATCCTCCAATACCCCACCAAGTCCTCGTGGTCTGAAAGTCAAAATTGCAATCACGAGAGCGAACTGAACGAAAGGTACGAAAGATTGCTCGGTGTAGCGCGCAGTTACTGCTTCTGCGAAGCCAAGTAGCACTGCGGCTAAAACTGTTCCTGGCATTGATCCAAGTCCACCTGCAAGGGAAATGATTAAGCCAACAATGAGTGGTTGCACGCCTGATGTCGGACTAACAAAGAATATTTGTCCCAGCAAGACCGAAGCTAGGCCCGCAAGTGCGCCACTAATTGCCAGCGCGATCATTCCAGTAGTTCGAACTGAAACACCAACCATATTTGCGCCGAGTGGGTTCATCATCATGGCGCGCATTTGAAGTCCGCGACGACTTCGTCTCATCCAAAGAGTCACAATAAGCAGTACGACTGTTGCAACAACTATTGTTCCAACTTGGCCGTAGGCAATACTGAAGTCACCAATCTTAAATCGCTTTATGCCAAAAATTTGCGGAAGCGGTTTGCTTTGTGGACCAAAGATCAGCATAAAGATTTGAGTACCCATAATGCTGATAGCTAAAGTTGCAATCAATCCACGAACTGGGAAATTAACTCGATCGTGAAGTGGTAAAAATGCCAGTCCCCCAACTATCAGTCCGGCAATCGCTGAGCCAATCATGCCAAGCAATACCACGCCTAGCGAGAGTAGTACTCCGTCACGGATGCTGAAATTCTTTGCCATATATTGCGCGAACAAAAATGCGACATAGCCACCAAAGGTAAAAACAAATCCCTGTGCCAGATTTAACATTCCAACACTGGACCAGGTAAGTGAAATTCCGACAGCTACTAGACCGTACATAGAGGCTAGGACTAAACCACTTGCGATTAACTCAATCATTACATCTCCGCTGCCGGAGGAATATCGCCAAATGCTTCGCCAACATCTTCTTTAAGTTCGCCAGCGTGCATTCCTAATATGCGATCACATCTACCAGATAACAAAGGTAAGTTTTGCTCTGCAATCAACATCGCGCCATCGCCTAAATCAATTTTGCAAAGAGCATCTACTAAACCAATCGAAATTTTTGGCGCAAGACCGAGAGATGGCTCATCAATAAGATATAGTTTTGCATCTGCCATAAGCGCACGTCCCACTGAAACCATTCGGCGTTCACCACCGGAAAGTGTGCCGGCTGATTGCTTCAATCTCGTGCGTAGTGGTGGAAAGACTTCTAAAATTGCATCGCGCCTCTGTTTGCGAGTTTTCCATGCGCCTTCGGTGTAGGCACCACTGGCCAAATTTTCTTCAACAGTAAGTCCAGGGAAAATCGCATCTCCCTGTGGTGCAATGGCAATTCCAGAGCGCACAATCTTTGGAGTATTTCGTCCAACACCATGCGAGCGACGACCACCAATTTGTTGACCCATGAACTCAATCGAGCCATCTTGCCAGCCAGTCATTCCGACAATTGTGCTGATCAGCGTGGTTTTGCCATGACCATTTAGGCCAACAAGTCCAATTCTCTCGCCAGGATCAATTGTGAAGTTGAGGCCATGGATTACCCGCATGGTTCCGTACCCGGAGGAAACTTCCCGCATTTCAAGAAGACTCATACCTATGCACCCACTGCGCTTTCTATTGGAACATCGAAGTACGCAGCCCGCACAGCTGGTTGCTTAAAGACTGAATCTGGTGGACCTTCGGCAATAATTTCGCCAACATCCAAAACGAGTACTCGGGAAGCAACCATTGCAAGTAATTCCAGTCGATGTTCAATCAAGAGCACAGATATTCCATACTCTTGCGCAAGTTTCCTGACTATCAAATCAATTTCATCAATCTCAGATCCGGTTAATCCTGATGCCGGCTCATCTAGTAACACAATTTTTGGTTCTCTGGCAAGCAAGCAGGCAAGCATTAGCTTGCGTCGTTCGAGGGTTTCTAATCCCCCTGTTGGAGTATTCATAGGGGCATTTAAGTGAACGAATTCAGCAACCCATTCCATCCTTAGGCGACTTGGCTTTGGATCAAAAGCCTTGCGAGCAGCTTTTAGGGTTTCGCCAACAGTAAGTGTGGCTGGAACAACTGGGCGTTGAAAAGTTCGCACCAGTCCGAGTTTGACTCTTTCTTGCATGGAAAGTGAAGTTATATCCACACCATTGAGTTCAACTTTTCCCTGGTGATTCAAATTTCGGCCAGAGAGAACTTCAAAAAGGCTGGTCTTGCCGGCCCCATTGGGACCGGCAAGACCAACTACTTCTGCTTGACCAACACTTAAGTTCACGTCACTAAGGATCTGACGACCACCTAGTTCAAGTGCAATGTTGGAACAAGCTAGTACTTGCATTTGATTACTGCATCCAAGCTGGCTTAACGAATGCTGCTTCAGCATCGCCGTCAGGAGCAATTGTCGTGTGACGACCGCCCTGAACTTGGTAGAAGTAATGTGTAACACCCTTTGCAGGATCTGTTTCTACAGTTGGGTAAATCGGCACTGACTGGTTGGAGAAGTCCAAGTGTCCAGTCACACCGTCATATGGATTTGCCTTGATGTACTCGTTAACTGCAGCAAAGTCTGCTGGGTCAACATTCTTCCAAGCATTTGCCAATACGTTAACTGTGTCGTAGCACCATCCGGTGTAGACCATACCCATAGATACGTCGTCTACGCCGAACTTAGCTTGGTACGCAGCGCGGAATGCTTTGTCCTGATCGGAAGTATTTCCAACACCAATCACAGTTCCCCATACGAAACCTTCAGCTGCGGCTCCTGCGATCTGCAAGAACTCTGGCTGTGACGGTCCGTACTGTAGGTAGACAAGTGAATCTGCTACTGGATCTCCAGCAAACTGCTGTGAGAAAGAAGCAAGTTCTGCACCAATCCAGTGATCAACCATGATTGCGCCGGCAGGGTTTGCCTGCAACTTAGCAATTACTGGACCCCAGTCTTTTGTGCCTGCTGTGATGTCAATGATCTGACCAAGTTCCCACTTGCCACCTGAAGCAGCAATTGCAGCTTCAGTAGCGTCAGCGATGTTCTTGTTGTAAGCAGTGTCGCCACGAATAATGTCGACCTTGTTGTTACTTGGTGTCCAGGATCCGCTATCGGAAAGCTGGGTAAGGAAAGTTACAAAACCGGAGCCGTAGTATGTCTCAGCTGGATCGGTGAAGTAGTTTCCATACTTGACTGCATCAGCTTGGGCAAGCTTGATCGCATCAATGTTGGTGTCGCCACTCATGTAAGGTGCGCCGTATGCCGCTGCAGCATCAAGTGCTGGAGGCGGAATAATGACGAACGCAGACTGAATTGCAGAAACCTTTTCAGCAGCTAGCTTCTGGAAAGCTGCTGTAATGCCTTCTGGAGTAAGAATGTCGATGTCGGTAACACTTAATTCAAGTGGACGACCATTAACACCACCAGCATTATTGATTTCTTCGATTGCAAGATCTGTTCCGTTCCAGCAATCTTTATGATCCGCAATACCTGCCGGACCGGACTGTGCAAATGGTGCACCGATAACAATCGGTTCACCTGTTGGTGCAGCGGCTGTTGCAGCACCGGTTGCTGAGGCATCCCCAGAACCGCCACCACAAGCAGCAAGTAATGCTGCGGCGGCTGCCAAACTGGCAACCCTTATTGATGTCTTGGATCGAATCACTTTCGTCCTCCACGCATGACAGGGAGCGCGGGACCGCGCTCGATTGGGTCAATAGTCCTCTCAAAGTCGTTCATGAGTTATCCGTCAAATGGCGGATATTTCAAGCACTGTATCGAGGGATATCCAAAAAATCCAGCAAAACATGGGTTTTCTTAATCACGCCAAATGGTCATTTCAGGCAACAATTTGGTTACAGCCAATGATTAGGTTCCGAATAATAGGTACAGGAACTCTTTAATTCTGCCACTATTTCGGTATGTCAACCCCTTCGCTTACTCAGGCCATGGACGTTGTTGGTCGTGTGGCAGCCGTTGCATCGGAACAGGCTCCGCAAGCAGCTAGGGCAAGTGCGGTTTTTGAAGAACTTCGCAAACTCATCCCATTTGATGCCGCGGAGATAAACACCTTGCATCCAATTACTGGAGAAGTTACTCCGCTGGCAAGCGTTGGTTACGAATCTGACGTACTTAATCATTTACATAGTCAAAGGTTCACTGAACTAATGAAGGCGCTTGCCCTTCCAATCACCGGAAGACCAGTTCGAATGAAGGATCTACCTGGTGATCCATTTGATAACTGGGCAGTAGGGGATGTACTAGTGCCTGCTGGATATAGCGAAGGCTTAACTATGTGCCTTCGCACCACAGATGGTCGAGTCACTGGAGTTATTAATCTCTCAACAACATCTCCAGAGCACCCTTCAGATATAGCTCGTGATGCAATCAGCAGTCTTTGTAGCGTGCTAGCAAACATGGCCGATCAAACTCAATCAGGAAAATGGCTTTCTATGTTGATTGGTTCTGGACAGTCCGCTGTTGGTATCAGCGCTGATGGAAATCCGATTGCGCTACCTGGATTGCCTGATCATGACTTGTTTAAACCGGGTAGCGATTTGATTTCCTACGCACATCAAAATGCCAGCATGAATTCCTGGAGCTCTTTCATTTGGCCGCAAAACTTAGACGATGACATGTATAGAATTCGGGTAATGCCATGCCGTGGTGATAACCAACCAATGTCCGCAGTTCTCTCGCTAGATGTCGCAGATGTTGGCCCATTGACACATCGTGAGCTCGAAGTCTTAACTCTGGCGGCAAACGGTTTATCTAACTTGGAAATTGGCGCCGCATTGCAAATCAGTTCGCGAACTGTCGGATCTCACATTGAACACATTCTCGATAAGTTAGGTGCGCCAAATCGCGCTGCAGCAGCTGCCAGAGCAATCACTGAGGGATTGATTCTTGGCCAAGTAAAGAGATTCGACTAAATAATCACAGTGCGTGGGTCGCTACTACTTGAGATATGCGATCCGCTTGAGCAGCCGAAAGTTTCTGATCTGGCAAATTCTCAAAGGCGTGTCCGTACGGATCATTCATGCCAGTTTTGATACCAGACATCTCCTCAAGAACTGCAAGCCCACAATAAGGTACATAAACCGGTGAGTATCCACCTTCATGCGTCATCATGACTCGACCGGAGCAAACTTCATCTGCAAGTTGAAGTATCTTCTTGGTTAGCTCGCTATAGCCTGCAGCAGTTAGCAGCATCTGGGCAAGTGGATCGAATGCACTCGAATCAAAACCAGAAGTGATCACGATTACATCAGGATTAAATCGATGAATCGCTGGCAAAACTACTCTGTCAAATGCCGAGCTGTATGCACCTATTCCAGAGCCAGCTGGCAGCGGAATATTGATAACTGAACCGGCAGCCAATCCGTCGCCGATCTCATCAACTAATCCGCTGTTTGCTGGATACAAATTGTCCTGATGGATCGATATGCACAAGACATCTGGATCTGAGAAGTAAATATCCTGCGTTCCATTTCCGTGGTGTACATCCCAATCCACAATTGCAACTCGTTGTACACCCATAGTTGCGCGGACATTCTCAATTGCAATCGCTGCGTTTGCAAATATGCAGTAACCCATTCCCGTTGACGCAATTGCATGATGTCCAGGTGGGCGCACTAACGCATAGGCATTATTAACTTCGCCAGAAACTACAGCCCGCAGCGCAGCTATTGCTCCACCTGCGGCAAGAGCTGCAATTTCGAATCCGCCCAATCCAAATGGCGAATCGCCATCTCCGGCGTCACCACCTTTTGGATTTAGACTTTCTCGCTTGATTCGATCCAAATGCTCTTGGGTATGAACCCGCAGCAAGTCTTCTTCTGTGGCTGGAATCGCAGGAATGCGGACCAAGTCTTTGGCCAGGCCAGAAACTTCAACTAAGGAGGCGAATCGAACTTTAGTTTCCGGACTTTCAAAGTGTTGATATGGCTGGACTATGGAACTTGAAGGAATTTGTCCAGTGTTAGAGCCGGTGCTGTGCCAGCCATAAAGCTCTTCCCAAACAAATCCAGTCGCCATGTCTTTGACTTTACAACCTGCGCCAGGGATTAACTGTCGAATCCCATACCAAATCGATCAAGCGTGCGTAACCAAATGTTTCGCTGGCCTTGGTTGCGATCTGCTTTATCAAGTGACCAGCGCGTGAAGTTAATTCCAGCAGACTTAAATGGCTCAGGCGGGAATGGAATTGGCAAAGTGTTAACCATTTCAAGATTGCGTCGTTCGGTGTCCCGATCTAGCAACTTGTCGATCGATACTTGGGCGCCAAACCTAGATGCTCCGACACCAAGTCCGGTGTAGCCAGCAACATAAACAACTTTGTCATCCATTGCAGTTCCCCAGAACGCACTGAAGCGAGTGCAGGTATCGATCGCACCACTCCAGGCATACTCGAAGCGCAATCCCTCAAGTTGTGGAAATGTTGAGAAGAAGTGGTCGGCTAACTTGGGCCAAGATTTTGTTGAGTGCTCATGCTGCACACCAAAGCCACTGCGGAAATGATAAGTCGCGTCGTATCCACCCCAAAGGATTCGACCGTCTGCAGTTGGGCGGTAGTAATGGAATTGATTGCCGGTATCGCTAACGCCTTCATTGCCAGCCCAACCAATGTCACGACGTTGTTGTTCGCTTAATGGCTCGGTAACTAAAACTGAATCATAAACCGGAACGATCAAATACTTAAGGCGACGAAGTAATGGTGGGAATGCGTTAGTTGCAAGCAGAACTTTCGGTGCAGTTACGCTACCGAATTCAGTTTTCGCAGTTACTCGATCGCCGCGTTCATCTAAGTCAATTACTTTGCTGTGTTCGTAAATACGAACTCCGAGTGAAAGTGCCACATCGCGAAGTCCCCAAGCCAAGCGCGCCGGATCACAAATCGCCACGCTATCAGGATCAAACAATGCGCCAAGGTAGGTAGGTGAATTCAAGCGGCGACGGGTTTCAGCTTGATCTAACCAAACCAATTCCTCGCCATATGGTTTTGCGACATCAACAAACTCTTGAAGTTCAGTGACTTGGTATTCCTCGGTGGCAACATCCATTTCGCCAACGCGCATCCAGTCACAATCGATTTTGCGATCGATTACAAACTGTTCCATTTCATTTAAGTTTTGTTGGCCAAGTTTTGTCAGCTTGGCAATGTCATCTGGCCAACGATCTAGCCCATTGGAAAAACCGTGTGTCAGGGACGCGGCAACGAAGCCACCGTTTTGGCCAGATGCTCCACGTGCTACTGCGTTACCTTCAACTAAAACCACATCCAGGTTTGGATTGTGTTCCTTGGCTTCGATCGCAGCCCAGAGTCCAGTGAATCCGCCGCCAACAATTAATAGGTCAGCAGTTAAATTGCCAACGACTCGAGATGAATCATGTTCTGGCTCAACTTCATCATCGAGCCAATAAGAGCCTTCCCAAACGTCCGCCAGGGATGGCAAAACATGTGGTGAAGGTGTGTGTGAAAAAACCATTGCAAAAGTCCAAACGATTGGGTGAGAGGGGGCTCACTGGTGATCAGATGTGTCTGGCAAAAATCGCCAGCATTGTTTTCTGTCGGTATTCGCATTTTTGCGAATCCGGATCCCACCAGTCCCCTTCTATATGCGCTCTAGGCCTTATGTTCCTAGTGCCAATCGGCCACCTCTACAGGTGATCCCCTTGCCCTTTCATTGTAAGCACAACTGAAATCAATTTCAGGCAACAGGGTAAGAAATCGGACATAAAAAATGGGCACCTCGCTATGAGGTGCCCATTTTTTGTAAGTGATTAACCGTTGATGCGAATTAGCTTCTTGTTTAGGAATTCTTCAATACCTAATGGACCAAGTTCGCGGCCAAAGCCAGATCGCTTAGTTCCTCCAAATGGAAGTTCTGGAGCATCCATACCCACACCATTGACGTAAACCATTCCGGTATCAAGTGCATCTGCAACTCGAAGGGCTTGCTTGTCATCTGTTGTGAATAGGTATGAACCCAATCCGAATTGGGAATCGTTAGCGATACGAATTGCATCAGCTTCATCCTTTGCACGGTGAATCTGGGCAACTGGACCAAATAGTTCTTCCCGGAAGATTTCGTTATCCGTTGAAACTTCAGTTAGAACACCGGCTGGGAAGAATGCACCGTTACGTGGACCTGCGCTTGCCAGCTTTGCACCCTGCTTCACTGCGCGGTTAACTTGCTCTTCAAGGATTTCGGCAGCTCGTACTGAGCTAAGTGGGCTGGAGATTTCAGCGTCCATCATTGCTGCAGTGAACTTCTCGACGAACTCGTCATAAAGACCATCAACGACAACCATGCGCTTTGCGGCGTTGCAGGCCTGGCCTGTGTTATCGATTCGAGCAAATACTGCAGATTCGATAACTGAATCCATGTCATTGGTGCTGAGAAGAATGAAGGCATCAGATCCACCAAGTTCAAGTACACACTTCTTCAAATGGCGACCTGCGATTTCGGCAACTGCAGCACCTGCGCGTTCTGAACCAGTTAGCGAGACACCACGAACTGCAGGATGTGGAATCATGTCTGCAATTTGCTCATTGGATGCAAAAAGATTCACGTAAACACCTTCTGGGACACCGGCATCAGCGAATAGCTTGGCGATTGCTAGCGCAGACTCTGGGCACTGTGGCGCGTGCTTCAAGATCACAGTGTTACCAGCAACTAAGTTTGGTCCAGCAAAACGAGCAACCTGGTAAGCCGGGAAGTTCCATGGCATGATTCCAAGTAACGCACCGACTGAGGACTTGCGAATCACGCCGGTTCCTTCGCCACCGGAAAGTTCGATTTGGGTATCAGCAAGCAAAGCTGCTGCGTTATCTGCGTAGTACTGGTAAATCAATCCAGAGAATTCAACTTCGCCAGCAGCATCAGCTAATGGCTTACCCATTTCGCGATTGATAATCGCAGCAAGTTCATCTTGGCGATCAATGTGTAGCTGACCGATGCGATGCACAATTGCCGCGCGGTCTGCGATTGAAACTTTGCTCCAAGCCTTATGCGCGTTGTCTGCAGCAGCAATTGCTTCGTTGCACTGGGCATCTGTTGCAGTTGGGAATTCTTTCTCAACTACGCCAGTTGCAGGGTTAAGAACTTGATAGTGACTCATGGGATCTTCCTTCTTAAAGACAGTCAGGTTTAAAGACGGTTGGGTCTGGATGATTCATTAAACAATACCTAAGGAATGGCTGAGTTGTCAGGTGGTTTTCTGCGATATCTTGACCAAAATCTCGAAAAATCTACGAAATTCGTATCAATTTTTAAAAAATACTGCGAAATCACTTGTTTTTCCTGCGAAAACCCTTGAAACTAGACACATGTCTAAAGTTGCCGTGCTCGACGATGTCTCCAAAGCCATCATTGAGCAACTTCAGCAAGACGGTCGACGCCCTTACGCAACTATCGGTAAGGCCGTTGGATTGTCGGAAGCTGCAGTTCGCCAACGGGTGAGCAAACTCCTGGAAACCGGAGTTATGCAAATCGTTGCCGTTACGGATCCACTTCAAGTTGGTTTTAATCGCGAAGCGATGATCGGCATAGAAGTTGATGGAGACATGGAAGCCGTCGCAGATGTGCTTTCACTTATGGATGAGATCAGCTACATCATCCTGACAGCAGGCAGTTTCGATGTCATCCTCGAAGTTGTTTGTGAAGACGATGAAGCGCTTCTTGAAGTGATCAATCGTAAAATTCGTGCGATTCCTGGGGTCCGCCGCACGGAAACATTCATGTATTTGAAACTGCGCAAGCAGAGCTATACATGGGGAACCCGCTAACTAAAACATTGGATACGTAATGACAGCACTAGAAGATAGAACAACTAACTCCGCATTATCAGACATGGCGCGCGATCGGCTATGGATGCACTTCACTCGTCACTCCACATATGAAAATGGTGGCGAAGTTCCAATCATCACTCGTGGTGAAGGTGCATACATCTATGACGAACAAGGTCGTAAGTACCTTGATGGTCTAGCTGGTTTGTTCACAGTTCAGATTGGCCATGGCCGTCGCGAACTTGCTGAAGCAGCAGCCAAGCAGATGCAGGAACTTTCCTTCTTCCCACTTTGGTCCTATGCCCATCCAAAGGCAGTTGAACTTGCTGAGCGCCTAATCAGTTACGCGCCATCTTCGTTGAACCGCGTATTCTTCACCACTGGTGGTGGCGAAGCCGTTGAGTCAGCTTGGAAAGCAGCAAAGATGTACTACAAGCTAACTGGTCGCCCGATGAAGCATAAAGTCATCAGCCGCGCAGTTGCTTATCACGGCACACCTCAAGGTGCTTTGGCAATCACTGGTATTCCAGATGCCAAGAAGTATTTCGAACCGTTAACCCCAGGTGGTTTCCGCGTACCGAACACAAACTTCTACCGCGCTGAGTATCACCAAGACGACATCAAGGCATTCGGTCGCTGGGCTGCAGATCGCATTGCTGAAGCAATCGAATTCGAAGGTCCCGACACGGTAGCTGCTGTGTTCCTTGAGCCAGTTCAAAACTCAGGTGGATGTTTCCCGCCACCACCGGGATACCTAGAGCGCGTACGCGAAATTTGCGATCAGTACGACGTATTGATGGTTGCAGACGAAACCATTTGTGCTTTCGGTCGAATTGGTGACATGTTTGCGATGAAGCGCTTCGGTGTTGATCCAGACATCATCACAACTGCAAAGGGCATGACTTCGGGCTACTCCCCAATCGGCGCAATGCTAGTTGGCGACAAGGTGTTCGAACCATTCAAGAAGGGCAATACTTACTTCGCACATGGTTACACCTTTGGTGGTCACCCAGTTTCAGCTGCTGTTGCTTTGGCGAACCTTGATATCTTCGACAAAGAAGGCATCAACCAGCATGTTCGCGACAACGAAAACCAATTCCGTCAGACTCTTGAAAAACTTAAGAACCTTGACATCGTTGGTGACGTTCGTGGCGAAGGCTTCTTCTATGGCATTGAACTTGTTAAGGACAAGGCCACTAAGGAATCCTTCGACGATGATGAGTGCGAGCGCTTACTTCGTGGCTACCTATCTAAGGCGTTGTTTGAGAATGGCCTGTATTGCCGCGCTGATGATCGTGGCGACCCGGTAGTCCAGCTGGCTCCGCCACTGATTTGTGGTCAAGAGCAGTTCGATGAGATGGAGCAAATCTTGCGTCACGTTCTCACTGAAGGACAGAAGATTCTCTAATGACTAAGCCAGTAGGAGCGACGGACCGAACTTCGGTCCGTCGCTTTCCTGAAAAAGCGGTCAAAGATCGCGCTGAAGTGAATGCAATTCTTGATGCAGGTTTAGTCGCACATGTTTCTTGTGTTGTTGATGGCCAACCATTCGTAATGCCAGTTGGCTACGCCCGTGATGGTGACCGAGTTCTCTTTCACGGATCAACTGCTTCGAGACTCTTTAAGAATCTGGCGGCAGGTCAAGCTTGCTGCTTTACGGTCACATTGCTCGATGGCATGGTGTTAGCACGTAGCGCTTTTGAATCCAGCATGCACTACCGCTGCGTTATTGCCTTAGGTTCTTGTGAAGTTCTTGAAGGCGAAGACAAAGAAGCTGCACTGATTCGAATCACGGATCACTTGCTACCTGGTCGCACTGACGAAGCTCGAAAAGCTGCGCCAAAGGAATCCAAGGCAACACTTATGCTCGCGCTAAATCTTGATGAGGTTTCTTGCAAAGTAAGTGAAGGCGACCCGGATGATGTGCCAAGTGATTTAACGGATCCGATTTACTCAAACATTTGGGCCGGTTACGTTCCGATGAAGGAAGTTTTTGGCGAACCTGTGGCTGACCCAATGACAACTGAAAAGAAAATTCCAACTCCGGACTACATCAAAAAATGGAAGCGCTAACAAGGAAGCAAAATGACTGATTACCGATCAAAGTCTTTATGGTGGAACACCTTGCCCGAAGAGTTGGCAACTTCCTCTCGATACGCGCTGCACTCTGACATAGATGTTGACGTAGCAATTGTCGGCGCTGGTTACACCGGACTTTGGACGGCTTATTACCTGCAACAGCGCGACCCAAATTTAAACATCGCGATTATCGATGCAGAAGTTGCAGGTTATGGAGCTTCTGGCCGTAACGGTGGATGGTGTTCGGCTTACTTCCCTACTGAAATCGACAAACTTGGTCGCATTCATGGCCGTGAATCTGCCAGAGCAATGCAAGATGCCATGCATGACACTGTGACTGAAATTGAAAATGTAGTTAAGGCCGAAGGCATCGATTGCGAATGGCAGCGCGGTGGAACTATTTCGTTTGCTCGCACTCCGCTGCAGTGGCAACGCGCGCAAGATTACATTCACCACTGGGAGCAATGGGGCTACGGTGCTGAGCATTACGCATTGTTAAGTGCAGGCGAAGCTAAAGAGCGTGCCCAGGCCACCAATCTCCTTGGTGCAACTTACACACCTCACGTTGCTGCCATCAATCCTGCAAAGTTAGTTCGCTCACTTGCAAACGTGGTTGAAAAGCGTGGCGCCACAATTTATGAACACACTGCAGCAACCAAAATTGAACCTGGCAAAGTTTTTACAACTGGTGGTGTAATAAGCGCTCGATACCTGGTGCGAGCAACTGAGGGATACACCAAAACTTTAGAAGGCCAAAAGCGAAAGATCGTTCCGATCTATTCCTTGATGATGGCAACTGAACCATTAAGTGCGCAGGTTTGGGATCAGATTGGTTTAGCTCAACGCGAAACTTTTGGTGACTTTAGAAATCTAATCATTTACGGCCAACGCACTGCTGACAATCGTTTTGCATTTGGTGGCCGCGGTGCGCCATATCACTTCGGCTCCTCAATCAAAGATGAATACGACCAGCACAGCGAAGTTCATCCTGCGCTGCTTGGCGTATTAGCTGAGCTATTCCCAGTAGTAGCTGACGCAAAAGTAACTCACACTTGGGGTGGGCCACTTGGTGTAGCTCGCGATTGGATGGCATCAGCTGGTCTTGATCGCAAAACTGGAATTGCTTGGGCTGGTGGCTATGTAGGTGACGGTGTCGGCACCACAAACCTTTCTGGCCGGACTCTTGCAGACTTAATCACAAACCAAGAAACTCCAATTACCAAACTTCCTTGGGTTAATCACAAATCACGTAACTGGGAAGTTGAGCCACTGCGCTGGATTGGTGCAAATGCTGGCCTTCAAATCATGACAAGGGCAGATCACGCTGAAGACAAAACTGGTAAACCCTCAAAACTTGCGGGCGTAGTTTCCAAACTCTTAGGACAGTAATTCATGACCGCGATTGTGTTGGCGCTCATTTGCGCCGTAAGTTATGGCGTTGCTGATTTCTGGGGTGGCCTGGCAACTCGTCGAGGTTCGATTTGGAAAGTTCTACCAATCATTGTTGCAACTGGAATTGTGACGCTTGGCCTTGCCGTTCCATTCTTTGGTGCAACCTTTAGTCAAGGCGCCATTGTCGCTGGTGTTGCAGCGGGACTTTCTGGAACTATCGGTTACATCTTCATCATGTACGGGCTTGCCCTTGGGCCAATGAGCGTGGTTGCACCGATCTCGGCAGTAATTGGTGCGATCATTCCTTTTGCAGTCGGGTTCTGGCGCGGTGAGACGCTATCTACTGTCGGATTTATTGGTGCCGGCTTAGCCTTCATTTCAATTGTTTTAGTAAGCCGCTCAACAGCTGATGCAACACACCCAGTGACTGCAAAAGCTGTAATCGTGGCAATCATTGCTGGCCTTGGTATCGCTGGTTACCTACTTGGAATTAGTGGTGGGCCTGATGACAGTGGGTTAGCACCAGTAATCGTGGGCCGATTAGTCACGGGTGGAATTTTCATTTTTATCGCAATCGCAAAATGGAAGACGATTCGCGATGGAGCGATTGATTACAAGCTCGCAATTTCTTCAGGCGCACTTGATGTTGTTGGTGGGGCTACCTTCATGATGGCAACCCGCGCTGGTGACTTAGTACTTGTGGCAGTCGTTGCAGCACTCTACCCAGCGTTTACCGTGCTACTTGCTCGTGTTGTGTTGCACGAACGTATGGAGCGGCATCAACTCATTGGTTTGTTTGGTGCTGGTGCGGCTGTAGTGCTTCTGGCAACCAGCTAAGCCATAGACTCAAAGTCTTATGTCTGCCGTCCTGCTTGCTTTCGCTTGCGCACTCGCATATGGCTTCGGTGACTATTTTGGTGGACTTGCCACCAGAACCAGTCCACTCTTTAAAGTTCTGCCAATCACAGTTGGCACTGGATTAGTTTCACTTCTGATTGCTGCACCATTTCTGGGCGCAGACTTTAATCGACAAGCAGTTACTGCTGGTATATCCGCCGGACTATTTGGCGTTATCGGATACATCTTTGTTTTGAAATCTCTGGGACTTGGCCCAATGGGAGCAGTCGCGCCAATTACTGCGCTTGTCGCGGTAGTTATTCCATTTAGTGTTGGTTTGTTTCGTGGTGAGCGGTTAACGGTAACTGGATCAATCGGAGCACTACTTGCAATGGCTTCGATTGTGATGGTGAGTCGATCAACCGTCGATGCCACTCACCCACTCACTAAAGCCGCAGCCATCTATGCAGTCTTTGGCGGATTTGGTTTCGCTGGATTCTTATTAAGTGTTGGTAGCGCGCCAGTTGGGTCAGGACTTTCTCCAGTTATTACTGCGCGCTCACTAACTATGGTGATTTTTTGCATCACTGCTTTAGTGCTCTGGAAATCACTGGCCGGCAAGCCCGTTGATACCAAGCGAGCAATGGCCTCTGGTGCTCTGGATGTTTGGGGCGGCACAACCTTCATGTTGGCTTCCCAGCGAGGCCAGCTGGTAATCATCTCGGTCATCGCTGCTTTGTACCCTGCAATTACGGTATTGCTAGCTCGGATCTTCCTGAAGGAACGCTTAGAGCGTCACCAGGTAGTTGGCCTCTATGGGGCTGGCATAGCCGTAGTCTTACTGACGATTTCCTAGTAAATTAAGGACCAATCGCCCACTAAGGGTGATTGAAGATTGGATCCAATCTGTGATAAATTGGATCCAATTCCAACGATAGGAAACCCAATGGCCGCGCCACAACATCCATTTGAACTTTACGCAATAGACAGCCTGTTCAATGACGAACAGCTTGCAATGCGCGATGCAGTTCGCAAGTTCGTCGATGATCGGATTAAGCCGCACGTTGGCCAGTGGTTTGAAGATGGTGAGTTCCCAGCCCGCGAATTGGCAAAGGAAATCGGCCAAATGGGTATGTTCGGTATGCACCTAGAGGGTTACGGCTGTGCTGGCACAGATGCAACTTCTTACGGTCTGGCTTGTCTAGAACTTGAAGCCGGTGACTCAGGTCTTCGTTCCTTTGTTTCCGTGCAGGGATCACTTGCAATGTTTGCAATTTGGAAGTTTGGCTCTGAGGAGCAGAAGCAAGAATGGTTGCCACGTATGGCAGCGGGCGAAGCACTTGGTTGCTTTGGTCTAACCGAAGCTGATGCTGGCTCTAACCCAAGTGAAATGCGCACTAATGCTAAGCGCGATGGTGATGACTGGATTCTTAACGGTTCAAAGATGTGGATCACAAACGGAAACATTGCAGATGTTGCAATCGTTTGGGCCCACACTGACAACGGCATCGAAGGTTTCGTAGTTCCAACCAATACCCCAGGCTTCAAAGCCAACTTGGTTAAGCACAAAATGTCACTTCGCGCTTCGATCACCAGTGAATTGGTATTCGAAAATGTTCGCCTACCAGCCTCTGCAGTGCTGCCTGAAGTTCAAACACTTCGTGGCCCACTTTCCTGTTTATCCGAAGCCCGCTTTGGAATCTTGTTTGGTGTTGTTGGCGCTGCTCGCGATTGCTTGGAAACCGCAATTGACTACCAGTTGAACCGTCATCAGTTCAACCGTCCACTTGCTGCCTTCCAGTTGTCACAGCAAAAGATTGCTGATATGGCAATTGCAACCGGTAATGGAATGTTGCTAGCTGCTCATCTTGGAAAACTAAAAGATCAGCATTTACTTCGCCCAGAGCAGGTCAGCGTTGGCAAGAAGAACAACGTTCGCATGGCTCTTGAAGTTGCCCGCGAATCCCGCTCAATGCTTGGTGGATCTGGCATCACACTGGAATACCCAATCATTCGTCACATGAATAACTTGGAAAGCGTTTACACCTACGAAGGTACTAACGAAATCCATACTCTAGTTGTTGGTCAAGCGCTTACTGGAATTGCTGCTTACGCCGACTACAAGGCCTAACAAACTAAATAAAAAAGCCCCCGAGCGATCGGGGGCTTTTTTATTGATTCATATCCTGGCACTTAGGTCCAGCGAGTAATCTTTCGCCCTTGCTTATCCGTGAAATTTCCAGTGATGGAAATGATTACATCGTAAATCCACCAAATTCCAAGTCCACCAACAGTGAAAAAGAACAGCAATCCGGTTCCAATTTTTCCAACATAGAAGCGATGGACAGTTGGCAACAGGATCAAGAACAATACAACCGGCAAAATTGTCTTGTTGCTTTCACCCTGATCTGGCTTAGCTATTTCTGAGAAGCCGGCATTGTTGTCTGACATTTTGCTCCTTATACGTTCTTTGGTTTACGAGTTAGTGCTTTATCGATTGCCCAATAGAAGCCAGCGACAACTATCGAAGCGAACAGAATGCCCATTACGAAGGTCAATACGTAGGCATATCCAAATGACACAACGTCAAAGAAGTCATATGGATACTTGCCAATAATTGCGCCACGGAAGAGCGTGTAGAAAACATAAATGATTGGCAAAACCAAAGCGGCTGCGATGTTCTTAAGTGTGAACCAACCACGTGGCCCAGCAATAACAAACACCAATACCGTGATTAATGGAGTTATGGTGTGCTGAATTGGGCTGGAGATTTGATTAAGTCCCTGTGGTGGGTAATTTGGACCAAGTAGCAAGTTGTAAACCACGCCAGTAACAGTGATCATCAAGATGCTGTCGATACGGAAAACCTTGAAAAGCTTTCCATCGCGCCCTGGATTTAAGTAAAGCAATGTCATTACAACGCCAACCACAATCTGACTCCAAATTGTGAAGTAGCTAAACAAGTCAATTAGTCGCTCTGGTGCGCCCGCCAGACCTGATGCATAGTCACCAGTGTGACCAAACAGCGAGGTAACTGGGGCTTCGCCGGTATCTAATGGTTCAACAAGCCCAAAGAGCTCGATGAAGGTTGACATACCTAAACCGATCCAAGCACTTAGTGCGTTGATTCCGAATAGAGATTTACGTGTTGTAGTTGAAAGAGCCATGGCTCAACCCTATGACTTGTGACCTACCAATTAACGTTTATTTGGGTTGATTTTTAGGATTCGACTCTTAGTAATGGGCGCAAAATGTCCAAAATAGATGCATCTTCGATTGTGCTTGGGATATCCACGTGTTTGCCATCTGCAATCCCTCGCATTGTCTTGCGAAGAACTTTGCCAGATCGAGTTTTTGGTAGGCCAGGCACAACAACAACTTCATTCAAGGCTGCAACCGGACCAACCTCTTTACGAACCAGTGCCACAATTTGTTTGCGCAAATCTTCGGCATCGACTTGAGCACCAGCCTTAAGAACTACGAAAGCTTTTGGAATTTGGCCCTTAATTGCATCAGCCACACCGATTACGGCACACTCTGCTACTAACTCATGCGTAGCGACAACTGCTTCAAGTGAACCAGTACTTAATCGGTGACCAGCAACATTGATTACATCGTCAGTACGACCCATGATGTAGACGTATCCATCTTCATCGATGTAGCCACCATCACCACTGGCATACATTCCTGGGAAAACGGTTAGATAAGAATCGATGTAACGCTGGTCATCTCCCCAAAGGGTTGGCAAAGTTCCAGGCGGTAATGGCAAAGTGATTGCAATGTTGCCTTCAGTTCCAGCCGGTAATTCCTTACCTGATTCGTCAAGCACTTTTATTTCATAACCAGGAATCGCAACCGTTGGCGATCCTGGCTTAATTGGCATTGGTTCAAGGCCACGCAAGTTTGAAGCAATCGGCCAACCAGTTTCAGTTTGCCACCAGTTATCAATTACTGGAACGCCAAGATTTTCCGTTGCCCAGTGATAGGTATCGGGATCCAAGCGTTCACCAGCGAGAAATAGGTTTTCAAATTTTGATAGATCTGCACTCTTAATGAAATCTGCGTTGTAATCTTCTTTGCGGATTGCGCGGATTGCAGTTGGCGCAGTAAACAATCCTTTGACACCGTATTTTTCAATCACTCGCCAGAAAGTTCCGGCATCTGGCGTACCAACTGGCTTGCCTTCAAAGACAATCGTTGTCGCTCCAGCAAATAGTGGTGCGTAAACAATGTAGGAATGTCCAACCACCCAGCCAACATCTGATGCCGACCACCACATGTCTCCGGCTTCAATGTTGTAGACATTTTTCATCGACCAAGTCAGCGCAACGGCGTGACCACCATTGTCGCGCACAATACCTTTAGGTTTTCCAGTTGTGCCCGAGGTATACAAAATGTAAAGCGGGTCAGTAGCTGCAACTGAAACACATTCGGCAGGCTCTGCCATAGCCATGGCATCTTTCCAGTCCATATCAAGTGGACCAAGTTCAACTGGGTGCTGCTCGCGCTGCAAAATGATGCATCGGCTTGGTTTGTGAGTTGCCAAGGCAATCGACTCATCAAGCATTGGTTTGTATTCAACAACTCGAGTTGGTTCTAGGCCGCATGAGGCAGACACGATCACTTTTGGCTTTGCATCATCAATTCGGGCTGCCAGCTCAGCTGGAGCAAATCCACCGAACACAACTGAATGAACTGCGCCCAATCTGGCACAGGCCAGCATGGCAATTAGGGCTTCGGGCACCATCGGCATATAGATAACAACCCGATCCCCTTTTTCAACTCCGGCCATACGCAAGGCGCCGGCAAACCGAGCTGTCTTTTCTAACATTTGGGCATAAGTCAAAATTGCTGACTTACCGGTAATTGCACTTTCATGAATTACGGCCGGTTGATCCGCCCGGCCATCAATAACGTGGCGATCCAGTGCGTTGTAGCAAGTGTTCAACATGCCATCGGAAAACCAGCGATACAGCGGAACGTTGCTGTCATCCAAAATTACCTTTGGAGCCTTATCCCACTTCACCAATTTGGCAGCTTCGCCCCAAAATCCAGCCGGGTCACTCAAGCTTTGATCGTAGGCCTGCTGGTAACTGCTCATAGGAAGTGTCTACCACTAATGAGTTGTGAGCGAGCCAGAAGGTGTCAGAAAGTATTAGTTCTTAGTTGCTGCCGCAAGCTGGCCACATGCACCATCAATGTCACGGCCGCGAGTATCGCGCACGGTAACTGGCACGCCGTGGCTCTTTAAGCGACGTACGAATTCATCTTCGTCCTCTGGGCGTGAGGCTGTCCACTTAGAGCCAGGGGTTGGGTTTAGTGGAATCAAATTCACGTGCACCAGATTGCCGGCAAGTTTTTCGCCAAGTAAGTCCGCACGCCAAGCTTGATCATTAATGTCCTTGATCATCGCGTACTCGATTGAGATTCGACGGCCGGTCTTGTCTGCGTAGTACCAAGCAGCATCTAAAACTTCTTGCACCTTAAACCGAGTATTGATTGGAACCAAAGTGTCGCGCAGCTCATCATCTGGAGCATGTAACGAAACGGCAAGTGTTACCGGGATGCCTTCTTCAGCTAACTGACGCATACGAGGAACTAACCCAACGGTTGAAACTGTGATGCCACGCGCTGACATGCCAAAGCCTGCTGGAGCTGGTTCAGTTAATCGACGAATCGCACCGATCACACTGTTGTAATTGGCCATTGGTTCACCCATGCCCATAAACACAAGATTGTTAACGCGGCCAATGCCACCTTCAATTTCGCCTTTAGCAAGTGAGCGTGCACCTGCCAGTACTTGTTCCACAATTTCAGCAGTGGATAAGTTGCGAGTTAAACCGCTCTGACCCGTAGCGCAGAACGGGCAGTTCATACCGCAACCTGCTTGGGAAGAAATGCACATCGTGGTTCGATCGGTGTATCGCATTAGAACGCTCTCGACAAGAACACCATCGAAGAGTTTCCAAACTTGCTTAACTGTGGTTCCGTTATCGCATTTAAGTTCGCGAATACTTGTCATTAAATCCGGAAACAGTAAGTCCTTTACAGCCTCGCGCATATCTGCTGGCACATCAGTCCAGGAAGCCGTGTCATTGTTAAGGCGCTGGTACCACTGACGGGAAAACTGATCTGCCCGAAACCCTGGCAATCCAAGTTCAATTACTTGAGCCTTACGCTCTTCAACAGTCCAATCGGACCAATGTTTAGGTGGCTTTGGTCGCTTTGGTTCGACCATGATCAATTCACCGGGTGCAGGCATGCCTTTAGCCTACGGGCACATTGCTAGTTAGAGAAAAAATCCAAAGAGCAGCCACGCCATGAAGGCATTAATGACTAACGAATCCAAGCGATCCATTACGCCACCATGTCCAGGCAATAAAGAACCCATGTCCTTGATGCCAAGGTCTCGCTTAATCATAGATTCAACTAGATCGCCGATGGTTGCAGTCAGCATCATCACAAAACCAACAATTGCGCCTTCCCACCAGGGTTGATCAAATACATAAATCCATAGCACTACTCCAACAATTAGCTGGAGAACAAGTGCGCCAACAAAGCCTTCCCAAGATTTCTTAGGAGAAATTTTTGGCGCCATTGGATGCTTGCCGAAAATTGCACCTGCCGCGTAGCCACCTAAATCAGTCGCAGCAGTTAGCAAGATGAATGCCAGCACTTTCCAAGCGCCATCTTCTTGTGTGGATAGCAAAACTGCAAAGCCTGCAAGTAATGGAGCGTAAACCAATGCAAAGATCGAGCGGGTTACATGGTGTACATAAGCCTCTTGGCCATCAAGTAGACGAACCGTGAGAACCAATAGTGCGCTTGCTACGAAAGCAGAAAGTAAACCTTCGACTCCAGAGACCGCAGCTGATACCACGATTGCAGGCGCCAAGATTTGTAGCAGGATGCTCATGCGATCAGATAATCCGACAGCAAGTGCTTTACTTAACTCGCGGACTGCAAGCATTGCTGCAAAAGCAACCAGGATGGCAAAGAATCGAACGTCAATAAACAGTGATGCGATAACTGTGGCTAGTAGTCCAAGACCAACTGCAGTAGCTACCGGTAAGTTTCTTCCGGCTTTACCGTAATCGGTTTGATTAGAAGTCATAACTAGACCTCTAGAAGTTCAGCTTCTTTGTGCTTAAGCATGTCGTCAATATGGCCAACAGCCTTTGTCGTTAAATCCTCTAAAGCCTTTTCAGCGCGAGCTACTTCATCTTTACCAACATCGCCATCTTTAGCCATTTTTTCTAGAGCTTCTTTGGCATTGCGACGAATGTTACGAATTGCAATGCGAGCGTCTTCAGCTTTGGATTTAGCAACCTTGATAAATTCTTTACGGCGTTCTTCAGTTAATTGTGGGAACGGTACCCGAACAATTGCGCCATCATTTGAAGGATTAACGCCTAAGTCAGAATCGCGAATCGCGCGCTCAATTGCGCCCAGTGCGGATTTATCGAATGGGGTAACTACTGCCACGCGAGGTTCTGGAGTCTGAATCGAAGCAACTTGCTGCAGCGGTGTTGGAGTTCCGTAATACTCCACCATGATTTTGGAAAACAGTGCAGCGTTTGCTCGACCAGCGCGAATCGTAGTGAACTCTTCTCGAGTTACTTCAGTTGCCTTTGCCATCTTTTCTTCGGCATCTTTTAGGGTTTCGTTAATCATGTCTACTCAAATCCTCTAGCGACTGGTCTTAATTAGGGTTCCGACTTGTTCTCCACGTACTGCGCGAGCAATGTTGCCATCTACTAGCAAATTGAAAACCACGATAGGCAAATCATTGTCGCGGCAGAGGCTAATTGCGGTGGCGTCAGCGACTTTAAGATTTTGAGTTAGAACATCGTCGTGACTTAGGTTTTCGTAGCGCTTAGCGGCTGGATTGGTGCGTGGGTCGTCATCGTAAACCCCATCGACTCCCTTGGCCATCAATACAACTTCACAGCCAATTTCAAGTGCGCGTTGGGCAGCGCAGCTATCCGTACTGAAGTAAGGCGTTCCAAGACCGGCGCCAAAGATAACTACGCGACCTTTTTCCAAGTGACGCACGGCGCGACCTGGAATGTAAGGCTCGGCAACTTGGCTCATTGGGATTGCGGTTTGAACTCGAGTTGCAACACCTTGCTTCTCGAGGAAATCTTGAAGCGCTAGGCAGTTCATGACGGTGCCGAGCATACCCATGTAGTCAGCTCGGGCTCGATCCATGCCGCGCTCAGCTAGCTGGGCACCACGGAAATAGTTACCACCACCGATTACAACGGCAACTTCGGCGCCAGTTTTAACAACTTCGGTAATTTGGCGAGCAATGTCATTAACGACATCTGGATCTACGCCAAGTTTTCCTTCACCAGCAAAGGCTTCACCGGAAAGCTTTAGAAGTACGCGCTTCCATCCACCTTTTGGAACACCAGGCCAGATGGATTTATCAGATGTGCTCACGCCCTTAATCTTGCCTTACTTACCCGAAAAAGTCTGCACAGACCCCACCAAAATATGGTCCTTATAAAACTTCCCCACAAAATACTTTTGGCGCTATCCCACCGGCTGGATCACAGTCGGGAGGTAGCGCCAAAAGAGGCTAGAGATTGCTAGTTAGCCAGCAATTTCAATTCGGGTGAAGCTTGTGATGCTAGTTCCGGCTTCTTCCAGAACCTGCTTAACAGACTTCTTGTTATCAATAACTGAGGACTGCTCTAGTAGGCAGTTGTCCTTGAAGAAACCATTTACGCGGCCTTCCACGATCTTTGGCAGGGCAGCTTCTGGCTTACCTTCTTCTTTAGCAGTTTCCATAGCAATGTGCTTTTCGTTTTCAACTACATCTGCCGGAACTTCATCCCGAGTTAAGTAACTTGGGCGCATCGCAGCAATCTGCATGGCAGCGCTACGAGCAGCATCTTCAGATCCTGAATAGGAAACCAAAACGCCAACAGCTGGTGGCAAATCTGCTGAGCGACGGTGCATGTAAACCGCAACGTCACCTTCGTGATTGGCAACGCGACCGAGTTCGATCTTTTCGCCAATTACTACAGCCATGTCTGCAACTGCTTGTTCTGCAGTCTTTCCGCTACCAAGAGTTAGTGCGGCAGCAGCAGCGGAATCCTTAGCGCCGGATGACTTAACTGCAGCTGCAATTTCGTCACCTAGCTTTAAGAAGTCTTCGCTCTTTGCTACGAAGTCAGTTTCGCAAAGCAGTTCGACTAGAACGCCTGCATTTTGAGCCACGATGCCAGCTGAAGTTTCACGCTCAGCACCGCGCTTTGCAGCTTTTGCAGCTCCAGAGATACGTAGTAGCTCTACAGCCTTATCGAAGTCACCGTTTGATTCTTCAAGTGCTTTCTTGCACTCCATCATTCCGGCTGAAGTAATGTCGCGAAGTTTCTTTACGTCCGCGGCTGAAATAGACATGATTTATTTCCTTTTAGTTTTGGGGTCAGTAGGTATTGGATAACGAGTGTTGTAACTGCGGGCAAAGTTATGCCCGCAGTTACGAATGCTTATTCAGCAGCAGGTGCTTCGGCAGCTGGAGCTTCAGCTGGTGCTGCATCTGCAGTTCCAGTTAGAAGTTCCTTTTCCCAGTCAGCAAGTGGCTCAACTGCTGCGTCTGCAGGTGCACCAGCAACTGCACCGCCAGCGCGTGCCATCAAGCCATCAGCAATTGCATCT
>Ga0315899_10000373_pt1 | contig 54676 bp, 41 predicted proteins | sample LakEriMetagenome_2_FD_203518 | JGI IMG/M metagenome (GOLD analysis project Ga0315899, IMG submission 203518) | Freshwater fungal communities from buoy surface, Lake Erie, Ohio, United States - Buoy 4 MA112 | ecosystem: Environmental > Aquatic > Freshwater > Lake | place: USA: Lake Erie, Ohio... | reverse complement strand
GGCACGGCGCCCAGCCGTACGCCGTCGGCGCGATCCCGGCGCCCTGGGACAAGCTCGCGCACCTCGTGCTGTACGGCGGCTTCTCCGCCGCGGCGTGGGTCGCGCTCGGCGGGGCGCGCCCCACCGCAGACCTGCTCGCGCCGATCGTCGCGGTGTCGGTGGGGCTGCTCGACGAGTACGCGCAGAGCTTCGCCCCGGGGCGCGAGGTCGGTCTCGACGACCTGTTCGCGGACTCGGTCGGCGCCGTGGCGGCGGTCCTCGTGCTCACTGCGCTCCGCGACCTCGTGCGGCGACGTGCGAAGGCCCGGTGATCGTCGCCCCGGCAGCGCGACCCGGATCGATCCTCACCCGTGCCGTGACCGCGCCGCGCGAGCGCTTGACGGCAGGAGGCGGTGCCGCGCTCCGGCGGACGTTCAGGCGCCCGCGACGAGGAACTCGCTCCGCGTGCGCCCCTGCTTCTCGAGCGCCGCGAGCCACACCGGGGTCCGGCCTCGCCCGCTCCAGGCGTCCCCGGTCTCCGGGTTCCGGTACTTGACCGGCACCTTCACCTTCGGCCGGTCGGCCGCCGGGGTGGCCTTCGCGCGCGGCGCGCGCTTGGAGGCCACCCGGCCCCCCTCGGGCGCGCGCAGGTCGTCGAGCGTCACGCCGGACTTCTTCATCAGCGCGAGCACCTCCTGGACGGCCTTGCGCTTGCGGTCGTTGGCGGCGGACTCGAGCCGGCGCGCCTTGGTCTCGAGGCGGGCGATCTGGCGCTTGATCGACGCGAGGTCGTTGTCGGTCATGGTCTAGGATCGGGCGGGCCGCCGGACGGATGCCGGCTCGAACCCGGATTGTAGCGGTACCGTCCATCCGCGGCGCCGGCGCACGGCCCGGCGACCGTCCAGGCCGCGGGACGCGCTTCAGACGGCATTCAGCACGCTGCCCAGCACCGGCACCGCCGGCGTGCCGCCGGACCGGACGAGCTCGACGACCGCGTCGAACGCGCTCAGGTCCTTGCGCGCGATGACCAGCGCGGCGCCGGCCCGCTGCGCGATCAGCATCGCGTCCGGCTCCTCCGATGCGCCCGGGGTGTCCAGGATCACGACGTCGTACGTCCGCGAGAAGGAAGCGAGCAGGTCGACGAACACGTCCCGCGACAGCAGCTCCGAAGGATTCGGCGCGCTCGGCCCGCAGGTGACGACGCCGAGCTCGGGCAGGCCCGGCACGCGCTGCAGCGAGCCCGGCTCGATCCGTCGGTTCAGCATCGACGACAGGCCCAGGCGGTTGTCGAGCCCGAACACGGTGTGCAGCCGGCCGCGCCGGAGGTCCGCGTCGACCAGCAGCGTCCGCTGCCCGGCCTGCGAGAAGGCGACCGCGAGATTGGCCGAGACGAAGGTCTTGCCGTCGCCGGAGCCCGACGAGATGACCGCGAACGTCTTCAGCGGCGCGCTGTCCGGCGCCGCGAGCTGCGCGCTGCGGATCCGCGCGCGCAGCCGGCGCAGGTCGGCGACGAGCGGATTGCGGGCGTCGAAGGCGGCGACGACCTCGGCGGACACTCGCGTCGAACCGGCCTCGAGCACGGGGAAGTCGAACTGCCGGGCGAGCGCGCGCTCGACCTGCGCCTCGGTGACGAGTTGGTGCGCGATCGCCGCCTCGCCGAACCGCACACCGTCCGCACGGGCCCACTCCAGGATCCGCTGGACCTCCGGCGGATGGATCAGCCCGGCCGACACCATGATCTGGCCGAGCGGCACGTGGCCCCGCGCCCCGTCGCGCTGCCCCGCAGCCACGCCGGGCTCACCCGCGGGCTCCGACCTCGCACGCGCCGCAAACGGGGGCAGCGGCCGGGTCTCGAGCCCGTGCGCGTCAGTGCCTGCATCCTCCCGAACGTCACGGGTCCGACCGGCCTGGCCCGATCCCGAGGCGCCGGCGAACGCGTCGCGCAGCGTGCACATCGGCGTCACGCCGCTCGCCCGCTGCAGGTCGCGCGGCCCACGGACCCGCCGGTCGTTGCGCTCGGCGACGAGCGCACCGGCGAGGGCCAGCACCATGCCGAGCAGCACGCCGATCCCGACGAGGCGTCCCGGGCGCGGGCTCGACGGCCGCACCGGCGGCACGGCCCGCGCGAGCACGGCGACGTGGGCGCGCGCCAGCCGTCGAGGCGGCGCGGCCCGCGGCGCGACCGCAGTCCGATTGCGCGCACCCGGGGGGCCGTCCAGCACCGCCGACGTATCCGCATCGTCGGCGGCCGTGCGCGGGCGCCGCACCGCGAGCGGATCCATCTCGGCAGCGTCGCGCGACGCCGCCTCGAACGGCGGCTCGCCAGGCGCATCGCCGCCGAGTTCCGCGGTGAGCTCCGCGTAGGCATCGGCGAACGCGTTCGCGACGGACGCCGCCTCGATCGGATCGGGCGCGACGTAGGCGATCGACAGCACGCTCGACGACCCGACCTGCCGGACCCGGAGCGACGCGAGCAGCCGGTCCGACTCGTGATGGCGGATCGAGCCGGTGCCGCCGGTCGCCTGCCTCCACGCGCGCAGCACCGCCGGATCCTCGGTGAGCTTCAGCGCATCCACCACCTTGAGCGCGGCGCGCTGGCTGGTCGCGATGTCGACCTGCGTGGCCATGTACGCGGGCACCGTGGCCCCCGGCATCGCCGGACCGTTCCCGGCATCGCGCCCCGGTAGGTTGACGAGGACCTCCGCGGAGGCGGTGTAGCGGGCCGGCAGCAGCAGCGTCAGCACGATCGCCGCGCCGAGCGAGAGCGCGAAGATCGTTCCGGCGATCGTCCATCGGGAGCGCAGGACGGCGAGGAGGGACTGGATCGGCATCGGGCTGAACCGGTCTCGGGTGCGGACCGCCCCGGCGGAAGCCGGACGCGTCGCGGGAGCGCGGCCATCGCCTGGGCGTGGCGCGCGCGGTCGATTATGGCAGAGCCGGGGGGTCGCGCCGGGTCGAGGCACCCGCGGCCCGGGGCGATGCGTGGCGCGCTTCGCGGATCCCGCCGGTCAGCGCGCGCGTCGAAGCGCCATCCAGAGCATCAGCGCCGCGCACGACAGCACCGCGGGCAGCACGCCGTGGGCGAGCGGCTCGGGCACGGTGTCCGGCGCCACCGCGACCGCCGGCTGCAGCGACAGCGCGTGCACGACGAGCTGGGCCTCCCGCACCGGCACGACCACGAACCCGACCGCGTCCGGAGCGGCCGCGAACGCCACCGCCATCGGACCCGAGGGTCTCGGCGTCGTTTCGCCGTCCTCCGCGGCGGTCGGCCCGTTCGCGCCCGTGAGGACTGCGACGACGGCGACGCGGCCCGACGCAGGCACTGATTGAACCCGATGCATGTACACGATGTGGAGAGTCCGGCGATGAAGGCCGGCCATGACGCATGCAAGAAGCCTGCCTGTGCCCTGGCCAATGCGACCGCGCGACGTTTCCACTGCACGCTCGACGGGCACGGCCTTGCGCGAGAAGCGGTCGCGCGCCGAGGTGCGCGAACGTCGCGAGGCGTCGTCCGACACAGGCTTTCACCGTCGTCTCGTGCCGTGCGTGGGAACTGTGGGCACCATGCATCGATCCAGATGCGCTCGCGCATTCGGGTGAGCGTCGGGGCAGACCCGACGCGTATCATCAGGGCACCTTCTGGCTTGCATCATCTTGGGCATCCCACCACCTGGCGGCCTGTCCGCTTCCCGGTCCGTCGTACGCAGCGGCAACCGCAGCCTGCCTGCGCTCGCGCGCACGCTGTTCGACCCGCTGCTCGTGGTCGTCGCCCTGCTCGGCGCCGCGTGGCTGACGCGCGGCCGTATCGAGAACAAGGACCTGGTGCTCGGGCTGATCGCGTTCTCGCTCAGCTACCCCGGGTCGATGCCGTACTCCTATCGGCCGGCGAAGATGCTCCGGCAGATCTTCGGCAACTGGGCGGTGCTGTGCGGGCTGATGGTCGTGTTCGGGCTCGCGACGGACATGCTGAAGGTCTTCCCGCCGAACATGCTTGCGTTGTGGGTCATCGGTACGCCGGTGATGCAGGCTGCCAGCCACGCGATCGGTCCCTGGCTGCTGCCTCGCGTGATGTCGATGCGCCAGCAGGACACCGCGGTGATCGTCGGCGCGAACGAGCTCGGCCGGACGCTCGCTCGCTCGCTGATGCGCTCGCCGAACCTGTCCCCGGTCCGCGTCACCGCCTTCTTCGACGACCGCACGCCGCAGCGCCTGGGCGAGAACCTCGAGCTGCCGCTGACCGGCCGGATCGACTCGGTCGCCGATTTCGTGCGCGCCAACCGCGTCGACCAGATCTACATCGCATTGCCGATGGCCTCGCAGCCCCGCATCCTGAAGCTGCTCGACCAGCTGCGCGACACCACCGCTTCCATCTTCTTCCTGCCGGACATCTTCCTCTACGACCTCATCCAGGCCCGCGTCGACACCGTCGGCGGCCTGCCCGTCGTCGCCGTCTGCGAGACCCCCTTCCACGGCACCACGGGCGTCATCAAGCGCCTGTCGGACGTGATGCTGTCGCTGACCGCGATCGTGCTGACCGCGCCGCTGATGCTCGGCATCGCGCTGGCGATCAAGCTGAAGATGCCGGGGCCGGTGCTGTTCAAGCAGCGCCGCTACGGCCTGGACGGCGAGCAGATCGTCGTCTGGAAGTTCCGCACGATGAAGGTCCAGGAGGACGGCGCGCAGGTGCGCCAGGCCACCAAGGACGACGACCGCGTCACCCCGCTCGGCCGCTTCCTGCGCCGCACCTCGCTCGACGAGCTGCCCCAGTTCTTCAACGTCCTGCAGGGCCGCATGAGCGTCGTCGGCCCCCGCCCCCATGCGGTCGCCCACAACGAGATGTACCGCAAGCTCATCAAGGGCTACATGATCCGCCACAAGGTCAAGCCCGGCATCACCGGCTGGGCCCAGGTCAACGGCGCGCGCGGCGAGACTGATACCATCGACAAGATGCGCACGCGGATCGAGTTCGACCTCGAATACCTGCGCAACTGGTCCCTGCGGCTCGACCTGCTGATCGTCTGGAAGACCTTCTGGCAGGCGATCCGGGGCGACCGCAACGCGTACTGAGACACGTCGCGGCGCCCCCCAGGGCCGCCGCGACGGCCCACCGGGCGGATGAGGCGGATCGATGGCACTGCAGATCGAGCAGCAGACACGGGACATCGGCGTCGTCCGCACGACGCTCGGTCCGGAGCGCACGCGCGTCGTCGTGCGGCCCGGCGACTCGTTCCGGTTCATCGACGACGCCGGCCAGCCGATCGCGCGCGCGCCTCGCCTGCGGGTGCGTCGCCTCGACAACAACCTGATCATCGACGGCCTGCCCGACGGGCGGGAAGTCGAACTCAACAACTTCTTCGGGGCGTGCCGTCCCGGGGCCGAGTGCAAGGTGTCCCTCGCCGGTGTCGGCCTGCCCGGCGCGGCAGTGATCACCGAGGAAACCCCGCCGACCGCGGCGCTGCAGGACGGCTCGTTCCTGCTCTACAGCGACAACACGGACTCGGCCGCGCTCGCCGCGCTGCCGGCCGCGAAGGTCGCGGACGCCGCGGGCCCGTCGTGGCTCGCGATCGGAGGCGCGGCGGCGGGCATCGGCATCGCGGCGGCCGCGGCGGGCGGGGGCGGGGGCAGCAGCAGCGGGCCGGTCGAGGACACCACGCCGCCGGGTGCGCCGGTGATCACCAGCGGGCCGGTGCTCAGGCGGACGGCGGCGGTCGTCACCGGCGAGGCCGAGGCGGGCGCGAGGGTGACGGTGCGGGTCGACGTGAACGGCAACGGCGTCTTCACCGACGCGGGCGACCTCACCTTCGTCACGACCGTGGACGGCCAGGGCCGGTGGTCGGTCGACCTGAACGGTACGCCGACCTCGGGCACGCCACCGGCGGGCGGACTGGTCGACGGGCGCCCGTACGTGCTGCTGGCCCAGGCGAACGACGCCGCGCAGAATGCGAGCGCCGCGACCCGCTCCGTCGTGACGCTCGACGGGGTCGCGCCGTCGGCGCCCGTGATCGGCGTGATCGCCGGGGACGACGTGATCAACGCCGCCGAGCTGGCGGGGGGCGTCACCGTCTCCGGTACCGGCGAGGCCGGCAGCACGGTGACGGTGTCCATCGGCGAGGCCCGCGCGTCGGCCCCCGTCGGCTCGAACGGAGCGTGGAGCGTCGTCTTCGCGGCCACCCAGCTCCCGCCATCGGGGCTGGTCACGTTCTCGGCGACCGCGAGCGACGCGGTCGGCAACGTCGGCCCCGCGGGGACGCGCCAGGCGGTCTTCGAGACGAACGTTCCCGGGGCCCCGGTAATCACCGACAACGTCCCCGGCATCGCGGGCGGCCCGGTCACGTTCACCATCACCTTCGACAAGCCGATCACCGGCTTCGTCGCCGGTGACGTCACCGTGCAGGGCGGCACGCTCGGCGCGTTCACCCGCGTCAGCGACGCGGTCTACACGCAGGTCGTCGTGCCGGCAGCGGGCGTCCAGGCCGGCCAGATCGTGCTGACGGTGCCGACGGGTGCGGGCAACGACTTGGCCGGCAACCCCTCGACCGGGGGCGTCGCGATCCAGGGCTACGACACGGCGCCCCCGACGGTGGCCGTGACCAACGACGCCGTCGGCACCGTGGCGGGCCCGGTCCGCTTCACGTTCACGTTCAGCGAGCCGGTCACCGGATTCGACGCGAGCGACGTCGTCGTCGCGAACGGCACGGTCGTCGGCGGCAGCTTCGCGCCGGTCGCGGGCAGCCAGCAGATCTACGCACTGCAGGTCCAGCCGACCGCGGGCTTCGCGGGCACCGTATCGGTGTCCGCCAACGCGGGAGCGGCCGTCGACCTCGTCGGCGGGCTGCCGAGCGCGGCCGCCGCGCCGAGCGGGGCGGGCGTCGACCTGCAGCCGCCGACGCTGGCGGTCACCGACAGCGTGCCCGCGGCCGTGACCTCGGGGCCGGTGACCTTCACCTTCACCGCCAGCGAGCCGATCGGCACCGCGCTCGGCGGCTTCGACGCGTCGGACGTGACGGTGACCGGCGGGACGGTCACGACGCCGCTCGCACAGGTCGGCACGTCGAACCTCTACACGATCACGGTGACGCCGACGGCGGGCGTTGCCTCGGGCACGGTCGGCGTCTCGGTCGCCGGCAGCCGTTTCGCGGACGTGCTCGGCAACGTCAATGCCGCAACAGGCAGCGGTTCGCAGGGCATCGACACGCTCGCCCCGACGGTGGCGATCACCGACAACACGCCCGGCACCGCGAACGGTGCGGTCAACTTCACCTTCACCTTCAGCGAGTCGGTCACCGGCTTCGACTCGACCGACATCGTCGTCTCGGCCGGCGCGAGCGTCGGCACGGTCAACGGCAGCGGGGCGGTGTACACCGCCCTGATCACGCCGCCGGCGGGCTCGGGCACGTTCACCGTCGACGTCCCCGCAGCGGCCGCGACCGACGCGGCGGGCAACGCGAGCACGGCCGCCCCCCAGGCCTCGCAGGCGTACGCGCCCGCCGACCTGACGCCGCCGACCGTGGCGATCACCGACGACCAGGCGGGCCCGCTGACGAACGCGTCGCCGACGGTGGTGTTCACGTTCACCTGGTCCGAGCCGGTCACCAATTTCACCTATCCGACGCCGGCCGACATCCTCGTGTCGGGCGCGGCCGGCGGCGCGGTGAGTTTCTTCGCGGACAGCGCGACGGTCTACCGGCTCTCGTTCACCGCCGCGGCCGGCACCGCCGGCACGCTGGGCCTGACGGTGCCGGCCGGGGTGGCGATCGACGGCGCCGCCAACGGCAGTGTCGGGCCGGTCTCCACGACTCAGGACTACGACCGCGCGCCGCCGACGATCCTCTCGGTCACGGACAGCGTCGCCGCCGCGCAGACCAACGGGCCGGTCACCTTCACCTTCACGACCAGCGAGGCGGTCACCGGCTTCGACGCGACCGACGTGTCCGTCGCCGGCGGGACCGTCACCACGCCGTTCGCGCAGGTGGGCACGACGAACGCCTACACGCTCACGGTCACGCCGACGGCCGGGGTCGCCTCGGGAACGATCACCGTGTCCGTCGGCGCGAACGCCTTCGCCGACGCGGTCGGCAACCTGAACGCGACCGGCGCGACCGCCACGCAGGGGTACGATACGCTCGCCCCGACGCAGACAGCCGTCGGCGCGGTGCTCGAGACCACGACGCCGGGCATCCCCAACGGCGGGACGGTCGCCAACGGCGGCGTGCCGCCGACCTCGGACAACACGCCGATGCTCCGGATCACGCTCAGCGGACTGCTGCAGCCCGGCGAGACGCTCGCCGTCAGCCGCAGCGGGACGGCCGCGACCCTCGCGCCGTCCAACGTCCTCGGTGGGATCTTCGACTACGAGGACACGGCCCTGCTCGCGCCGGGCTCGTACACGTACTCGGCCACGATCTCCGATGCGCTGGGCAACAGGAGGGACCTGGACATCAATGGCGCCGACCCCGGATCGAGCTATACGATCACTGTCGCCTGAGCCGCCGCGCCCGCATCTGCCGGCCGGGTCGGCACGCCCCGACTTACTGACGGCTTGCCTCGTGCTCGCCGGACTCCTCGCCGCGCTACCCGCTGGGCGGACGGCTGCCGCCGCCCCCCTCGACGCCGTCGTCCGCGCCGCCCTCCAGGACTTCCCCGCGATCCGCGCAGCCCAGGCCAACCGCAGCGTCGGCGAGTTCCGGATCGAGGAGGCGCGCGCGCGCCACCTGCCGACCTTCGACGTCGGCGCCATCGGCGCGGTGTCGGGTGCCTCGAGCACCACGCCGCTGCCGCGCGCGCGGGTCAATCTCTATGCGAGCGGCGCGATCGAGTCGGCGATCGAGCGCGAGCGCCAGCGCGCCTCGGCGCTCGAGAGCCGCGAGATGGTGACGCGCGACGACGTCGCCTTCGGCGCCGCGCAGGCGTACCTGCGCACGCTGCGCGCGTGGCGGCTCGTCGGCGTGTCGGAAGCGAACCTCGAGCGGCACCAGCGGCTGGCCGCGGACTTCGAGGAGATCGTGCGGATCGACGCGGGGCGCCGGTTCGACCTCGTGCAGGCGCAGGCGCGCGTGCAGCTGGTGCGCGGCACGCTCGAGGACCGCCTCGCCGAGCTGGGCAGCGCGCGCCAGACGCTCGCCCGCTTCTATCCGCCGGCCATCGAGCCGTCGGAGCTCGGGCTGCCTGCGGTGGCCGAGCTGCCGCCCGAGCCCGCGCGCGCGATCGGCTCGCAGGACCATCCGTCGGTGGTCGCCGCGCGCCGCGACGTCGCCGCCGCCGAGGCGAACGCGGACACGGTGCGGCGCCAGCGCGGCCCGCGGCTCGACCTCGAGGCGCTCGGGGGGCGCGACCCGCTGTCGCAGGTGGTGCTGTCGTGGCCGGCGTTCGACCAGACACTGGTCGCCGCCGAGCGCGGCGCCGCGGCCGCGCGGATCGGCGCCGAGGCGACGCTGCAGGACGTCGAACTGTCGATCGCCGAGGCGCGGCGGCTGGCCGACCAGGACTTCGCGTCGGCGGCGCGCCGGATCGCGCAGGCCGAGCAGCAGGTGCGGCTCGCGACCGAGCTGGTGACGATCTACTACGAGCAGTTCCGCGTCGGCCGGCGCAACCTGCTCGACCTGCTGAACGCGTACGCCGAGCTCTCGAACGGCGAGGCGAGCCTCGCGGGCGCGCAGGTCGACCGCGCGCTCGCGCGCTACCGGATCGCGTACACCACCGGGCAGTTCGCGCCGGGCTTCGAGGGGCCGTTCGCCGGGCTGCGCGAGCTGCCTGCGCCGGAACCTGCGCGCGTGCCGCCGTTCGCACGGGCCGACGCGGCCGGGTCGCGCGGCGCGGCGCCCGCCGCGGTACCCACTCCCGCGCCGCCGCGCACGGAGCCGCCGGCCGCGACGGCCCCGGGCACCGCGCCACCCGCGGCCGCGCCCGCCCGCACCGCACCGGGAACCCGCCGATGACGCCGCTGCCGATCGTCGACGCGCTCACGCGCCTCGCGGCCCGGTTGGGCCGGCCGGTGTCGGCCGCGTCGCTGCAGTCGCAGCTGGTCGCCGGCCGCGACGGCACGCTCGACTGGGACGCGCTCGAGCGCGCGCTCGCGTCGTTCGGGCTGCGGGCGTCGCGCGTCGCGCGCCGCGCCGACGCCCTGCCCGCAGACCAGCTGCCGGCGCTCGCCGCGCTCGCCGACGGCCGCTTCGCGCTGGTCGCCGACGCCGAGACCGCGGCCGCGCCCGAGCTGGCCGCCGCGCAGGCCGGCTGGTGCCTGCGGCTCGACGCGGTGCCCGCGGCCGACCTGCGCTCGGGCATCCCCGCGATCCGCGATGCGCGCGCCTGGTTCTGGAAGGTCATCTGGGGCCTGCGCGGCCACTACCTGCACGTCGCGCTGGCGACGCTCGTCGTCAACCTGCTGTCGATCGCGATCTCGCTCTACGTGATGAACGTGTACGACCGCGTCGTGCCGAACCGCACGTACGAGACGCTGTGGGTGCTGACCGCCGGCACCGCGCTCGCGCTGGCGTTCGAGTTCGCGGCGCGCACGCTGCGCGGCTGGCTGATCGACTCGGCCGGCAAGCGCGCCGACCTGGAGATCTCGACGGCGCTCTTCGCGCGGCTGCTGTCGATGCGGCTCGAGGGCAAGCCCGCGTCCTCGGGCGCGTTCGTCAGCAACCTGCGCGAATTCGAGTCGGTCCGCGAGGTGCTGACCTCGGCGACGCTCACCGCGCTGGTCGACCTGCCCTTCGTGCTGCTCTTCCTCGCGGTCATCGCCGCGATCGCGCCGCCGCTCGCGGTGGTGCCGGTGGTCGCGATCGGGCTGGTCGTGCTCGCCGGGCTGCTGGTGCAGGCGCCGCTCGCGCGCGCGATCCGCGCCTCGATGAAGGACGGCGCGCAGCGCCAGGGCCTCGCGGTCGAGTCGGTCGAGGGGCTGGAGACGCTGAAGGCCAACAACGCGTACCGCTTCGCGCAGCAGCGCTGGCAGTGGTACACCGAGGCGGTCGCGGCGACCTCGATGCGCTCGCGCACGCTGTCGGCGCTGGTGGTCAACTTCACGGTGCTCGTCAGCCAGATGGTCACGGTCGTGACGGTCGTCTGGGGCGTCTACCTGATCCACGCCGGCGCGCTGTCCCTCGGCGGCCTGATCGGTGTCGTGATCCTCGCCGGCCGCGCGATCGCGCCGCTCGCGCAGATCGCCTCGCTCGCGGTGCGGCTGCAGCAGGCGCGCACCGCGTTCGACGGGCTGCAGGCGCTGGTCGATCGGCCGCTCGAGCGCGAGCCCGACCGCGGCTACCTCGCGCTGTCGGCGCCGCGCGGCGAGCTCGCGTTCGCCGGGGTCGACTTCAGCCACGACCCGAAGGGCCCGACGCTGTTCCGCGGCTTCGACCTGGCGCTTCGCGCCGGCGAGAAGGTCGCCCTGCTCGGGCGCACCGGCAGCGGCAAGTCGACGCTGCTGCGCCTCGGCGCGGGCCTGTACGCGCCGACCGCCGGCATGGTCCGCGTCGACGGCATCGAGGCGCGCCAGCTCGATCCGGCCGAGCTGCGCAGCGTCGTCGGCCTGATGTCGCAGGACCCGCGGCTCTTCCTCGGCACCCTGCGCGAGAACCTCGACATCGCGCGCAGCGACCGTCCCGCCGACGACGCGCGACTCGTCCACGTGATGCGCGTGCTCGGGCTGGACGCGATGGTCGCGCGCCATCCGCGCGGCCTGGAGATGCAGCTCGGCGAGGACGGCGCGGGGCTGTCGGGCGGGCAGAAGCAGCTGGTCGCGATCGCGCGGCTGATGCTGCGCGACCCGCGGATCGTGCTGCTCGACGAGCCCACCAGCGGGCTCGACCAGAGCACCGAGCGGGCGGTGCTCGCCGCGATCGGCGAGTGGGCGCGCGACCGCACGCTGCTGGTGGCGACGCACCGGCCGGCCGCGCTCGAGCTGGTCGACCGGATCGTCGTCATCGAGGCCGGCCGCGTCGTGCTCGACGCGCCGCGCGCGCAGGCGCTCGAGCAGCTCGCACGGGGCGTGACCGTCGCGGTCGCGCCCGGGGAGGCGACCGGTGTACAGGGCTGAGGGCGACGGCGGGACCTCCGCGCCCGGCGGCGGGCCGGACCGCGCGGACGACGCGGGGACGCCCGGCGGCACCTACGCGGTCGCCGCGCCGCGCCTCGCGCCGCCGCCGTCGCGCCGCCCGTGGCTCGCGTTCGTGTCGGTCGCGCTGCTGGCCGCGATGCTCGGCGCGTTCCTGCTGTGGGCCTCGCGCGCCGAGCTCGAGGAGGTCACCCGCGGCAACGGCCGCGTGATCCCGTCGAGCAAGGAGCAGGTGATCCAGAGCCTGGAGACCGGCGTGCTGACCGAGCTGCTGGTGCGCGAGGGCGACCGTGTCGAGCGCGACCAGCCGCTGCTGCGCATCGACGACACCCGCGTGTCGGCGCTGTACCGCGAGCTGCAGGGCAAGGCCGCCGCGCTCGCCGCGCAGGCCGCGCGGCTGCGCGCCGAGGCCTTCGGCACGGCGCTGCAGTTCCCGCCCGAGGTGCAGCGCCAGCCCGCGCTGGTCAGGCGCGAGACCGAAGCCTACGTCGCGCGCAAGCGCGCGCTCGACGACGGCGCGCGGGCGCTCGAGCGCGGCATCGTGCTGCTCGACCGCGAGATCGAGATCATCGAGCCGCTGTCGGCACGCGGCCTGGTGTCCGAGGTCGAGGTGCTGCGCCTCAAGCGCCAGCGCAACGACCAGGCCCTGACGCTGTCCGACCGCCAGAACCGCTATCGCGCCGACGCCGCCTCAGAGCTCAACCGCGTCGAGGCCGAACTCGCCCAGACCCGCGAGACCGCGATCGCGCGGGGCGACGCCTACAAGCGCACCGAGCTGCGCTCGCCGATGAAGGGCACCGTCAAGAGCATCCGCGTCAACACCATCGGCGGCGTGATCTCGCAGGGCCAGGAGGTGATGCAGATCGTGCCGATCGAGGACACGCTGGTCGTCGAGGCCTTCGTCAAGCCTGCGGACGTCGCGTTCCTGCGGCCCGGGCAGCCCGCCGTCGTCAAGCTCTCCGCGTACGACTACGCGATCTACGGCGGGCTCGACGGCACCGTCGAGTTCATCAGCCCCGACACCCTGCGCGACGAGCGCCGCGGCGCGCTCGCCGGCGCCGGCGCGAGCGACCCCGACGAGACCGGCGCCTTCTACCGCGTGCTGGTCCGCACGAAGGCGACCGGGCTGCGCGGCCCCGACGGCAACCCGCTGCCGATCATGCCGGGCATGACCGCGACGGTGGAGATGCTCGCGGGGCGCAAGACCGTGCTGCAGTACCTGCTGAAGCCACTGACCCGGGCGAGCGAGGGGCTGCGGGAGCGCTGACCGGGGGCCGGAGGGGGCGCCGGATCGTCCCGTGCGCTGCCCAGGCCCGCCTCGCCGTGACCCAAATCATTGATTTAATGACCGTTTCAGGGCATCCTCTCGGCAGTAATAGTGATCCGACCCCGATTTATGCAAGCGATCGCGCCGATTGTCAGGATCAATTAGCACTCGCGACCCCGGAGTGCTAGCATCTTTGCACCGGGGTCCTCGACCCCAGGAAAGGACACAACGGATGACCCACTCCTCGATGACTCTGGCGACCGCCTCGCGTGCAGGCGGCGCGATGCTGGCGGTTCCGGCGGTCGGGAACATCGACGCGTACATCTCGGCGGTCAACCGGCTGCCGATGCTGTCCGCCGAGGAGGAGTCCGGCCTCGCCCGTCGCCTGCGCGACTCGGCCGACCTCGACGCCGCGCGCCAGCTGGTGTTGTCGCACCTGCGCCTCGTCGTGTCGATCGCCCGCCAGTACATGGGCTACGGGTTGCCGCACGCCGACCTGATCCAGGAAGGCAACATCGGCCTGATGAAGGCGGTCAAGCGCTTCGACCCCGACCGCGGCGTGCGGCTGGTGTCGTTCGCGATGCACTGGATCAAGGCCGAGATCCACGAGTACATCCTGAAGAACTGGCGCCTGGTCAAGGTCGCGACGACCAAGGCCCAGCGCAAGCTGTTCTTCAACCTGCGCTCGCACAAGCCCGACGCGCACACGCTGAGCCCCGAGGCGGTCGAGGCGATCGCGAAGGACCTGAACGTGCGCGCGCAGGACGTCGTCGAGATGGAGATGCGGATGGGCGGCGGCGACGTCGCGCTCGATCCCGCGCCGGACGACGGCGAGGAGGCCTACGGCCCGATCGCCTACCTGAAGGCGCCGAACGCCGAGCCGACCCAGCTGCTCGAGGCGCGCCAGTACGACCGCCTGCAGAGCGAAGGCATCCGCCAGGCGCTCGAGACGCTCGATGCCCGCAGCCGCCGGATCATCGAGGCGCGCTGGCTGAAGGACGAGGACGAGGGTGGCACGATGACCCTGCACGAGCTGGCGGAGGAGTTCGGCGTGTCGGCCGAGCGGATCCGCCAGATCGAGGCGAAGGCGATGAAGACGATGAAGGGGGCGCTGGCGGCGTACGCCTGACGCACGGGCTCCGGCCCGGACCCTGCAGAAGACGCCCGCTCACGCGGGCGTTTTCGCGTCGGGAGCACCTCGCGGACGCGCCTGATCAGCGGCCGTAGTACCCGCGGTACCACTCGACGAAGCGCCGCACGCCCTCGCGCACGTCGGTGCCCGGCCGGAAGCCGGTCAGCGCCTCGAGCTCGCGCGTGTCCGCGAAGGTGGCCGGCACGTCGCCGTCCTGCAGCGGCAGCAGCCGCTTCTGCGCGGTGCGTCCCAGCGCCGACTCGATCGCGCCGATGAAGTCGAGCAGCTGCACCGGGTCGCTGTTGCCGATGTTGAAGACCCGGTACGGCGCGCGGCTGCGGGCCGGGTCCGGGTGCATCGGATCGAACGTCGGGTCGCCGGCGGGCGGATGGTCGAGCACCCGGAGCAGCGACTCGACGATGTCGTCGACGTAGGTGAAGTCGCGCTTCATCTCGCCGTGGTTGTACACGTCGATCGGCCGCCCGGACAGGATCGCGTCGACGAAGAGGAACGCCGCCATGTCCGGCCGGCCCCAGGGGCCGTACACCGTGAAGAACCGCAGCCCGGTCGTCGGCAACCCGTACAGGTGGCTGTACGTGTGCGCCATCAGCTCGTTCGCCTTCTTCGTCGCCGCGTACAGGCTGACCGGATGCTCGACGGAGTCGTGCTCCGAGAACGGCATGCGCACGTTGCCGCCGTAGACGCTCGACGACGACGCGTAGACGAGGTGCCCGACGCCGCCGTGGCGGCAGCCCTCGAGCACGTTGACGAAGCCGACGAGGTTGGCGTCGACGTAGGCGTGCGGGTTCTGCAGCGAATAGCGCACGCCGGCCTGCGCGGCGAGGTGCACGACGCGGTCGAAGCCGCCCGCCTCGAACAGCGCGGCCATCGCGGGGCGGTCCGCGACGTCCATCTTCGTGAACGAGAAGTTCGGTGCGCCGTCGAGCGTCGCGAGGCGCGCGCGCTTGAGCGACGGGTCGTAGTAGTCGTTCAGGTCGTCGATGCCGACGACCTCGACGCCCGCGTCGATCAGTCGCCGCGAGACGTGCATGCCGATGAATCCGGCGGCGCCGGTGACGAGGATCTTCATGGCGCTTCAGCGGCGCCCGATCGACAGGTACTCGAGCCCGGACGCGCGCGGCAACTCCGGCGGATACATGTTGCGACCGTCGATCACGACCGATTCCTTCAGCGCCGCCTTGAGCGCGTCGAAGTCCGGGCTGCGGAACTCCTTCCACTCGGTGACGATGACCAGCGCGTCGGCGCCCTCGACCGCCTCCATCGGGCCGTCCGCGTAGTCCAGTCCGGGCAGCTCGCCGAACACGCGCCGTGCCTCGTGCATCGCCGCCGGGTCGTAGGCACGGACCGTGGCGCCGCGCGCCAGCAGCTCGTCCACGATCACGCGGCTGGGCGCCTCGCGCATGTCGTCGGTGTTCGGCTTGAACGCGAGCCCCCACAGCGCGAACCGCCGCCCGCCCAGGTCCGGGCCGAAGCGGGCGACGACCTTCTCGACGAGCACGCGCTTCTGGGCCTCGTTGGCCGTCTCGACCGCACTCAGCACGTGCAGCGGCCGGCCGTTGTCGGCGGCGGTCCGGATCAGCGCCTTCACGTCCTTCGGGAAGCACGAGCCGCCGTAGCCCGCGCCCGAATAGAGGAAGTGATAGCCGATCCGCGGATCGGAGCCGATGCCCTGCCTCACCAGCTCGATGTCGGCCCCGACCTTCTCCGCCAGCAGCGCCAGCTCGTTCATGAACGAGATCCGCGTGGCCAGCATCGCGTTCGCCGCGTACTTCGTCAGCTCCGCCGACCTCACGTCCATCACGACGAGCCGCTCGTGGTTGCGCTGGAACGGCGAGTACAGGGCCTTCATCAGGAAGACCGCCTGCTCGTCGTCGGCCCCGACGACGATCCGGTCGGGCCGCATGAAGTCCTCGACCGCCGCGCCCTCCTTCAGGAACTCCGGGTTCGAGACCACCGCGTACGGCACCTCGACGCCCCGCGCCTTCAGCTCGCCCGCGATCGCCTCGCGGACCATGTCCGCGGTGCCGACCGGCACGGTCGACTTGTCGACCACGACCTTGTAGTCGGTCATGTGCCGGCCCACGTTGCGCGCCGCCGCGAGCACGTACTGCAGGTCGGCGGAGCCGTCCTCGTCCGGCGGCGTGCCGACCGCGATGAACTGGATCGTGCCGTGATCGACCGCCCGCTCGGCGTCGAGCGTGAACTTCATCCGCTTCGCGGCGACGTTGCGGCGGACGATCTCCTTCAGGCCCGGCTCGTAGATCGGGATCTCCCCGTTCGACAGCAGCTCGATCTTGCGCGGGTCGACGTCCATGCAGAGCACGTCGTTGCCCATCTCGGCGAGACAGGCGCCCGAGACGAGTCCGACGTAGCCGGTTCCGATGACGGTGACTTTCATGTGGCGGTCCGAGGTGGCGCACTCGCCCCGTCATGCGCGGGGCGGCTCCCCGAATGATGGTCGATCCGCGCGGCCGGGGGCAGCCCGCAGGCCATCTGCGGAGGCAGCGACTGCCCGGCGGTCGCCGTCGGCGGCGACGCGACCGGATCGTTGCCTGCCTGCAACGCCCCGGAACATCGCCGTCCCGGGATCCGCGGGGGCTGCGATGGCCGGGCACCACGCGGCCGCCCGTCCGCTCGGCGGCCGCCCGTGGCGGCCCGGCGCCGCATCGATGCGGCGCCCCCTGCTCGGCTGCATGCTGCCCGCATGATCGCCCTCGATGCGCTCGTCCACCCCCCGCGCTGGATCCGCGTCCTCGCCCTGCTCGCCTTCGTCGCCATCGCGGCCAACCTGTTCTGGCACGGCGCCCAGCCGTACGCCGTCGGCGCGATCCCGGCGCCCTGGGACAAGCTCGCGCACCTCGTGCTGTACGGCGGCTTCTCCGCCGCGGCGTGGGTCGCGCTCGGCGGGGCGCGCCCCACCGCAGACCTGCTCGCGCCGATCGTCGCGGTGTCGGTGGGGCTGCTCGACGAGTACGCGCAGAGCTTCGCCCCGGGGCGCGAGGTCGGTCTCGACGACCTGTTCGCGGACTCGGTCGGCGCCGTGGCGGCGGTCCTCGTGCTCACTGCGCTCCGCGACCTCGTGCGGCGACGTGCGAAGGCCCGGTGATCGTCGCCCCGGCAGCGCGACCCGGATCGATCCTCACCCGTGCCGTGACCGCGCCGCGCGAGCGCTTGACGGCAGGAGGCGGTGCCGCGCTCCGGCGGACGTTCAGGCGCCCGCGACGAGGAACTCGCTCCGCGTGCGCCCCTGCTTCTCGAGCGCCGCGAGCCACACCGGGGTCCGGCCTCGCCCGCTCCAGGCGTCCCCGGTCTCCGGGTTCCGGTACTTGACCGGCACCTTCACCTTCGGCCGGTCGGCCGCCGGGGTGGCCTTCGCGCGCGGCGCGCGCTTGGAGGCCACCCGGCCCCCCTCGGGCGCGCGCAGGTCGTCGAGCGTCACGCCGGACTTCTTCATCAGCGCGAGCACCTCCTGGACGGCCTTGCGCTTGCGGTCGTTGGCGGCGGACTCGAGCCGGCGCGCCTTGGTCTCGAGGCGGGCGATCTGGCGCTTGATCGACGCGAGGTCGTTGTCGGTCATGGTCTAGGATCGGGCGGGCCGCCGGACGGATGCCGGCTCGAACCCGGATTGTAGCGGTACCGTCCATCCGCGGCGCCGGCGCACGGCCCGGCGACCGTCCAGGCCGCGGGACGCGCTTCAGACGGCATTCAGCACGCTGCCCAGCACCGGCACCGCCGGCGTGCCGCCGGACCGGACGAGCTCGACGACCGCGTCGAACGCGCTCAGGTCCTTGCGCGCGATGACCAGCGCGGCGCCGGCCCGCTGCGCGATCAGCATCGCGTCCGGCTCCTCCGATGCGCCCGGGGTGTCCAGGATCACGACGTCGTACGTCCGCGAGAAGGAAGCGAGCAGGTCGACGAACACGTCCCGCGACAGCAGCTCCGAAGGATTCGGCGCGCTCGGCCCGCAGGTGACGACGCCGAGCTCGGGCAGGCCCGGCACGCGCTGCAGCGAGCCCGGCTCGATCCGTCGGTTCAGCATCGACGACAGGCCCAGGCGGTTGTCGAGCCCGAACACGGTGTGCAGCCGGCCGCGCCGGAGGTCCGCGTCGACCAGCAGCGTCCGCTGCCCGGCCTGCGAGAAGGCGACCGCGAGATTGGCCGAGACGAAGGTCTTGCCGTCGCCGGAGCCCGACGAGATGACCGCGAACGTCTTCAGCGGCGCGCTGTCCGGCGCCGCGAGCTGCGCGCTGCGGATCCGCGCGCGCAGCCGGCGCAGGTCGGCGACGAGCGGATTGCGGGCGTCGAAGGCGGCGACGACCTCGGCGGACACTCGCGTCGAACCGGCCTCGAGCACGGGGAAGTCGAACTGCCGGGCGAGCGCGCGCTCGACCTGCGCCTCGGTGACGAGTTGGTGCGCGATCGCCGCCTCGCCGAACCGCACACCGTCCGCACGGGCCCACTCCAGGATCCGCTGGACCTCCGGCGGATGGATCAGCCCGGCCGACACCATGATCTGGCCGAGCGGCACGTGGCCCCGCGCCCCGTCGCGCTGCCCCGCAGCCACGCCGGGCTCACCCGCGGGCTCCGACCTCGCACGCGCCGCAAACGGGGGCAGCGGCCGGGTCTCGAGCCCGTGCGCGTCAGTGCCTGCATCCTCCCGAACGTCACGGGTCCGACCGGCCTGGCCCGATCCCGAGGCGCCGGCGAACGCGTCGCGCAGCGTGCACATCGGCGTCACGCCGCTCGCCCGCTGCAGGTCGCGCGGCCCACGGACCCGCCGGTCGTTGCGCTCGGCGACGAGCGCACCGGCGAGGGCCAGCACCATGCCGAGCAGCACGCCGATCCCGACGAGGCGTCCCGGGCGCGGGCTCGACGGCCGCACCGGCGGCACGGCCCGCGCGAGCACGGCGACGTGGGCGCGCGCCAGCCGTCGAGGCGGCGCGGCCCGCGGCGCGACCGCAGTCCGATTGCGCGCACCCGGGGGGCCGTCCAGCACCGCCGACGTATCCGCATCGTCGGCGGCCGTGCGCGGGCGCCGCACCGCGAGCGGATCCATCTCGGCAGCGTCGCGCGACGCCGCCTCGAACGGCGGCTCGCCAGGCGCATCGCCGCCGAGTTCCGCGGTGAGCTCCGCGTAGGCATCGGCGAACGCGTTCGCGACGGACGCCGCCTCGATCGGATCGGGCGCGACGTAGGCGATCGACAGCACGCTCGACGACCCGACCTGCCGGACCCGGAGCGACGCGAGCAGCCGGTCCGACTCGTGATGGCGGATCGAGCCGGTGCCGCCGGTCGCCTGCCTCCACGCGCGCAGCACCGCCGGATCCTCGGTGAGCTTCAGCGCATCCACCACCTTGAGCGCGGCGCGCTGGCTGGTCGCGATGTCGACCTGCGTGGCCATGTACGCGGGCACCGTGGCCCCCGGCATCGCCGGACCGTTCCCGGCATCGCGCCCCGGTAGGTTGACGAGGACCTCCGCGGAGGCGGTGTAGCGGGCCGGCAGCAGCAGCGTCAGCACGATCGCCGCGCCGAGCGAGAGCGCGAAGATCGTTCCGGCGATCGTCCATCGGGAGCGCAGGACGGCGAGGAGGGACTGGATCGGCATCGGGCTGAACCGGTCTCGGGTGCGGACCGCCCCGGCGGAAGCCGGACGCGTCGCGGGAGCGCGGCCATCGCCTGGGCGTGGCGCGCGCGGTCGATTATGGCAGAGCCGGGGGGTCGCGCCGGGTCGAGGCACCCGCGGCCCGGGGCGATGCGTGGCGCGCTTCGCGGATCCCGCCGGTCAGCGCGCGCGTCGAAGCGCCATCCAGAGCATCAGCGCCGCGCACGACAGCACCGCGGGCAGCACGCCGTGGGCGAGCGGCTCGGGCACGGTGTCCGGCGCCACCGCGACCGCCGGCTGCAGCGACAGCGCGTGCACGACGAGCTGGGCCTCCCGCACCGGCACGACCACGAACCCGACCGCGTCCGGAGCGGCCGCGAACGCCACCGCCATCGGACCCGAGGGTCTCGGCGTCGTTTCGCCGTCCTCCGCGGCGGTCGGCCCGTTCGCGCCCGTGAGGACTGCGACGACGGCGACGCGGCCCGACGCAGGCACTGATTGAACCCGATGCATGTACACGATGTGGAGAGTCCGGCGATGAAGGCCGGCCATGACGCATGCAAGAAGCCTGCCTGTGCCCTGGCCAATGCGACCGCGCGACGTTTCCACTGCACGCTCGACGGGCACGGCCTTGCGCGAGAAGCGGTCGCGCGCCGAGGTGCGCGAACGTCGCGAGGCGTCGTCCGACACAGGCTTTCACCGTCGTCTCGTGCCGTGCGTGGGAACTGTGGGCACCATGCATCGATCCAGATGCGCTCGCGCATTCGGGTGAGCGTCGGGGCAGACCCGACGCGTATCATCAGGGCACCTTCTGGCTTGCATCATCTTGGGCATCCCACCACCTGGCGGCCTGTCCGCTTCCCGGTCCGTCGTACGCAGCGGCAACCGCAGCCTGCCTGCGCTCGCGCGCACGCTGTTCGACCCGCTGCTCGTGGTCGTCGCCCTGCTCGGCGCCGCGTGGCTGACGCGCGGCCGTATCGAGAACAAGGACCTGGTGCTCGGGCTGATCGCGTTCTCGCTCAGCTACCCCGGGTCGATGCCGTACTCCTATCGGCCGGCGAAGATGCTCCGGCAGATCTTCGGCAACTGGGCGGTGCTGTGCGGGCTGATGGTCGTGTTCGGGCTCGCGACGGACATGCTGAAGGTCTTCCCGCCGAACATGCTTGCGTTGTGGGTCATCGGTACGCCGGTGATGCAGGCTGCCAGCCACGCGATCGGTCCCTGGCTGCTGCCTCGCGTGATGTCGATGCGCCAGCAGGACACCGCGGTGATCGTCGGCGCGAACGAGCTCGGCCGGACGCTCGCTCGCTCGCTGATGCGCTCGCCGAACCTGTCCCCGGTCCGCGTCACCGCCTTCTTCGACGACCGCACGCCGCAGCGCCTGGGCGAGAACCTCGAGCTGCCGCTGACCGGCCGGATCGACTCGGTCGCCGATTTCGTGCGCGCCAACCGCGTCGACCAGATCTACATCGCATTGCCGATGGCCTCGCAGCCCCGCATCCTGAAGCTGCTCGACCAGCTGCGCGACACCACCGCTTCCATCTTCTTCCTGCCGGACATCTTCCTCTACGACCTCATCCAGGCCCGCGTCGACACCGTCGGCGGCCTGCCCGTCGTCGCCGTCTGCGAGACCCCCTTCCACGGCACCACGGGCGTCATCAAGCGCCTGTCGGACGTGATGCTGTCGCTGACCGCGATCGTGCTGACCGCGCCGCTGATGCTCGGCATCGCGCTGGCGATCAAGCTGAAGATGCCGGGGCCGGTGCTGTTCAAGCAGCGCCGCTACGGCCTGGACGGCGAGCAGATCGTCGTCTGGAAGTTCCGCACGATGAAGGTCCAGGAGGACGGCGCGCAGGTGCGCCAGGCCACCAAGGACGACGACCGCGTCACCCCGCTCGGCCGCTTCCTGCGCCGCACCTCGCTCGACGAGCTGCCCCAGTTCTTCAACGTCCTGCAGGGCCGCATGAGCATCGTCGGCCCCCGCCCCCATGCGGTGGCCCACAACGAGATGTACCGCAAGCTCATCAAGGGCTACATGATCCGCCACAAGGTCAAGCCCGGCATCACCGGCTGGGCCCAGGTCAACGGCGCGCGCGGCGAGACCGACACCGTCGACAAGATGAAGCGGCGGATCGAGTTCGACCTCGAGTACCTGCGGAGCTGGTCGCTGCGGCTCGACCTGGCGATCATCTGGCGTACCGTCGTTCAGGCGGTGCGGGGCGACGAGAACGCCTACTGACGCGGGCCGGACGGGCGTCCGCGGCTCAGGCCCCCGCCAGGATCACCTTCAGGTCGGCCGCGATGTCCTCGGCCGTCTGCTGGTGCCGCACGTAGAGCCTCAGGCGTCCCTGCGCGTCGATCACGTACGACGCCGCGGTGTGGTCGATCCCGTAGGTCTCGGGCATCTTCCCCGGCACCTTCTGGTAGAAGACCTTGAACTCGCGGGCGGCCTTCGAGGTCGCCTCCTTGTCGCCGTACAGGCCGACGAAGCGCGGATCGAACGCGGTCACGTAGGGGGCGAGCACCGCCCGGGTGTCGCGCTCGGGGTCGACGGTGACGAACAGCACCTGGACGCGGTCGGCGTCCGCACCGAGGCGCTTCATCGCGTCGGCCATCGTCGCGAGCGTGGTCGGGCAGACGTCCGGGCACTGCGTGAACCCGAAGAACAGCACGACGACCTTGCCCTTCCAGTCGGCGAGCGAGCGGGTCGCGCCGGTGTGGTCGACGAGCGTGAAGCCCCGGCCATAGTCGGCGCCGGTGACGTCGGTCGCCTTGAACGAGGGCTTGCCGGGGCCGCGCTCGCAGCCGGCGAGCAGCAGGCCGGCGGCAAGGGCGGCCGCGGCCCGGAGCGCCGCGCGGCGGGTCACAGCCAGTGGTCCAGCAGCAGCGCGCCGAACAGCGCGGCCAGGTAGAAGATCGAGTAGCCGAAGGTGCGCTTGGCGAGCGCATCGGAATAGTCGCGCCACAGTCGCCACGCGTAGGCGACGAACACCGCGCCGAGCGCGATGGCGCAGACCAGGTAGAGCCAGCCGCTCATCCGGATCATGAAGGGCAGCAGGCTCGTCGCCACCAGCAGCACGGTGTAGAGCAGGATGTGCAGCCGCGTGATGCCGGGGCCGTGGGTCACCGGCAGCATCGGCAGGCCGGCGCGCCGGTAGTCGTCGATGCGGTAGAGCGCGAGCGCCCAGAAGTGCGGCGGTGTCCACACGAAGATGATCAGGAACAGCACCAGCGCCTGCGCGCCGACGTCGTTGGCGACCGCCGCCCAGCCGAGCAGCGGCGGCATCGCGCCCGAGGCGCCGCCGATGACGATGTTCTGCGGCGTCGCGGGCTTGAGCACGACGGTGTAGACGACCGCGTAGCCGACGAAGGTGGCGAGCGTCAGCCACATCGTCAGCGGATTCACGAATTCGAGCAGCAGCCACGCGCCCGCGCCGCCGAGCACGCCGGCGAACGCGAGCGCGCCGGGCACCGACACCTCGCCGCGCGCGGCGGGCCGGGCGCGGGTGCGCGCCATCCGCGCGTCGACGCCGCGCTCGACCATGCAGTTGAAGGTGAACCCGGCACCGGCCAGCAGCGAGATGCCGAGCGTGCCGAACACCAGGATCTCCCAGGGCACCATGCCGTCGGCCGCGAGGAACATGCCGATGACCGCGCAGAACGCGGCCAGCATCACGATGCGCGGCTTGGTGAGCTCGTAGTACTGGCGCAGCGTGTGGGCGAGAGGCGGCTCGGTGCGGTCGATGAGGTCCATCGGCGGGGTCAGGCGCGCGCCCGGACGGGCGGACCCGCGGGGGGCTCGGGCCGCGTCGCGGTGCGCGACGCGTCGGCCGCGAACGGCGGACGGGCCGCTGCTCGGGCGCGGAAGTTTAGCATGAGCAGCAGACCCATCAGCGCGGCCGCGCCGCCGGTGTGCAGCACCGCGGCGGCCAGCGGCCAGTCGAGGAAGATGTTCGTGAGGCCGGTCGCGAGCTGCAGCGCCAGCACCGCGAGCAGCCCGGTGCCGACGCGCTCCAGCCCGGCCACCCGGCGGATCCGCCACGCGACCGCTCCGACCACCGCGAAGACCGCGTAGGCGAACAGCCGGTGCGTGTAGTGGATCGCGGTGAGCGCCGGGAACGGCAGCGCCTCGCCGTCGCCGGTGACGCCGAGCCGGCGCCACAGCTCGAAGCCCGCCCCGAAGTCCATCGTCGGCCACCAGGCGCCCTGGCAGGTCGGGAAGTCGCGGCAGGCGAGCGTCGCGTAGTTGGTGCTGACCCAGCCGCCGAGCGCGATCTGCACGAAGAGCATCGCCAGCGCGAGCGCGGCCCAGCCGACGTAGCGGCCGGCCTCGCGCGCGACCGGCGGATGGCCCGCGACGCGGGTGGCCTGCGCGAGCAGCAGCCCGAACAGGATCATCCCGCCGAGCAGGTGCGCGGTGACGACCAGGGGCTTGAGCTTCAGCGTGACGGTCCACGCGCCGAAGATGCCCTGCAGGATGATCCACGCGAGCGTGAACCAGGCGAGCGCGACGTGCGGCGCGGCGCCGGGCCGCGCGAGGGCCTGCGACGCGGCCCAAGCGGGTTCGGACGGCACGCCGGCCGGACCGCTGGCGCCGTCGCCGGCGATCCGCGCGCCGGCGAACGGCGGCACCCTGCCCTGCGCGGCGCGACCGTGCGAGGCCTCGACGCGGGCGTCCTCGCGGGCCTGCCTCGCGAGCCGCGTCGCCATCACCGCGAGCGCGATGACCATCAACCCCAGCCCGGCCGCGATGTACCGGTGCAGCATCTCCACCCAGGCCTTGAACTCGGTGACCGGCCCGTGCGGCCGCTCGGCCGCCTCGGCTCGGATCGTCTCGAGCGCGCCGAGCGGCGTCACGTTGCCGTAGCAGCCTGGCCAGTCGGGGCAGCCGAGCCCGGCGTCGGTGACGCGCACGAACGCGCCGAACATGATCAGGTCGAAGGTCAGGAACAGCGAGAAGAACAGCAGCTTGCGGAAGGCGGACATCGCGGCCCCCGGTCAGCCGACCCGCGAGGCCTTGAGCAGCCGCGAGATGTCCTTGCGGATCCTCGAGGGCTCGCCGGCCGCCGGGAAGCGCATCATCAGGTTGCCCATCGGGTCCACGACGTACAGGTAGTCCTCGACGCGACGCCCCGGCTCGACCGGCAGCAGCGCCGCGAGCTCGGCGGCGTCGGCGCGCATCACGACCGTGCCCTCGTAGTCGCGCAGCAGCTCGGCCGACGGCGCCGTGCCGTCGGTGACCAGCCAGACCCGGTCGATCCGGTCGCGATCCTTGCCGGTCATCGTCCGCTGCTGGCGCAGCGCGTAGAGCTTGTCGGCGCACGGCCGGTCGCAGGCGCCCGAGTCGACCTGCAGCAGCACCCACTGGCCGAGCAGCGAGGAGAACTTCGCGGGCTTGCCGTCGACCCCGACCAGCCCGAGCTCCGGCACCGGCCGCTGCGGCTCGACCAGCGTGCCGAAGTTGGTGCGGCCCATCGGCGGCATCACGTAGTACGCGAGGTACGACGCGATCACCGGCGACGCGCAGACGAGCAGGACCGCGACCAGCTTCAGGCGGGCGTGGCGGAACCGGCCGGGCCGGGGCGCGGGCTCCGGCGCTGCGCCGGGCGGATGCGGGGGAGAAGCGGTGGTCACGAGGTGCTGCTCTGGAACGCCGGCGGAGCGCCGGCAGAACGGGATTCTAGCCCCGGGCGGATGGCCGACTCGCGGACGCGGTGATCCCGACGGCGATCGGGACGGTCCGCGATGCGTGAGAAGATCGGCGGCATGAAGATCGTCATCGCCGTCGCCTTCCTGCTGATCATCGGCAGCCTCGTCTCGGCCCTCGTGTTCATGATGCGCGACGGGGGCCGCACGCGGAACATGGCGCGCGCGCTCGGGTTCCGGGTCGCGTTCTCCATCGCGCTGTTCGTGTTCATCCTCGTGTCGCACCAGATGGGGTGGATCGAGGCGCACGGGGTGCCGGTGATGGTGCGCTGACCCCGCGGGGCGCCGGAAAGAGAAAGAGAAAGGGCGCCCCGAGGGGCGCCCTTCCGAACGGGACCGAGTTAGTCGGCCGGGACGGAACCGGCCGCACCCGTCAGGCCGTCGTGAACTCCCAGGTGCGCGTCACCGGACGGCCGCGCACCGTCGCGCGGAACGTCACCGAATAGACCGTCGCGCCCTGCAGCGGCTGCACCGGCACCGCCATGATCGACGTCGGGAACAGCAGCTGGGTCGTCGGCGTCAGCGTGACGCCGCTGCCGACGACACCCGCCTGCGAGAAGACCTGCACCGTCACCGTGGACCCGGCGGTCGCAGTCGGGCTGCTCACGACCCGCATCGAGAACTCCTGGACGGTGATCTGCGACGTCGGGATCGGCTGGCCGGTACCGGCACCGGTCACCGCGACCGGCAGCGCGTCGCTGCTGGCGACACTCGCGAGGATCGCGTGGCCCGGCCGCGTCGTGAAGCCCAGCGCGGAGAAGTCGCCGTAGTACTGAGGCAGCGTCAGTTGCTTGCCCGGGAACGGGTAGACCGAGGTCGAGTCCGCCGGCGGCAGCTGCCACTGGTTGTTGTTCGTGATGCCGGCCAGCACCAGACAGCCCGACGCCACGTCGGTGACCGTCAGGCCCACGTCGCGCACGCCGCTCGTCAGCATCTCGACGCCCGGCAGCGTGCTGAACAGGGACTTCGCGCAGAAATTGCCAGGCGACACCTGGAGCGGAGCGCTGTCGGATTGCCCGGCCAGCACGTACGCGGTCTGGTAGCCGAGCGCGGTCATCTGCGACTGCGCGGCGGCGATCGCCGCGGTGCGCTCGGCCGGGGTGGCGGTCGCGCTGAACAGGTTCGGCTGCGAGGTGCGCAGCGACGCGGCGAGCGTGTCGAGCGAGGTGGTCTGCGGCAGCACGCCGACGCCGAGGGGGGAGCCGACCGTCACGATGCGCATCTGGTTGCGCCAGTCGTTGATCGAGTTGAACAGCGGCACGCCTTCACCGGTGTAGCTCGAGGTCAGCGGCAGCGTGGCCGAGACGACCTGGTTGGCGGTCGGAACCGGCGCCGGTGGCGTGACGCCGACGACCGGGTTGGTGGTGTTGGTGTTGTTCGTCGGGCTGTTCGTGGTGCCGACGTTCGCGACCAGCGTCTGGCCGGTGGTGGTGGTACCGGTGGTGGTGTTGGCCGGGGGCGTCGTCGTCGAAGCCGGAGTCGAATCGCCACCACCGCCGCCGCCGCAAGCGGCGAGCGCGGCGGACACGGCGATGGCGAGCAGGGAAGCCTTGCGGAAGGCGGGAGTCGTCATGTCGGTCGGATCCTTGTGTACCAGGGGCCTCGAAGGAAGGTACCTCGATGCTATGGGCATTCTTGCCAGCGCACGAGGCACTTCATCACGTCGTGTCGTCCGGTCGTCGTCGTCAATGTGTCAATGTGTTGACCGGCGGGGCAACGACGGCGCTACGGCCACGCTCAGGCGGCGTGGGCCAGCTTGGGCGAGTATTGCTCGACCAGTTCGCGCGTGCTGCGGATGTTGCGTCGGCTCGACGCCCCGAACACGATCGACTCGATCTGCGGGTACTTGCAGACCCACTCGATCGCCTCGGCCGGCGGGATCGCGCCCGACGCGAACACCGACATCGCGATCGCGCGGAAGCGGCGCGTCTCGAAGGCGAGCTCGTACTCTTCGACGCCCCCGCACATCCGGAAACCGATCTTGTTGATGTTCGCGCAGACGATCGGGTTGTCGACGCCCACGCGCTCGAGCACGTCGAGCAGCTTCGGCAGGTTCATCGTGATGAAGCCTGGCTCGGCGCCGTAGCGCTTGCGCACGTGGTCCGCGAAGATCCTGAAGGCCTCGTCGAAGCCGAGCCCCAGCAGGAAGTCGACGACGACGTTCTGCAGGAAGATCACCGGCGTCCTGAGTCCGTGGAACATCTTCATCTCGGCGTCGATCAGCAGCGTCGCGACACCTTCGATGTCCTTCTTCGCGAGGGACAGGCCGCCGCGCATCGCAGCGTCGAGCAGGCCCTCCTGGGGCAGGAACTTCTTGACGGCTCCGAGCACGCCTTCGTCCGTGACCGCGTTCGCGTACTTGTGCGCGTACGGCATGCACGGGAAGAACGTGAAGTCGGCGTAGCGCGACGGGTTGGCGCGGACAAGGTCGCAGATTTCCGCGACGCGGTCGTGCGTCGTGCACATGAAGGTGGTCACGCCCTCGTCATAGGCCGCGTCGAGCACCTTCATCATCGCGTCGACGTCGCGGAACTGCATCAGCTGCGCGCGCGCCTTCTCCTCCGACATGTGGTTCACGCCGAAGAACTGGTTGTCACCGAAGAGGAGTCGATCCATGGTCCGATCCGGATTGCGTGGAGGGGCGATCGTGCGGGCGATCATGACGCGGCGAAGAACCAGCGCTTGCGTTTCTCGGGGGCTCGCTGCGCGCGCTCGCCGGACCGCTCCGACGCCTCGCCGCGCGCGTCGGCGATCATCATCGACAGCGCCCGGTCGGTCTCGTTCGCGGCGGCGAACGCGTTCTCGTTGTCGGTGCGTCCGTCACGGATCGCGGCGACGAAATGGTCGAGCTGCGCCGAGTACTCCTCGCCGCGGACGTAGAAGTAGACGGGCTGCGTGAGGTCGGTCGTGTAGCGGACGTTCCAGCCCTTCAGGTAGCCGGCCGGCGGCGTCGCCCCGTCGCGCAGGAAGACCTGGATCTCCTGGCGGTCGGCGTAGATCTTGCCCTCGGTGCCCCAGACGGTGATCTTGGTCGTCATCTTGCGGTGCGACTCGTCGCTCCAGTTGACCGAGAGCTGGCCGCTGATGCCGTCGCGGAATCGCAGCGTCCCGTAGACCTCGTCCTCGGTCTCCTTCGAGAAGACCTGGCCGAGCACGGTCCCGCGCGCCTCGAGCGCCGGGCCGAAGAACCAGTTCAGCAGGTTGATCGGGTGCGCTGCATAGTCGTACAGGGCGCCGCCGCCCTCGGAGCGCTTGCCGCGCCAGCTCGAGCCCTTCGGCTTCAGCACGACCGGGCCGTACGCCTCGGCCATCACGTGCGACACGGTGCCGATCGCCCCGGCGTCGAGCAGCCGCTTCATTTCCTGGAAGGCGCCGACGAACCGGTAGTGGTAGCCCACCTGGTTCACGCGCCCGCGCTCCTGCGCGAGACGGGCGAGCGCCTCGCCCTCGTCCGCGTCGAGCACGAAGGGCTTCTCGCAGAACACGTGCAGGCCCCGCTCGAGCGCCTGCCGCGTCAGCGGGGCGTGCGAGGCCGACGGGGTGGCGATCACGACCGCGTCCATCGGCGTGCCGGCGAGCATCGCCGAGTAGTCGGTGTAGCCCTTGACGCCGGTGTACTTCGAGAGCACGTCGATCATGTAGGAGGTCGCGTCGCAGATCGCGACGACCTCGACGTCCGGATGCGCCCGGACCATCGACAGGTGGGACAGGCCCATCTTGCCCAGACCGACCACGCCAACGCGGATCATGCTTCGCTCCTGTTCTTCATTGCTCGGATTCCTGTGATCGGGGGCCTGCGGGGCGGCGATCGCCGACCCCTCGCCGGTCCGTCTGTCCGGCGGACTGTGCCACGCCGTGCCCGACCGGCGCGTCTGCGACCCGACGGCCGTACGGCGCGGCCATGCGAAAGGCGCCGCGCCGGCGCGGCGGCACGACCGTTGCGCCGAAGCGTCACGGCCGCAGCCCGTCCGCGTCCGCCAGACTCCCGCTCGCCACGCACGCCCGCAGCCGGGTCGCGACCAGGCCGCCGAGCACGCGATACGAGCGCGACCCCGCGACCCAGTCCCGGGCACGCCGTGCGCGCTCTCGCCACCCGTCCCGGTCGCGGAGCACCTCGACGATCCCGTTCGCGAAGCCTTCGGCGGTGAACGGCACGACCACGCCGCCTCCGCTGGCTAGCACGACATGGGCCTGGTCGGGCTGGTCGTTCGCCACGACCGGGAGCCCGCAGGCCAGGTACTCGACCGCCTTGGTCGGTGAACCGACCTCGGTCAGCGGCGAGCGCGGGATCGGCGAGATGCCGACCGCCGCGTGACGGGCGAGCGCCAGCCCCTCCGCGTACGGCAGCCAGCCGGTGAACCACACCGCGTCGCCCGCTCCGGTTTCCTCGGCGTACCGCTTGAGCCAGCCGCGGTCGGCCGGCTCGTCGGCCTCGCCGACGACGATCATCACGAACCCGGGCACGCGCGCCGCGACGTGTCGCGCGGCGTCGACCAGCAGCTCCGGGTTGCGGTTGCGGTCGAGCGTGCCGAGATAGACGGCGGCCGGCCGGCCGCGCAGCGGCTCGGGCAGCACCGCGGCGGGCGCGGGGATCGCGTCGACGTCGACGCCCATCGGCACCGGCGTGACCCGGTCGTGCGACAGGCCGCGCTGCCGCAGCGCCCGCTCCATCGCGTCGGTCTGCACGAACAGCCAGTCCGCACGCGGCACCAGCAGTCGATCGAGCATGAGCTGCCCGAGTCGGCCACGCGTGCGCAGCCAGATCCGGCGCAGCCGCCCGACCGAGCCGTCGTTGCGCGCGGCAATCGTCAGGTAGGCCTGCGGCATCGGGTACGACATCCAGTAGCAGAACCGGATGCGCCACAGCCGCGCGGCGAGCCAACCGATCGCGCCGAGCACGGGCTTGTCGCGCACGACGAGTGCGTCGTAGCCGCCGCAGCGCCACAGCAGCGAGACCTGCTGCCACAGGTCGCCGAACATCTCGGCCTTGCGCGACGCAGCCACCCGGAGGAACGCCCGCCCGCCGCTCCAGGGCGCATCGGCCTTCGGCGGCGTCGTGGTGGCGATCAGGTCGACGTCGATGCCGTCGCGCGGCAGCGCCTCCCCGAACAGCACCCTCACGTCGGCGCGATGCGTGGGGTGGGCTTCGGCGGTCGCGAAGAGGACTCGCAGGCGCGGGGTCATGCCGCCGGTCGCGTCGGAACCCTCGCCCGCCAGGCGATCAGGCCGAGCAGGAACGCGGTCAGCACCTGCATGCTCGGCGCGATGATCATCATGTCCGAATGGAAGACCATCGGCACGAGCAGGACCGCGCCGGCGAGCAGCGTCCTGCAGAACGCCCGGTCGAAGCCCGGCGCCGCGTTGCGCACCAGGCCGATCGCCGCGACGATCGCGGCAGCGATCATCAGCATGTACAGCGAGAATCCGACGACGCCGAGGTCCCACAGCAGCGTCGACGCAGTGGTCAGCCCGATGTACATCCCGGGATACTTGCGGTCCATCTCGCCGCCCGATTCGCCCATCGCGCCGGTCCGTTGCGCGGTCGAGCCCAGTCCGTGGCCGCCGACGAGACCCGCGTAATCGCGCGGCACGTGCTGCGACCACCAGAACGGGATCACGTTCGATCGGTTCAGGCTGGCGTTGCCGAGGTACCCCTGGGTGCCGACGTTGTACTCGAGATTGGCCTCGATCGCGCGCTCGAGAGACATCACTCGACCATCGTTGACGGCGGGTCCGACCAGGTACAGGTAGCCGAGGCCCGCGGTCAGGAACGACGCGACCACCGCGCCGGCGGCGAACGCGGCCGGGCGGCGGCGCACGTTGTCGATGAAGATCACCAGCAAGGCGAGCGGCAAGAGCACTACGGCAGTCTTGGTCTCGCCGACGCCCAGCGGCGCCAGGCACAGACCGAGCGCGACCGGCAGCTTCCAGCCCTTGATCAGCGACTCGCGGTACAGCGCCAGGATGCCGGCGCCCACCAGGACGACGAAGAAGACCATCGCGTTGCTGTTGCCGCCGCCGTCGATCTGGCCCTCGAAGGTCCCGACCACGATGTCGACCGGCACGACGCCGCGAGGCATGTTCTGCCGCTGCGGCACCAGCACGAAGAACTGGTAGAGCGTGAACGGCAGTTGGATCAGCGCCAGCGCGAACAGGAACTTGAGCCAGCCGAAGACCTTGCGGGGTACGAACGCGATCGTCGCCAGCGCGAACGTGAGGCCGTAGTACTGGAAGTAGCGCTTGATCGCGCTGGCTGCCTGGGCGATCGAGCCGTCGGACACCGTCAACATCGCGATCGCGTAGGTCATGAACAGCAGCACGAGGATCACGAACGCGGGCATCTGGCCGCGCCTGACGTCCCGGTCGGCTCCGGCGTGCAGGATCGCCGCACCGATCAGCAGGAAGCCCATCACCGAGAAGATCCACTGGATCCGTCCGAGCGCGGGAACATGCATCGCGAGCGGGCCCGCGACCAGCAGCGTGCCGATCAGCACGGTCCAGATCACCATGCCCGCCGCATTCAGCAGGAGCGTGCCGATGATCGCGCCGACCGCCAGGCCGATCAGCACGAGGTTGCCGGAGGCGACGACCACGCCGCCCGCCGCCGCCGCGCCGAGGAAGACGAGCAGCACGACGATCGGCGCGAGCCGATGTGCGGAGAGCGCCGGGTGCGATCGCAGCCAGTCGATCATGGGCCGAGCGAAGCGGTCAGATCTCGTTCAGCGTCGCGCCCAGCACGCGGATGCCGGTGTTCGACAGGATCGACGTCAGCTGCGACAGCTCGGCCGAGCGCGTGCGGTCCTTGCGGCCGACGATCAGCGCCGCGCCCGCGCGCTGTGCGATCACGTGCGCGTCGGACGACTGCTGCGCCGACGGCGTGTCCACCAGGATCACGTCGTAGATGCTCGACAGGTCGTTCAGCATCCGCGAGAACTCGGGCCGGCCGAGGAGCTCCTGCGGGTTCGGCGGCAGCGGACCGGACGGCAGCACCGAGAGGCTGCCGATGTGCGGCATCTGGGTGATCTCCTCGAAGCCCGCGCGCCGGCTCAGCACGCCCGACAGCCCCATGCGGTTCGGCAGGCCGAAGATCTGGTGCTGCGTCGGATGACGCATGTCGCCGTCGATGATCAGCGTGTTCTCGCCCAGCTGGGCGAACACGACGCCGAGGTTCGCGGTGATGAAGCTCTTGCCGTCGCCGCGGTCGACGCTGGTGACCGCCATGGCCGTCTGGCCCGGCGTGCCGTCGAACCAGCGGGTCATCAGCTGGCTGCGCAGCCCGCGGAGCGCTTCCGCGAACGGCGAGGTCGGCGCGAACGCGGTGACCACCTTCGCCGGCAACTGCGCGGCGCCCGGCTCGAGCGCGGTGTAGCCGAACTGCACGGCGAGCGCGTCGTCGACGTCCTTGACCGTGATCATGCCCAGGCGCACGGCGATCTCGCCGAACCGCTGGGGCGCGCGCGACTGCTCGTCGAGCACGGTCGCCACCTGCGCCGTCGTCATCCTGCCCCTGCGGACCAGCATCTCGCCGATCCGCTCATGGGCGCCACGGGGGTCGGCCACGACGCCGCGGGCCGGGTCGGCCACCGCGTTGCCGACGGAGCCGGGCGAGGCGCTCGCCTTCTGCAACACACCGCCAGAAGTCACGTGGATTCTCCTTTTGTCTTCAGTTGCCCAGGCGCAGCGAGGGCGGGGAGATCGTCGGGCCGGTGCTGCCGATCAGGCGTTGCGGGCGCTTGGACGCCGCGGGCGGCAGCACCGCAAGCACCGGGACGCCGGCGGCGGACAGCAGGTCGTCCGAGGTCCGGAGCGGTTTCTGCATCGACTCGAGCGTCAGCGCGGCCACGACCGCGAGGAAGAGGCCGAACACGGCGCCGACCATCGTGTTGAGCACCGGCTGCGGCCTCGACGGCGCCTGGGGCACGGTCGCCGGCGTCAGGATGCTGACGTTCGACTGGCGGGTCTGGCTCTCGAGGCTGGTCTCGGTGAAGCGCTGCGCGACCAGGTCGAGCGCGCGCTGGGCGCTCTGCACCTCGCGCTCGAGCACCTGCATCTCGTCGCGCGCGTTGCGCATCTTCGCGACCTTCGCGCGCTGCTGCTCGACCAGCGTGCGCAGCTCGCTCTCGCGGCGCTGGTTGACGTCGTTGCCGGCGGCGATGCTGCCGCCGACTCGCGTCGTCTCGCTCTCGAGGCGCGACTTCAGCTGGGCCACCTCGTTCTGCACGGCGACGTACTCGGGGTGCGCCGGGCCGACGCGTGCCGACAGTTGCTGCAGCCGCGACTCGGCACGCGCCAGGTCGCCCATCAATCCCTGGAGCAGCGGGTTGCCGACGAGCTCGGGCATCGAGGCGCTGCGGGTGCCGCCGGCCACCGAAGCGCGCGAGCGGCTCTCGGCGACCGCACCCTGCACCACGACCAGCTGGCTCGACAGTTCGGCGAGCCGGGCATTCTCCACGTCCACGCGCTCGTCGCTGGCGACGATGCCGCTCGCCTGGCGGGCGGCGGTCAGCCGCGCCTGGGCCTCGGCGAGCCGCTCGCGGTACTGCTTCGACTGACCCTCGAACCAGGTCTTGAAGTTGCGAGCCGGCTCGGTCTTGAGCTCGAGCGAGATGTCCATGTAGGCCTTCGCGAACGCGTTCGCGATCTCGGCCGTCAGCTGCGGGTCGGTGCCCTCGTACCAGATCGAGATCGTCGTGCCCTCGCGCGACGGGTCGACGATGAGCTTGTCCTGCAGGTGCTTCAGGATCCGGCGGCGAGGCGGGTCCGTGGCGACCTTCGGGTCGTCGCTCGGCGCGGTCAGGTACGCGAGCGCCGGGTGCGTCTCGAGCTTCAGCTCGTCGATCACGCGGTTCATCACCCGCTCGCTGCGGATGACGTCGGCCTGCGTGATCAGGTAGCCGGTGATCGTCTGGGGCATCACGACGGCGCCGCCGAGGACCTGGTCCGAGCCGCGAACCTCGACGACGAGCGTGGTCCCCGCCTGGTACTTCTTGCCCAGCGCGAGGGTCACGCCGATGGTCGCCGCCATCGTCGTCAGGAAGATCAGGGCGACGATCCCGAAACGGGCCTTCATCACCCGGAAGAACTGCTGAAAGACCACGGCTAGGACCTCCTAAAGCTCATCGCCCCTGGAACGCGGGCCTCTCCAACCATTCTCGCGGAAGATACGCCGGCTGCGAGGACTTAAGTCACCGGGGCCGCCGCGAACACGGCCTTTCGTGCGCCCGCGCGACGGTTGCCCGCGCGACGCAGCGCCGGCCGCTCAGTCGATCACCGCACCGTCCCGTTCGGGAACGGAACCGTCGGCCCGGGCGGGCCGCTGAGCCGCCGGACCGACACCCTCGCGCGCCCGCTCGCCGGCCGAGCCGGCGGCCGTGCCGACCGCACCGCGCGCGACGGCCGGCACGGCCGAGCCGCCGGGGCCGACCATCCGGTTGTACAGCGCGACCGTCTGCTCGGCGATCCGGGTCCAGTCGTACTCGGTGTGGATCCGTCGCCGAAGCCCGTCCCACAGATCACTCGGGATGACGTGCGGCACCTCGCGCAGCGCGCGGGCCATCGCGTCGACGTCGCCGACGGGAAAGTAGCACTGCGCCGGCAGCTCGATCTCGTGGTTCGCGGGGATGTCGCTGCCGACCACGGCGCAGCCCGCGCTAAGCGCCTCGAGCAGCGCGATCGACAGCCCCTCGATCGCCGACGGCAGCGCGAACAGCCCTGCGTTCGTGAACAGCGCCTGCAGGTCGACCCCAGAGCGGAAGCCGGCGAGCACGACATGCTCGTGCCGGGACGCCAGCTCGCGCACCCGTGTGCAGTACTCGTCGCTGCCGGACAGGTTGCCGACCATCACGAGCTTCCAGCCCTCGAGCTTCGCTCGGGCGAAGGCCTCGATCAGGTCGTCGTGGCGCTTGTCCGGGATGCCGCGGCCGACGTGCAGCACGTAGCGGCCGCTCTCCAGGCCGAGTTCGTCGAGCACCGCTCGCGACGGCGTCGGCTCGATCAGCGGCACGCCGTTCAGGATCAGCACCGGCTCGCGGCCGTAGTCATGCTTCAGCTGCACGACCCCGTGGCGCGACACGCTGATCACCTCGTGCGCCCAACGCATGCCCATCTTCTCGCCGGTCTTCAGCGTCCACTTGCCGAGCCAGCCCCACTTCGCCTGCATGTAGTCGGGCGCGTGGTGGGTGACCAGCACGCGCAGCCCGAACAGTCGGGCGACCGGCGCGAGCACGGCGGGGCCCACCGAGTGGATGTGGACGATGTCGGGACGCGTGACCGCGGCGTACAGCACGCCGAGGAACGTGTGGATGATGACTTCGTAGCCCGACTTTCGGGGCGACCACAGGTGGCGGATCCGGGTGCCTCGCCAGCTGCGCGGCGCGTCGCGCTCGACATAGGCACTGCGCACCAGGATCTCGACGTCCACGCCGATGTCGGCGACGTGGGGGTAGAGGTGCTCGCAGTGCGACTCGACGCCTCCGGCGATGCCGGGCAGTGCACGCAGACCGAGCGCTACGACCTTCATCCCGCCACCTTCACGCCGACCTCGCGGTAGACATCGACCAATCTTGCCATATGGCGCTCGACCGTGAAGTCGCGCTCGACCCAGGCGCGCGCCGCGCGGCCCTGCGCGGCGACCGCGTCGTCGGGCAGGTCGGCGTAGGCCCGCAGGACACGCGCGAGGTCGTCGGCGTCACCGCTCTCGAAGACGTCGCCCGTCTCGCCCGGACGGATCATCTCGGGGATGCCCGCGATGCGGGCGCCGAGCACCGGCTTGCCGCACGCATAGCCTTCGAGGATCGACAACGGCGCGTTCTCGTACCATTCCGAGGCGAGCACCACCGCACGCCCCCCCTGCACGAGGGACCACAGCTCGTCGCCCTTGCGGAACCCGCAGAACTCGACGTCGGCCCCGGACGCCTCGACGCGCCGGCGCAGGTCGTCCTCGACCGGCCCGGTCCCGACGAGACGAAGCTTGACCTTTGCCCGGATCGCCGCATCGACCAGCGTGATCAGGCCCTTCTCGCGACTGAGGCGCCCGAAGTAGACGAAGCGATCGCCGGGCTCGAAGCGCGGCGCCGGCATCGTCTCCAGGTCGACGAAGTTCGGCACGTGCTCGATCGGTGCGCCGGACCAGCCCCACTCCTCGAACTTGCCCTTGAAGAAGCGGCTCGGCGTGATCAGCCGGTCGATCGTGTCGCGGTACATCCCGGTCATCGCGTGGAAGGTCGACTCGACGTAGACCAGCGCGCTCAGCGCGAGCGAGCCCTTCTGGCAGCGCTTGCGGACCACCGAGCTCCGCCCCTTCGTGCGGCAGTCCTCGCAGACCTTGCCGTTCGACAGCATGCTGATCGCCGGGCACAGCAGCTTCAGGTCGTGGGCGGTGTACACCACCGGCACGCCGCACTTCTTCGCCGCGTGGATCACCGAGGGGGACAGGTGGTGGTAGAGGTTGTGGGCGTGCACGACGTCGGGCTTCTCCCGCTCTATGAGGGCCGTGATCTTCTTCGCGGCCTCGAAGGAGTAGATCACCTTGCCGGCGTGCCGCAGCTTGTCGACCACCGTGTAATCGTGCCCGTACTCGATCTCCTCGGAGAAGAAGTCCGAGTAGGAAGAGGGCTCGTTCTTGGGGTGCTGCATCGCGAATTCCGCGACGCTCCACCCCATCCGTCGCATGATCTTCGCCTGCTCGAGGAAGACCACGTCCGCGCCGCCGCGACGGTAGTGATAGCTGTTGACGAGGAGGATGTTCGGCATGCGTGTCCGGTGGGCGACGGGGCGCTTCGACCGCCCGCGGAGGCAGCCCGTGGGGGCTGCGAGCGCGCCGGTCGGCGCCCCGATCGGTATCCGCGATCTTCGCCGCGACCGCCCTGAGGAGCGAGCAACTATCGCACAGACGGTCGATGGGCCCCGGTCAAGGCGACAGTCCGAACACCGGCGGCGGGTTTGCGCGCAACTGGGCCTCCGTCAGGCTGGTCCAGCCGAACAGCTGCCAATCGTTCGTGACGTACTTCAGGCGGCTGAATCCCATGTACAGCACGTTCTTGCCCTGGACCTTGGGCGCGGTCAGGGTGGCCGTGTCCCGGTACCAGTCGCCCGCCCCGCCTGCCAGGAGCCGGGCACGGGCCCGGTCGTCCGGACCGGAAGGGTCGTCGAGGATCTTGCGCATGAAGAAGACCGTGACCGCGCCGACCGCGCCGTCCGGGACCTTGTGGGGCGCGCCCCAGGTGTGCCAGAGGTGCTTCGCGTAGGCCTCGCGGCCGATCGAGCGCATCGACACTCCGCCGCCGTTGCGCGCCTCGTTGCGCCAGACGTCCGTGCCGCGCCGCTCGGTGCCTTCTGCCCAGTGCAGCGGGTACAACACGGGCTCCATCGCGTTGTTGTGCGATCCGAGCACCCAGCGGCCGTCGGACAGCAGCCACCACATCTGCAGGTCGCGCTGCTGCACCCGGGTGTTGGGCGCCTGGTTCCCGGTGTACGGGCCGGGAACCCGCCACGGATATCCCTTGCCGTTCGGCGAGCCGGTGTCGGCGATGACGTGCGTCCACGGGATCGCGTACTGCCAGCCCGACGGACGCGGCGTCGCCTCGGGCCAGCTCGCCCCCGAGCCCCAGCCCGGCAACGCGTCCAGCACGGCGCACGGCGCGTCGTGGAACAGCTTCATGTCGTCGACGATCGTGCGGACCCACGCGCCCGACGACTGCGCGGACGCCAGCGGCTTCGGGACGTCCGAGGCGTCCGCGACGCACGGCGTCAGCAGCGCGGTCGCCGCGAAAAGCGCCGAGGCGAGGGTCGGCGCGAACGGTGCTCTGATCACGATGCCTCCGGATGCCACGGCGTGCGGGATCCGAAGGGTACTCGATCCTGCGCCGCGCGCCGGCCACGGCCCCGCGCGCGGGCCCGACCGGTGCGCGCGGGGGTCTTCACAGGCCGATGACCGGCGGCGGATTGGCGCGCAGCTGCGCCTCGGAGAGGCTCGTCCAGCCGAAGACCTGCCAGTCGTTCGTGATGTACTTCAGGCGGCTGAACCCCATGTAGAGCACGTTCTGGCCCTGCACCTTCGGGGTCGTAAGCGTCGCCTGGTCCCGGTACCAGTCGCCGGCGCCGGCGGCCATCAGGCGCACCTGGGCCCGGTCGTCCGGACCGGCGGGGTTGTCGAGGATCTTGCGCGCGAAGAACACGGTCACCGCGCCGAGTGCGTTGTCCGGGACCCGGTGCGGCGCGGCCCACGCGTGCCACAGGTGCCGGGCGTACCCCTCGCGGCCGATGCTGCGCATCGACACGCCGCCGCCGTTGCCGGACTCGTTGCGCAGCACGTCGGTCGCGTAGGCCTCGGTGCCCTCGGCCCAATGCAGCGGGTACATCACCGGCTCGAGCGCATTGTTGTGCGAGCCGAGCACCCAGCGGCCGTCGGACAGCAGCCACCACATCTGGACGTCGCGCTGCTGCACGCGGGTGTTGTAGCCCTGGTTGCCGGTGTACGGACCCGGCACGCGCCACGGGTAGCCGTTGCCGTTCGGCGAGCTCGTGTCGGCCATCACGTGCGTCCACGGGATCGCGAACTGCCAGCCCGACGGACGCGGCGTCGCCTCGGGCCAGCTCGCCCCCGAGCCCCAGCCCGGCAGCGACTCGAGCACCGCCGACGGACCGTCGTGGAACAGCTTCATGTCCGCGACGATCGTGTCGACGAGATTCGCGGCGGTCGCCGGCTCCGTGGTCCCCGAACCGCCGCTCGGCGCGGTGCTCGTCGGCGTCGCGGTGGCGAGGGTCGTCGCGGTCGTGCCGGACGCGCTGCCGTTGCCGCTGTTCGTCGGCCGCGAGACGTTGGGAATCGAGGTGCGCGACGACGCCGCGGTCTCGACGGCGTCGCTCGCGGTCGCCGCGGCGAGCGCCTCCGCCGACGGCGGCGTGCCGTTGTCGAACAGACCGCCGCATGCGGTGATCGAGGCCGCGACCACCGTGATCGCGAAGGTCCGGCGCACGAGCACGACGGCGGCTTCCAGAGTCCCTTGGACCGGGTGGCGAATGTCGCCCGAGACGATGCGGAGGTGTTCCATCGTGTCCCTCTGCCGTTGTGGCGTGAACTGCTTTCCTCCGCGACCTCGGTCCGGAGACGAAGCCGAACGCTAAGGGGGGGTGCCTGGCCACCGCAGCCGTTCGCGGACGGGTGGCCACCTCGTTCCGATCAACGCCAGCGGCCGGTCGATCCGGCCCGACCGGTGGCGGTCCGGGTGTGAAGGAATTCCTGTGACGCGGATCGCGCGATGCCCTCGGGAAGCACGCGGATCGCGTCGAGATGCGCTGCGATCGGCGCGCCGAGCGAGGAGGCTCGCGCGGGCGCTGCCCACCCCGGGGGTCGCGTCGTTCCGGGCGGCGGCGACGCGTGCTCCGGGGGTCGCGCATCGTGCGACGACGCGGCCGCGACAGGGCTCGGGGAGCGGTCGGGCGGGTGGGCGACGGTCGCGCGCCGCGCTCAGGCGCGCGAGACCGCGGCGCCGGACGGAATCAGCGCGCCGCGGGCTCGCAGCGCGTGAAGGTCTGCTCGGTGGAGTAGCTGCGCCGGCCGTACATCGCGTCGTGGTTGGCAGGCCGCTCCGGGCGGTTGCGCAGCCACTCGCGCAGGCGGTGCGACGTGCCGAACGGCGTGAAAGCAGGCTGCGCGGCGGGATCGTTGGTCTCGATCTCGATCGTCACCTCGCCGGTCTCGCGACGGCCCCGCACGCGCCACTTCAGGTGCTCCTCGAAGACCTCGAAGTCGCCGGCCTCGACCGACAGCGGCTCGCGCGGCGCGCCCAGCAGTCCGAGCTCGCGGTCGAGCGCCAGCGCGACCACGAGGCCGCGCGCGCTCCACAGGCAGCTGCCCGGCGCGGTGTAGTCGTTGACGAGCGCGAGATCGGGGCCGCAGAACCCCTGTGTGATCGCGCCGTCGCGCGTCGCGCCGTGGTCCACGAAGTACGACCAGGTGGCGTCGAGCGCACGCATCGCGCGGCCCTTCGACACGGCGCCCGGCGACAGCGCCTGCGCGGTGAGCAGCGGCACGGGCGTCGCCATCCGGTAGCAGACGCTGCGGCCCATCAGCGGCGCGCCCTTGGGGCTCATCAGGTGCTGGTAGAACGCGACGAGCCGGCGGTTCGTGTCGCGGATGAACACCGGATCGAAGGCCGGATCGATGCGGTCGATCCAGAACATCAGGTACTGCATCGCCCAAGCGTTGTAGTAGTCCGCGCCCTGCGTGCCGTCGGCGATCCAGCCGCCGCCGACGGCGAGCTGCTTGAACTCGCGCCAGTAGCGCGCCACGTACACCTGGTCGCAGCAGACGTCCTCGCCGAGCGCGAGCAGCACCCGCTCGACCAGCACGGGGATCAGCGACCAGTTGCCCTCGTAGGCGTGCACGACGAGCGCGCGGCGCAGCCAGGTCGCGACGCGGTCCTTCTCGGCGCGGTCGAGCTTCGCCCAGATCCGGTCGCGGGTGAGCCAGACGCCGAGCGCGATGTCGGCGGATTCGAACAGCCGCTGGTTGCCGCTGGTGATCACGCCCCAGTACTCGGGCCCGTCCCGGTCGGTGCCCGCGAGCAGGCCCTCGCGCAGCATCGCGGTGACGGACACGGTGCGCCCGCCGATCTGGACCGCGTCGGGCCGCCCGGACGCGAGCCACGCCGCTCCGATCGGGAGGAACCGGGCGAAGCCTTCGAGCCCGTCGCTGGTGCGGCCGTTCTTGCTGGGCGTACCGGGGTAGTACACGCGCGCACCGAGCGTCGACCGGTAGTTGACGAAGCCCTCGAGCAGGTAGACGAACGCGTCCTCGTACGCCTTCGGCGGCAGGCCCTCGGGACGCGCCGCGAACGCCGCGCGCAGCGCCGCGTCGGTGACGGTGCGGGTCGGGACCGGCGTCGTCCGTTCGGTCCAGCCCTCGGTGCCGGTCCGATGCGCGAGCCAGCGCGCCGCGCCGAACGCGAGCGCGCCGGCGATGAGCGCGACGAACGCCAGCGTCCCAAGCCGGCGCATCATGCCGCGCGCCTCGCCGCGTCGATGCGGCCACCGAGGTGACCGGCGAGCCGCAGCGCGAGTTGCACGATCGTCAAGGTCGGGTTCGCGTGACCGGCGCTCGGGAACACCGAGGAGCCGCACACGTACAGGTTGCCAATGCCGTGCACGCGGCAGTCGCCATCGACGACGCCCTGCCGCGGGTCGGCGCTCATCCGCGTGCCGCCCATGTGGTGGTTGCCGATCCGCTCGTCGTCGCCCGGGAAGTCGGCGTCGTCGGCGAGCCAGGGCTCGAGGCGCACGCGCCCGAAGCCGCGGCTCGCGAGCCAGTCGCCGAACAGCGCCGCGGTCTGCTTCACGGTGCGACGCTCGAGGTCGGAGTAGCGCCAGTGCAGCTCGACGCGCGGGATACCGAGGGCGTCACGGCGCGAGCCCAGGCGGATCTGGTTCGATTCGCGCGGCGCCTGCTCCCAGGCCCCGTGGATGCGCACCCCGCAGGCCAGCCGCTTGCCGTACGCCTTCGCGGCCCACTTGCCGAGGCGCGGCGCCGTGCAGGCGAGGTCGACGATCAGCTGCCGCGTGCCCTCGCGCGTCGTCGGCTCCAGGCGAAGGCCGCAGTTCAGGATGCCGCGTTCGCGGATCGCCTTCAGCGTCGGCGACACGTAGGCGCGCCCGCGCCGGTCGGGATCGATCCGCGGGTCGCCGACGATCAGCGCATCGCCGACGGTGAAGTGCGGATGCTCCATCCAGTACTTGCCGAGCGTCGACGCGTCCCGGACCACGCGGCCCTCGTTGCGCACGTTCGCCCACAGCAGCATCCGCGAATTCTCGATGCCGCCCGCGCACAGCACGACCCAGCGCGCCTTCAGCAGTTCGCGGCGCCCGTCCGGGTCGGCGACCTCGACCGCGACGATGCGGCCGTCGCGCTCGACGAGGTCGGTCACGCAGGCGTTGAGCGCGACGTGCAGCGAGCTCGAGGCCTTCACGTGGGCGCGGTACTTGGTGCCGAAGCTGATCGGCGGCGAGTAGGTGAAGAACACCTGGGACAGCATGTCTCCGAGCGGCCGGTCGGGCGGTATGCCGCCCATCTCGAGCATCTCGATCGCGCGCGCGAGGTGCGGGTCGAGATCCTTGCGGCCGATCGGCCACGCCCCGTGCACGCCGTCGACCTTGTCGCGGAAGTCCCAGTCGTCGAGCGTGCGGCTGAAGCCGCCCCAGTGGTTCGAGCTGCCGCCGAAATAGCGAAGGCGGTTGACGCCCATGTCGAAGGCATTCGCCCCGACGATGTCCCCGGCGAAGAACCCCTGCGAGGCCTCGTCGAAATACTCGCCGCCCGCCTCCAGCACCAGCACCCGCAGCCCGCGACGCTCGAGCTCGAGCGCGATGGTCAGGCCGGCGGGCCCGCTGCCCACGACGATCACGTCGGGAGCGCGGGCGGTTCCTGCGATCTGGCGCGGGTGTTCGAGCAGCATCGTGCGAGGCGTGGTGCGGTTGGGTCGACCGGTCGCGGCCGGTCAGCGGTCGTCGGGTCGGAGGATCCAGCCGGTACGCAGGCGGGCGGGCGGATCGGCTGCGGGCGAGTCGGCGGTGGCGGCGCGCACGCCCGGCGCGATCGCGGTCGCGCCCGCCAGGGTCAGCGCGCGGCGACGCGAACGCGCGAAGCCGGGACCGTGCGGCGGGGCGGTTGCGGTCGCGGCGGCCGTCCCGGACGCGGGCGGGTCGCCGTCGGTTCGCTCGGTTCGATCGGCTCGGATCTTCATCGTCGTGTCGGCTCCGGTCTACGCCCGCCCCATCAGCCGTCGGAGCGCGCCCCGCATGCCGGCCAGCTCGAGCAGCGCGGCCATCCACTGGCGCGCCCTGAACTGGGCGGGGGACTGGATCAGGAAGCGGAACAGCTCGGCACGCTGTCCGGACTGCATCAGGTAGCCGGCATGCAGGCCCAGCCAGCGGCGGTGCACGGCCTGCGGACAGCGGCCGAGCGCGACTTGGCGCTCCAGCTCGGCGAGGAGCTTCAGGTGGTTGCGGATCGCGGTGGTCGACGGCGAGGTCGCGAGCGTGCCGGCGAGGCCGAGGTGGTAGATCGCGAGCGGCCGGTCGTCGAACGCGAGCGGACCGCGCTCGGCGAGCCGGATGAAGGCGAGCAGCTCCTCGCCGAGGTTCATGCCGACCTCGAATCCGCCGATCGCAAGCAGGTCCGCGCGGCGCGCCGCGGTGGCGCCGATGAACAGCGGGCAGCCGCCGAGCCGCGACCACGCGGCGAAGAAACCGTGGACGTCGACCGGCGAGACGCCGCCGAAGAGGCCCTGGCGCAGGTGCACGTCGGTGCCGCCCTGCACGATCTGGTAGGCAGTGCCGAGCAGCGGCGCGCCGGGATGGCGACGCGCAAGCGCGACGATCGCATCGAGGTAGCCCGGGCTCCATTCGTCGTCCGCGTCGAGGAACGCGACGACGTCGGCGCGCGCGTGCTCGATGCCGGTGTTGCGTGCCTTGGAGACCCCGCCGTTCGGCTGCCTAACGAGCCGGAACCGCGCGTCGCCCGCGCAGGCACGCTCGAAGTCCGCGAAGCTCGTGTCGGTCGAGCCGTCGTCGACGACGACGACCTCGAAGTCGGCGAAGGTCTGCGAACGGATCGAGCCGACGCAGCGCTCGACGTAGCCGGCCTTGTTGTACAGCGGCACGACGACGGACACCTCAGGCATCGACGCCTCCGAAGCCGAGCATCCGTGCGAGCCGCGCGCCAAGCGCGCGGCGCACCTTCGGCGCGAGCCCGAACACCGTCAGCAGGATCCGGTAGACGAGCGCGAACGTGATCCCGGCCACCGCGAGCCGGACGATCGCGCCGCCGGGCGCGTCGAGCGAGCCCGCCACGACCGAGGCCGCGGCCGCGAGTGCGCTCGCGGCGACCACGCGGGCCATGGCCCACCACTCCTGCGTGTCACGCACGCGGATGTCCGACAGCGACGCGAACCGACTGTACAGCAGCACCTGCGCGAGGATCGCGCCGACGATCGCGCCCGCCGAGGCTCCGACGAGACCGAACAGCTTCGCGCCGAGCAGCGCCGAGCCGACCGCGAACGGCAGCACGATCGCGTCGACCTTCATCACGAACCGGCCATGCCCCATCGACACCAGTACGATCGCGATCTCCAGCGACTCGATCGCCATCACCAGCAGGTACATCCGCACGAACGGTGACGCGCCGGCGTAGCGGTCGGTGAACAGCACCGACAGGATCGACTCCGCCCAGACCGCGATGAACGCGATCGCGGGGAAGAGCAGCATCGTCACCGCGAGGTTCGTGCGCTGGTTGAGCGCGCGCATGCCGGCGAGATCCTGCTGCGACTGTAGGCGGCTCAACTCGGGCTGGATCACCTGGTTCACGGTGACGCGGATAAGCGTCTGCAACGGGCTGAACACCGCTGCAATCGAGTACAGGCCGAACTGCGCCGCCGAGAACAGGCTCGCGACCAGCCACTGGTCGAGGCGAATCCGCAGCATGTACAGCGCCCCCGAAACGCCGACGGGCAGCGCGTATCCGTACTGCTCGCGCACCGACTCGCGGTTCGGTGTTGCGGCACCGACGTAGCGGCGCACGGCGATCGTGCAGTACACCGCCTTCAGTGCAACGACGGCGACGTGCGCCGCGAGCACCGGCTCCCAGGTGCGCCAGACATAGGCAGCACCGAGCACCGACACGACACGCAGCGATGTGAACGCGAGGTTGGTCTTGGCCTGGCTCGGGATTCTTTGCTGCGCGACGTACAGGTAGTCGAGCAGCGACGCGGTCACCCACAGCGCGACGAACACGATCGCCGGCCAACCGAGCGGATGCGCGTCGCCCTGGAGCCACAGGAACAGTGCCGCGCCAGCCGCCGCGACGGCACCCGCCGCGAGCATGTGCAGCGCTGCCTGCGCGACAAACATCGCCGAGCGCGCGCGGTCGGAGCGCGGAAGGAAGTAGTAGAGGCTTTGGGGCACGCCGAGCGCGAGCACGCCCGGCAGGGTCCCCGCGATCAGCCACAGCGTGCGGTACAGGCCGAACCCGGTCTCGTCGAGCAACCGCACCAGCAGGATCGGGATCGCGACCTGCGCGAACAGGTCGGCCGCCGTCGCGACCCCCATCGAGGCGACCGACTTGCCCAGCGCGAGCTTCCGCGCGGCGGGCTGCTTGCCTGGCGATCCTGTCATGTCAGGGGCGGCAGGTCGCGAAGCGACGGTGGGTGATGCGTGGACCATGTTCCAACGAGGGCGGCCTGTGCGAAACCCGAGGCTGGCCCGGCTGTCGCGGTGGCGAAGTTCGGGCGATGCGATCGGACTGCATGATCCTCCGCGCGCCCGGATCCGGACGAGGAACTTGTTCTCCGTGACGGCCCGGGCGGCCAGCGTTCCGCCCCCCGGGCCGCCGGCAGTGTAGACCGCCTGCCGCGTCCGTCGCCCGACCGCCCGTCGTCAGGGCCGCTCATCCGGGCGGGGCGGCCGTCGGCGGCGGAACGCCAGCGCCCACCACGCGACCGCGGTGGCCGCAGACATCGCGAACCACTGCGCGGCGTACCCCCGATGGCGGTCGACGCCCGCGCCAGGCTGCACCCACTCGCGCACGAGGCCGTCGTCGAGCGCCGAGGTCTGCCTGACGACGACCGGTGCCGCATCCGGCGCGCGAGTGCGCCGCCATGCGTCGAGGTCGAAATGCTGGATCACGGCGGTGCCCGGGTCGCCGGTGTCGGTACCGCCGCCGAGCACCATCGGCTGCGGCAGCACGCGCAGCGCGAGCCCCTCGACGCGCACGGTGCCTGCCGGGGTCGCGAACGCGAGCGGCCGAGTCCGGTCACGCACGTCCCGTGCGACCCAGCCGCGCAGCACCATCACCGTCCGTCCGCCCTCGTCGAGCCGCAGCGGGGTCAGCACATGGAAGCCGGCGACGCTGCGGTGGGTACGGTTGTCGAGCAGCAGCGTGCCGACGGGATCGAAGCGTCCCACGAGCTCCACTCGCCGGTCCCCGAGCGCGTCGGCGTCGATCGGGGCGGCGCCAAGGCGCACGGAGGGTGCGGCCAGCGCGGCATCGCGCACGGCCTGCGCGAGCGCCTTCTCGTCGGCGCGCTGCAGCTGCCACGCGCCGAGCGAGGCGGTGAGCGCAAGGACCGCGAATGCGGCGATCGAGGGGATGGAAGGCGGCTTCAAGGTCGGGGCCCGGCGGCGCGGGGCCTACCGAAGCACCGATCCTACCGCGCGAGCGTGCCGGAGCCCGCCGCGGCGAACCTGTGCTCGGGCCGCGAGGTGTCGGACGGCTCCGACACCTCCCCGCCCGCCCGCGGCGTGGCGCCGGCGACGAACCACGACTCCGAAGCGGCGGCACCGCTCGCATCCGGGCCGGCCACGGTGGAGGGGCCCACCGCGAACGTGCCGTCGATCATGAGCGTGCCGAAGAGCACCGTGCCGTCGTCGCCGATTGCGGTCGCGTACTCGACCCAGCTCCGGTCGGTGGCGAAGCGCACCAAGTGCTGGCAGGCGTCGCGGCTCGCACCGAACGACAGGGCCCCGATACCGAGGGACAGCCCCCGCAGCGCACGGTGACGGACCGGCAGCCACTCCGCGGCGAGCTCCGACACCATCAAGGCGCCGAGGCTCCTGAGCCGCCAGGCTTGCCCCGGACCGCTCGACGGCTGGTTCGCCTCGGCCCAGTGCAGCACGCGCGCGAACGGCGAGCGGGCCGGTGCGCAGACGGTCGCCAGGCGGCGAGCGAACGCCGCGGGCTCGCGCAGGTGCTCGACCTGCGCGTGTACCTCCGCTTCGGTCGACTCGACGAAGCGCTCGAAGCGCTCGATCGGCCGGGTCGGTCGGGCATCGGGGGGCAGCACCTGCAGGTAGTCGAAGTCGACGCACTCGACGCAGTATTTCAGCAGTTGCAGCAGCCCCCCATTCAGCCCCGTCGGACGGAAGCCGCCGGTCAGAGGTGCCGGCGCGTAGTCGATGTTCGGCGCTTCGGGGCGCGGCGCGGCCGGATCCGAGCCAGGCCGCACGTAGACGACCAGCGTCCGCCCCTCGAGCGATGCCGCGAGGCGCGAGACGGCGGGCAGGTCGTTGGGGCCGGCGACGGTCGCGAAGGCGACCTTCGTGCCGCGGGGCGCGCTCGCCGCCGACGCAGGCAAGACGCCCGGGTGACGCCGCCCGATCAGGGCCGTGCGGACGGAGGACTCCGGATTGCCCGGGAACTTCCGCGCGAACCATGCGTCACACTCGAGCAGCGCCGGCAGGTCGCAGGCCTTGAACGTACGCGGGCTGCCGCGCTCGTTGAACGTGTTGATGAAGTGGTACGCAGGCGCGATGCGCCGCCCCGAGTTGCCCGCGAGCGTCGCGAACAGCAGCTCGTCGGGGATGTGGAGCCGGCTGAAGTAGCGGATCACTCGAGGGTCGCTCGCGCCCCGGACCAGGTCCTCGCACAACGCGCGGCTCGCACCGAACCACAGACTGCCGACGAACGCGCGGAAATCGCGCGTGAACGGGGCACCGCTGATCGACGACCGGCTGAGCAGGCGCACCGTCGCGACCGCGAGGCGCTTGTAGACGTCCGCCCGGACGCCCGGATCGGAGCGCCGGTCGGACAGCACCGCGAGGCCGAACGGCTGGATGCGCTCGGCGTCGCGGCCGAAGTAGGCGGCCCGCGCGCGGCGCATGATCCGCTGCCGCAGGCTGCCGCGTGGCGCGTACATCCTCCAGCCGTAGTTCATCAGGAAATCCGTGTTCGACTGGATGTCCATCAGATCCATGCTGCCGTCGAACGGACGCTCGGCGAGCGAGGCCTCGAATTCGTCGACCGACCGAAGCGGCAGGCAGCTCGGGCTCAGCAGCTGGAAATAGTCGAACTCGAAATGCTCGAGCGCGTACCGGATCGTGCTCAGCACCGCCAGGCACAGCGCCCAGCTGCCCCAGCCGGTCACGTGCGACTCGGGTGTGAAGTGGACGTTCGGCCGATCGATACGCAGGCCGGGCTGCTTCGCGAAGTCGTGGTGAAGCACGACCGGCCGCCCGCCGAGCGTGTCGATCAGCTGCTCGATCGCGGCGGGACGCTCGGTCGCCGACGTCATGCCGAAGACGACCCGGACCGGCCGGCCCGGGGTCGACGTCGGGGCGTCCACGCGTTCCGCGGTCGCGCTCACGCGCTGACCGCCCCGCTTGCAGAGTGCTGCGAGGCCGGCGCACCGGCAGCCTCGGCGACCGCGCCGACCACTCGGTCGATCATCTCGTCGGTGAGGTCCTCCCACAGCGGCAGGCTGATCGCGGTATCTCCGAGTCGGTCGGTCATCGACAGGTCGCCGCGCTGCGCATCCCGGAACTGCGGGTGCTCGTGGCAAGGCGGCACGAAGTACCGGCGCAACTCGATGTTGCGGTCCGCGGCGATCCGCAGCAGCCGATCCCGCGCGGGTACGTCCGGCGCAATGAGCGGCAGCCACTGGTAGGCGGCCTCGCCGCGGACGCCCTGCAGCGCCCACCCCGAGTCGAGGACGCCCGAAGCCTCCAGCAGACGGGTGTAGGTCCGATAGATCTGCTTGCGCCGATCGACCGAAGCCGGGAAGGCATCGAGCGTCGCGAGCGCGACGGCGGCGCCGATCTCCGACAGCTTGGCGTTGAGGCCGAGGCCCAGCGACTCGCGCCCGCCGTCGAACCAGTAGTTCGACGCAAGCTTCATCCGGCGGATCAGGTTCTGGTCGGCGCTGTAGACGAGGCCGCCCTCGCCGACCGGAAACGCCTTGGTCGCGTGGAAGCTGAACACCACCGCACCGCTGAAGCCGCGACCGAACTGGCGGCCGTCGAGCGACGTGCCGAAGCACGGTGCGGCGTCGACGACGACCGGCACGCCCGAGCGCATCAGATCCTCATAGGGGCGCAGGTCCATGTGCGTGCCGCAGGTCGCGTACGGGACGACGACGGCAGCGTCCTTGCCGAGATGGTCGAGCGCCTGGCGCAATTTGCGCGAATCGACCACCCACTCCTTCGGATCGACGTCCACGAAGTAAGGCTCGAGCCCGCACCACTGCGCGGCCAGCGGCGTCGCGGCGAAGGTGAAGCTCGGCATCACCGCGTAGCGCCCCGGACGCTTGATCTCGGAGATCGCGAGCATCAGCCCGAGCGTCGCATTGCAGACGGTCGTCGCGGCGCCCTCGCCGCCCATCCACTCGTCGATGATCCGACGCTCGAAGCGGGTGTTCAGCGGACCGAAGTTGGTGTACTGCCGCGCCCGGTCCATCTCCGCGAGCAGGGGCGCGTAGTCGGCAAGCTCGACCAGCTTCGGTCGGAGGAACGGAACCTTTTCCATGCGTCGGTCCTCGAAGGAGTCGTGAGGGCTGTTGGAGCAGTCAGGCCGACGCCGGCTCGGGCACGCGGCGGACGGCGGCGGCACGCTCCAGCGCCCGCAGCCGGACCGATGCGGACGGGTCGTCCGGGAACTTGCGTGCCAGGAATCGTCCTGTCGCGAAGATCCGGTCGAGGTCGGTGTCCTTGATCCAGTACGGACTTCCGTAGGGATCGAAATCATTGACAGCGTGCAGCGCGGGCCCGACCTTGAATGGCGAGTTCGCGAGCAGCGTCGGGAACAGCATCTCTTCGACGATCTTCAGGTGCGCGAAGTAGCCGCTGACCGGATCGCCATGGCGAATGCGCATCAGGTACTCGCAGACCCGGTGCGACATGCCGATCCACAGGCTGCCGATCATCGGCCGGAAGGTCTGGCTGAAGGGGTTCGAGCCGAGCCAGCCGCGCGCCGCCGCCTGGGTCGCGCCGAGCGCGATCCGGTCGAGAACGCTGCGACCGCGAGCCTCGCGCTCAGGTGAGCGGCGCCACATCGACAACGAACACGTCTGCTCGAGGATCGCGTCCGAACCGAAGTAGTGCTTCCGCAGTCGGCCGAGCGCACGGTACTTCAGTGAGTCACCATAGGCATAGGCGCGGCAGCCGAAATTCATCAGCGTCTGCTCGTCGCGCTCGACCTCGAACATGTCGGCGTGGATGTCGACGTCGCCGCGCGCGATGAAGGCCTCCAGCTCGGCGATCGGTCGGATCGGCAGGCAGGTCGGGCTGAGCAGGTGCAGGTAGTCGAAATCGAGCGTTCGCAGCGCGTGCTCGATCGTGTGGAAGATGCCGCGGCTCAGGCCCCACGTGCCCCAGCCGGTCACCGTCGGGTTCGGCACGAAACGGACGTTCGGGCAGTCCACCCTGAAGTCCTTCTTCTTGGTGAAGTCGTGGTGGACCAGCACCGTGTGCGGCGCGAGGGCGTCCGCGAGCTGGGCGACGGTGGCGCCCTGCTGCGTGGCCGACATGACTGCGAAGACGATTCGGGTACTCATGATCGTGATGGAGGGTCCCGCAATTCGGCCCCCGGCGAATTGAAGTCCGTCACGAACAGTCGAACTTCGCCGATGCGGCGCACGCCCGTATCGGGCGGTGCGTGGATGGGGCGGGTGATCGCGCCCCGGGGCGTGGCCGAATCGGCCCCGGTTGCGTCAGCGACGATCATGCGCCGCCCCCGGAACGAAGTCACGAATCCCCCGGGCGAGCGCACGACAACGACGTGCAGGACTGCGCCGCGTCCGGCGGGGCCGCTCCCGCCGACCCCGGAGAAGCAAACGGGCCGCTCGAGGCGGCCCGTTCGGGTGAGTCGGCGGCCCGTCGCCGGGCCCGGCCGGCGTCAGAGCCAGTACACGATCACGTACAGCCCCAGCCAGACCACGTCGACGAAGTGCCAGTACCAGGCGGCGCCCTCGAACGCGAAGTGGTGCTCGGGGGTGAAGTGGCCCTTCAGCACGCGGATCAGCACGACGGCGAGCATGATCGCGCCGATCGTCACGTGGAAGCCGTGGAAGCCGGTCAGCAGGAAGAAGGTCGAGCCGAAGATGCCCGAGGACAGCTTCAGGTTCAGGTCCTTGTAGGCGTGCGCGTACTCGTAGGCCTGGAAGCCCATGAAGATCGCGCCGAGCAGGACCGTGACCGCCAGCCAGAACGCGGTCGAGCCGCGCTTGTTGTCCTTCAGCGCGTGGTGCGCGATGGTCAGCGTCACGCCCGAGGCCAGCAGCAGCGCGGTGTTGATCGTCGGGATCGGCCACGGGCCGATCGTCTGGAAGGACTCGATCACGCCGGCCGGCCCGAGGTTGGGCCAGGACGCGCCGAAGTCGGGCCACAGGAACTGCTTGTGGTCGAGGTCGCCCAGCCACGGCATGGTGATCGAGCGCGCGTAGAACAGCGCGCCGAAGAACGCCCCGAAGAACATCACCTCGCTGAAGATGAACCAGCTCATGCTCCAGCGGAACGAGCTGTCGACGCGCTCGTTGTAGAGCCCCTTCTCGGACTCGCCGGCGACCTGGCCGAACCAGCCGACCAGCATGTAGAAGAGGATCGCGAAGCCGACCAGCAGGGACCACGGCCCCCAGGCCGCTGCGTTGACGACGCCGACCGCTCCGAAGCCGGTGAACAGCATCGCGAACGACCCCACCAGCGGCCACTGCGAGGGCGACGGGATGAAGTAGTACGGTGCCGACGAGGTGTGCGCGCCTGCGCTGCTCATTGCGGAATCTCCCTCTCGAATCGAATCTCGTTGTACGCGCCGGTGCGGCTCACGACACCACCGCCCGGACGATCATGATCAGCGTGCCGACGAACGCGGCCGCGAGCGCGATGCCGACCGCGATCACCGCGACCGGGTTGAGCCGCGACATGTCCCGCTCGTGCGCGCGAGCGCCGCGCACGCCGAAGAACGACGCCGCGACCGCCTTCACCGTCTCGAGCAGCGTCGCGCGCCCGGAGTCCTGCGCCATCATCCGCCCCGCTCCCCGCGGGCCACGCCGACCTGCGGCTGCACGCCCGCCCCGACCTCGAAGAAGGTGTAGGACAGCGTGATCGTGCGCACGTCGGGCGGCAGCTTCGGGTCGACGACGAACACCACCGGGAAGCGCTTGGTCTCGTTCGCCTCCAGACCCTGCTGCTTGAAGCAGAAGCACTCGAGCTTGCGGAAGTACTGCATCGACACCTGCGGCGCGTAGCTCGGGATGGCCTGCCCGGCCATGCTGCGCGGCTGCGTATTGACCAGTTCGTACTCGACCGTCACCAGCTCGCCCGGGTGCACGTCGACCGAGCGCTTCTCGGGACGGAAGCGCCACGGGCCGTGATGGTTGGAATCGAACTCGACGGTGACGATCCGAGACGTGTCGACCTGGGTGTTCTTCGCGAACTCGGCCGCCTCGCGGTCGGCCTTGGTCAGGAAGTTGATCCCGGTGACCTCGCAGATCTTCTTGTACAGCGGGACCATCGCGAAGCCGAACCCGAACATCAGCGCGGCGAGCACGATCAGCTTGCCGAACGTCTGCAGGTTGAAGTGCCTGCGCGCGTCGCCGTCGCGACCCGTCCGGTTCATCCGACGAACATCCGGTTGACGATCACGCCCGCGAAGAACACCGCCGCGATCGACAGCAGCACGAGCGCGGTCCGCAGGTTCGCGGGCTTGCGCCTGCCGCCGCCCCGATCGTCGGTCGATGCCATCGCGGTGCCGTCCTCGCCTGGCCTCGGGTCACTTGACCGTCGGCGGGGTCTCGAACGAGTGGTACGGCGCCGGCGAGGGCAGCGTCCACTCGAGGCCCTGGGCGCTCTCCCAGACCTGCGGGGTCGCGGGCTTGCCGCCCTTGATGCACTTCAGCACGCACCACAGGAAGATCAGCTGCGACAGGCCGAAGCCCAGCGCGCCGATCGAGGCGACCATGTTGAAGTCGGCGAACTGCATCGGGTAGTCGGCATAGCGGCGGGGCATGCCGGCCAGCCCGAGGAAGTGCATCGGGAAGAACGTGACGTTGAAGGTGATCAGCGAGGACCAGAAGTGCCACTGGCCGAGCTTCTCGTCGTACATGTAGCCGGTCCACTTGGGGATCCAGTAGTAGACCCCGGCGAACAGCGCGAACAGCGAACCCGCGACCAGCACGTAGTGGAAGTGCGCGACGACGTAGTAGGTGTCGTGCAGCTGGATGTCGAGCGGCGCGACCGACAGGATGATCCCGGTCAGGCCGCCGATGGTGAACACGAAGATGAAGCCGATCGCGAACAGCATCGGGGTCTCGAAGGTCATCGAGCCGCGCCACATCGTGGCCACCCAGTTGAAGATCTTCACGCCCGTGGGCACCGCGATCAGCATCGTCGCGTACATGAAGAACAGCTGGCCGGTCACCGGCATGCCGGTGGTGAACATGTGGTGCGCCCACACGATGAACGACAGGATCGCGATCGACGCGGTCGCGTAGACCATCGAGCTGTAGCCGAACAGGCGCTTGCGCGAGAACGTCGGGATGATCTCGCTCACGATCCCGAACGCCGGCAGGATCATGATGTAGACCTCGGGGTGCCCGAAGAACCAGAAGATGTGCTGGTACATCACCGGGTCACCGCCGCCGGCCGCGTTGAAGAACGAGGTGCCGAAGTGACGGTCGGTGAGCACCATGGTGATCGCGCCCGCGAGCACCGGCATCACGGCGATCAGCAGGTAGGCGGTGATCAGCCACGTCCAGACGAAGAGGGGCATCTTCATCAGCGTCATCCCCGGCGCCCGCATGTTCAGGATCGTCGTGATGATGTTGATGGAGCCCATGATCGACGAGGCGCCCAGGATGTGCACGGCGAAGATCGCCATGTCCATGCCCACGCCCATCTGGACCGACAGCGGCGCGTACAGCGTCCAGCCCGCGGCAGTGGCGCCGCCCGGCACGAAGAACGACCCCACCAGCAGCAGCGCCGCCGGCGGCATCAGCCAGAAGCTGAAGTTGTTCATCCGCGCGAAGGCCATGTCGCTCGCTCCGATCATCAGCGGAACCTGCCAGTTCGCGAAGCCCACGAACGCCGGCATGATCGCGCCGAAGACCATGATCAGGCCGTGCAGCGTGGTCAGCTGGTTGAAGAACTCCGGCTGCACGTACT